>Ga0265338_10002054_pt1 | contig 31147 bp, 33 predicted proteins | sample 42126metaG_FD_193579 | JGI IMG/M metagenome (GOLD analysis project Ga0265338, IMG submission 193579) | Rhizosphere microbial communities from Carex aquatilis grown in University of Washington, Seatle, WA, United States - 4-21-26 metaG | ecosystem: Host-associated > Plants > Roots > Rhizosphere...
TAGCAGGTGTCCACCGGCGAACGTCGCAGCCTTAGGCCGCGAGAGCTAATTCTTGGTTAGCTGTTTTGTTTGATGCGATGATTAACGAGGCCAACGCATCGTCCTCGGCATGCCGCCTCTGGCGCATCTCCCAGGTCGAAACCGGTGCGCCCCCATCGGTAAACAAATTATCCACCGGCAACCCGTGTCCGTCAAGGTGGCGTCGCCGATTAAAGCGAAAATTTAAGCTGGATAGCTTCCCGTTCCGTTTGAGTCCGGTTCCGCCGGGTTTTATTGCTGTACGCCGACCCGGTAGAAACGGGTGCTGGCGGGGGGAATGGCCGTGTCGGTTTGTGTGTTGGTGGGTGCAGTGGCGACGATGTTGGTGGCCACGGTATTAAAGCCCGTCAGCAGGTTGGTGGAACGTTCGAGCCAATAACTCTTTCCCGCCACACTCGACCAGCCCAGCACGACGCTGTTGGAGCTGCCGGTCGATAACACGGTCAGCCGCAGGCAGGAAGCGGCGTTGGTCGGGTTCGTTCCCGCCACCCACTCCGCCAGATTGCTCATGCCGTCGTGATCGGGGTCGGCATTGGGGTCGGTGCCGGTCAGGTGCCCGAAATACGCCAGCTCCCACCAATCCGGCAGGCCATTGCCATCGGTATCCACGATGCGCTGCAGGTTGAGCCGCCGGCCGTTGTGTACCCAGCCCTGCAAGTCCGGGATGACATCCGCATTGGTGAGGACGCGTTGAATCCGTTGGGTCACGGTTTCGGCCGAAAAATTCATCGCGGCGAACGCGACCGCGCCGGATACATGGGGCGTCGCCATCGAAGTCCCATCAAGGTATTCATAGAGACCGTGAACAATGGTGGCGGGAGAATTTGTTTGTAACGCCAGCCCGTCGGCCTGGGCAAGGGCGACGGCGGGAATCCAGTTGTTGGTGCCTCCCAAAGTGCCGGAAAAGTTGCCGGCGGCGTTGTTATAAATGATGGCAGCGCGCGCGCCGGCCGCCATGGCGTTGATGACCTTGTTGGAAAAGGTCAGGGTGCCGCGTTGAATCAACGCGATGTTGCTGCGGACGGCTGCCGGAAAATCCGTGAGATTCCCCAGCCCACAACCATAAACCGTGGCGGTGAGGCCGGTGGTGACGCCGGAAAATTGCAATTCGTTGGCGCTATAGTTTGTGGAACCCTGCTGGACCAAGGCAATAACCGTGCCTCCCGGCGGGATGCCCGGCGCAATGGGCAGCAAGGACAGGATGTTCACGCCCGGGGCTCCCAGGTCCACGGTGTTGGTGCCGTAGTCTGAAAAGAACGCCAGTGCATCATTCTGGTCGGTGGCCGCCACGACGATCATGTTGTTCAACCGGTAACCGGCAGGATAAAAGGGAACGGTGTCATTGTCGTTGGTGCTGTTTCCCGCTGCGCAGCAAACGATGATGCCGGCGCTGCCGGCGGCCTGCAAGGCGGCGACCTCGGTGCTGTTGGATCCGCCACCACCGAAGGATTCATTGATGGCGACAACATTTACGCCCCGGCCTTTCATCATGGTCGCGTACTGGATCGCCTCAATGACGGCTGAGTCCGGCAGCGTTTCACCGTCGCTCGACGCCCGGAGCGCCATGATCCGGGCCTGATAATCCACGCCAATCACGCCCAGGTTGTTGTTGCCGACGGCGGCTATGGTTCCGGCCACATGCGTCCCATGAAAACCGGAATCCATCGGGTTGGGAAGATTGTCCGCAAAATCATAACCATAATAATCGTTGGTGAATCCGTCCCCGTCGTTATCCAATCCGTTCGTGGGATTCTCGGCGGTGTTGATCCATATATTGCTAACCAGATCCGGGTGCGTGTAATCCACGCCGGAATCAATGACCGCCACCACCGGCCGGTTCGTGGGGGGGGGGGCTGGCTGTGCCAGTGCCCAAGCCGCGACGAAATGGGTGTCGTCTCCTGCGGTTCCTGCTATGCCGTTGATCGACTGCCCGGTGTTTTGCAATCCCCACAAATTGGTAAAATACGTGTCGTTGGGCGGCGTGGTGGTCACCCAGCGCAGGTAATTCGGTTCAGCCGTTTCCACCGCCGGATCGCGGCTCAACTCCGCAATCAGTGCCGCTGTCGTCCGGTTTTGGGCGTGCACCAAACCCGTCTCTTTTCCGCGATGCCGGGAAAGTCCGGCAAAATGCCTGTGCCACGCCAGCGAATGTCTGGCCAGCACCTGTTGGGTATTCGTAAAAGTGGCCGACGACTTGAAAGTGACGATGGCATCGCCTTCAACGTATTCCGTGGCCGGATGGTTTGGACCTGCTGATGCGCCAATGACCGTCAGGCTTAAAATCATGAGGGCGGCAGGCACTCCCTGAAAGAAGATCTTCATTACAGCTTATTTTATTGTGCATATAATAGCATCTTGAATGCCGAATTACAATGATGCAACCAGCGGGGCCGGAAGAGCTTCCAGACTTCTTGGTTCAATTTCATTCAATGTGTATCCGATTCAAAAATCTCCTCAATGGACGTTTTGAACAGACGCGCCACCTTGAAGGCCAGCGGCAGGCTCGGGTCGTATTTCTCCGTTTCAATGGCGTTGATGGTCTGGCGCGAGACGCCGAGTTTGTCGGCCAGATCGGCTTGCGACCATTCCTTCGCCGCGCGCAGTTCGCGCAACCGATTTTTCATCTATACCTCCGCCATGAAAAGAATGTTCCGATTCCATAGTAGGCCCACATCATATAAAACGCCCAGTCTGCATGAAATTCCGGCGCGCCCATGTCACGAAGGAACAGGTAACTAAAACAGGTGAATCCCGTGGCTAGTCCTGAAAAGGCCATGGCTTCGGTAATAATCTTTCTCCACATTTCATCCAATTCGGAGACGTAGCGAATAATGGTGGCGGCCAGATAAAGCAGCGGCATCAGCGGCAGGAGAACCAACCAATATCTATGTGGCAGGTGCGCTGCGTCAAAGTAGTTCAGCGCGACAAGCCCCAGGGCATATCCGATGAATCCGACCGTCATTCGTAAAAAGTATTTTGATTCAAATTTCATAAAATTTCATTGGTAGCGGCGTTGGAAGATGGCGTAGCCGAGAAAGTAAAAGGCCAGCACCAGCGAAATCGGGAAACTGGCGGTGCGGAAATGTGAATCCAAATGAAGTCTGGCCAGGTGCAATCCGGCTTGAAAAACGCCCGCCTTGTCCAGGATATGCCAGACTGTGACCACAAAGAGCGTCACGCCGGTCGCAAAGAGACACGCTTCCATCGACAGCCGGCGATGCATTTCATCCATGCCGCGCACCCAGCGCACAAAATCCCGCACCCAAAGCAGGCCGACGAGCAACGGAACCAGTACGATAATCGCCCGTTGGACCACGGTCCAATCCCGGGGCAGGGAAAGCAGCTGGTCGCCCGCCCAAGACAGAAGCATGGCCACAAAGGCCCAGGTGTTCGCTTTTAAGTTCGCCCGCAACGAATAACTCGGGCCAAACATGATTTCTTCCGGAAGGTTCGGTTTATTATTCATAAACCGAGTGTAAAGCATACTTGTCATATGTCAAGCATTCTTTACATAAAAATTTAGGGGGTGGGAAGGGCTTTTTAAACGAACGGAGCGCGGGTGTCCCACCCGCAGCGCCAGGATTGCCAAATGAACGCACAAAATTCCTCGGGTTTGGAGTTGTCGTATGTGCTGCGGCTGGGACAGCCGCGCTCCAAAAAAACAGGGCCGGGATTGCTCCCGGCCCCGCTCGTGATTTTTGCGACGGTCACAGACCGCCGCTACAATTTTAGTACCCGCCCATGCCGCCCATGTCACCCATGCCACCGCCGTGACCGCCGCCGCCCGGTGCCGGCTTTTCCTTCTCAGGAATATCGGTGATGAGGCACTCGGTGGTGAGCAGCAATCCGGCAATGGAAGCCGCGTTTTGCAGCGCGGAACGCGTGACCTTTTTCGGGTCCACGATGCCGGCTTTCACGAGGTCTTCGTATTCGCCCGTGGCGACGTTGTAACCTTCGTTGCCCTTGCTCTTCTTGACCTGGTCCACAATGACCGAGCCTTCAACGCCCGCGTTGATGGCGAGCGCCCGGAGCGGTGATTCGACGGAGCGTTTGATGATGCCGACGCCGATCTGTTCGTCTTCGTTCGCGGTCTTGACGGCTTCAATCGCCGCCAGGCACCGCAGCAAGGCCACGCCGCCGCCGGCGACAATGCCTTCCTCGACCGCCGCGCGCGTGGCGTGCAGCGCGTCTTCCACGCGGGCTTTCTTCTCCTTCATTTCGGTTTCGGTTGCGGCACCGACGTTGATGACGGCCACGCCGCCGGCCAGCTTGGCCAGACGTTCCTGCAATTTCTCGCGGTCGTAATCGCTGGTGGTCTCCTCGATCTGGCGGCGGATTTGATTCACGCGGCCCTGGATGTCGGACGACTTGCCGCCGCCTTCGACGATCGTGGTGTTTTCCTTGTCAATGACGATGGATTTCGCACGGCCGAGGTCGGTCAGTTCGATGCTCTCGAGTTTGATGCCGAGATCTTCGCTGATGAACTTGCCACCGGTGAGGACCGCGATGTCTTCCATCATGGACTTGCGGCGGTCGCCGAAGCCCGGGGCCTTCACGGCGCAGACGTTCAACGTGCCGCGCAGCTTGTTCACCACGAGGGTGGCGAGCGCTTCGCCTTCGACTTCTTCGGCGATGATGAGCAGCGGTTTGCCGGCGCGCGCGGCTTTTTCGAGCAACGGCAACAGGTCCTTCAGGCTGCTGATTTTCTTTTCGTAATTGAGGATGTAGGCGTCTTCGAGTTTCACTTCCATCGTCTCGGCGTTGGTGACGAAGTAGGGCGAGAGATAGCCCTTGTCGAACTGCATGCCTTCGACCACTTCGAGCGTCGTCTCAATGGACTTGGCTTCCTCGACGGTGATGGTGCCGTCCTTGCCGACCTTGTCCATTGCCTCGGCGATTTTGTCGGCGATTTCGAAATCCCAATTCGCGGAAACCGCGGCGACCTGGCGGATTTCGTCCTTGTCCTTGACCTTCTTGGTGATTTTGTCGAGATGCGACACGGCCGCTTCGACGGCCTTGTTGATGCCGCGCTGGATGCCAATCGGGTTGGCGCCGGAGGTGACGAACTTCAAGCCTTCGCGGTAAATGGATTCGGCCAATACCGTCGCCGTGGTCGTGCCGTCACCGGCGGTGTCGCTGGTTTTGCTGGCGACTTCCTTCACCATTGCGGCGCCCATGTTTTCGTATGGGTCTTCCAGTTCGATTTCCTTGGCCACTGTTACACCGTCCTTGGTGATGGTGGGGGAGCCGTATTTTTTGTCGATGACCACGTTGCGGCCCTTGGGGCCGAGCGTGGCGACGACCGCCCGCGAGAGCTTCTGGACGCCGCGCAGAATCGCCTGCCGCGCCGCCTCTTCAAACAATAATTGTTTTGCTGCCATAATTTTTGGTTCTTAGTTGAGAGTTGATGGTTGAGTGTCTTAGTCGAGCACGGCCAGGATGTCGTCCGAGGACAAAATCTTGTATTCCTTGCCGTCAATCTTGATTTCCGTGCCGCCGTATTTGCTGACGAGCACGCGGTCGCCCTTTTTGACTTCAAAGGGGATTTTCTTCCCGTCGTCGTTGGTTTTGCCGGTGCCGAGGGCGATGATGATGCCTTCCTGCGGTTTTTCCTTGGCGGTATCGGGAATGATGATCCCGCCCTTCTTGACTTCTTTTTCTTCGACCGGTTCGACCAGGATGCGGTCGCCGATCGGCTTGACGTTTAGTGCCATAGTTTTGTTTTCTTTGGTTTTGGTTTGTTAATCGTAATCAACTCCCGCCGCACTCACGGTGGGAAAATTCTTTTATCTGTGCGCCAGCGCCGGTTCATAGCTCCGTAGGAGCGGAATCTTTGTAGTTAACGCATTCAAAAGATTTTTCAGCTCCGTAGGAGCGACATCATTGTTTTGGTGGGGCGAGCGTCCTCGCGAGCCGTTTCTAGCGAACGGGAGGCGGCTCGTCAGGAGCCTCGCCCCACCGAATATGCCGCTCCTACGGAGCTTGCTCAAATTGGTCTGCCGCGCCGGGATTTTGTCCCGGAGGGACGGCCGAAATGGGCGCGCGGTTTCATCCGTCCCTCCGGGACTTGACGCACAATCCAATCCGATCCCGGCGTTGAAACGCCGGGCCATTTTCAGGCTGTCCCTGCGGGACAAATTGGTATGCGCCATGTTCATTTTGGTTTCAAACTCCCACCGCTCACGGTAGGAAAATTTATTTTGTTTCTTTCTCTCTTTTAGCCGCAGCTTTACGCCCGGATGAAATCTTGTCGAGCATGGCTGTTAAAAACCCGGTTTTGTTTTCTTCGCTTAAAATCCGCTCTATTTTGTCGAAGTTATCTTTCAGTTTACCCACAACGTCCAAGCCGGTGATCTCCTGGCTTACAATGTTGGTCACAACTACGAGTTCGTTCGTCATGATGTCAAAGAGCGGAGTTGAAGATATTACTTCTTCTCGTCCACAACTTCCGCGTCAATCACGCCTTCGTCCTTCTTTTTGTCGTCGGCCTTCGGCTCGCCGCCTTCAGGCTGCGGCTGGCCGCCGGCTGGGCCGGCGCCCTGCGCTTTTTCGGCTTGCGCCTTCGCGGCGGCGGCCTTGTAAAGCTCGGCGCTCACGGTCTGCCAGGCTTCGTTCAGTTTCTCGGCGGCGGATTTGATGGCCGCGCTGTCGCTGCCCTTCAACGCTTCCTTCACGTCCGCGACGGCCTTTTCAATCTTGCCCTTGTCGTCGCCGGAAATCTTGTCGGCGGTGTCCTTGAGCATTTTCTCGGAGCGATACACCGCACTGTCGGCTTCGTTGCGCGTTTCGATTTCTTCCTTCTTGGTCTTGTCCTCGTCGGCGTGCAGCTCGGCGTCCTTGCGCATCTTCTCGATTTCGTCCTTCGACAGGCCGCTGCTGGCGGTGATGGTGATTTTCTGTTCCTTGCCGGTGCCCAGGTCCTTGGCGCCCACGTGCAAAATGCCGTTGGCGTCAATGTCGAACGTCACCTCGACCTGCGGCACGCCGCGCGGGGCGGGCGGGATGTCGGTGAGATGAAACTTGCCGATGGTCTTGTTGTCCTTGGAGAACTGGCGTTCGCCCTGGAGCACATGGATTTCCACGCCCGGCTGGTTGTCGCTGGCGGTGGAGAAAATTTCCGATTTACGGGTCGGGATGGTGGTGTTGCGCTCGATGAGCCGCGTGAACACGCCGCCGAGCGTCTCGATGCCGAGCGACAATGGCGTCACGTCGAGCAGGAGCACGTCCTTGACGTCGCCCTTGAGCACGCCGCCCTGGATGCCGGCGCCGATGGCGACGACTTCGTCCGGGTTCACGCCCTGATGCGGCTGTTTGTTGACGAGCTTGTGCGCGGTTTCAACAACGCGCGGCATGCGGGTCATGCCGCCCACGAGCACGAGTTCATCAATTTTGCTCGCTTCGATGCCCGAATCCTTCAGGCAGGCTTTCACCGGCGCAATCGTGCGCTCGAACAGTGAATCGGTGAGCTGTTCCATTTTGGCGCGGGTGAGCGTTTTCTGGATGTGCTTCGGCCCGCTGGCGTCCGCGGTGATGAACGGCAGGTTGATGTCGTATTGCTGCGCGCTGGACAGGGCGATCTTGGCCTTTTCGGCTTCTTCCTTGATGCGCTGGAGGGCGTCGGGCTGCTTGCGCAAATCCATGCCGCTGTCCTTTTTAAATTCGTCGAGGATCCAATCCATGATCTGATTGTCCCAATCGTCACCGCCCAGGTGCGTGTCGCCATTGGTGGCCTTGACTTCAAACACGCCGTCGCCGATTTCCAGCACGGAAATGTCGAACGTGCCGCCGCCGAGGTCGTAGACGGCGATTTTTTCGTCCTTCTTCTTGTCGAGACCGTACGCGAGCGACGCGGCGGTCGGTTCATTGATGATGCGGAGCACTTCAAGGCCGGCGATGCGGCCGGCGTCCTTGGTGGCCTGGCGCTGTGAATCGTTGAAATAGGCGGGAACGGTGATGACGGCTTGCGTGACCTTTTCGCCGAGGCGCGTTTCGGCGTCGGCCTTCAGCTTGGCGAGGATCATCGCGGAAATTTCGGGCGGCGTGAAGGCTTTGGGTTTGCCGTCCACTTCCACTTCCACGGCGGCGTCGCCGTTGGCGGCCTTGACGACCTTGTACGGCACGCGTTTGATTTCTTCCTGGACCTCGTCGAATTTGCGGCCCATGAAACGTTTGATGGAATAAACCGTGTTGCGCGAGTTGGTGACGGCCTGGCGCTTGGCGGACTCGCCGACGAGGCGTTCGCCGCTTTTGGTGAACGCGACCACGGACGGCGTGGTGCGTTTGCCCTCGGAATTTTCCAGAACCGACGGCTCGCCGCCTTCCATGACCGCCATGCAGGAGTTCGTGGTGCCTAAATCAATGCCTAATACTTTTGCCATAAAATCTTGTGGTTAGATACAATTAGTCCCCTTCTTCCAAGCAATGATGGTGCCGTAAAGCCTTAAAATCGCTAAATCAATTGCAAACAAAGGACGGGATTGAGTTTTTTGGCTATTTTGCAAAGAAGATAAATAGCGCCAAAAGCGTCATTATGGCACAGCTAAAACGGGCGTGGCGCAGTTATTGGCACAGTTGAAAGAAATTCTTCGGAGGGGAGAGTTCCACGAGCCTCAAACTAAATTAGGGCGTCGCAGCGCTCCGCCCTCCGAAAATTCAGCTATTTACTGCCCGGTTTGGCTGCTGGAATTTTCGCCAAATCCGGCGGCAATTGGTCCGGCTCGAAGGCCTCGACTTTGAGCGCAACCAAACTGTGGAACGGCACGCCAAAGTTCACCGCGCCGTTCGAGCGATCCACAATGGCCGTCGCGCCGACCACACTTCCGCCGTGCGCGCGAACGATGTCAATTGTCTCCTGCAGCCGGCCGCCCTTGGTAACCACGTCCTCGACGACGAGGATTTTTTCGCCAGGCGCGATTTTAAATCCGCGCCGCAGCACCAGTCTGCCTTCCTCTTTTTCAGGAAAGATGAACCGCACGCCCAGTTGCCGGGCGACTTCCTGGCCGATGACCAGCCCGCCAAGCGCGGGCGCGATGACGGTGACCGCGCCAAGTTTGCGGACCTTGCCGGCGAGGGCCGCGCCGAGTTTTTCGACGACGGGCATTTGCTGGAGCGCGAGGGCGCATTGAAAGAACTGGCGGCTATGCAGGCCGCTGCGGAGGATGAAATGGCCTTCGAGCAGCGCGCCGCTGTTGCGGAATATTTGCAGGACTTCGTCTTGCGTCATTGGCCGGATGTTAAATCCAAAGGCCAAAGTTCAAAGTCCAAAGTTGGCAAAGTATCGGAGGGGCGAGTTCCACAAGCCCCTGACTTATCGAATGCCTTTGAAAATGGGGGCTCGTATAACTCGCCCCTCCGACGAGAAATTGTTTTGAGACAGTCTCCGCTGCGCCGTCCCTGCTGTTTCTTCTGGCTTCTCAATTCTGAATTCTGTCTTCTGGCCGCGTGCCGAAGTGGATCAAATTCATCATTGCCATCCTGCTGCTGCCGGTCTGCGCCGGGGCGGCGCTGGCGTTGTGGCGGGTGCTGCACGCCAGCTACGGGGCGGACACGGTCTGGGTGCCGTTTCTGGCCGGCGCGGCGTGCTGGCTGGTGGTTTATCTGCTGCTGCCCAAGCCGATGTGGATTTACGTGTTTGGCCACGAATTAACCCACGCGCTGTGGACATGGCTGTTCGGCGGCCAGGTAAAAAAATTCAAGGCGTCCTCCGACGGCGGCCACGTTGTCATTTCCAAGACCAACTTTGTCATCGCGCTGGCGCCGTATTTCTTTCCGCTGTACGCGGTGCTGGTGGTGGCCGTGTTTGCCATCGGCCATTTGATTTGGGACTGGCGGGATTATCCGGTGTGGTTTCATTTGCTGGTGGGCGCGGCCTATGCGTTTCACGTGACACTGACCTGGCACATTCTGAAGACGCAGCAGACGGACATCACGTCGCAGGGTTGGTTGTTTTCCGCGGTAATTATCTTTCTGGGCAACGTCAGTGTGCTATTGTTTGGTGTCCCGTTGCTCACGGCGAAGGTCGGTTTGCTCAACGCGCTGGGCTGGTGGCTGGAGGGCACGGGCGAAGTTTGCAGCCGGCTGGCGCACTGGTTTTAGGAATTTAGCCGAATTTGCAAATATTTCGCGCTTGTGGAATGGCGCGCGGTCTGGTTCAAATTGCCGACAAACATTTGTATGGATTTAGGTGACATTTTAAGCAAAGCGCAAATCATCCCCGATTTGCACGCGACGAACCGGTGGGAAGCCATTGACGAATTGATTGGCAATCTGGTTGCCACCGGCAAGATTCAGGCCGGCGACCGCGACGCCGTGACCGCCGCCGTCAAGAAACGCGAGACGTCCATGAGCACCGGCATCGGGTTCGGCATCGGCATTCCCCATGCCTCGACCGATCTGATTCACGAAGTCGTCGGCGCGCTGGGCCGTTCCAAAAGGGGTGTCAACTTCGATGCCCTCGACAATCAGCCGGTCAAGCTCGTCATGTTGTTTCTCGTGCCGCAGGGCCAGTTTCAAAAACATCTTCACACGCTCGCCAACATCGCCAAGCTCCTCCACAAGGCCGATTTCCGGCAGGCCCTCGAACAGGCGCCGGAATCCGAGGCGATGCTCAACATCATCAAGGATTACGGGAAAAAATAATTGCCGTCTTCTCCTGGCGGGCGAGCGGCCCCGCGAGCCATCGGTAAAAATCCGTGTTCATCCGTGTCCATCCGTGGTTAAATCTTTTCCGTGCTTCCGCACAAACAAATCGAACTGAAGTTGCAGATTGCTGTCCGCGCCGTTCTGCCGGACGCAGACGTCCACGCGGTTCTGGTCCGCCCGTGTCCCGACCCGAAGTTTGGCGATTACCAGAGCAACGCGCTGATGTCGCTGGCCAAGGCGCGGAAATTGAACCCGCGCCAGCTCGCCACGGACGTTCTGGCCAAACTCGAGGTCGCGGAATTCTGCGAGAAGGTGGAAATCGCCGGCGCGGGCTTCCTGAATTTCCGGCTGAAAAATTCCTGCCTGGCGCAAACGCTGGAATCCGCGGTTCGCGGCGGGGATTTATTTTTTGCCAGGGCCGCCGAGCCGCGCACCGCGGTCATTGATTTCAGTTCGCCGAACGTGGCCAAGCCGATGCACGTCGGCCACATCCGCTCGACCATCCTCGGCGATTGCCTCGCGCGCACGTTGCGGCTGCTCGGCCACCGCGTCATCACCGACAACCACATCGGCGACTGGGGCACGCAGTTTGGGATGCTGCTGCTCGGCTGGAAACATCATCTGAAACCCGACGCGCTCAAAACCGATCCCATCGGCGAAATGGAGCGGCTTTACAAAATGGTCAACGCCACCGGCGAAGCCATGGAAACGGTCCGGAACGCCGCCCGCCAGGAGCTCGTCAAACTCCAGGGTGGCGACGAAGAAAACCTGAAAATCTGGCGCGAGATGATTGCGCTGTCGGGAAAGCAGTTCGCTGAAATTTACTCGCGGCTCGGCGTCAAGTTCGACCACGCATTTGGCGAAAGCTTTTATAATCCGCGGCTCAAGCCGCTCGTGGATGAACTCGTGGCCGGCGGCGTCGCGCGCGAAAGCGAAGGCGCGCTGGCCATTTTCTTCGACGACAATCCCCAGCTCAAGGCGCATCCCGCGCTCATCCGCAAAAGCGACGGCGGATTCAATTACACGACGACCGATCTGGCGACGCTCGAATACCGGCTGAGAACCTGGCAACCCGACGAAATCATCTACGTCACCGACGGCCGCCAGCAATTGCATTTTCAGCAGGTCTTCGCCGCGTTCCGCAAATGGCAATCCATTGATTCGGAGGGGCGAGTTACACGAGCCCCTGATTCTCCTGGTGAGAATGGTTTGGGGCTCGCAGAGCTCGCCCCTCCGAAAGGTGTGAAGCTGGCCCACGTCTGGTTCGGCTCGATTCTGGGCGAGGACGGCAAGCCGTTCAAAACGCGCAGTGGCGAGACGGTGAAGCTCGCCGATTTGCTCGACGAAGCGGAGGAACGGGCGCTCAAAATCGTTTCCGAAAAGAATCCGGATCTGCCGGAGGCGCAACGCCGGGAAATCGCGCGGGTCGTCGGCCTGGGCGCGGTGAAATACGCCGACCTGCTGCCGAACCGCCAGAGCGATTATGTTTTCAGCTGGGACAAAATGCTCGCGCTGCAAGGCAACACCGCGCCGTATTTGCAGTACGCCTACACGCGGATCAAAAGCATTTTCCGGAGGGGCGAGTTACACGAGCCCCAAAAATCGGAGAGTGGGGACTCGCAGAGCTCGCCCCTCCGAAATGGAAATATTTTCTTGTCCTCTCCGGAAGAAATTGCGCTGGCGAAGCAGCTTTTAAATTTCGGGCTGACGCTGGAGGCGGTGGCGGAGGAATATCGCCCGAATTTTCTCTGCAATTATCTTTTTGAGCTGGCCGGCCGGTTCACCGCGTTCTACGAAAATTGTCCGGTGCTCAAGGCCGATCCCGCCGTGCGCGCCAGCCGCCTGGCGTTGTGCGATTTGACCGCGCAAGTCCTCAAAAAGGGTTTGGAAACGCTGGGCATTGAAACCGTGGAACAGATGTAAGCCTTCGCGCGATGTTTGAACTGATCAAATCGGATGCGCACACCAGGGCGCGCCTGGGAAAACTGACCACTGTGCACGGTGTGGTGGATACGCCGGTGTTCATGCCCGTTGGCACCCAGGCCAGCGTCAAGGCACTCGACCCGCGCGAATTGCTGGAGATGGGCACGCAAATCATCCTCGGCAACACCTATCACCTTAACATCCGGCCTGGCCTCGACATCATCCGCGCCGCGGGCGGGTTGCATCAGTTCATGAATTGGGAATTGCCGATCCTTACCGATAGCGGCGGTTTCCAGGTCTTCAGTCTCGCCAAAATCCGGAAAATCAAGCCGCACGGCGTCGAATTCCGCTCGCACCTCGACGGCTCGCCGTTGTTCCTCGGCCCGAAGGAGGCAATGGAAATCCAACGCGTGCTGGGTTCGGACATCGCGATGGTTTTTGATGAATGCCCGCCGCACGACGCCCCGGCGCGCGAGCAGCGTCTTGCGGTCGAACGCACCATCCGCTGGGCGCAGGAATGCCGCGAACAGCCGCGGGCGCCGGGTCAATTGGTTTTCGGCATTGTGCAAGGCGGCAGCAACGCCGCGCTGCGCGAGGAATGCGCGAAGGCTTTGGTCGCGATGGATTTTGACGGATACGCCATTGGCGGCGTGAGCGTGGGCGAGCCGGAACCGGAAATGTTGAAGGCGATTGAATTCACCGAGCCGTTTTTACCCGCGCCCAAGGCGCGTTACGCGATGGGGCTGGGCACGCCGGCGCAGATGCTTGAGCTGATTGCGCGCGGGGTGGACATGTTCGACTGCGTGCTGCCGACGCGCGTCGCGCGCAACGGCACCGCCTTCACGCGCCGCGGGCAGTTCGGCCTCAAGGGCGGCGCTTACAAGGCGGATTTCCGGCCGATTGACGAAAGTTGCGATTGCTTCGCCTGCCAACATTTTACGCGGGCGTATCTGCGGCATTTGTTGAACGTGAATGAAATCCTCGGATTGCGCATGGTGAGCGTCCACAACTCACATTTGTTTCTGAAAATCATGGCCGACGTGCGCGCCGCGATTGCCGCCGGCACGTTTGCGGAGTTTTACCGCGAATTCATTGCGAATTACGTGCCGTCGCGAAAGGTGCTGTCGGCCCGGCAAACGGAGGTTGAACGGTAAAAACACCTTGCGAACGACATGGAATGTGGCACTTTGTTGTCATCTTAAAGACAATTATTGAATTATCATGGAAAAGCCAAAAATCGTTGCTTACTTGAAACCGACCTGCGGCTGGAGCCAGGGCGTGCGCGCGGTGCTGCGCAAATACGACCTGCCGTTTGAAGACCGTGACGTCATCAACGATCCGTTGCAGCGCCAGGAAATGATTGAGAAGAGCGGACAGATGCTGAGTCCGTGCGTCGAGATCAACGGCCACATGCTGGCCGACATCAGCGGTGAAGAGGTGGAGGTGTGGATGCTCGCCAACAAAATCGTGATGCCCAGTGACCGCGAGGCTGACGCGCCGACGAACCAGCCCTGTGCCCATGAAATGCCGGCGAGCGCGCCGTTGCAGTTCAGGCATTAAATAATTTGTAGCGGCGCTCTATGAGCGCTGCTGAAGTTTCCGGCGGTCACAGACCGCCGCTACAAACGGGCCGCGTGGAGCAATCTGCGCGGCTTGTTTGTTTGGCGGATCGCCATTAACCTGCTGCCATGCATAGGGTCACTTCCGCCGCCGTCATGCAACGGCTCGCTCGAAAATGGCAACGGGCGGGCAGGCGCATTGGCTTCGTGCCGACCATGGGTTATCTGCACGCAGGACATTTGAGCCTCGTCCAACGCGCGCGCCAGGCCGTCGGCCAAAACGGCATCGTGGTGGTGAGCATTTACGTGAACCCAACGCAATTCGCGCCCACGGAGGACCTCGCCAGATATCCGCGCAATTTAAAACGCGATTTAAAAATGTGCCGCGCGGCCGGCGTGGATGTTGTGTTTACGCCCGGTGACAAGGAAATGTATCCGGACGAAATCCGTAGCCGCCGATGTGAATCGGCGGACGTCCCGCGCTTTGACAATCGCGGCTGCGGCACCTATGTCGTCGAGGAAAGTTTATCGCAAACGATGGAAGGCGCGGCGCGGCCCACACATTTTCGCGGCGTGACGACGGTCGTCGCCAAGCTGTTCAACCTCGTGCTGCCGGACGTGGCGGTATTCGGCGCGAAAGACTGGCAGCAGGCCGCCGTCATCAAACGGATGGTGAAGGACTTGAATTTTCCGGTGCGCATCATCGTTGCCCCGACATGGCGCGAGGCGGACGGACTGGCGATGAGTTCGCGCAACAAATATCTCGCCGGCGATTTGCGCCGGCAGGCGACGGTGCTTTGGTGCGGCATTCAAATTGCCCGGGCCGCCGTTAAAAAATTGAAGACGTATCCCGCGGCAAAACTAAAAACCGCCGTGAAAAGACTGGTTGAATGCGAACCGGACGCGCGGCTGGATTACGTGGAATTGTTTGAACCGGACACGCTGTCACCCGTTCCGACGGTAAAACGCGGCACGCACATGGCTTTGGCGGTGTTTGTTGGCAAAACCCGGTTGATTGATAATGCCCGGCTTTAGAAAGGACTGCATTTGCGACTCGTAATGTTTGATCTTGACGGCACTTTAATCGAAACCGTGCAAGCCGACGAAGAATGTTTCGTCAGTGCTCTTTCGGACGTTTTTGGTTTTGAAAACGTGAATACAGATTGGTCGGCTTATCGCCACACAACAGATTCGGGGATACTCGTTGAATTGTTTGAATCGCGACGAAATCGTGTTCCGCAGCCGGTTGAGATCGAACATTTCCAAAGCCGGTTTGTAACACGGTTGCATGAGGCCTCGCAAAAAGCGCGACGGTTTGAACCCGTGCCGGGGGCGAAAGTTGTGTTGCAAGCGTTGATTGGTCGTGAACGCTTCGGCGTCGCTCTAGCCACGGGCGGGTGGAAAATCTCGGCGCTGTGGAAACTGAAAAAAGCGGGTTTGGATGTTTTGTTCGGGGCCTCGGCTTTCGCCGACGACGACTGCTCGCGTGAAGGCATTATGGGTTGTGCGTTTCAGCGCGCGTTGAAGCAATACCGTCAAACCAGATTTGAAGCGGTCATCTATATCGGAGACGGTGTCTGGGACATTCGGGCATCGAAGAATCTCGGTTATCACTTTATTGGAATTGGGAATGGAATAAAAGCGGAACAACTTTATTCTGCCGGTGCGACAACGGTTTTTTCTGATTACTTGAATATAAATTCTTTTATCAATGTTTTGGAATCCATTGCCGGCCAGGCTGAAATTTGTCTGCAGAAATTGTGAAACAATTCGACTTTCTCGTACTCGGCAGCGGCATCGCGGGCCTGACCTTTGCGCTGAAGGTCGCGCCACGCGGGCGCGTGGCCATCGTCACGAAAAAGGACCGCGCCGAGTCGAACACCAATTATGCGCAGGGCGGCATTGCGTCGGTGACGAGCAAGGAGGATTCGTTCGAGCTGCACGTGCGCGACACGCTGGCGGCGGGCGCGGGCTTGTGCAAGGAAAACGTCGTCCGCACCATCGTTCAGGAAGGCCCGGCCCGGATTCAGGAGTTAATCGAGTTGGGAATGAAATTTTCCGAGCGGGACGCGCCAGCCGAAGATGGCGGCCGGGAGTTGGATCTGGGCAAGGAAGGCGGACACTCAAAGCGGCGTATTCTGCACGCCAAGGACGTCACCGGCCGGGAAATTGAGCGGGCGTTGTTGAATGCGGCGGCGCGCCAGCCGAACATCCAGATTTTTGAAAATCACCTCGCGATTGATTTGATCACGAGCCAGAAGCTCGGTCACGCCGGCGCGAACCGCTGTCTCGGCGCTTATGTGTTCGACAAAAAAGGCGGCCGCGTCTGGACGTTCACCGCGCCCGTGACGCTGCTGGCGACGGGCGGTTGCGGCAAGGTGTATCTCTACACGACCAACCCCGACATTGCGACCGGCGACGGCGTGGCGATGGCGTATCGCGCGGGCGCGACGATTGCGGACATGGAATTCGTCCAGTTTCATCCGACGTGCCTTTTTCATCCGCAGGCGAAATCGTTTCTCATCAGCGAAGCCGTGCGCGGCGAAGGCGGCGTGCTCAAGTCGCTCGAAGGCGTTGAATTCATGGACGCCTGGCATCCGTTGAAATCGCTGGCGCCGCGCGACGTGGTGGCGCGGGCGATCGACAGCGAGATGAAAAAGAGCGGCGCGAAGCACGTGTGGCTGGACATCACGCACCAGCCGGCAAAATTCATCATCGAGCGGTTCCCGAACATTTACCAGACGTGCCTGCGCTACGGCATGGACATCACCAAGGAACCGATTCCGGTGGTGCCGGCGGCGCATTACCAGTGCGGCGGCGTGGTGACGAATGTGGACGGCGAGACGGACATTGCCGGGCTTTACGCCGTGGGCGAAGCCGCCTGCACGGGTTTGCACGGCGCGAACCGGCTGGCGAGCAATTCGCTTTTGGAGGCATTGGTTTGCGCCCACCGCGCGGCGGAAAAGGCCGGTTCCAGCGCGCCGCCAAAGATGGAATTGAATATTCCGCTGTGGCAGTCCGGCGATGCGCACAATCCGGACGAAATGGTGGTGGTATCGCACAACTGGGACGAAATCCGGCGGCTGATGTGGGATTACGTGGGCATCGTGCGGACGAACAAGCGGCTGGCCCGCGCCCAAAAGCGCATTGCGAATCTGCAGGAGGAAATCCACGAGTATTACTGGAATTTCATCGTGACCAGCGATTTGCTGGAACTTCGCAACATTGCCACGGTGGCGGAGTTGATTGTGCGGTGCGCGGCGATGCGGCTCGAAAGCCGCGGCCTGCATTACAATCTGGATTACCCGCAGGCCAATCCCGACTGGGCGCAGCGCGACACGGTTCTCAGAAAATGAGAGGGTGGATGGCCGTCACGCCCTCAGCCGGGGACCTGCAGCGAATCCAGATTCTTTTTGGCCTGTTCCACCAAACTCTGGAACTGGGCGAGTTGGGCCGGGGTGATTAAAATTCTCGCGCTGTTGGTGCTGTAATCCTGCAGGAAGAACTGGATGTCGCCGCGCCGCTGGCTGGTGAAGGCACCGACCCGCAGCCCGGACCTGGTGACGTAACTCGCGACAAAAGTGGGCAGGGCGGTCACTTTGTAGTCAATTTTGGCCAGATAATTCAGACCGTTGAGCAGTGAATCCATTTCGTTGTAGTCAACCACCTTTTTCCACACCTGCTGGTTGTTGGCGACAACTTCGATCGCCATGCCGTGTTCCTTGTGGCCGGTGCCCGCGTCCAGGGATTCCCGGCTGATCACCGTTATGTCGAGCGCGTCAACGGTCAGTGAACCGATCTGGCCGGCGCCTTTGACAATGACCTTTCCGGTCTGGGCCTCAAACGTCTCCAGTTCCGTGAAAGTCACGTTGGTAACTTGTGCGCAGGCGGCAAACGTGAACACGACCGACACCGCGATTAAAATGGCGCAAAATTTATGCATGGTGGTTTTCTCTGTTGGAATGGGTTGTTGGCATCTGGCTTTTGAAACCCCGGCGGGCGTGGAAAGTTTCGTCAACGCTGGACCGGTCAGGCCGGGCGGCCCCGCTTTTAAGATTGAATTTCCCGGGATTTCGTGGCTTCTTACGGACGGTGGCGCGTTTAGCTCAGCGGTAGAGCACCAGTATCACACACTGGGGGTCGCAGGTTCAAAACCTGCAACGCGCACCAGTCTTCGCTCGGAGCGCAGCTGGAGCGAAGACTGCCGCGCCGCAGCGCATAGCGTGTAGGCGGGCGAATATCCGCGATTCATAAAGCGCTCCGAGCTTCGACCCGGCAAGCCGGTTGCCCGGGGTTTCATTCAAAACTGATCTTCCTTTTCCTTGAACAGCACGTTGAACGTGGTCAGGGAACCATAGCTGCGCGTGATGTATTGCTGCATCTCCACCTTCTCGCCGTCGGTCAATTTTTCATGCGCGTTGATTTTCTGTTCCAGCACGCGCAGGTTGTTCCGCACCATCACGATTTTGTGGAAAAAGGTTTCGAGCGGGACTTCCTTGGTTTGCAGCGCCGGGTCGGACGGATGCAGGACCGCTTTGCCGCCATGCCAGCGGGCGCCGAGCTCTTCGATGACCGTCGCCGGCTTTTCCAGGCCCAGTTTTCGCACCGCTTCGTCCAGCGTTTGTTCGATGAATTGTTTGAGCGGAACACTCAAGCCGCTCACGGCCGCCTGCGGTTCGGCGGGTTCAAGCCCGGCGGATTCCGGCGCGACGGTGTGTTTGCCGTCATTGAACTGGATGTCAGCCGCCGCTTCAGAAATGGTTCTGACCGTTCCCAGGCCATACTGCGGATGGCGAACTGACATGCCGACATGAAGGGATTCGATTTTCATGGGCCTAATTTAGCCACAGATGAAACACAGATAAAACAAGGATTTTGTTTTTGACAGCACAGCCGAAAGGCCTTGCTATGGGTCCGGCAAACGACAATGGCCCGCGCAATTTACATTGATCGCTTCGAGTTTGAACGCGCTCTCTGGCGGAGAAATCTGACGCGCGTCGCGGGCGTGGACGAGGCGGGCCGCGGGCCGCTGGCCGGGCCGGTGGTGGCGGCGGCGGCAATTTTGCCGTCGAAATGGGCGGAATCCGGTTTGCCGCCTGAACTCGAAGGCTTGAACGATTCCAAGCAACTGACCCCGACGCAGCGCGAACGGTTCTTCGCCTTTCTCACCGCGTGCGGCGCGGTGGAATATGCCATCGCCCAAACGGACGCCGCGCAGATTGACGAAGTGAACATTCTGCGCGCAACGCATCAGGCAATGAATGCGGCGCTGGCGGAATTGCATCCGCCGCCGCAGCACGCGCTGGTGGACGGACGCGCGGTCAAAACCATGCGCGTGCCGCAAACGGCCCTTGTGAAGGGCGACGCGCGCAGTTATTCCATCGCTGCCGCAAGTGTGCTGGCCAAGGTTACGCGCGACCGGCTGATGCTTGAATTCGACCGGCAATGGCCGGCCTACGGATTTGCCAGGCACAAAGGGTATGGCACGGCGCAGCATCTCGCGGCCATCGCGGCGCACGGGTCGTGTCCGATTCATCGGAAAAGTTTCGCGCCGCTGAAGCCGAAGGAAACGGAGTTGTTTTGATCCGCGAATTACCGCGAATTACCGCGAATAAAATCGGATCAAAATAATTCGTGTAAATTGGCGAAATTCGCGGATGAATTTTTTTAAGAAAATAAAATCGCGATTCGCGGACAAGGTTCAGCCGGAGCATTTGCGGCGGGGCGAGTTGGGCGAGCGCGCGGCGAAAAAGTTTCTGCAGCGACAGGGGTTGAAATTTCTGGCCGCCAATTTCCGCTCAGCACGGGGTGAGATTGATTTGATTTTTCGCGACGGCGACTGCCTGGCGTTTGTCGAGGTCAAAGCCCGGTCCTCGGAGGAATGGACGCGCCCGGCGGCGGCGGTGAACGCGGCCCGTCGCCGCCGGCTCTCGCGGGCGGCGCTGGATTACCTGCGGCTGCTGAAGAATCCGCCGGTAAAAATCCGTTTCGACATTGTGGAAGTGCTTCTGGCGGAAGGCAAAGTACGCGAGGTGCGGCATCTGCCAAACACATTTGCGATGGAGAAACCGCATCGTTACGGTTGAAAACCGCTTGCGCCCCCTGGCAAACGGGAGGAAGGTTGTCTTAATCAGCCATGATGCGAATTCTCGAAATCGTTGGCGGTGTGGTTTCGCTTGTCTTTGTTCTCAGCGTGGGGGGCTGGTTTTTTGTGCGGGCACTGAAACGCAGCGATGATCCATCCCGACAGGTTTTCAAATGTGTATTGAGCATGGTTCTGGTCGTCGGTGAAGTTTTATTTGCCCGCCACACCAGCGGGTCCCTGGTCGAAGGGGGCGGCTTTGCCAATTCTGGATCGGCGTTTGTGATGGCAATTTCCATTGCCATTGTCGGAATCATTTTAGGGATCCTTTGGGCGCCGCATGTTGGTGAATTGGTTGCCAGGCCGCTGGCGGGTTTGTATGACGGCGGCGATGAGCCGCCGGAGCCGAAACCGTATTATTCCGTCGCGCAGGCGCGTCGAAAGCGCCGCGAATTTCTCGAAGCGGTGGTGGCCATTCGCGAACAGCTCGCCAAATTCCCGGACGATTTTGAAGGGGTGGCGTTGCTGGCCGGCATCCAGGCCGAGGATTTGAAAGATTTGTCCTCGGCGGAGATGACCTTGAACCATTTCTGCGACCAGCCGAATCCGCCGCCCCGGCAGTTTGCCGCCGCGATGAACCAGCTGGCCGACTGGCATCTCAAGCTGGCGCAGGATGCCGGTTCCGCGCGCGCCGCCCTGGAAAAAATCATTGCGCGGTTTCCTGACACGGAACTGTCGTCGCAGGCTGCGCAGCGCGTTGCCCATTTGGGCGGCACGGGAAAACAATTGCTGGCGTCGCTCGATCGCCGGCCGATGGCCGTGCCGGAAGGCGTGAAAAGCGCCGGGTTGCGTGATTCGATGAAGGATTTGATTCCCGCTGAAACGGACCCGGCCAGACTCGCCGCCGACCATGTGAAACATCTGGAGCAACATCCGCTCGACACCGAAGTGCGCGAGAAACTGGCCGTCATCTACGCCGGGCATTACCGGCGGCTGGATTTGGCGGCGGCGGAATTGAATCAGTTGATTGAGACGCCCCATCAGCCCGCGAAACAGGTGGCGCGTTGGATGAATTTGCTGGTGGATTTGCAGATTCAACATGGTGCCGATTACGAAACGGTGCGCGAAACCCTGGAAAGGATTGTCGCGCGCTTTCCTGATTTGGCCGCGGGGGAGATGGCCCGGACCCGGCTGGGGCGGTTGAAGCTCGAACTCAAGGGAAAAAACGAAACGCCGGGCGTGAAGCTCGGCGTTTACGAACAGAATATCGGGTTAAAGCACGGTTCACCGGGCCAGTTGTAGCGCGACTTCCTTTTCCAGCTCGTGGGCCATGTCGAGGTCCTGGAGGCCGGCTTTGGTGCGGGCTTGCACGGTTATCTGGGTGATTTGAGGATCCACGGCTTCCACGCGCACCCACACCTTGTTTTGGTTCACCCGGCCCATGAGCGCGCGCACGACGTTCGTGGTGTCGTGCGGGATATATTCGGTGAGCAGCGTGCCGTCGTTGTTAATGACCTGAATCGCCGCGCGATAGACCAGGTCCACCGGCCGCTGATAACGGCCGGCGACAGAGTCCCTTCCGAAGGGCATGCCCATCGTCTGGGTGTCGCTCACTGTGGAGACACAACCGGTGGTGATCAGGGCCAGCACCGCCAGCGCCGCAAAAATTTTCGTTTTCATATTACCGGTAAGACAAACAGAATTGCCGTGCACGTCAAGCCTGATTCAAGCTTGGTAGTCACCTCATTTGCAGGCGACGAGGTGACAAGTCGTTTGCGCCAGCACTCCTTACGTCGTGCCCTGCAACCAAATCAGGACACCACCTCAAGCTTGACCGGCTCGACAAGCGCGGGAAGAAATGCCAGTTTAAGTCATGGTTGCAAACAAGCTTGAAGGGCTGCGCGCCCGGCTGCGCGGCTACGGTTCATGCCTCGTGGCCTATTCCGGCGGCGTGGATTCCGTATTTCTGGCGCGGGTGGCGCATGAGGTTCTCGGCGAAAAATCCCTGGCGGTCATCGCCGATTCGCCGAGTTTGCCGCGCCGCGAACTGGCCGAGGCGCTGGAAATCGCGGAACGATTCGCGTTTCCGGTGCGCGTCATCCGGACAAAGGAATTTGAAAACGGAGAATACACGGCCAATCCGGTCAACCGCTGCTATTTCTGCAAGCATGAATTGTTCGAGGAATTGACGCCGATTGCGCGTGCGGAGCATCTGGCGGTGATCGCCTACGGCGAAAACGCGAGTGACGCGGGTGATTTCCGCCCGGGCGTCCAGGCGGCGGCGGAATTTCAAGTGCGCGCACCGCTCAAGGAAGCCGGTCTGACGAAGGCGGAAATCCGCGAGTTGTCGGCGCAGCTCGGGTTGCCGACGGCGGACAAGCCGCAGATGGCGTGCCTGAGTTCACGTGTGCCGCATGGCGAGCCGGTGACGCCGGAAAAGCTGCGCATGATTGAAGCGGCGGAAAATATTTTGCGCGATCTGGGTTTTCACGATGTGCGGGTGAGGCATCACGAGCTGCGGGTGGCAGGCGACAAGGGGCAAGTAACGGGAAATCATGCGACACCAAAGGACAATCCTGTCACCCGTCACCTGCCGGCTGTCACTCATCTGGCCCGCATCGAGCTTGGGCCGGCGGAGATTCCACGGTTTTTGGCAAACGGCATTTCAACGAAGGTTGCCGGGGCGTTGAAAGGAATCGGTTATGCGCACGTGACCCTGGATTTGGAGGGCTATCGCCGTGGCCGCACGAACGTGGTGCCCGGCCGGCGCGATTGAAACTTTTGACCCACAACGGTTTTAGATAGAGGAAGCCATGCCACAATTTTCGTATCGAGCGCGCCGCCGCAGCGGGGAATTGGTCGAGGGCGTTCTGGACGTCGCCGACCGTGCGGCGGCATTGGCGCAGGTTGAACGACTGGGGCTTTTCCCGGTCGCCGTGGACGTTTCCAAAGGCGGGCCGGTGGCGAACGGCAAGCGCGCCGGCCAAAAAGTGGATTTGCTGGCATTTTTGCCACCAACATTGCGCGCGCAGTTGCAGCAGAAGCGCAAGCCCAGATTGCAGGAGCTGGCAACGTTCACCCAGCAGTTGGCGAATCTGCTGCAAGCCGGGATGCCGCTGGCGACGGCGCTCCAGAGCATGACCTATCTGCAGTCAAAGGGCATTCCCTCGGAGGTGAGCCGCCAGCTGCGGCAGGAAGTGACCGAAGGCCGGAGCCTGTCTGATGCGATGGCCCAGCAGCCGCGGGTTTTTTCCGATTTGTACATCAACATGGTCCGCGCGGGCGAGCAAAGCGGCGCGCTGGTGGATGTGCTCCGGCGGATGGCCGATCATTTTGAGAAATTCGCCCAGGTGCAGGCAAAGTTCACCTCGGCGCTGATTTATCCGGCCGTGGTCTGTTGCGTGGGCGTGGGCATAGTCATTTTTTTCATGACCTTTATCCTGCCCCGATTCATGGCGATCTTCGGCAACATTGGGTTCACCCAGTTGCCGACGATGACGCTGCTTTTGATCAGCGTCAGCAACGCCTTCAAAGGCTACTGGTGGTTGATGCCGCCGGTCGTCATTCTGGCCTTTATTTTGTTCAAACGCTTTCAAACCACCGCCGCCGGGCAGCGCCGGATTGATGAATGGAAAATGAAGGCGCCGCTTGTGGGCCGGGTGATCTGCCTGAATCTTTACAGCCAGTTCGCGCGCACGCTCTGCACCCTGCTTCAGAATGGCGTGCCGGTGCTCACGGCGTTGAAAATTACCGAGCAGGTCATCCCCAACCAGGTCATCAAGGAGGCCACGGCCAAGACGCGCGACGCGGTGACGGACGGCAAGACGCTTGCCCAGCCGCTGGCGCAAAGCAAGGTGTTTCCGCAGTTGATGGTGGACCTGGTGAAAATCGGCGAAGAAACGGGCGACGTGGCCGGCGCGTTGAACAACGTCGCGGAAACTTACGAAAATGAATTGAACATCGCCCTGCGGGTGATGACCAACCTGATCGAACCCGCGATGATCATCGGCATGGCCGTCGTGGTTGGGTTTTTGCTGGTGGCCGTGCTGGGCGCAATGTTCTCGATGATTTCCAACATCGGCAACTCGGGGGGGGGAGTTTGAAGCCAGGCGGTCGCGAGCCGGGAGCTGAATGTCGAGGGCAGGTTCCATGCTGGAGAGGTGTTTCCCGCCCCCGATCTTCCGCCCGCCCCCCTCGGCCCGAGGGGGCCTTTACCCTCCTCGAAATCATGATGGTCGTGGCCATTATCGGTTTGATGATGACCATGAGTGTGCCGGCGATCCTGCGGACGATGCACCAGGAACCATTGCGCCAGGCGGTCAACGACGTGATGACTATTTGCAGTCATGCCCGCGCCCAGGCGGTTCTGCAGGGCGCGCCCGTCAGCATTGTTTTTCATCCCCTGTTGAGGGAGGTTGCCCTGGCCAACGTTGCCACCACCAACTCGATGGGTGGCTCCGTTTCATCGGAAGTGCCGGCCGGCGGGACCAAAACCTCCGCTTCCCCCACATCAACATTGAACTCCACCCGGTTCGCGGACACCGTCAGCATGGACATGCTCGACATCAACCTGCTGGAGTACAAGGGCGCGGACGAGGCGCGGGTGCGTTTTTTCCCGAATGGCACCAGCGATGAAATGACCCTGATCCTGCACGCCGACGATCGGTACCGGAAAATCACACTGGAAGTGACCACCGGTCTGGCGTCCGTGGAAGTGATGCGATGAAAATTCAAACTGCCCGGACCAAACCCGCCCGCCGCGCCTTCACGCTGCTGGAGGTGATGTTTGCCCTGGTTGCGTTTTGCACCGCCACGTTTGTAATCCTGGCGCTGGTCTCAAATTCACTTGCCGACGCCCGCCGGTTGCAACGGCCGATGCTGGACGCGGGCGCGCTGGCGGCCGAATTGTCGCAATACAGCCAGTTGGTGACCGGCATCAAATCGGGCAATCTCGGCGATGAACTCGGTGATGCCTACCAGGGTTACACGTGGACGCGCGACATCCAGCGGGCGGAGACAAACAAACTTTTCCAGGCGGACTTCATCATCCAAAGCACCACCGGCGACAAACGGGCTGTTACCAAAATGAGCATCCTGCTTTTCAGCCCGAGTTCACTGTCGCAACCCTGACCCATCATGAATCGGAGGGAACCATCACGTTTTGGGGCGTTCACCCTGCTTGAAATCATGCTCGCCATCGCCATTTTCAGCCTGGTCCTGGCGGCGATTTACTCGTCATGGATGTTCATCCTGCGGGCGACGACGGTGGGCCGGGAAGCCACGGCGCAGGTCCAGCGTCGGCGCATGGCCGTGTGGACGATTGAGGACGCGCTCACGTGCGTTCAGTCGTTTCAGGCCTCCAGACACTATTACACCTTCATCGTCCAGAACGGCAACGAACCGCTGCTCAGTTTCACGGCGCGGTTGCCGGACGATTTTCCGCGCAACGGGGAGTTTGGTGATTTCAACCTGCGGCGTGTGACATTCACGGTCGAATCCGGGCCGAATTCGGAAAAAGATTTGGTGCTCCGGCAGAACCCGATTCTCATGGACATGAACCAGGACGAGCAGGATCACCCGCTGGTGCTGGCCCGCAATGTGAAGAGTTTTACCTGCGAATGCTGGGACCCCAGCGCGACCGATTGGACCAAGAAGTGGCTGGACACAAATGAAATTCCAGCAATGGTGCGCTTCACCCTCGTGCTGGGTGGAAAAAAAGACGATGTCTACGGCGACACCGGCCCGCAACTGGCCGTCACGCGCGTCGTGGCCATTCCGTCGTCCACCGTGCCAATGGACGTGCAGGTCAGACAATGATGAAAATTTCCGTTCCAACCAGGCCGCGGGGCATCGCGCTCATCATCGTGATGATCACAATTTTCTCGCTGTCGGTCCTGGCGGCGATCTTCGCGGCTTCAATGAAAATTGAAACCAAACTGGCGCAAAATGCCGACCACGAGGAGCAGCTGCTCTGGCTGGGCCGTTCGGGCGTGGAATTGGCGCGTTACGTCCTGTCGCAGCAAATGAAAGTTTCAAGCGAACCTTACGACGCGCTCAATCAGATCTGGGCCGGCGGACCGGGTGGCATCGGTGAGTCCAACAGTCCGCTGGCCGGAATTTCGCTGGACAATTACCGGGTCGGGGATGGGTCCGTTTCGGTCAAGATCGTTGATCTCGAACGCAAGTTGAACATCAACACCGCCAACGCCGCGGCCTTGCAGCAGGCGCTTACCCTGATCGGCGTGGGCGCGGACAGCATATCCGTCATCTCGGATTCAATTCTGGATTGGATTGATCCGGACGACAATCCGCACCTGGCCGGCGCCGAGAGTGATTATTATCAAAGTTTGAGTCCGCCCTACTATGCCAAGAATGCGCCGATTGACGACCTGTCGGAATTGCTGCTGGTCCGAGGCATTGCGGATCACCCGGAAATTTATTGGGGTGGCAGCGCCACCAATCACATGCCGGCCGCGTTTCAACAAAAACTCGGCCTCGTGAATTCACCCAATCAGGCGCCGGTTTATCCTTTTGGCTTGAAGGACATTTTTACCCCCATTTCCGCCGGATACATCAACATCAACACGGCCGACGCAAACGTGCTGCAAATGATTCCGGGCGTGGACGAGGCCATCGCTCAGAATATCATCAAAATGCGCGATGGCCCCGATGGCGTGGAAGGCACCGTGGATGACACGCCCTTTACCGGCGTCAATCAACTCGTGGCTGCGGGTTTGGATCCACAACTTGCCGGCCAGCTGACCCGGATTTGCACCACGCGCAGCGCCACCTTTGAAGTTCATGTGACCGCCCGGATTGGGGATTACCATCGCGAATTCGTCGCGTTACTTTGCCGCCACTCGGCCACCGATATCCAGGTTCTGAGCTTTTATTGGAAGTAATGGAAATTGCAGTTGAGTTCACGCCGTCGCTGGTTATCGTTTCGTCATGCGCCGGCTCCTGATGGGTTTGTTTTTGCTGGGTTCGCTTTCAGCGGCCTTCGCCGACGATGCGGTCACCGGCCGGGTCGTCAAAGTCCTGCCGTTTTTTCTCGACCTCAAGGGTCATGAAGCGCTGTCGCCGAGCCTTTACGATCGCGACGCCTACCAGGCTTATCTCCGCCGGCACGCCGATCAACGTTCGGCCATGCGTTTTGATGTGTTGTGGAAGGCGTCGAACACCGGCAGCGCGGAACTGAAATTGCAGGTCGAACTGCGCGGCATCGGCCAGAATGGATTGCCGCGCCGGGCCACGCTCACCCAAGCCGTCGCACCCCATTTCTTCCGTCATTGGGATTCATTGACACTCGGCGGCGGGGATTACAAGGACTTCGGCGAACTCGTCGCGTGGCGCGTCACGCTGTGGTCGGGCCACCAATTGCTCGGCGAACAAAAATCATTTTTATGGTAAAAGCCGCGCGCCGCGCCCGTATTTGCCGGCTTGACTCCGCCGGGGGCAACAGCGATAAACCGGGACGCGCCTGAATGATGCACGTCAAAGTACCCGTCAAAATCGTTTGCAGTTGCGGCCAGAAATACGCCTTCGACGTGTATCCGCTGAACGGCTGCATGCCGTCACCGGTCCGGTGTCCCGTTTGCAGCGCGGATGGCACGGCGGTCGCAAACGAAATCATTGCGCTCGCCCTCAAGCCGCCGCCGGCGCCTTTGATGCTTCGTCCCCGGTCGCTGACGCATGTTCCCCCCGTCGAGGCCAATGCCGCCAGCGCGGAGGTTGAAACCTTGCGCAAGCGCGCCTTTGACGCGGAACGCCGCGCGGAGCAGGCCCAGGCCGCCGCCCGTGCCAGCCTCGCGCCGCATCTGGCGCAGGTGCTCAAGGAGACCGTGATCCAGGAACTGGCCACGCAACGCCGTGAATTGCTCAAGGCGCAGGAGGAAGCCGCCATGGAAATTGCGGCCATGATCCGCCGCCTCGACTCCGTACAGGCGCCCATGCAGGAACGATTACACTCCTACGAATCGCGCATTCAGGAACTGGAGAAGGAACTCACCGCGCGGAACGAGGAAAATCGCGAACTGCTGAAACTCAAGATTGAAATGGTTCGCCGCCAGCTTGAGGTCGAGCGCGTTCACAACCGTCTGGAATTCAAATCAAACTAGGCGGCGGCTTTCTCGCCGGAGGCTCTTTTGTCATGCGTGTGCAGCGCATGCTCGTAGCACTGCAACGCCTCTTCATAACGCGACATGCGATTAAACAAGCCGCCCTTGTGGAGGTACGCTATGGTCATGGAACCGTCCGCTTCAATCGCATCATCGTAACAGACAATGGCTTCCTCGAACCGGGTCAGTTTTTCGAGCGCGCCCGCCTTTTTAATCAATGTCTCGGCGTGTTTCGGGTCGATGGCCAGGGCCTGGTCGAAGCAGGCCAGGGCTTTCTCCGGCTCGTCGCCATTGAGCAACACCTGTCCTTCCGCAAGCAAATTGGCAATGCTCCTGGCTTGAGCCGCCGATGTCGGCGGCGCACCATTGTGTCCGCCGACCGGCGGCGCCGTGGTTTCCGCCAACGGAACGCGCGCCGTGTGTTCCAGTTCGAGAATCCGCTTTTCCAGACGCTCGACGACGTTGAACAAACGCGCGCTCGACAATTGCACGGCGGCGCGTTCCGGGATGGCCGCTTCGCCCGCCGACAGCATCGGTGACGTGTCCCGGCCCGCCAACGCCGACGGATGGAGGGTGGACAGTTCAACCAGCCGCGTGACGGCGCGCCACTGGAAGTAGGCCATGAAGAACATGGCGGTCAGGCCGACCACGCCGAACACACCGGCCAGAACCAGCGTGAGCCGCTGCGCCTTTTGTGTCGCCTCGATTTCGCCGGTGCGCTGCGTTGCCACGGTTTGTTCGAGCAGCCGGAGCCGCGCGGTCATGTCCGCGGCCGAGCGTTGCGCCTCGGCGGCGGCGGTCACCCGGTTGCTTTCGATGAGCAATTGCGTGGCGTGAAGTTGTTCCTGAATCTGAAGAAAGGCGTTCAACGAATCCTGCGCGATTTTGTCCTGCGCCTGGCGCGGAGAAACAACCGCGGAGTTGGTTTCACCGCCAAAAACGCGCTGCCCCGGCCCAACGCCGAAAGCGCAACAGGCGCAAACCACCAAAAGCTTGAAGCGAAACGTCACGCTCATACCGAGGAAACAAGCCTGAGCCGCCGCGTCGCCAAAGTCAAGCGCCCGGCGCACCGACTTATTCCCAATCTCAATCCCGCTGCTTCAAGTTAAATTCCAACCGCGTGCGCGAGCCGGTCTGGTCGTTGCGGATTTCCATTTCCTGAAGTTCCCACTGGCCGTTCACTTTTTTGAAGGATTTCGGATAAAATTCCTTCAACAAATTCCCCTTCGCGTCATAGGCCTCGGCCTGGACGATGCCGAGCGTTTCATTGTCAATCCACGAAACCACGCGCGCGTAGCCGTTTGGGGACGGATTGGGGTTCGTGCTTTCCAGGACCTGGCACGCACGGCCCCGCCGCATTTCGTGCTTCAAAATCTTCTGCGCCGGCCAATGAAAAAATTCCAGGCCCAAATCCGCGACCCAGAAATCCGAGCCGGCAAAGGGAATCATGGTTTCATTTCCAATCAACAGTTCCGGTGAATGAAGTGCCGGGGGAAGGCTATTGTAAAGTTGGTACTGGTTTTGTCTGTTTGCCTCATGGATGACAACCAGGACTGCTTGGTTTGACCCGGCGGTTGTCTCGTAAGTTGTCGACCAACGGGTCGCGTCGGCCGTGGTTTGAACCAGAACAGAGACTTCAGAATGCCGTCCCCTGCCATCGCGGATGGTTAAAACAACGGTGTTGGTGAGATTTTCAGCCGGTTGCTGTTCCAAACGTTCACAAATTTGCCGTGCGAGCTGGCGGCCTTGAATTTCCGTGTCGGACAATTCATTTGTCGTGGCGGCAACGGCGCCAGCGGCGATCAACAAACCCAACGCAACTGATGCAAGCCGGCCAATCATTCGGTAGTGTCCTGGTTTGGTTGTAGGGCACGACGTAAGGAGTGCTGGTTCAAACGACTCGTCACCTCGTCGCCTGCAAATTAGGACACTAACAATCATTCCGGTTCCAGCGCCAGTCGCAGGACGTCCGAAATGTGCTGGACGAAATGGACTTTGAGTTTCGCGCGCGCCTCCGTTGGCACGTCCAGCCAGTCCGCCTTGTTTTGTTCCGGCAGGATGATTTCCTTCATCCCGAAGCGTACCGCGGCCAGCACCTTTTCCTTGACGCCGCCAATGCGCAACACGCGGCCGCGCAGGCTGATTTCGCCGGTCATCGTGAGCCGGGAACGCACGCGCCGTTTGGTGAGCAGCGACGCCAGCGCCGCCACAATGGTCACACCCGCGCTGGGCCCGTCTTTCGGTGTCGCGCCGGCGGGCACATGAATGTGAATGTCGAACTTGTTGTAATCGCGCATATCCAGGTCGAGCAATTTGGACTGGCTGCGCAAATAACTCATCGCCGTTTGCGCGCTTTCCTTCATGACTTCGCCCAGCGACCCGGTCAAAAGGAGATTGCCCCGGCCGCGCATCCGCGTGGCTTCAATGAACAAAACCTCCCCGCCGACCGGTGTCCAGGCCAGACCGGTGGCGATGCCAAATTCGGTGATCTTTTCCGCCGTTTCAGAAACGAACCGCGCGTGGCCGAGGTAATCCTTCAATCCATTGGCGTCGAGCTTGAGCGCCACGGCCGCGCCATTGCGGGAAATGATTTTCCGCGCGGCCTTGCGCGAGAGCGCGGCGATTTCCCGTTCCAACTGCCGCACCCCGGCTTCGCGGGTGTAATCGCGGATGAGTTTACGCAGCGCGGCATCGGTAAATTTGATGTCCTGCCGGGTGAGGCCGTGCTCCTCAATCTGGCGCGGGACCAGATACCGTTTGGCGATTTCCAGTTTTTCGGTTTCAGT
>Ga0265338_10002055_pt1 | contig 31142 bp, 27 predicted proteins | sample 42126metaG_FD_193579 | JGI IMG/M metagenome (GOLD analysis project Ga0265338, IMG submission 193579) | Rhizosphere microbial communities from Carex aquatilis grown in University of Washington, Seatle, WA, United States - 4-21-26 metaG | ecosystem: Host-associated > Plants > Roots > Rhizosphere...
GACGATGCGAAATTCCTCCGCCATCGTCGTTCGCATGTTCGGTGGCGCGGATCGCGATTAGATTGTTTGTGCCGTAATTGAGATAGGTTTCGATTTCCGTTTGCGTGGGTTCATAATCGACCGGGAGAGTCACGCTACCGAAATGGCGCACCAGTGTACCATTCACATAAAGATCGTATTCGTCTTGAATCCCATCCGATTGCAGTGTGATTTTCGAGCCCTGCCACTTTGCCGGCGCTTGGAAGGTGAAGCGATACCATCCCGAAGTGTGGACGTCAGGAAAGCCCTGCTTTTGCCACGGAGAATCCGTGGTGAGTGTCGGCCATGTGGAGTCGTCGAATTTCAACTCCTGCCATCCCAGCGTGTCGCCCTGGCTCGCAGTCTCAGGTTGAAATTTCATTTGGCTGATATAGATGACCGAATCGTGTGCCGCCTGGAGAGGGGCGGAGAGTGCGTGGGATTGAAGGCTGGCCGCAGTCAATAGAAATGCCAGGACAAATACCAATCGCATAGCTCCCCCCCGGGTGCTTGTACGCTCAAACGTTATTTAGGGAACTTTATAGTTGTGGAATTGAAATTTTTGCCAGCCACGACCTGATCACATCCACCAGGATGAGCTTTAAATTCCTGTCGGCCAAGTCTCAGGAAGAACCCCGAGTTTGCGCGAGCGAGGAAAAGCGTGTAACGCATTCGTCCTGTCGATAAAGACAAATGTGTCGTATCGCTTGGCCAATTCCGTTGGAACATAATTCTTTCCGTGTTGCTCGAAAATCGGCTGATAGACGACCCCGATCGCACGGTGACCTTTCGTCGTCTTGAGAGATGGCGTTTCTTTCATCGGCAGGTAAAACTCCCTAAAGCCAGTTTCCTCAGCCACCGAATGCAAGTAGTGCTCATAGCTTCCAGCCTTCGCATGTGGCACAGACATGACTTCCGGAGTTGCATCCCACGCGCGGCCCGCTAGAACTTGACCCCCATAGGTGCCGAAGCCGACCAACATTACGTTTTCGGACCCGAGTTTTTCACGGGCCAGGCCGCCGAGGTTGATGTAACCGGCCTGCCTCATGTCAGTGGCATGATAGTCTCCGATATGAGTGTTGTGCGCCCAAACAATTCCCTTAGCACCATCGTCATATTTCTGAAGCAGCGCTAAGAGAGTATCCATCATATGCTCGTCTCTGATGTTCCAAGACTGTTCGTCCCCGTAGAGTACGGAAGAGTAGTAGCGCTCAGCATTTCGGATGACCCTTGCGTTTTGTTTGGCGTCAAATAGTTCGTCGTCTTTGAATTCCGTTTCCTCAAGACGCAATCTTAGAATTCTTTTTAGTGCGGTGAGAGCATCGTTGGCACATCCGCCGGGATACTTCAGTAGTGATCGCGAGTAGGCGATCTCATTCTTATCAAAAGACTCGAAGCAAGAATAGGCTTCGAGTATTTGATGACGTAGTTGGGGGCTAAGCTTTTGCGTGAGATCACGAATGACGGCAATTGATTCATACAATGAATAAACGTCGAGCCCGTGAAAGCCTACATGAAGTCCACTGTTGGAGCATCCGCGCATGAACTCGATCATTTCTTCGGTCTGAGAGTTCGCCCACATCCATGTTGGCCAGCGGTTGAATTGACTCATGACGGAGCGGGCATTTTTCCCCTCACCGGATTGGATGTATCTATTGAGCTTTGCACAGTCGGGCCAATCTCCCTCGACCGCGATAAATTTGAAACCATGATCGCGAATGAGTTTTTCAGATATAAGCCGTCTGATTTTATAAAACTCCTCGGTTCCGTGGCTCGCTTCCCCGAGCATGACTACACGAGACTCAGCGAGTGAGCGAGCGAGTTCCGAAATTCCTTCCCCTGAGAGAGGATGCAGGGCATTTTCAATTTCTTCCACGACTTCAAGATGCGGTTTAGGAGTTGTGACATCCGCTCTGGTCAATGTTTGTAAAAACCAATTGCTGGCATATTCTACGACTTCGTCGAGTGTATTGCCTTCTTCGAAGAGATGGCCGGCGCCGGGGACTATGACCAACTCGCATTTGTAGAGCCCAAGCTTGGCGTGTTGATTTAACGCAATGACCTCTCGATCCTCGCCTCCAACGATGAGGAGAACCTTGGCGCTAACGTCCTTAAGATATTCTCCTGCTAGGTCTGGCCTACCCCCGCGACTTACGACGGATTTAATTTTGTCATTGCCGCTTGCTGCGCCAAGCGCTGCAGCCGCTCCGGTGCTTGCTCCAAAAAAGGCGACCGGTAGATCTTTGAGTTGCTCCTGCTTTAGGGCCCAACTGGTCGCATTGCGAAGCCGCTCAACGAGCAGTGGAATGTCGAAAACATTCCTGCGGTCGGTCGATTCGTCTGGCGTGAGCAGGTCGAACAGCAAGGTGGCCAAACCGATCCTGTTGAGGGCGGACGAGACTTTCTGGTTTCGTGGACTTGTGTGGGTGCTTCCGCTTCCATGAGCGAAAATAACGAGACCTTTAGCATTCTCTGGAATGATCAGACGTCCTTCAAATAATAGGTTGTTGTGCGGTATGATCACCGAGTGATCGAACAAGCCGGCTTTGCCGGTTTGGGTAAGAGCTCGCTCCACCTCATCGTCCGTCACCTGTGTGAAGTCTTGGTACCACTGGCCGACAGAGAAGAATGGCTCTGGAATTTCTAGGGTGACAAAATCATCACACTCTTTGCTGACGTCCTCCGCGGCGACGTGCGAAGCGACGGGTACGGCAACGACTATGCGTTTCGGTGTCTGAGTTTTTAAGAAATCCAATGCTGCACGCATGGTGGTGCCGGTAGCAAGCCCATCGTCGACGACGATTGCGGTCATGCCTTTGACATCAATCGGTTTGCGGCCCTTCCGCCATTTAAGAAGTTGCGCTTTGAGTTCTTTTTGCTTTTCGCGAGCGAGCTGTTGTTGGACGTCCCTTGGGATATTGAGGAAATCGAGTGTCTCTTTCTGCCAGATCGTTCCGGATTCACTCACGGCACCAATTGCCAATTCCTCGTGGTGAGGAGCACCAATTTTTTTGATAAAAAGCATGTCTAGTTGGCATTGCAGGGTACTCGCGACCACGGCGCCGAGCGGAATGCCCCCTCTGGGCAGTGCAAGAACACAGATATTCCGTCCCAAATTCAAGCTTTCCAATTTAGCTGCCAAGGCTTCGCCGGCTTCAACTCGATCTCTGAATAATTTCATACATACCATCTTTCGAGGTTTGAATTCATAGGAACTAGTCAGCATTCCACATGCCAGTAGCTGAACCGGTAGACTTTGGCACAAGAGATGCTCAATTCTATATTTATGAAGCGAACAAAGAGACACCAGCGCGGACGTATTCATCCCTTTATGTTGGGCCTGATTATCTTGCTGTCGGGCCTACTGCTTGACCGGACTTGGTGGTGGATAGGTATTGTCATGATGATTGCCGTGTTCGTCGGAGCTTATTTTCAATATCGAACTCTTGATTGAGGGAACCCAGGCAGAGATAGGCCCGGGTTCCTGTGTAAATCACCTATGCGTAGGAAACGCTAAGATGATTTTTGACGTCGCGAACACCCATTGTGCCGAGAGCGGCCCATTCGGCACTTTGCTTTTCATCCCACGAGTGAACTTTGCCCGTTAATGTGACGGTGCCATTGGCCACCTCGACATGAACGTTTTCCGCATCTTCTTCTGCATGCCGGTGGAGTGCGCGTTTGATTTGAAGCTGAACATCTTTTGACTTCAGTGGCGGTTCAACAGTGACTTCATTTGTTACGCCACGCACGCCATTGAGATTAAGCACAGCCTTTTCGGCTGACCGTCTCTGGTAATCGTATTCTACTTCTCCGGTCAGGGTGATCCACCCTTTTTCGACCATAATCTTGATCTTATCTTGGGGGACCCAGACATTCCAGGAAAAAGCCCTGATCGCGGCTTCTGCAATTTCTTGGTCATCCTTGACGAGGTGTCCGGGAAGTTTAACATCGATTTGGTTTACTACGGCCGTGACCCCTGAGACCTTTCTTGTCGCTTCTTCCGCGGCCCATTTCTCAGCGAAGGTTGGGATGTTTCCGCTGAGGGTCACGACTCCATTGATTACGCTAACGCCGATTTCTGCCTCAGTGATTCGGGGATCCCATCTCAATTCTTCGTAGACATCTTTCTGTAAGTCGGCATTTGTTTTCACCTTCATCTCCTTAATGTATTTCAATTTGTTTAACACTCGATTGTTCGGATTTTGGCATGGACAACGTCAGAACACCGTCTTCAAATGCGGCATCGATTGAATTTGCATTGACCGAGGTGGGAAGCGTAAAGCTTCTTTGATACGAACCATAGCTAATCTCCGAATAACGACTCTTTTTGGTTTCCGAAGTTTTTTCGCTTTTGCGTTCGGCTGATACGGACAACATATTGCCATCGACTTCGATCTTCACGTCCTCCTTTTTTACTCCGGGGATGTCGAGCTTCATAAAATAATTCGATTTATCCTCGGTCAATTCGCATGACGGACAGAATTCGTCGCTCAGAAATCGGGATTCTTTGCCAGATAGGTCGTCGAGAAACCGCTCGAAGTCGGTTTGCAGCTGATTGAATGATGAACGGAAGGGTTCGTTCCCGTTACGTCGGAAAATTGACGGTAGGTTCATTTGAGTCTCCTTTGAGAAGGTTGAATGTCATAGAAAGGAGCAATCAAAAGACCAATCTGTAAGCGAATGGTGGGGACTTCGCCAAACTCTTTGAGGCATTTCGTCTCACTGTCGGTGAAGTGGGAGGTCTCCAGTCCGCTTTTTCTGGCTGAATCAGCCAGCACATGACCAGCCCATGTGCGATGGTCAAATTCCTTCCGAAAGCCGTATTCTTGTTTTGACGATGTCAGGTGAATGGGGATCTCTCTCGATTTCAAATCCGAGGTCGGAACAAAGTTTCAACATAGCTTCATTTTTAATAAGGACGTCGCCATTGAGCTCTTTAATCTGGCGCGATCTAGCGTATTGGAGCAGCTTGTCCAGCAGCAATCGTCCGACACCTTGGCCCGAGAGTTCAGGCCGTATTACGATCGCATAATCGGCTCTAACGCCATCCGGATCGGAGACCAGTCCCGCAATTCCAAAGATCTCCAATGGGCCAGTTGCTTGCTCGTTTGTCAGAATTAACGCCATCTCGCGATCGTAGTTGATCTGCGCAAATCGGGCTGCCATTAGATGATTCATCACTTTCGACGGAACATTGAAGTGGCGCCGAACCTCTTCTGGCGTGAGGCGTCCAAATGCTCGGACCAGCGCAGGCTCATCTTCGCTCCGAATTGGTCTTAGGTACAGCGTTCTTCCCCCGTTGATTTGAACTTCCGATTCGAGCTCGCTCGGATACGGTTTGATCGCGAGCCGCTGTTGAGACGGTTTTGCTGAAGACTTCAATCGCATACGGGCATCCAACGCCACCACTCCCTTGCTATCCGCCAATAACGGATTGATATCGATCTCAACAATTTCAGCGAGATCAATGGTGAGCTGCGAGATCTTCAGAAGTGTCAATTGGAGTGTCTTGAGATCGGACGCGGGATGATCGCGATAGCCCTTAAGGCGTTTCGAGACGCGAGTTTTATTGATGAGCCGACTTGCCAATTTAAGATCAAGTGGAGGTAGCTCAAGCGCCGTATCGCCAATGACTTCCACTGCCGTTCCGCCTTCGCCGAATAAGATGACTGGGCCAAACTGCGAATCCTCTTTCATTCCAACTATCAACTCGATTGCGCCAGGTCTTGAGATCATCTCTTCAATCACAAAACCTTCGATTTTTGCGGACGGTACTTTTTGTTGAATCCTCTCGACCATTGAAATGGCTGCCTGTTTAACTTCATCTGGCGATTTCAAATTGAGTACCACGCCGCCGACATCCGATTTATGAATGATATCCGGAGACTGGATTTTTAGGGCCATGGGTCCACAAAACTCTTTGGCGAAACTCGCGGCTACCTCCGCACTTGATGCGAGGCGGATTTTCGTTGTGGGGATTTCATAGGCTGAAAGTACCTGTTTGGCTTCAAACTCTGACAGCCATTCTCGATTTTGCTTAAGAGCTTCCTTAACAATCTCTCGCGCTTTCTCGCGGTCTGGGTGAAAGATTTCTGGCATAGATGGCGGGGTCGCCATGAGAGCCTCTTGCCCACGCTTATAGCGCACAAGATGCATAAAAGCTCGTACACCGCTCTCCGGAGTCGCATAACAGGGAACGCCAGCTTTTCCAAAAATGTTTCGAGCCTTATCCTGATTTGCTCCTCCAAGCCAGACGCTCAAAACGGCTTTTCCTTTGGGCCGTTTGACCTTTATGACAGCCTCGGCGACCTGGCTAGAATCAATAACGGCTGTTGGGCAGTTCAATGTCAGAACAGAGTCAACTCCATCGTCGGCCAGGAGAGTTTCAAGACTCTTTGCATACCGTTCCGAAGAGGCATCACCGATGATATCAACCGGATTTGCCTTCGACCAGGTCGGGGGCAGGAAGCTGTTCAGGCGATTCATCGTTTGAGGGGACAGTGTAGCAAGGGTCCCGCCCTGTTCGATAAGAGAATCAGTCGCCAAAACGCCTGCGCCCCCGCCATTTGTAAGAATGATTAGCCTCTCACCTCGAGGAATGCTGATCTTGCTCAACGTTTCGACGGCGTCAAACAGCTCTTCCAATTCAAAGACTCGCAGGAGACCTGCTCGCTGAAAGGCGGCGTCGTAAACGTCATCGGAACCTGCGAGCGCGCCAGTGTGTGAAGTCGCAGCCCGCGCACCCTCAGCAAATCGACCTGCCTTTACGACAATCACAGGTTTGGCGCGAGCGGCGGCACGCGCCGCAGACATAAATTTTCTCGGAAATGTAATCGCCTCGACGTAAAGAAGAATAGCGTCGGATTCTTTGTCTGACGCCAAAAGATCTAAGGTGTCGCCAAAGTCCACGTCTGACATGTCACCAAGAGAGAGAATCTGGGAAAAGCCGATTCCACGGCTGGTCGCCCAATCCACAATCGCCGTTGCCATAGCTCCAGACTGCGTAATGAAAGCAATTTTTCCTAACAGGGCGGTTGTTCCGTCAAAGCTTGCGTTAAGCTTTGCCCCCGGAATTTGTATACCAATACAGTTGGGACCAATGATCCTCATCAAGTGGGGGCGAGCGAATTGGAGCATCTGACGTTGCAATTCTAATCCTTGTTCTCGGCCACCTTCAGCGAATCCAGCGGTTATTACAACGGCGGCCTTCGTGCCCTTCTCGCCAAGATCTTGCACGATCTTAGGCACAGTGGCAGGTGGAGTCGCAATGATAGCAAGGTCGGGTGTTTGCGGCAGATCTTTCACCGTCGAATGTGTTTTGATACCAAGAACCTGGTCGCGATTGGGATTGACCGGATAAATTAGTCCCTCGAAGTTGGCGCCCACTAGATTCTTCATTAGCACCTGACCGACAGAACCCGGCCTGTCAGTTGCTCCAATGACGGCTATGGATTTCGGCCTCAAAAAGAATTCCAAATTGCGGATACTCATGGGGTCATTTCCCCGAGTTTTCGTTTCAAAACCTTTCCGCTTTCAGATTTCGGCAGATCGTCGACAAAAAATATCTTCGCTGGAATTTTGAACTTGGCAAGATTGGCCTGGCAATGTTTCAGAACGTCGTCTTCCGAAAGCCTATGGTTCGGTTCAAGTGAAACGAAAGCGCGACCGACCTCGCCCCACTTCGAGTCTTTGACTCCGATCACAGCCACCTCGTGAATACCGGGCAATTTGTATATAACCTGCTCAACTTCTGCGGGGTAAACGTTTTCGCCACCGCTCTTGTACATGTCCTTCTTTCTTCCGATGACATAGAAGTAGCCGTCGAGGTCTTGTCTCACTAAATCGCCTGTGAAGAACCATTCGGCTTTTATCGTTTCGGCAGTGGCCTTTGGATTGTTCCAGTATCCGGGGGAACAGCTTGGTCCTTTTAAAACAAGTTCACCAACATTGCCTCGTTCAACCCCGATCCCATTGTCATCAACGACCTTAGCATCAACATAAAAGTTTGGAAATCCGATCGAGCCAATTTTCCTGTGAGAATCGCTCTCACTGAGCGAGAAGACGCCGGGGCCAAATTCGGTGAGTCCATAGCCCTGACGGATAGGAATGCCCTTTCTCTCCCAAGTTTGAATCAGTTCGATAGGCATCGGCTCTCCGCCAACAATTGCGTAGCGAACTGTTGAAAGATCGGCCCGCTCAAAATTTGGGCTGTGAGCCAGTCTATCCATCGTCGTTGGAACTCCAAATAGGATTGTGACCTTCTCTTTCTCGCAGAGGCTTAGAATCAGCTCAGGATCAAATTTTTTGAGTAAAATAATTTTGGCTCCGCGATGAAAGAGCGGAGTCGTCAGCACATGCCAACCGCTGGTGTGGAACATCGGCAAAAAGATTGGGGTTACGTCCTGACCAGTCAAATTGAGCCGCATTGAGGTGTTGACGGAGTTCCAAAAAATCATTTTGTGGGTGATGACTGCGCCCTTGGGAAATCCTGTGGTACCTGCAGTGTAAATGATCATGCAGGGATCATCGAATTGACCGTCAAAAAAATCTTCTTTTGCCCGTTCGACGGTATCAAGTTGGGACCAAAAGTTTTCGAAATCCAAAATTTCAGGGCGGTTGACGGGATCGAGTTCAGAAACTATGGTCTCGAATTCGCTTTCAAAGATCAGTAATTTTGCGGAGCAATCTCCTAAAATCTGGTTCACTTCTCTTGCTGTGAGTCTAAAATTTAGGGGCGCTAAAATCGCGCCCAAGCGTTGCAGTCCAAAAAAGAGCACGACATATTCAGCACGATTTTGCGAAAATACAGCCACACGATCACCCTTTCGAACTCCATAGCGAGTGGACAAAAGGTGGGCGGCTTTCTGGCTCCGAGTGAAAAGTTCCGAGTAACTGAATGCCTTGTTGCCATCTCCTTCTTGGAGGGCAACTGCGTTGGGGGAGTATAAACTCCAGCGTTTCAGCCAATCCAGTTCGATCACGTGTCAAACTCCCATCTCATTGCGACTGCAGCCATCGACATTCCGCCTCCGGATCCCATTAAAAAGACGTTGTCGCCCTTCTTAAGGAGATGCTTCCGGCAGGCATCGGCGAGCGCCATGGCAATGCAGGCACTTCCGGTGTATCCATATTGATCCATCACGTTGTGTGCCCTTGTGTGGGGAAGTCCCAGTTGGTCTAGTGTTTGATTAATGCTTCGGATGTCGATTTGCGTGAAGAAGAACCGATTGACTTCTTCGGCCTTCATTTCCAAACGCTCAAGTAGACATCGAATCAGCCGTGGCCATTCTGTGCTGTTTGTTTCCGGAGGAATCGGCTTCACAAATTTTATAAGGTGTTGTTTGTTGTCAATCGATTCGTGGCTTGCCGGAGTTCGAGTTCCTCCTGCATATATGCCTAGGTAATCGTGATATTCTCCGCGGGCAAAAAGTTCGCTGGCTAGAATTCCTTCATAGGGGTTGTCGGTCTCCATTCGTTGCACTATTGCCACTCCCGCACCATCGGCGAAGGTGGAAGTCACTTTGTATTCGCTCCAGTCGAAATAGCGGCTCATTCCATAGGCGCCGGCAACGAGAATATTTTTGTATAAGTGATCCGAGGCGATGTACTTGTCAGCCATGTCGATGGCTATCACAAAGCCCGCGCAAGCGGCATTGATGTCAAAACAGCCTGCCTTGTGAGCGCCAAGTTTGTATTGAACGACGTTGGCGGTCGCTGGTGAGATGTAGTCAGGGGTGTCAGTTGCCACAATGATGAGATCAATGTCCTCGGGTTTGAGTTTGGCGTTGGCTAAAGCCTCTTGAGCGGCCGGGACTATGAGATCTGATGTCGCTTCTTTGGGATCCATGAAATGTCTTTTCAAAATGTTTCGTTGCACCCTTAAGTAAGTTGAAACGTCCCGATGGTAATATTTATCGAAGTAGTCGTTGGGGATTGCTGGACCTGGAGCGTAGGAGCCGAGCGCCACAATGGCGGATCGACTTCGATAAAAAGTGCCTTCGAGTTGCTCGAACATGAAGATTCATAGGAGCACGCCACATGCCAGTGCTGTGTCAAAACGCAGATCGCCTCCTCGAGACAAAATTTCTCACGCAGCGTCTAAATGTCCCGCCAAGTATTCTGAAAAGGAGAACTGAACTGGCATATTAACTGCTCTTTAGAAGAAGACATATGGAAACGTTGAGTAGACAAATTCGATTTGATTTCGCCGGTTGCGCGGCCGTTGTGACTGGCGGAGCGCAGGGGATAGGACTCACTATCGCTGAGAAGCTTTTGGACGCCGGCGCAAAAGTATCGATCTGGGATCGAACGCGAGATACGTTGCAAGCCGTCGAATTGAAACTTGCTCGTCATCTGGAATCCGCACGCTTCCAGCAGGTGGATGTTTCCAATAGGAGAGAATGCGCCCAAGCTTCGTCCGATCTTCCATGGCGGATCGATTTCCTGATTAACAACGCGGGAATAACACGGGACAAAACGTTTGCAAAAATGTCCGATGATGAGTTTGACTCTGTGATCGCAGTCAACTTGGCGGGCGCCTATAATGTTACGAAAGCGTTATTTCTGAAGTTTGCCAATTCAAATTCGAAGAGAATTGTGAATCTGTCCAGCATGGTGGGGCTTTACGGAAACTTTGGCCAGGCAAATTATGCCGCGAGCAAAGCTGGGCTCATTGGCTTAACAAAATCTTTGGCGAGGGAACTAGGGCCGAAAGGATTTTCGGTCAACGCAATCGCACCCGGTTTTATCAAAACCCCCATGACTGAAAAAGTGCCGGCCGAAATTTTGAGTTCTCTTGAAAAACGCGTACCAGTCGGTCGATTGGGCGAGGCTGAGGACGTTGCTAACCTCTGCCTTTTCTTATGTGCAAAAGAGAGTGGCTATATCAACGGGAGCGTGATGAGTGTGGACGGTGGTCTCGTCATTTAGAAATCTTCGTGAACTCGGCAGGGCGGCGTTAGTCGCTTTTGCGACGTTTCCTTTACTTGCATGGTCAACGCCTCGAGTTCAAGAAGGATTTGCCGATCTCCCGTCCGGGCGCTCACTTTATTTTAGTTACAAGGCGCCTTTGAATAATTCGCCGACGCTGGTTCTTCTCAATGGCCTTGATCATGATACGGAGAGTTGGCGGGGAGTCCTTAGAAAAATCGAGCGCTCAAATGAGGAAGTTGGAATTCTGTCATACGACATGTCGGGAATGGGAAAGACATTACAGCGGGAGATCTTGAGATCAACGATTTCTTTGAAGACATTTAACGGTCTCCCGCCAATTCCATATGAAGAGCAAACCGAGGACCTAGAAGCGTTGATCAAATCTCTGAATTTGCACGGGGAAATTATTCTTGTCGGATTGTCCTATGGGAGTGCCATAGCGATGGATTTCCTGGCTAAATATCCAAATATGGCAAGGAGTGCCGTGCTTGCGTCCCCTTATCTCGCGCCGTTACCACAGCAAGATTCAGTCATTCGGCAAGAGGTTCGAATGGTTCGCCAGGTTCCTGCAAATCCGCTTAATGCACTTACCGATGACCAACTCTACGATCTCTTCTTGATTCCAATGGTTTCCATTTATCCTATTTTTGAGCCTATTCTTGCACAAGATCCGTGGAAGATACCAGGGGTTTACCGGATGGTTCAAGGCGCACGAAGTTTTAGCGCACTGGCCACGGCTCGCCGCTTACGGCCCGGTTCAGTTCATGTCTTGTGGGCGGCGAGAGATCAGTATCTGGCTCGCGATCAGGTCATCAACTTTCGTAGGGGAGCTCGAAATACCTTTGCGAGTGAATCAATTTTAAAGGATGTGCATCACAATATGGTGAGGCAGGTGCCAGAGTACCTTGCTTATTTTCTTCTCAAGATAATTTCGGATAATCAAATCACCAATGGTGAACGAATTTCGGTATCGCCCTATGAGGGATATGCCCAAGTCGGCGCTCAGAGATGGGAGTTTCAAGCGGACTCCAAGTCTCTTCTTGACCACATTTATTTATCGACATTCGAAACGTTCTTTTCCCCAATAACCTGGAGACTTCTGGAGGGTAACGGTGATGACTGCAACAACCATTTACTCGAAAAATATTGAAAATTGTCTTCCATTTCCAACACTGTTCATCCATGGGAATCTGGCATCGACAGAATGGTGGTTTCCGAGTCTCGAGATTTTCAAGGGGATGAGAACGATCGACCACACGAGTCCCGCCATGGTCGCAGACATACGCGGTTGTGGCCAGAGCCCAGACTTAGATCCAAATGATCGATTCACAATCTTTGATCTAGCCGATGATTTCATTTCGGTCGTGCGAAAATCTAAGCTGGAAAAGGTCAACATCGTGGGGCACTCGGTTGGCGGTCTTATAGCACTTGCGGCCATGATCAGATCAGCTGATACATTTCACCGCGCAGTCCTACTTGACCCTGTCGGAGCTCATGGGGTCGTGTTTAATCGGGACATGTATGATGCATTCGAGAAGATGGCCGGGGATAGAGTGCTAACTGCTCAGGTTATTCTTGGGACGATCTACAATCGCGCGATCGAAGGCGAGCTAAGGGACAGGATTGTCGGGGATGCATTTCGAGCCGTGCGAGCTGGACGTCAGATACTCGAAATGTTGAAGGATTTGGATCTAACTGGAGCGATCCGAGGCATTCAGCAATCTGTATTGGTTTTGCACGGGGAGTTTGATTCCGTCTTGAAAGAAGAAGACTCCAAGGCATTGGCAAGCCTGTTGCCACACGGTGAGTTTGAGGAAGTCAAAGGGCATGGGCATTGTTTAAATATTGAGGACCCAGAGAGATTCGCAGAAATTGTGGTCGAATTTTTGGCTCGTGAAATATCATAGTTCAATACCTCTCTTTTCATTTGGGGTCGATTTAACCTCGGAAGAGTCTTTTTCGCCAAGCTTCTGCCATAGATCCGTGATTTCGTCCTCATCGAGAGTTTCCGTCTGAAGGAGTCTTTTTAGGGCTTCCTGAATGAATCTTTGATTTCTTTCAAGGCATTTGAGCGCACGATGAAAACCTTTTTCGAGAATGGTCCTGATCTCAGAATCGATTTCGCCGATTGTATGCTCGCTCAATGAACGGGGCGTAAATTCATATTGAGATTGAAGGAACGGTGCGTGCTTTCCCTCCAAACTCGCCAAACCTAGACGTTCGCTCATACCAAATTGAGTGATCATCGCTCGCGCAATGTCTGTTGCTTTCGCCAGGTCATCCGCGGCGCCAGTCGAAATTTTTCGCAAATGTAGTTTTTCTGAGGCCCTTCCGCCCAGGAGCACAGACACCTTGTTGAGCAGCTCGTCTTCGTCAAGGACATAGCGGTCTTCCGTTGGCCGTTGTAGGGTATATCCGAGAGCGCCGATTCCGCGCGGAATGACGCTAACTTTATGGACCTTGTCCACTGTGTTCAATGCCATTGCAACTGTGGCATGTCCAAGCTCATGATAGGCGATCCGCTCTTTTTCGTTTGGGCTCATGACTTTCGTTTTCTTCTCAAGTCCGGCGACAATACGCTCGACCGCCTGAGTAAAATCCCTCTCGGTCACTGAGTCGGCATTTCGCCTAGTTGCCACGAGCGCTGCTTCGTTAACCAGGTTTGCGAGATCAGCACCGGAAAATCCAGATGTGAATGAGGCGACCCGCTTGAGTTCAACGCTTGTGTCAAGTTTCACCTTCTTTGCATGCACGGCGAGAATCTGTTCGCGGCCAGCCTGGTCTGGGTTTGTGAGAAGGATTTGTCGATCAAAACGTCCGGCTCTCAGGAGTGCAGGATCCAAAATTTCTGGCCGATTCGTGGCCGCTAGCAAAATGACTCTTTCAGATGAATCGAATCCGTCCATTTCAGCGAGGAGTTGGTTGAGTGTCTGCTCTTTCTCATCATTTCCGCTCATGCCCACGACTCCGAACGCGCGCGATTTTCCTAGTGCGTCTACCTCATCGATGAACAGAATGCATGGTGCTTGCGCGCGAGCTTGGTTGAATAGGTCCCGCACTCGAGCCGCGCCGACGCCAACAAACAATTCAACAAACTCGGAGCCATTGATCGAGAAGAAAGGCACTTTAGCCTCACCCGCGACCGCTCGGGCGAGTAGAGTTTTGCCTGTACCCGGAGGTCCTAATAACAGGATACCTTTTGGAAGCCGGCCTCCCAGGCGCGTGAATTTTTGCGGATTTTGCAGGAACTCCACTGCCTCGCGAAGCTCGTCCTTTGCCTCATCTATTCCTGCAACGTCGGCAAACGTGGTCTTAACATCTTTTTCAACATGAATCTTTGCCCTCGATTTGGTAACGGACAAAAGTCCACCTTGCGCGCTCCTTTCCATCCGTCCAAAGAAAAATGTCCAGAGTCCATAAATGATAAGGACGGGAAGTATCCATGAAAGTAGCATACCCCAAATTGGACTCGTGACCTCACTGTGAAACGGAACCGATTTGCTATAGAGCTTCTGAACAAGCGAATCGTCTTTCACCGAATTGGTTTTGAATTGCGACGGTTGTCCTGGAGGCGGATTTTTCAATTCACCCGAAATCGTGGAGTCTGAGAGGGTGACGCTGGATATCTTTCCTTCGTCGATAAGCTGAAGAAACTGGCTGTAAGGGATAGTTTCATTGTAACGTGATGAAAAAAAGTAGTTGAGCGCGAACATGACTATTAGTGCCATCAAGAAGGGTTGAAAATTGAATTTCTCACCGGTTATGCGCTTTTTAGCTGGCTCACTCCGATTGACTTTTGTTTCCATAGCTACTCCTGCCGTGAGCCCTTGAGTGTATATGCTTTCATCAGATCGGACTTTCGTTGATCTTGATCAGAAATCCGATCCATTTGACAAAGAGGGACAGCGCCAGCGAAAGAACGACGAGGGCGATCGCCGATCTCAAGTCGAGCGAGAAGAGAAAGGCCGTAGCGGCCAGCGTGCCAATCATCCAATCGATTTGATCAAACGGAAACCAGGAGACACCCGAGTTTTTGCCAAGCCTTCTCTTAAAAAAACTCTTCGCGAGATCGCCTCCTAAAGCTCCAACGCCGAACAAGACGCCGGGAAGCCAAGAATACCTTTCGTAATCGAAAAAACTGATTTCTCGTACAAATGGGACGTGAATATATGCCTGACGCTGAAAAATGAAAACGAAAACGGAAACCACAATACCAGCAAGAAGTCCCCGAAGAGTCTTATGGCCGCCAAATAGAGGCTGTCCACGGAATAGCATTCCGCCGTCGATTGGAGTGCTCCAATTTGGAAACAGCTTTTCGGCAAACACAGGAGCCATATTGGCTGCACCTGCGGGAAGTAAAAACCAAATTAATTTAAGAACGAGCTCCATTGTTCAAACTGGCTGCCATAAACATGCCATGTAATGGTGAATTGAGTGGAGCAAGCTAAAGCGATGGTGGATAAATTTGGACAACTAAGGGGGTGATTGATAGCCTTCGGCGGAGAGGAGAGCGTAACCATGAGTCGGCTTCCAAGGAGCTATAAATAGAAACCATAGGAAAGCATGAAGAGGGTCTCACCGAGCGAGAGGCGGCCGCGCGACTGCAGAAATACGGTCCTAATGAGCTTGCGGAAAAAATTGGTTTCCGCGGCCTACACGAAGTTGTTCGGCTCTTCGTTAACCCTTTGATCCTGATTTTGACTCTCGCAAGTCTCATATCGGCTATAGTCGGGCAGCCAATTGAAGCCGCGATCATCATCGCGATGGTCATATTGGGTTTGGTGATCAATTTCGTTCAGACATACCGTTCGGCGAAAGCGGTTGAGGATCTTCGCCGCCAAGTGGCTCCTCGTGCGACGGTTCGACGTGATGGAGTTCCGAAAGAAATCCATCGACGAGAGTTGGTTCCTGGGGATCTCATCGAGCTGGCTGCAGGAGATCTCGTGCCAGCGGATGCGACCCTGACGAAAGCGACCGATCTGCACGTTCAGGAGGCGGCACTGACGGGTGAATCTTTGCCCGTTGAAAAATTCGCTTCCGACAATGATAAGCAAGTTTTTCTTGGCACCTCAATCGTGAGTGGATCGGCTTCTGCCATCGTCACGGCGACCGGCCGCAAGACCAAATTTGGTAACATCGCGGAGCGCCTAATGGCGCCTCCCCCAGAAACAGAATTCGATCGCGGAGCCCGAAGATTTGGGGTTCTAATACTAGAGACGGTCTTTGTGCTGGTCATTTTTGTATTTCTCGCCAACACCATGATGCATCGGGAATTGCTCGAGTCGCTTCTTTTTGCAGTCGCATTGGCGGTCGGGCTCACTCCTGAGTTTTTGCCGGTCATCACGGCCGTGACTTTGTCTCGGGGAGCGATGGAGATGGCGAAGGCAAAAGTCATCGTGAAACATCTGTCCGCCATGCAGAATTTCGGAAGTATAGACATTCTTTGCAGTGACAAGACGGGCACGATCACTTCCGGAGAGATGGGCTTAACTCAAAGTATCGATTCTGAGGGAACTCCATCCGATTCGGTTTTCGAATTGGCTTACATGAACAGCAGTTTTCAAAGCGGTATTCGAAGTCCTCTGGATCAATCAATTATGAAGGCAAAGGTCGTTGACTTGAGCCAAATCAAAAAACTCGATGAGATTCCATTCGACTTTGAACGCCGGCGGCTTTCCGTTGTTGTTGAAAGGCAAGGGGAAGCTTTATTGATAACAAAAGGGGCTCCGGAAAGCATTATTGGGATCTGTTCCTCTTTGTCCAATGGCAAGCTGCTTAGCAGAACCGAACGGGAGGTTTGCGAACAAACTTATCAGGCCCTGCATGCCAAGGGTTTAAGAGTGCTGGCGATCGCATCTCGCCATCTTAGTGGCTTTAATAACCGTTTCTCGAAGTCCGATGAATGCGATTTGGTGTTGAATGGATTCGTAACATTCTCAGATCCATTACTCGAAGGAGTTTCCCAAGCTATTGACGACTTGAGGAGAAGCGGGGTTGAGGTCAAAATTTTGACCGGCGATAACGAATTGGTTGCCGAACATATTTGCGATCAGGTCGGGATCGGAGGTGCGGGCGTGGTTCTCGGTGACCAAATCGAGCGACTTGATGATCTGGCGCTCGAACAGCTTTCTGAACGGACGCAAATCTTCGCGCGCGTGACTCCCGCACAAAAGACAAGGGTTCTGTTGGCTCTAAAAGCGAGAAAACACGTCGTTGGCTTTATGGGCGATGGGATCAACGATGCTCCCTCTCTTCACGCGGCAGATGTGGGCATTTCGTTTTCTAATGCCGTCGACGTCGCGAAAGACGCATCAGACATAATTTTGATTGAACGGAATTTGTCCGTCTTGCACGACGGGATCATTCAGGGCCGGCAGGCCTTCGGCAATGTCATGAAGTACCTCTTGATGGGAACCAGCTCGAATTTTGGGAATATGTTTAGCATGGCCGCGGCAAGTTTGTTCCTACCATTCTTGCCCATGATGCCAGTCCAGATCTTACTCAATAATTTTCTCTATGATCTCGCTCAAATATCGATTCCCACGGATCGAGTTGACAAAACATTCACGATAAAGCCGCGGCATTGGGACATATCTCTGATTCGAAACTTCATGATCTTCATGGGGCCTTTGAGTTCAATTTTTGATTTTCTGACATTTTATATTCTTCTTCATCTATTTCAGTCGTCTGAACCGTTCTTTCACACAGGTTGGTTTGTCGAATCTCTCCTCACTCAAACGCTTGTCATTTTTAGCATTAGGACAGCCGGCAATGCGTTCCGAAGCCGACCCAGCGGTCCGCTGACGCTAACGGTTTTGGCCGTTGTCAGCACGGGTATTTTGATCCCGTTCATTCCGGGGGCATCGACGATCGGTTTTCTGCCATTGCCTTTTAAATTTTTCGTGGTCGTCGCCTTGATCGTGATAGTTTACCTGGCGATTGTAGAGAGCGTAAAGCGACGCTTGATGAGGCATCTTTTGTTGTCCTGAGCAGCAAGATTTGGCCCAATCGGCATAGCAAATGCACGCGGATTAATATTTGAAGGTGTCTATGTCTACCCAAAATGAACTTACCAGAGGGCTGAGTACCGGAGCCGTGGTCGCTGGCGTATTTTCAGTCTTCGCTCTTATGATTTTGTTTATGTTTCTGGCCGGAGGCTTCGAACTCTGGAAATTTGATTTGAGGGAGATTGACCGGTTGGGGCTGGGATTTTGGATGTGGTCGTTTGTCGCATGGGCCATAAGTAATTACTTTGGAGCATACACGGCAGGAGTCGCGGCTCCCGCAAAGGGATCAGGGAATGGAATGCTTCATGGATTCGTCGTGTGGGCCATCGCGAGCGTCGTGGGAATGATGTTCGTCGGAATTATTACCGGGTCCATTTTTAATGGATTGCTGTTGCCGGTGACGTCGGACTTCATTCTGTGGGGAGCGCTCGTGTGCGATATCATAGCATTGGGAAGCGCATTTCGAGGCGGCATTGGCGGATCGAATAAGGAGCTAACGGAACCAGAGCCAGAGCCAGAGCCAGAGCTGCGTCATAACGATCGAAGAACTGAACCGGCATTTGGTCACTGAGGAGACTGGAGTATGTATGGAGGAGTTCGCCAACAAAGTGGCTTTGGTTACAGGAGCGTCCTCGGGAATTGGAAGGGCGACGGCCCTGGAGTTCGCAAAGAATGGCGCGGATATAGTCGTCGCAGATGTTCAAGAGGACGCTGGGCTTAAAACAGCTCACGAGATTGAGAGCCTTGGACGGAAATCGATTTTCGTCAAATGTGACGTTTCAAAAGATGACGAAGTTAAAAGTATGATTGCGAAAACCGTCGATGCGTTTGGTCGGCTGGATTTTGCATTTAACAATGCAGGTGTCGAGGGCGATCAGGCTTCAACGGCTGACGTTACACTCGAGAATTGGAACCGAGTCATTGAAATTAATTTGCGCGGTGTTTGGCTGTGCATGAAGCATGAACTTCGACAAATGCTAAAACAAAAACAAGGGGCAATCGTCAATAGCTCTTCCATCGCAGGATTAGTTGGCTTCCCCAGTATTGCAGCTTATGTCGCGAGCAAACATGGTGTGATCGGCCTTACGAAAACAGCGGCGTTGGAATACGCGAAGTCCAACATTCGGGTCAATGCCGTTTGTCCTGGAGTGATCGCGACTCCTATGATCGAGCGATTTGTTCATGGGGAAGCCCAAATTCAAAAACAGCTTGTGGAAGGTGAACCCGTCGGGCGCATCGGTAAGCCTGAAGAAATCGCTCATGCCGTTACTTGGCTTTGTTCCGACAAGGCGTCATTTGTAACAGGCCACCCTCTCGTCGTCGATGGCGGTTGGATCGCTCAGTAGGGGAGAGGCGTTTCATCTCTTACCCTTGAGAATTTGACACGCGGGTCGCTTAGGTGAGTGTGCGTGTAACCTGCTCATCGTGAGCGTGTCTCGAGATTTGGCAAAGTGCATCCTCAACATCTTCTTTCTCGTCTTTCTCCAGATTCGCGCGGGCCATATCACCAAGAGATACGACGCCGATCATCCGTTTTTCGCGATTCAAAACGGGGAACCTGCGGATCTGCTTTTCGCCCATATTTAGCGCAACATCTTCAATGTTCTGGTCGTCGTAGCAGAAGAGGACGTCATCAGAGATGATCTCGCGTACCGTGGCCTTGTTCGGGTCTAGCCCGGAAGCGACGGCCCGAACGGCAATGTCACGGTCAGTGATCACGCCAACTAACTTGTCGTTTTCGCCGACGGGCATGAAGCCAAAGTCTCCGTCTCGCATTTTCTTTGCGGCTTGTGAAACGGTCATCTGTGGATTGGCCAGCTCAACTTTTTTTGTCATGCACTCTCGAATCTGCACTTTGATCTCCTTTGCGCAATAGTACAGTTTAAAGAAAGCAATTTGAGTGCCTGCAGCTGGGACAATTCGTGACCTGGTTCCACGATTGCAGATATGGTCCTTGGAAGCATCTTTGAAAGGAGAATTTATGGATCAGCCTCGTTCTGATTTCTCAAGCCGCATCAGCGTTCGTGCTGTTGCGGTCGGTGTCGTGGCATGAGCCAACTGACCGTTCCCGTCGAAGAATTTACTACGCCGAATCCGGTGACCGTCTCCGAAGATGCAACGATCGATGAGATGAATCAACTTATGAAGGTGCACGGTGTTCGGCATATTCCTATCATTCGGAACCAGAGAGTTGTCGGAGTAGTCAGCGACCGAGATTGCCGAATCGCCGCAGGTCTAACTCAACCTGAAAAGAGACTGGTTCGCGCTTCCGACATCATGGCAGCCGATCCTGTTACCGTGAGCGGAGGTGAAACTCTCGACAAGGTTGCGTTCGAAATGTCGGCGAAAAAGATCGGCAGCGTGATTGTGAACGACGAGAATGACAAGTTTCTGGGTATTTTTACGGTAACTGATGCTCTCAACGCCCTGATTGAAATCGCTCGTGCATCCAATGAAAAGGAAAGTCTATGAGGTTTGTTGTTCTATTACTCTTTTCCTTTGCAACTCATGGAGATGACACGGTTTGGAGAGCAAAAATGCAAAATGTTTCCGTGGCGCTGGGGGCCGTGGTTCCCTATTTATATCCGAATCCCGAAAAGGACGTGAAAAACCTAACTGAAAAACTCCGGGTACTTTTTGAAGCCAGTCAACGGCTCGATCTTAATCGCGACCACATAATCAAGACGGGCGACAGTGATCCCGGGCTGGCATTTGTCTTTCGATCTTTTCAAGATGACGTTGCACGCGCTTACTTTTCCGCGCGTGATGGATACACTCAATACGCTCAGTACGTGATTGGTAATACGGCCGCTTATTGCGTAGCCTGCCACACGCGAGCTCCGACCAATGAACAATTTCCGGTGCTCAAGTCATTCGATGAGTCTCTAAAGAGTGCGCCTTGGATTACTCAGATCCAATTCCAGTCCGCGGCCCGGCAATTCGATGAGGTCTATGCCAGAGTAATAGAAAGGCTTCAGTCCTCTAAAGGGCAACCCGCGAGCACCTTGGATCTGGAACGCGCGGCCAGACTGGCGCTATCAATCTCAATTCGTGTGAAGGAAGATCCTAAGGCGGCCCTGAAGTTGGCGAAAGCCGTGCAAAATTCAAAGCACGCCAACTATCCAATGAAACATTCGGCAATTGAATGGGAAAAGGAAGTTCGCTCGTGGATGAAGGAGAAGAGAAGGGATCTTTTCTCCGCCCCACAGATGCTCGATGAGGGCCGGCGATTGGTCGCGAAGGCTGAAGATTCCAAAACCCACGGACCTGACGAGGTGAATTATTTGAGAGCTACCCAGGTGCTCCACCGGCTTTTGAGGACTTTCCCCGAGAGTCCGGAAGTACCCGAAAGCCTTTATCTCATTGGTCAGGCCTATATGCCGCTTCAAGAACTTGGTTTATGGAATCTTCAGGAGAAATACTTCGAGGCATGCATTTACCGGGCGCCGCACACCGAGTTGGCTGAGCGATGTTACAAGAGATTCGAGCGCAGTGTAGTTTTCGGCTATTCAGGCTCTAGTGGAGTACACATTCCCGGCGACGTTTCTCAGCAATTGCACCATTTAAAAGCCCAAGCTGAGCGAGTGAAAGAGCTGCTGTGAAAACTGGGCGGCTGCCGCTCTCTCGGCTCATTCGCAAAGAGGCTTTGTCTTTGTATATTGGATACGGACATTCACATTGCCGACTTTACCTTCTATCGAAAGACGGTCGTCTTTGGCGGGAGAATAGCTTGCGAAGTTTCCCGACGAAAATTTCGCTTTCACGGCTCCCGAGGCATTCCTAAATAGCTCTATTGAATCTTTTGGTGCCATGGCTTTGACATCAATCTTAATTTCTCCCAACACGAAGGATGAAGTGCATTCGTTTTGGACTGTTACGACGCCCCCATTGCAATTGTTTACGGCAAGGTGAAGACAAGATAGCGCAGGAGATACCGCGATGGATTCAATGCGACTCTTTCCTAAGCAGCCTCCTGGCCCCAGTTGCTTCACGCAACCGGGAGGAAGATCCTCGGCAGCCAAGCCAAGGCTTGGAAGTATAAAAAGGACTATAAGACCGATTTTTCGCAGAGATTTCATTGTCATTTTCTGGCTTCAGCCGGGCACCCGACCCTAATCGCAGAAGCCCGGGACCTCTTCAACATAACCCCGGCAATTGTTGCTGTCGCAAAACCCAGCGACGTTCTCTACGACCGCGCGGCAATCATTGCTGTCGCAGAAGCCGGCAACTCCTTCAACGATGGCGCGGCAGTCATTCGAGTCACAAAATCCGGCGACGCCTTGGCCGATTGCGCGACAATCATTGGAACTGCACGCGCTGAGATCATGCTGGCGGCACATCTGCGAAGTGATTTCAAATGCCTGAGCCGAAAACGATAATGTCAACAGACCAAATAAAATGTATTTCATGAGTATCCCCCTGCTGAGTCAAATAGCCCAAAGCTACAGATTTTGACAACCAAAGACACTGCTTGCCGCGACCATTCCGCGGCACAGATTGAGAGCTCCACCCGTAAGATTCTGGCAGCCGAACGGAGATCCCGGTGCGGCTAAGCCCTGACAGATGGCCAACGCTTCGCCCTTGAGCTGAGAGCATCCAAAAGGACTATCGCTGTTCGCCGCGGCTACGCCCTGACAAATGGTGAGCGCATTGCCGCTGAGTTGCCCGCAACCGAACGGGTTATTGCTAATTGCTGTGCCCCAGCCGGAGCAGATGGCCAATGCGTCTCCGCTCATCCCTTGGCAGCCGAAGGGGCTGTTGCCTTCTGCCGTTGCGACTCCGCTACAAATTGCCAGCGCATCACCGCTGATGTTTGAGCAGCCGAAGGGACTGTTGCTCCGCGCGGCGCTGACGCCTTCGCAGACCGGCTTCGCATTCCGCAGTAGAATATTCGTGGCATGGCCGACCGCCGCGGGTTGAACGATAAGAGCCGATAAAATCCAGAGATAGAATTTCATAAGATTCCCCCCGATGCACAATGTAAGTAGAAATCTTAGCTGGAGCAAGGGGGAACTGCGAGTGTTAACTCTCCGCCTATTGAACGACTCTGAAATTCGCGCCGCCGTCGGTGGAAATCGCCACGCCTCCTGCGCCCGAGCCCATGACCAAAAGCTGGACTTCGGCGCTCAGTCCGTTGTCATTGTAATTGAAAGAATCAAGGCCCGCGATGGAGAGAATATTCCAAGTCGCACCCTGGTCGTCCGAATAAAACACGTGCAGATAGAGAAGACCGTCGGAACTATTTAAGCTCGTGCTCACCACGTATAGGCGTTGCCCGTTGTAAGTGAGAGTTCCTGCATATCCCGTCATCGGCGTCTTTTTGGTCCAAGTCGAACCGTTGTCCGACGACACGTAAACACCTTTGAACGAAGACAGTACAAGGTTGCTGCCAGCGGCGACTAGCGAGACCGCAATATCCGAATTCAACGTGAAATCCGCCGGCGAGATGGTTTGCCATGAGCCGCCCCCAACTTGGCGCATGAGGGCTCCGCCATAAACCAGGTCTTCATCGAAGTTGAGATTAAAAAGCGACTGTCCAATGGGAACGATTTCGGCATTGCCGCTCACGTATTTATGCGTGAATCCATTTTCCGGCTCAAGATCATCAAACACGATATAGCCCGTGGCTCCCTGAGCTAAATTTCCCAACGAAGCGTAGACAAAGCGGCCGTCGGTGTGGAGGCCCGTCGCGACGTCTCCAAGAGTCATGTTCTCTCCGATCTGTGGCTTGGTCCAATGTTGGCCTCCGTCTTGGCTGTACGAAACTCCTCCCATCACTCCCACGAAGATATGTCCTTGATCGGTGACAACAGTGCTGGACACTCCACCATTCAAACAGCCGGCTCCGGGATACGTGCATCCCAATTTGTAGGTCGTCCAAGTTGTGCCGGAATCGCTCGAGATCGAAAGACCTTTTTGATGGCTTACATAGATCGATCCGTTTTTAACAAGCACGGAATTCACACGGAATTCCGGAATGTCGGCTGAAGAGGGGGCAATGACGGTCTCGGGAGCCGTGGAACTGAATGCGGCAACCGGTGCTTTGTTCGAGCAGCCGCCGAGTGCAACTATGACACTGATCATCACTAAGGACTGCAGGCCGAGAGATTGGTTCATAAGTTCTCCTATTTCTGAAATCAGAATAGCCGGCGGCTGCGTCATTCATTGTCACGTTTCATTTTGAAACGAAATACGCTAGAATTGTTTCATTATGTCTCAATCGCCCTCCGACAAATCTCATAAGCTGCGGCTGACATATGTTTGGCAAGCCGTTGAAAAGTTAGGGCGGGCAAGCGCTCAAGAAATTTGCGCGCTGGTGGCCAGCAAGATGGGTGAAGCCGAGGTCTCGGCGGCATTTAAACGCAATATCTATCGCGACTTGAATTCTCTCGTTGAGGCGGGAGAGCTTGGCGTCGATCATTTTTTACCCGATGGAAGCAAGTTTGAGCCTGGCGCGGACGGCGAGTTAGCGTCAAATTTTCGCGCGGAATATTTTTCTCACGCAAAGGATACGGCGCTACTCGCCGGTGGAGCTTTGCGCGCGCTCGGTGCCGAATTTTACGTGCCGGCCAAGGCCCTCGTGACTTGGAAAGCCGCGCCTCCGGACAGCCAATTGCCGGAAGCGAGTTTCAGTATTCTTCTTCCACTGCCCGAGGGCGGATGGCTGGGCTTGTCGGCGCCAGTGGCCGACAGGCCCTTTCAAGTCATTTTAGCACGGAACGATGCAAGTTTTAAGGGCGGCGCTCAGTTTGAGGAAGTTCAAAAAAAATATGGAACTCGCTCCGCGCTGTTGCGCGTGAACTCCAAGGTTGTGAGCCGGGGAGTTCCCGGGGGCCGCTCGGGCCATCTTTCAGTTGGGCTCAATGCCGAGGGGAACAAGATCTTGATCGAGGATCTGGGCTCGAGTGTAGGAACTCTTGTTTCGCCCATTCGCCAAGACTTACTGAATGCACTTATACAGAGTCACTCAAATCAAAAGACGTCGGCGGTTCTAAATTTAGAAAGTTTAAGCCGGTACCCGTTTAAGGCCGTCGATGGAGCCGTGGAATCGCCCACTTTGGTGATGGCGGGAACCTATTTCTTTATCGTGGCACATTCTTAAGTGGATGCCATCTCAAAATGAAACGTGACAAGGGATGACGCAGTCACCGGCTATTCTGATTTCAGAAACAGGAGAGCTCATGAACCAGCTTCGGCAATACGTCGTGATGGTCATTGTCCTATTTGCCCTTGGCGCCTGCTCGCATAAAGCACAGGTTGCCTCTTTTAGTTCCACGGCCACCCTCAAGATCAACGGTGTATCGATCAATCAGGGCAAAATCTACGCAGCCACTCAGAGCGGAGTTTCCGTTTCAACCGATAACGGGGCCACGTGGCGCAGCGTTTCGCTCGGCTGCAATGGCACGAACGTGCAAAACAACTGCTATGACGTTTCAGTTGTATTCGCAATCGGAACGAAATTATATGCAGGCGTCAACAATGGCTTGATGATGTCGCCGAATGACGGATACTCGTGGCAATTTTCGCAGCCAGCGGTTACAGGATATTGGGCGATGCCTTCGCCTAGTAGTCAATATTTGTTTATTGCAAATGGCGTAGGGATTTTTCCGAAAGGATTCAGCTATTCGACCGACAATGCCGGAACGTGGACTAACATTCCCATGCAGGACGCTTATAGCAATGGAGGAGTGCAGAAGGTCTATGCAGTCGGTGGAACATTTTACGCGTTTACGGCCCAGCTGTTTAACGGCGATATTCAAAAATCGACGGACCAAGGGGGCACGTGGACAGACATCACACCTACGCAATTGACGTCAGGGGCTGGCCAAGACGGGCCGACGGACGTTATGGTCGTGAACGGAAATCTTTTGGCTTCTTCCAGCCATGGCGTTTTTGTTTCAAGTGACGGCGGCCAGACTTGGTCGCTTAAAACCACAGCGAATGGCCTCGGGGCCAATTCAATCGATGCGCTGGCTTTTGACGGTACGCGAGTTTGGGCGCTTTCCGATAGTTATCCGGGAGGTCTCTCGTATAGCTCGGATAATGGCGCGACCTGGACCGCGGTTGCTCTTCCGGCGAACGTCGAAAGCCTTATTTTCTATCCGAGCTGGCGGGGATTCACTGCCGAAGGCAATCTGCTCGCAATCGCGGGGAATCCAACCGGCATCGCGATTTCGAGCGACGCCGGAGTCACATGGTCCGTCGTGGGTAAATAGCCGAACGCCTGTGGTGCACTTTCTAGTGAATCGCCTTACCACGGAGAAAAACCATTTCGATTGACCTGGTATTGCGGATGTTCGAAATTGGATTCTTCTGCAAAAGGATCAGGTTTGCGACATCTCCAACCTTAGACCCGTAACGGGCTTTTAAAAATTTTCCGGGGCGAACGGTGGCCGCCGCGAGCGCTCGCCAAGTGGAAAAGCCGACATCATTCACCATGTACTCGAGTTCCTGATGCATACCTACTCCCAGAAACACTCCGAGATTGGAAGCGTCGTCGCCGATAAGAATATTAAAGCGCCGATCCGCTTTCAGAGCTTTTAAATTCGGCACGAATTTGTCATCGTAAGCCGAGTGAAATCCGCCGGTCATTCCATCCATCTTCTGTTTGGTGTAAGCCGTCATCCCTTCAAACGCTTCGAGCGCATCTTTTTTATGACGTACAGATGCCAATACCTTTTGCACAAGAGGATCGTCCCATTCGGTTCTGTCCCAAAAATATTTCGCCGGAGCATTTAAGACGGCTCCGGTCGTAATGACGATCATGGGAGTGAGGGGTTGGAATCTTTGGAATTCCGCACGTCGGTTGAGTTTATCCCACGCGGCATGCGCCAATCCATCGGCCCCGGTTGTAAGTGCGGCGCTTTGCTCGTCTCCCGTCAGAGCGTGAACAAACACCGGGATCCCTTGAGTATGGGCGCGCCTGACGATTTCTTTGATCGTATCGATGTGCAGAGAGGGGAAACCGGCGGCCTCGTCGTAACTGCGAGTATAAAAAACCTTTAAGACATCGGGCCTCTTGGCGAGCAGCTTATCGATCTTCATCAGCTCCGAGGCCTTCTCTCTGACTTGATACCCATACACCGTTCGACCGGCGCTATTAGTCGGATAGGGCCGGTCATAGATCGGCTCTTTTTCCAGGAGCGTGACGTCCGCGATCTGCGCTTCACGATTGAATTGTGCGGGATCGCCTTCGCGATCGAACCATTTCGCCGTGATACACGAACCGGCCGAATAGATATCGGGCATATTGAAAGGAAGGCCGGCGGTCCGCTGGAGGTCGCGCATCGCTAAAATCTCGTCTTGAGGGGCCGAGCATAAATCCAAAAAAGCCGTGACGCCGGCCGTGAGCAGCATTTTTCCGGCCTGCTGCAATGTGAGCGGAATCACATTGGTGATGCGTTCGTAGCCGCCGGGCCGGGGAAGATAAATCGCATTCGCATGAGTGTGCATATCGACAAGACCAGGCATCATGTATCTGCCTTCGCCGTCGATCGTATCCAAACACCCTAAGCCGTCTGCGGCGTGATTCCGGATCGCGCTGATTCGGCCCTCGGCCATCGTAACGTCGACATTTCTGAGAATGAGTCTTTTCTCGAGGTCAATAAGATTGACATTTGTGACGGCCGTGTCACAAGGGCCGGAACCAGAATTCGGCGAAAGCGCAGGTTGAGTGTAGGTCTGTTCAGAACTTGCCTTGTCATAATCATTGCGCGGACCTGGTAGTTTGTCCATATGGACGCTTGAAAATCTCTGATTGCAGATCGCGGCCGATGCCGGACAACGGGATTCTTGCGAAGGCGTCGCGCACCCGGTGAGGGCGGTGAAGAGAAAAGTCACCTTAAGGAGCGCCGATCGCATATATTGCAATTATTCATGACATTGGGCCATGTCGCAAGGTGCTCGAATTGACCTGGGCCAGTTTACAAGCCACAATTTTTGTATGGCTGTCGCAATTTTTCCCAATAGCAGTTACTTTATTGCGTATGGCGCATCGCCAATCTTTTTTGAGGAGCTGCGTTTAGCCAGCCTTCGGCATCGGGCACGCGTCTATGCATGCCGGTCCAAGAGTGAATTCCAGGAGGCCTTGAGCATCATTAGGGTTCCGAGCGGTTTGTTCGTGGACGGTACAGGCCTCAATGATAAAGATCTTTCGGCCGCCGCCTTTGAAGTCGCTAAGTTAAAACTCTCTCAGGCGTGTTTCATCACCGACAAAGTTAACTCGGATTTTAACTCTCTTCCGAACACTCGTTCCGTGTTCGTTCAACCTGATTCCAAGCCTGAGCTGTGGCGCTCGGAGATCGACCAATTCATGAAAGTGTTGGTCCCCCCTAGGCTGGAAGAGATGATCTTGGATAGTGCAAATTCCATTGTTCCGACCTTCTTGAGTGAAATGAAAAGTTTTAGGGCCGTGAACTGCGCGCCTGCAGATGCGGATTACGTTTTAAATTTTTCAATCTCGGCGGGTGAAGTGATCGGGCAATTTCTAGCCTGGTTTAAGTGGGATGAGATTTGCCAAATGTTTCCGGACCTGCCGCGGAACCGCTCGAGTGACAAAATATTGGATGTCATGCGCGAATCGATGAACCAATGCGCGGGCGTTCTTGTCAGGGCAATTGTGCATTTACATCCAAATCTTCCAATTAGAATTGGGCTTCCAACTGGCTTTGATTTGACCAAAATTCCCAAAATTGAGTCGGTTAAATACTTTCCTTCCGCGAACATTCTCGAAGAACAAGGGCGAATGGGCATTAGCATCGGCTTCATAAACCTCCGGCACGGACCACTCTTTGACCTTTCCGGCTATTCCTCGGATCAGTCCGGAGGAGATAATGTTGAATTCCTATGAGTGACGATAATCGCCCTCCTCAGCCGAAGCTCGATGGTTTTCATGAGATTGAGTTAGTCAATTTGCGTACGGATTCGACTGTCACATTCGACTGCCATATTTTTTTGCCAGCCAACAAAAAATTGATTCACTGGTTGCGCGCAGGCACGGTCTTCGGCCCCATTCATGCAGAAAAGCTGGTTAAACTTGGTAGTCCATCAGTTCTTGTCCCGGAAGCCCAAATGGCGGCTTATCTGACTTATGTGGGGAAAAGCCAGGGAGAGCCGACTCCGATAGGGAAGGATCTCATTCATATCAAGGGCACTCGTCCTGAAAAGGAAACGATCCGCGTCTTCGGCGGATCCTTTCAATCCGACAATGGGATTACGGTGATCAAGGGCGACAAAGCGGCGACGGAGGCTCCGGTGGCGCCGCCCAAGCCAAAAATGCAAGTCGATGTCGATTTCATTAACGTTTCGATTGCCGCCATTCAAAAGGTCTTCTCCAGTATTTGCAATGTCGAACTCAAATTTCAGACTCCGACCAAGCGAACTGAAAAATCAGTGGCGCCGTTCCCCATCAATATTGCCTCTTTCATAGATTTAAACAGCGGTAGCATACGTGGAACGATCGGCTTATGTTTTCCTACTTTGACCTACCTTAATCTTCTGTTCGCGGCGACAGGACTCAAGTTCGCCAATTTGAACGAAGCCGTGACCTTGGGGGCGGGAGAATTTATGAGCCATATCTTCGCGACCGCGCGACCGGGCCTCGCGTCTATCGGGTACAATGTCGATCTTGCGGTTCCGTTTTTGGTTTCAGGCGAAGAAATTTCCGTGCGCCATGTCTTGCCGAGTGCCGGATTCAGTTTTTTGATTTCCTCCGACGTCGGGCAATTCCAATATGAGGTCGGGATTAAAACGGGAAGTTAGAGCGACGTTTGCTCCAGCACATCTAACACGCGGATGTGCCGATCCAATTTCTCATACACCCATATAATGCGCTGGCCGCCGGCTCCGTGGGTGACCACAGACGAAAATACGTCCGCGCTATCGGCCCAATTGGCGGCCATGTTTGCGGTCAGTTTTTTCGTCGAAAGGCTCGGATAGTGCGGTGAAGCCATCAATTGGCTGAGGGCACGCAGCGATTGGCTGAAGCGCGGCACATTGGAGAGCGCCATCGCTTTCAGTGACGCCTTGGCGCGGTCTTCGTAAGTCAATTCGTAACCTGTAGATGTTTGAGGGTGCATGGGCAGGTTCAATTCGGTCTCGGACGGAGCATACTTGAAATCGGCTTTCGTAACAGTCCAGCGAAAACGCTCCAGCATGGCCTTGGCGCGATCCGCATCGGCGGCCGTGAAGTTTAGTCCCGCGACCTGGCAGCAATGATTCATTACGCGCAGGACTTGCGTTTGATCGGCTTCGGGCAGATTTAGAAGATTCAATAGACCGTTGTAAACGATTTGCTTACGGCCTTGCGAAATCAAGACCAAGTTCCACAGCTTCTCGAATTTAGCGGCCGAAGATTCATTCGTATTTAAGATCGAATTGGCCTCGGCTTCAATTTCGGGTTTGGCGATGAGCACGAGTTCCGTGTTGATGTCTTCGAGTGTGAGGCTTTCGCTGAAATCGACAACCGTTAACTTATCTTTCAGCGCGCCCAACATTTTCGCGCGTTGTTCAGGGGCGACGAGAAGATTCTCGCTCGGGTCGAGATTCACTAACAGCATCTCTGTGCCGTTGGTTGCAAAGTGTTTATCTACCATTTTGGCGGCGGCATTGACGAAATCGTCGCTGACCATGTCGGAAGGCATCGATTCCGCGGGAGCAAGTGAGGGGGATGCGGTCAACGTGTTCGCCGTAGGCACATTCTGCGCATCGAGGGCGACGTGGTATTCGGCCACAATTTGTTTCACCTTCTCTTCGCGCAAAGGAAATTGGCCGGTAGGGACGCCGAGGACACGCCCGAGGTCCGCCATAGCCCGCATCAGGCGCTCAGGATATTGGATAGAGCGCCGCCGATTATTATATTCTGTCGAAGCAAATTGATTGAGAACGGCTTTCGTTTCCTCTGAAGCTTCGCCGTTGAGCAGACTGTGAATCTGGCTGAAGAGATTTCGCAGGCTGCCCGGGCTACTGAGAACGATGCCGTAGTTATCCGCTTCCCTCTCGAGAAAGGAATTGATTTCGTCCATGGCCGCTTGGCTATATCCCTCTGGCAGGGGGCGATAAGGGCTTGCGAGGGGGCGGGGGGCGGGCTGATTTGCAGCAGGTGCCGGCGGTATCGTTCACACAGTTCCCAAACAGTCTTTCAGGGCGGCCTTGATTTCGTCCTCAAGTGTCGGCAAATGCACC
>Ga0265338_10002056_pt1 | contig 31103 bp, 43 predicted proteins | sample 42126metaG_FD_193579 | JGI IMG/M metagenome (GOLD analysis project Ga0265338, IMG submission 193579) | Rhizosphere microbial communities from Carex aquatilis grown in University of Washington, Seatle, WA, United States - 4-21-26 metaG | ecosystem: Host-associated > Plants > Roots > Rhizosphere...
CCGCAACATATTTGCAGTATTTTAGCTCCTCCAGATTACGTACTCCTGTATGTGTCTTTGTTTCTCCAGCAAATTATGCTAATTTTTCTAATAATGGTAGTCTATTGGACCAGCAGCATTTCTTAGTACCGATGGCGAGTATTCAATTTCGCTATGATCTTCAAATGAGTGACAATACGACAGCTATTCTTAAAGGGGATTGTCCAAGTAAGATTCCTCCAATGAAGAACCTACATACGGATGTTATTAATTGTACTGAAAATAACTATGCCTGCCCAGTGGGTGATGAGGGAAGAATTATTATTCACTATTGAGGCAATTCATAGTTTCGATTTAGTCAAACAAATAACCTATGGATTAGGTTAGTTCTTCAATAATAACTTCATCATCACGGAGTGCTTTGAAAATGACGTAATTTGACTTCTTTGATATAATCTACTGAGGGCTATAAATATGAAAACGCCGGCAATCCATTTTGAAACAAAACTGTTTACAATTAAATCCTGGACTATTCTTAAATTGCCTGAGGAAGCCAGCGCTAAGCTTCCTTCACGAGGTATGATAATGGTGTCAGGTACTCTCAATAGTGTTCCTTTTAAAACCTTACTTGAACCGGATGGATCGTATGGAGAAGGGAAAAAACCGAGTCATTGGTTTAGTCCCGACAAAAAGTTGCTTCATAACGCTCATGCTACAGTAGGCGATACCGTACAAGTTTCGCTTGAACCGACCAAAGAATGGATAGAACCGGAAGTTCCTGAAGATTTAAAAAAAGCTCTGGAAATTTCTCCTAAAGCAAAGGATTTATGGAAAGATATTACTCCAATGGCCCGATGGGACTGGATTCGCTGGATACGGGCTGTCAAAACATCGGAGACCCGTCAAAAACATATAGAAGTTGCACTCGACAAACTTAATAAAGGCATGAGACGCCCATGCTGTTTCAACCGAAACCTCTGCAGCGAACCATATGTTTCACATAATTGGAAGCTCATCGATCCAACACAGGCCTAAATTGTAAACCTGTGAATTCCCTTGGGCATTTCTTAATGGTATCCTCCCGTTGTAGGGTTAAAATATGTTTTTGAATTTGGGAGTACATGAGAAGTGGCAATGAGTTGATTTTTTAGATTATTTAATACATCAGGAGACAAACCTTGCAATTGTTCTTCACTCCCATGATGAAGTATCCCAGCGGTATTTTCTACATTTCTTATTTTAATATGCAAATTATATATTCCTAAAAGACGTACGACAAAAGGATTTATATATACTTGTACATCTTGAATGTAATTGTAGGGGATAACCACAATTTTTTTAAAAAACACTCCACGAGAGATGTGCAGCCCATCACCTTCTAACGCATAGGAAAAATGTGAATAAGATAACAATGCCCAATAATAACTATACATAGCGAGAATAATTACATAAATAATTCCCGCGCCATCAAGAATAAGTATTGTTTGTTCTTTTGGCAAATATACAAAATATTTGTTTCCAATTTGTTCGAAGATACTAACAGCAATCCACCAGATAGGCACGATATAAATAAGGTTTAAAAAATTTTTTATGCAAAAAACTATTATTACTTTTGGGTTAAGTTTTTGCTGATTGGACAGATCAAAGTCATTCATAATCGACTAAGATTACTTACTTTAAACAGGAAGTATTGTACTTAATAATATTATTCTTCCCTTTTCCTACCGAAAATGTTCCTGCCTTGCATTCTTTATTGTAGGTAACGGTGATATTGTGCGGATCGATGCCATTCCCATAAATATTTACTGCATCGCCGGTTTTCGTGTCCTTAAAGGTATTGTCATGAATATAATTTCCTGTTTTTGACGAGCCGCCGATTGTAATATTGTAGACACTGCCATCTTTGCCGCCATAATAACCCGTACGGATGCCTCGGGGCGAACCCCAGCATTCATTATTTTGAATGGTAATATTGTAGATAGTATCTGTTGCATTGGTTAAAGCTAACTGCATGCATGATCCGCCATTCCCGCCGCGAACTTTATTTCCAGCATACATAATATCGTGAACAGTCCCACCAATTGTATGTGCTACCAATCCGTCGTCTCCATCAGCGCCATATCCTTGATCAACATCATTATCAATAACATCTCCAAAAGAAGAATTAAGAACATGGATTCCATCGAGTTGATCATACTTTCCGCTTGTATCAACTTGCGTATTGTTATTCTTAAAACAGAAATCGGTACTGTTTTCTGCAACAATTGCATAGGCAAAAGGATTGCGAGTATATACACCATTTACGATTACGTTAGTGGATTTATATACGTGAATGATGTAACCCAAAAATCTATCAACAGAATTGCCATTAAGAACAGTGCCTTGTTGATCTGCAGTAAAATTCTCAATAGTTACGTTTGATGCGCCATTTGTAGTTACTATAGAATAGCCAATTGATGGAGGAGTATGCAAAAGTTGAGGACCAGCTTTAATAATTGTAGAAGAGCCGATACCTTCCAATGTAACATTATTTTTCATTGTTAACGGCTCGTTTATAACAAAAGTACCTGCTGGCAAACTCACAACTCCGCCTCCAGCACCATTTGCGTTATTAATTGCCGTTTGAATTGCATTATAATCATCAGTCTTTCCATCTCCGATAAGATTCAAAATAGGGAAGACAGTATCCCCGGTAGCACCTGTTGCTTTGCTTGTTGAGCAAGCGTCACCACCAGGAAAAGGAGAAACACCAGCAGGCTGTATTTGTTTCTGTATGATGACATGTGGTTTGGTAAACGGCACAAGAAGAAGAACAATCAAACTTACAGCCAAAATAATAATACCGAAAATAATAGTTCGATCTTTTATAAAAAATGATTTCTTTTTCATGACTCAGCCTCAATTATCTGTTTTAATTTTTCTAATATTTCCATTGTAAGTGTATCTTTTAATTCACCGCTATCCATCCATAGATAGCATTCCAATTCGGTTGTATTTATATTAAGCGGGGTAAAAGTATAGCGAATATGAAAACCGTTTTCTTCACTCATAATAAACATTTTGTCCGGTTCAAAAGTGGTTATTTTAATTTCTCGCCACTGTCCAGTTTTATCCTGATTGCGATAAATAGTACCAATTTGAGGTGGCCATTCATTTGTTTCTTCAATAACGATAGCGTCTATCCATTTGGGTGTATTTTTAGGATTAATTGTAAATGCAAACACATCTTTAACAGGTTTGTTAATTTTGATAGCCAGCTTTTGCTTTTCCATATCTTTATTATAGCAAGAAACTATACCTATTATGTATTGCATTACTGATTTTGGAATTATTGTAAAAGGGGGAAATTTAAAGTGAATCTCTCACAACTTGAAGAATATCGTCAGGATTTACATTGGATTTAATAAGAAAAGCACTCGCATTATCAAATGTTTTGGTTTCTCTCATATTGTCCACTTCACCAGCGTTTGTCAGAACAACAACAGGAAGTGCTTTAAATTCAGGAATTTCACGCAATTTATGAAGCATTGTTTTCCCATCCATAACCGGCATCATCAGATCCAAAAGGATAATATCTGGATGATTTGCCATTATCATATTCAATCCTTCTTGTCCGTTTTCAGCCCGCAATACATCAAAATTTTCATGTTTAAATTTTGATTCCAGCGCGTTTGCAAGCAATTTCTCGTCTTCTACGATCAGTACTTTCTTTTTCTGTGAATTTTGAGGAAGAGCAGCAGGATCATTTGGTGCTGCAGAATTTTTTTTACTTCCGAAAAGATTATCTAAAAACCCCATATATAAAACATGACATGTAGAAAGCTTTTTGTCAATTACTAACTCGTCTCTAAGGAGAGTAAACCTTTCTTAGCCGGTGTTCCAGAGAGAGGCAAGCTCACCCAAAATGTTGTTCCTTTTCCTTCCTTACTTTCAAACCAAATTTTTCCCAGTGATAATTGAATAATTGACTTTACTAAATAAAGACCCAATCCTGTTCCAACATTGGTATTTACCATATTTTCTGCACGATAAAATTTGCCAAAAATCTTTTCTTGATCTTTTTCAGGAATTCCTAATCCATTATCTCTGATTTCTGTTGTTACATCCGTATCATTTTTAGTTAAGGTAACTGTTATTTCACCTTTTTCAGGAGTATATTTAGACGCATTGGTCAACAAGTTGCTATAAACTTGCCTGATAAGACGGGGATCTATGCTTACTATTGGAATAGAATCGCGTACATTAAAGCTAAATTTTTGATTTTTTTCAACATAGCGGATTCTTACTTCATCTATTACTTCTTCAATCATCTTTTTAAGATCTGTTGGTTTTGGCTCGACAATAATTCTTCCTGATTCGATTCTTGTAACATTAAGAAGTGAATTTACGAGATCAATCATTCGTTCTGTTGAGGCATAAATACTGTCGGCATATTCTGACTGCTCAGGCAGTAATTTACCAGCATCGCCATTAAGAAGCATTCTTGAATACCATTTTATTGCTGACAATGGCGTTCTCAGTTGGTGAGAAGCGAGAGAAATGAACTCATTCTTCATTTTATCGTTATTTTTTTCAGCAGTTATATCACGGAATAATGTGATCGTTCCCAAAATATTATCTCCTTGAACGTATGAAGAAGTTGTAATCCCTACAGGGAATTTAGTGCCGTCCTTACGAATAAAATGAATGGATGATTGGTGCCCCAATGTTTCATTTTTTGCGTCAATGTTGTTATCAAAATCAATTTTGACAATATCCGCAAAATTCTTCCCTATTGCTTCCTCTTGCGTGTATCCGAGAAGTGCTTGTGCTGCTTTATTAAAGGTTACAATTTTCCCAAGCTTGTCAATGATTACCAACCCTTCTCCAATATTTGCAAGCACTGTCTCTTCTTGTAACTCTTCTTGTTGATTTGTCATAACAGGAGCTGCTGCAGGTATTACAGGTGGTGATGCTGGCAGCGGCTGTTGTTGTGGGGTTGTTTCTATCTCTTGTTTTTTCTCTTCGGGTGCTTGAGGTATTTGGGTGGGTTTATTTTTTTTGTGTGAAGATACCACCATACCAAGTAAAAAACCCAGAAAAAAAAGAATAACTACTACTGGCAAAATATAAAGAGACATACTTATTTTATCTTTTCATATGTATGGGTAAAAAGCAATAAAACTGGCTGCTTTATTGCTTCCATCTTATGCTTATGGTAAGGTTTAGATATGTATTATTTATATAATTGTCCGTATTGTTCAAAAGATTTTTATGTCTATAATGAAAATAAAGAAGAAGCGTCAAAACAGCTTCTTGAAGGACTTAAAAAACATGAACATGACTGGGGAGAAGATAAAAAAGACGAAACACTAACGGAATACGATCAAGGAACAGAAGCAAACATGATATATGATGCAATGAAAGAATCAGAAGAAATCCCTTTAGATGGTTATCCAATAGAATAACAAACCATTTAGATTAGTCTACTACATACCTTTCTTATGACAAACGAAAGTAATATCCGTATAAAATTAATTAGTTTTTTTATTATTTTTAATCTGCTTTTTTTTAGTGTTAGATTATTTAACTTGCTCCCTCCAATGAAATTGACAGAAAATAATGCCTCACTTCCTTGGCTGTTTTCGGCAATTGAGCTTATTTTTTCAATTATTTCAGGTTTTATTATTCAATCAAAATGGAGTACATGGAATACGATTATTGATGCGACACATGAAGAACTAAGCTCACTAAGAGAACTGTATATACTATCTCATCATTTTCCTAAAAAAATACAATTAAAGATAAAAGACGACCTATGCAATTATCTTTCTTTTATTCTTGAAGAAGCGGAAACAAATAAAAACTTAAGTAATCGTTCCGCCGAAGTAGATCATGCAATCTTTAAACTTGAAGAGACTATTTTTAGCATTGACTATACAGAACATCCCAATATTGGCTCTATGGCATTTGATTTGGTGAGAAAATGTATGGAATCGCGTGAGAAACGTCTCCAGAATACTCTTCACAGTTTGCCATTGGGTGTTAAGGTTTTTATTATATTTGCAACATATTCAAGTATTTTTACTTCACTTTTCATCGGCGTAACCTCATTAGTATATGATTATCTTTTTACATCTGTTATTGCTCTTTTAGCATATGGCATTTATTTGCTAATTGATGATCTCGATCATCCTTACAGACCAGGACAGTGGCATTTATCAATGAATGGTTACAGAAAAATATTGAAAGAAATAAAAGAAGACAAATGGCAGAAATAAATTACCTTTAGTAATCCTTCACATATAATTTGAAAATATTCTTACGAATATCTTACTAAGATTTTACAACAAATTTATACTTGATAAGATAAGATGTTTTTAGCGTGGATTTTGATACTATTATAAAATACATAAATAATGCCGTTTATAAACGAGATCTGGCTCGGCAGCGTAAAGAGTCATATATTCATTATGCCTATAATAGTGATTCTCATGCACAGGACTATTTAAAAGAAGCAGAAAAATACCGGTCACAAGCTAAAGAATATGAAGACGAAGAATTACAAGCACAGAATGATGTAGAATATTATCAACAGCGAGCTGCTCAAATGCAGCAAGTACAGACATAATAACAGCTCTTGAGCAAGCTTGTTATTATTTTAAGAAAGTTTAGTATTGTCATACATGATACCAATATTTTTTGGCATTTATAGTAGTGGCTTTTTTACTCCATAGACTGCAACACTCCAAAGAGTTTTTGGCATATTGTCATACCCAATATCCACTTACATACTTAAATCCTAGATCGAAACTAATGTACTTTTCGTGAAAACCATATTGACTTTTACTTTATTTATGATATAATTAGATCAACTAATTATTAGACAACCTAAGCTTATGACAAATCAACTTGCAGTTAAAATTTTTGAAGCGATGTTCAAGAATTCACGTCTCTTCAAAGATAAAGTGAATTCATCATCTGAATACACTCATTTAAGTATTTTACAGATACATACACTTAGTCTTTTAAAAAAGAATGCAAGTCTACCAATGAGTGATGTTGCCGAATATTTTCGTATAGAATTGCCGTCTGCAACCAGTTTACTCAATAAATTAGTTGCGTTACAATTAGTAAAGAGACAGCAGGATGAAAAAGATCGAAGACTTGTCAAAGTAGCATTGACTGAAAAAGGCGATGCTCTTTTGAAAAAAGCAATGGATGAAAAAATAACGCATATTGAGCACATGCTTTCTTATCTTTCTGAGGCAGAACAACATGAATGGTTAAGATTACTAGAAAAACTTAACGAACGTATTGAAAAAAAATTATGAATATTAAAAAAATTATTACCTATATAATTATTCTCGTTTTGATAGTCGACGCTGGCGTCTTTGCTTCTGCAGAAATACACGCAAATGCTCAAGCTTCCTCTGGTAACTACCAAACTGCGCAAGTTAAAGCAGTTGATTCGACAATCATTGCTGAAGGATCAGTTACAGCTCAAAATGAAGCAGATCTTCATTTTCAAACAGGCGGCAAACTTGTTTCCGTGCCCTTTAAAGAAGGAGATTCTATTAGCGCAGGACAAACAATTGCACAACTTGATACCTATGAACTTCAACAGCAATTACAAGAGTCACTAAATAATTATCAAGCAACACGAGATCAATTTGATCAATCACAACAAAATTCGACCGTTAATGTTACGCAGAATGTTCAAAAAGGACAAGATAATTTTTATGGCGGCGGCCCTGAAGCAGGAGACAACAACGCGAACGCAAACTATTTTAATGACTTAGCCAAGCGTATTGTAGATGAGAACCAACAGAATTTGGATAATTCTGTTCTTCAAGTCCAGGTTGCAAATTATGCCGTACAGCTTGCAACACTTACTTCACCAATTTCTGGAGTCGTGACCCATGAAGATGTAACTGTTGCCGGACAGAATGTTTCACCTGCGACTACATTTTCTGTTGCTGATCCAAACTCAAAAGTATTTCGAGCAAATGTTCCTGCAAGCGATATTGATTATGTTACTGTCGGTATGAACGCAACTGTTATTCTTGACGGTGGACAAAACAAACTAAGTGGAACGATTACCAATATTTATCCCACAAAAATTACTTTGCCTGATGGAGAAGATGTCTATCATGTCGATATTCAAAGCAGTGATATCAAAACTGCAGGGAAATTAGATCAAGGAGGAACAGTTATTATTATGACCAATGCACAGAATGTTATTCTTGTTCCTGCATGGACAGTACTTTCAGATAAGTATGTCTGGGTTGATGATAACGGCAAGCCCAAATTGAAAACGGTTACCGTAGGCAAAATAAACGGGGAAGACATGGAAATAACCAGCGGCCTTTCAAAAAGCGATAGAGTTATCACAGATCCAAGTGTAATAACTGATAATAAATATAATCTCTTATGAAACGAACACTAGCAAAATTTAAAGAAAGACAATTTTTGAAAAAAGTAGCAATAGTTCTTGTAATTATTTTACTCATTGGCTCATATGTGCTTTATAAAGAGCTAGCAGGAAGAGTCTTTATTGATGATTCACTTATTCAAGCACCAATTATCACGATCTCTCCCTCAACAGGCGGAGCTGTGCAGGAAATGGATGTCACAGAAGGACAGACAGTTCAAAAGGGAGATACTCTTGCAATAGTTGGATCGCAATATTTACGCGCACAAACCGACGGGCTGATTATCACTGCGCCTGATTTGACTGGATCATCAGTTAGTCCCCAAACACAATTGATCCAAATGATTCAACCTGTTGATTTACGGATTGCGGGAACAATAGATGAAAATAAAGGTCTTAATCAAATTAAAGTAGGACAAGTTGTTTCATTTACCGTTGACGCATTCCCAGGACAAACTTTTTGGGGATATGTTGATGAGATTGCTCCAACAGCAAAAACAGCACAATTATCATTCTCAATTTCCAGTGAGCGGCCTACCCAGCAATTTGTTGTCTACGCAAATTTCGATGCCGCGAAATATCCTCAGATAAGAAACGGTATGTCTGCAAAAATGACGGTATATACCCAGACATATTAGTTTGGAATTAAGAATAATGAATTATGAATCAAGGGAATTTATTATTTAAATTATAAGTAACTTTACCATAATTCCTAATTCCTGCTTCCTAATTCATTTTTATGCCGAGACAAAAGAAAAAAACATCGATTGCACAGACAAATAGTCCCACACAACCTGAACAAAAAAAGGGTTTTACTGGTGAGCAATGGGCAGTTCTTGGAACGCTTATGATCTCATCATTTTTGGGAAGACTTGATGGTTCGATTGTAAGTCTTGCGACTCCAAAAATTATCACCGATTTTGGTATTACCGTTACTGAAGCAAGTTATATCACAACAGCCTATGTCTTGGGCAATGCTGTTTTTGTGCCTGTTTTTGGCAAACTAGGAGATTTGATTGGAAGAAAACCTCTGTATCTTTTTGGCATTATCGGCTTTGTTGTTTCTTCAATGCTTGCTGGATTATCATGGAATCTTTCGTCTATGCTTTTCTTCCGTGTTCTTCAGGCAGTTACTGTTTCAATTGATTATCCGATTGCACTTTCAATCATTGCATATGAATTCACAGACAGGCGTCAGCGACTACAAGCGCAAGGTATTTGGTCAAGTATTTTTGCAGCAGCAATTGTTTTTGGGCCACTTCTAGGGGGACCACTTACCGATATTTTTGGTTGGAGGTCTGTATTTTATGTTAATGTTCCCTTGGGAGCCATTGGGGCTTTTATGGCGCTACGATATATAAAAGAACCTGTAGCACAAATCAAAGGACTTAAACATTTTGACTGGCTTGGCTCAATAGTCCTTGGAATTAGTCTTGCATCAATGGTGCTTGTTTTGGATAGAGGGCAAACCTGGGGTTGGACAGATATAAAAAGTATTATCAGTTATATTGTTTCAGTTGTAACGCTTATTTCCTTTATTTTTATAGAGAAGCGAGAAAAAGAACCTGTTGTTGATTTGAAATTTTTTACTATTCCTGCTTTTACTATTTCAAACCTCGCCTCTTTCATCTCTTTCATGGGATTAATGGGTGGGATTTTTCTTATTCCAATTTTTGCTCAGAATTATTTGGGATATAGCGTCACAAAATCAGGCTTTTTGTTCATTCCAATGGCTGTTGGTATTATGAGCGGCGCTCAGATAGGTGTCAGACTTGCTCAACGGTTTCAGCCGCGTTATTTTGTTGCGATAGGGATGTTTTGGGGTGCCTTGATGCTTTATTTTTTTGCAGGCATCGATATTTTGTGGGGATTCTGGGATATTGCTTTGCGACTCGGGCTTTTTGCATTTGGAATTGGAATTGGATTTGGGCCACTCACACAAGCCGCTGTAGGGACCGTGCCAATCCAGGAAGTTGGGGTTGCATCCTCGGTACTTGCATTGACAAGAAACTTAGCAGGTGCATTTGGTACAGCAATATTTGCAACGATTCTTTCTAATAGCGTCACTTCCCAATTAATTAATATACAAAATAATTCTGTTATTAATACAATAAATCCTCAACAACTGCAGCTAATTGCAGGTCTTATGGAAGCAAAAGCATCAATTCTTGCGTATGGAACTGTTTTTTATTGCGCAGCCGCTTTTGTCTTGGCAGGGGGAATTTTAACGCTCTTTTTGCCCGATATTAGACCGCATCAAGATACTCAACAAGCACAAGTAGAAGTGTAATGGTAGATTCAAACAATAAATCTCAACGAATTTTTTGAATAAAATGTCACCCGTCTACAGTGGATTTTGTTTTCACCGAGTTAAACTCGACTACGCTAGAGCTCCTCATTCTCCAACCCGCCGCTTGGGATGACATTACCTCTTACTCTATAGTGAGATAAAAAGGAACCTGTATAAATTTCGTAAGTGTTAAGTAAGAGAGGTTCTTTATTTGTCCAGCCATTGAGATTTGAGAAGAGTAAAACTATCATCAGCAATTGATTCCCGAATTTTGTTCATTAAAGAAGTAATAAAAAAGAGATTATGATAGGTCGCTAATTGAAAAGCCAGCAATTCATTTCCTGAAAACAGATGATGAATATATGCTTTAGAAAAATTTTGACAAACATAACATTCGCATCCTGGATCAATTGGATTTGGATCTGTTTGGAATGTATGATTTGTAATATGAAAAGCAAAGCTATTTTGTCTTTTTCCTCCGTTTTTTGGGTGAATAAAAAGTGTTCCATGTCTTGCTCGTCTTGTTGGCGCAACACAGTCAAAAAAATCCATTCCTCTTGCAACAGATTCAAAAAGATCTTCAATTTCACCGATGCCGAGTAAATGTCTTGGCTTTTCATCATCAAAATAGGGGACGCACGAAGAAACCATCTGAAAAAGAGCTTCTTTTGACGTATACGCACCCCCAATTGACACGGCATCAAAATATTTATTAGTAAATTCTGCTGAAAACTTTCGTAACTCATCGAATCGTCCGCCGTGAACAATTCCATACATCAACTGATCTTTTCGTTTGTGTGCTTTTATACTTCTCATTGCCCAATGACACGTGCGTTCAAGAGATAATTTGGTTGTTTCATAATCCCACAGAGGTGACTCATGATCATCAAAAGCCACAATAAGATCTGCTCCCAATTTTTCTTGAATTTCAATTGATTTTTCAGAATCAAACCATTCTTTATTTCCATTAAGATGCGAATAAAACCATACTCCATCATCTTTTATCATTGCTGCTTTTAATTTTCGATTTTGCTTCTCTTCAGTTGTTTTAGTGACAGAGGGAAGAAGTGGTGTAGTATCTGATGAATTAAGAAATACTGACTTTGAAACTTTGCTTACTTTCTTACCAGACACATCGGTAATCTCTACTTTTTTATGAGCAACTCCTAACGAAAAAACTTGATAGCCGCCGCTATCTGTCATTGTTGGTCCATCCCAACTCATAAATTTATTCAATCCTCCCATTTTTTTTATAACGTTTTCTCCAGGACGCAGATGCAAATGATAGGTATTAGACATAACAATTTGTGTACCGATTTCCTTAAGAGCCTGTGGATTCAATCCTTTTACACTTGCAAGTGTTCCAACGGGAACAAATGCTGGAGTTTTAATTAGGCCATGTGGGGTTTTTAATTCTCCCAGTCGAGCTTGTGATTTTTTATCTTTTGCAAGAATTTTAAATTTAAATGATGAACTCATGAGAATGATTGAAAGTATAACATATTGCAAAGGGTTAAGCGGAAAGGGTGAAGGGTTAAGTATCGTAAAAATAATATAAACTTTCCCCTTAACGCTTTACCCTTAGTCCTAATTTCATGTATAATTGATCCTTATGCCGACAAATAAAAGTGATCTCAAAACCTTAACAAAATTAGGTGACAAAAACGCGAGACCAGAAAAAATATTGGAAGTTTTTCCTAATCATGCTCCGGGCAAGATTACCGTTACATTAAACTGCACAGAATTTACCAGCCTTGCTCCATCAACAAATCTACCAGATTATGCACAAATTGATATTGTATATGTTCCTGATGAATTTGTTGTTGAATCGAAATCTGTAAAACTATATCTCGAAACATACCGAAACACAGGTGTTTTTTATGAACATTTAGTAATTGATATTGCAAATGATTTTATAAAATATCTGAAACCACATTCAGTTGACGTTACCGCGCATTTTAATGTTCGAGGCGGTATCGCCATCAGTGCAAATTACAATTGGAAAAAAGAATAAAATTTAACCTCTTGACAACTGAACTGTATTTGGTCAAGAATTAAGTTAGGTAATTAATACCACCTTTAACGAGAATTCATGGAAAATAACACTCCAAATCAGAATACTACTCAGCCAACTAATAATAGCGTGCCGCCAACACAGCCTGAGAATACACCTCCCGTACCTCCAGCACCAACGGCAGCACCGCTGCCAGATAGTAACCCATCTATACAAAATAACGTACCACCAGTTCAAAAAAAGGGTAGTAAGAAAATAATTATTTTTGTAATTATCATTCTTGTTGTTCTTGTAGGTGCTTACATGGGATATTCTTATGTCAAGATGCAACAGCAAAAAACACAAAGTGCTATGGAAAAAACTACTATGAAGCCAAGTGCTGTATCGAATACTTTGACAATAGGTGTTGATTCGACATATCCACCTATGGAATCAATAAACAGCTCTGGACAATATGTAGGATTCGATGTTGACATGGGTAATATGATTGGGAAAGATTTAGGGAAAAAGGTCGTTTGGAAAACAGTTGTATTTTCTGATATATTTAATGACTTGAACAAAAATGATTATGATATCGCTATCTCATCAGTAACTATTACTCCGCAGCGTGAACAATTTGTTGATTTTTCTGTGCCGTATCTTAATGCTGGTGAAGTGCTCATAGTCAAAAAAACTGATACTCCAGCAGATAAAGTTATCGAAACAGCTTCCGATTTTAACGGCAAAAAAATAGGAGTGCAGACAGGAACCACGGATCAGACTGAAGCATTGAAACTATTTCCTTCCAATTTAGTCGTACAGTATCCCAGTAATGTACCGGCGCTCGCAGATTTGCAGAGTGGTAAAATTGACGCAATAATAACGGATTTACCGGATGCAATAGGAGTAATTCAAGCAAATCATGATCTGAGAGTTGCTACTAATCCGTTAGACAAAGAATATTATGGTATAGTATTTCGCAAAAATGAAACTCAATTGAAAAGCCAGATAAACGGGATTTTAACAAATATGCAAAATGCAGGTATCCTTCAACAGTTAACAAATAAATGGTTAGATTAACTCCAACTCAGGTGAGTAGACTTACTCTTCATATTTAAGACAAAAAGAGATAAACTTAAATTAGGTAAAACTAAATGAAACTTACAATTCGTACTAAAATACTAATAGGCTTTGCCTTATTATTTGTGATTTCTATTCTCACACAGATTTTCACCTATGTAGATACTCAAAATAATTTTCTTTCTGAGCTCAATAGTTCATTAACAGATGAGACAAATAAGGGAGCAGAAGAAATAGAGTCATTCTTTACAAATCTATATGACACAAGCAACGGATTGGGAAAAATCTATCAACAAAATTATAATTCCAGTAACACGCTAGGGTCTTCAAACATTTCCACCTCAACAGAATATGTCCTTAGTCAAGAAAGCGAAATAAGTGAAATCACCTATCTTTCTCCGGCAGGAGGTGAATTGTACCAATTTAATAAAAATGGAGAAGTACCGCAGGCACAATTGTCATATGAGATTGGCACTAATCCATTCCTCTCGGCTTTATCAGGCGAAACATCAGTTTCAAAAGTTTATTATTTAGATGGTAAATCAGGCCCTTATCTCGATATTTTTTCACCTGTTTATCAATTTTCTACTAATAAAGATACTCACGATTCTAACAATTCAGTCATTGCAATAATAAAAATGCAGATTAGTCTTGAATCATTGAGTCAAAGTATTGGCAATATAAAAATAGGTCACAGCGGATTTATGTATGTAGTGGACAATACCGGGCTCCTTATCGCTCATCCTAATCAATCTTTTGTATTACAAAGACCAAATCTCTCTTCAAGAAAGATTATCGATTTACTTCTTGCCCATAAGCCTATTCCTCCAAATGATTCCTTTTACAATAATGAAAAAAATATTCCTGTTATAGCAAAAGCAAAAGAAATACCTCAGGTAGACTGGGTGGCTGTTATGGAAGAACCATTATCTGAGGCATACGAATTTATCTATTTTGTAAGGTATATCTTTTGGACGACATTTGCTGGTTCGGCAATATTTTTGATTATTACAGCCTTTATTTTAAGTAAAAATATTACGGATCCTATTAAAAAATTAAAAGAAAAAGCGGAAAATATAGAAAAGGGACAATTCCAAGTATCAACAATCATTGAAAGTCATGATGAAATTGAAGTGTTATCTCGTTCTTTTGATTCAATGATTAAGGAATTACTACAAAGAGAGTCACTTCTTAAAAATGAAAAGCAGGAAACAGAGGATGAACGAGCTCGGCTTTTGGCATCTATTAACAATTTGTCCTTAGGTTTTGTCATGACAGATAGAAATGATGGTGTAATCGCTGCTAATAAGACTTTTCACCAAATTTTAAAGGTGGATCAAACTTTTAGGACAATTCAAGAGATTATTGATTATTTAAAAATAGGTCAAATTTTTGCGGATAAATTTCAAAAGTGTAAAAACCAAAAAACATTACAAACAATTCCAGACTTAAAATTTGGGAATTTATACTTACGGTTCTATTTTTCTCCGATAATTATCAATAATGATGAATGTATCGGTGTAGTCGTACTTTTAGAAGATATTACTCAGGCAAAACTTCTTGAGTATTCAAAGGACGAATTTTTTGCTGTATCATCGCATGAATTGAGAACTCCCTTAACAGCTATCAGAGGTTTTACAGCGCTAATCTTAGACAATTTCCAAGATCAATTAAATGAAAATCAAAAACTTAATGACATGATAGTAAATATTCATAATTCTAGCATCCGTCTGATTAAAATCGTTAACAGTTTTCTCGACGCTTCAAAAATAGAGCAAGGTAAATTTGTATTTAATCTTGAGACGTTTGCGCTTGCACCGGTAATAGAAAGCGCTTTAATAGATGTGAATCAACTAGCAAATGAAAAAAATATTTATCTAAAATTTGAAACAAATGGAGAGTCCATGCCTGATGTATACGCAGACCAAGATAAAATAAAACAAGTAATCATCAATCTTATCGGTAACGCGATAAAATTTACAGAAAAAGGTGGGATAACACTATCGATGAAGCAAGAATCCAATTATGTAAAAGTGTTAATTAAGGATACAGGTCTTGGGATTTCTGAAGAGTATCGTCGACTACTATTTAAAAAATTTCAACAAGCAGGGGAGCGCATTCTTACCAGAGACGCTGCTACAGGATCAGGAATGGGATTGTATATTTCAAAGTTATTGATTGAAGCAATGAAGGGTTCTATTACAATTGAAGAAACTAAACTTGGTGAGGGATCGACTTTCTCTTTCACGATTCCTATTGCAAAAAAAAGTTAATTTATCTTTAATAAAAAGATGGCAAAAATACTAATTGTAGAGGATGATCCAATCCTTTCAGATTTATATAACAACACCTTCTCCTTGAATGGATTTGCTACACATACAGCAAAAAACGGTCTTGAAGGATTTGAGACGGCTGTTAAAGAAAACCCTGACATCATTTTTCTAGATGTGATGATGCCAAAAATGAATGGTTTAGAGTTAATAGAGGCATTAAAGAAAAATGAGAATACAAAAAATATTCCTGTTATCATTCTTAGTAACTTTTCAGATGAGAAACTTGCCAAAGAAGCTATGATGAAGGGAGCTGTAGCATATATAATAAAAAGCAATTACGAACCAAAAGAGGTTATACAAATGGCCAATAAATGGCTTCCTCAAAAAACATCCTCATAAATCGAAAATAAGCACCTAGACGTTCACAAACTTCAAACGCACTTTCTAGATGCTGAAAATAATTATTATGTCTTCGTAACCTTAAATGTAATACTTGTTCTCACAGAGGTTGTTTCTTCTACTTTAGTTCTTTCAAGCTGTATCTTATTATCTGTATTTTTAAGTACCCCCAGCCTTGGATTAATATAACTATTGATTTCACCTCAATTATTCATGCATTTCAGGATATGAGGTATATTGATAGATGAAGCAAAAGGGGCTTGACAGCAACTAAAATTTGTTACAAAATAGTAACATTACAATACAAACTATGCTCATTCTCTTATTAAATATGCAGTAATCATTATACAAAAAAAATACAGCGTGTACTACGAATAAAATATATGTTTACCACCTTGTTTAATAAAGCCTTTAAATTAATGCAACAAGCACCAGTAAATGGTGATTTTGTCGAGTTTGGTGTGTATCGAGGCCGAAGTCTCGTTGAAACTATTAAGATGGCCAATGAGCGCTTAAAGGGAAAACATAATTTTTATGGATTTGATTCGTTCGCCGGTATGCCGCCTACTACTATGCCATTAACTGACCGGCTTAAAAAGGACTGGGCAACCGGAACCTTTAGTGATACCAGCATTGAATTTGTCCAGGAAAGGCTTGACAAGAATCATGTTAAAGCAACGCTGATCAAAAGTACTTTTGGTAAACTTCAACCGCTAGAGAAGTATGGAATTAAAAAGATTCGATTTGCTCATCTTGATGCTGATATATATGAAGGATACAGAGATTCACTGCGGCTTGTTACGCCACACCTACAAATCGGCACCGTAATAATGTTTGATGAATTTGTCGCTCCTTCTCATCCAGATTTTCAATCTATAAGAGAACACGCCCAGCGTGCTATCAGAGAATGGGAACTTGAAGAAAAATTCAACCTCCATCTTATTGCCTTTGAATTTGCAACGGCACTATGTGTTATCGTGGACAAGGAGTATTTAAAAAAATATGGTAGTTATATTGAATCATTGAGACATGATAATATCATTCAATCCTTTTCAGATTTACTTTTTCAATTACAACTTAAACTCGTGTCAGGGAAGTGACTGTGAGTTAACGTAGAAAAAATGAAGATATAGAGATGACACCTGATCGCTTAGGAATTATCTCCCCAGGTTTCTTCCATTTCCATTTGGGTACACTAATGTAATTCAGGCACATAAAGATATAGAATCGGGGAAAACCACTGGCAAATTAGTACTAACATTTTAAAATCCTACTTAGTACACCACGATAAGGAAGAGACTAGTGTTTTTAAATTTTATCCAATACTATTGTAATTCCGTTTCTATAGTTATTTCACCATGGAGATTTTCAAGCATTTTTATCTTTATTTGTTCGTAATTGAACCGTTGTCCGAGTAACCAAGCAAGCTTGGTAGTAATAGATTCAATACTCATGTCATAAGCAGGTATAGCAAGATCATTGTCAGAAAGATACTTTCCTGTTTCATTAACTTGAAAACTCGCAATCCCATTTGGCGCTTGGGTAGTAACAACAATTGGTATTTGCTTTTTTTTCAAGTATTCAAAGCCGGGAAATAAATGTGCACTTGCATCACCAGCTCCAAAAGCTCTGAAAATGAATGCTTTAATATGGCTCTGTTCAACTAAGGATTGAAAAATGTCTGGTGACATCCCAGGAAATTCAGTAAGTGAGGCAATATGCTTGGTTTCAAATGAGTTTTTAACACTTAATACTCTTGCTTGGATGGCAAGGGGCTTTACTTTTGATAAGTATGCGTTATGTTTTTCTAGAGCTGTCACATCAAGTTTCATAAAGCGACCAATTTGTCCGAGGGATCCTACTATAAAAGACTTGAATGGATCATAATCAAAGTCTGTTCCTTTCTTTACCCGCACACCCGAGATAATCTTACTACCAAATACTGCCATGACACCTTTCACTGGATGATATCCCCATACAGCAAGCCGAAGTGAATTAATAAGATTTGTTGTTGCGTCACTTCCTAAATAGCCCAACGGAACTTGGGCACCTGTTACGATGACAGGTTTGTTAATATTTTCTAACGCAAAAGAAAGAGCTGCACAGGTATAACCCATCGTATTTGTCCCATGAAGAATGATAAATGCATCGTACTGATCATAAACTTCTTGAATCTTCTCTGCGAGTGTGGACCAATTTTCTGGAAGGATATTTGAACTATCAACGTTGAAAAGTTCGACAATATCAGGTTTTACCTCAATTCTCCAATTTTTTTTGAGCATAGCAACTGAATCTTGAACAATTGCTATAAAACTATTTGGATTCGATTTTACTTGGGTTGATACCTTGCTCTTTGCAACATTACCAGCAATGGTTCCACCAGTAAAAATAATGAGTACTCTTTTTTGTGTGTAGGCTTCTTCTGAGAGGATCTTTTCCATGAGCTTATTATAGCAAAAAGCGTAAGTACCCCATGTGGGACGATATTCGTACCTATGTAACCTCTGAGATTGACCCACAGGAGAAAAGTTCTCATCTCATTAGACTACAAAGATTTAAAATAAAGAGAATCGATTATTCTAAATAATTTATGATATTGATATAATATTTAAAACTGAACTAGTAAAAATATGCGAAAAGATAATTCACATAATTTCTTATTTATGGAAAAAAAACTTAAGGATCATCCACTTATTACTCCCAAGATATTGCAAAATTATCATATTCAAACATTCTCTTCTCATTTTGTTCCATATTTTAAAACTTCTCACACAGAAGAGGTAATAAAAAGTATTAAATTACCTGACGGATCTCAAATCGTTGCAGACGTTTTGTTTCAACCAAACAGAGAACAACACCCAACAATTCTTGTTATACATGGTCTTGGAGGCTCGAGTAAATCTTATTTCTCACAAAGTATGAGTCATAAAGCCTATCATTATGGATTCAATGTTATTTTATTTGCGCAGAATATAAATAAAAAGCTCCCAGGTCCTTATGAACCGGATATTGATAGTATAATTGAACAGTGTAATCGTTGGGGATTAAAAAGAGTATATCTTGTAGGAGTTTCCGCTGGTGGCTACTTAGCTCTTAGAACTATAATAAATTCAAAAAAAGAAATCAAAAAAAATATTTCCGGAGTAGTTGCAATCTCACCAGTTGTCAATATAAATTATACCTCTCATTTAGAGAAATACTTTCTTTATAAAAAACTTATCTTGAAGGTTGCGAAAAGTATGGTCAAAAAAAGAATAAAAATAGATCCTCCAAATACATGGGACAAAAATCAACTTGACAAAATTAACTCAGTTGAAGAATGGTACGATACCTATAAACATACATTTGGAGAGTTTTCTGATTTAGAAGATTTTAGAACACGAACGGATCTTCTGCCTTTTATCCCAAATATCCAAACACCTACACTCATAATCAGTTCATATGATGACCCAGTAATTCCAATCACACCTTTCTTAAATATTTCGAATCCAAATATCATAACACTTTTGCCTAGATATGGTGGACATGGAGGTTTCTTTACAACAAAGAAACTTTATGGAGATTTAGATGGTTTTTGGGCACAAAACCGGGCAATTGAATTTATTCGATTATTAGAAGCAAAAAAATTAGAATAATCAGAGTTGACACCCTTGAGGGATTCGAACCAATTTTTGAGGCTAAAATAAATTACTATATTAAACATTCAAAAACAGGCAAAAAAATGAGGCTAATTTTTAGTAAATATACTGTGTACCCCATGTGGAACGATGTTCGAACCAATCTCACTATATCACTTGAGGCTGGAGAGAAAAGTTCATTATTGTTAGCTATCTCCAATTTCAAAAATAAAAATAAAGACACAATAAATATTGACATTTAATATCAAATGTCATAAACTATATTGAGTGAAATATTACGATTGGGATAAAGAGAAAAATAGTAGACTTAAAGTAGAAAGAGGAATCTCTTTTGATAATGTACTCGTCTCTATAGAAGCAGGCAGCGTTCTTGATATTATCAATCATCCAAATAGTAAACGTTATCCAAATCAAAAAATTTATATCATTGCTTTTCATGATTATGCATATCTCGTTCCTTTTGTAGAAGATGATGAAAAGTATTTTTTAAAAACAATAATTCCTAGTAGAAAAATGACTAAAAAATATTTAAAGGAGGTGAAATAGTATGAAATCCGTTATATTAACAGATGAAGAGATTGAGCTATTAGAAGCAATTGAAAAAGGTGAATTTGTATCGGTAAAAAATGTCGAGCAAGCAAAAAAAGACGCAATTGCCGCTGCTAAAAACACATTAAATAAGACAAAGAATATTAATATCCGTTTATCAGAGAAAGATTTATTGAAAGCGAAAGCTAAAGCATCTGAAACTGGAATTCCTTATCAAACACTTATTAGCTCAATCATCCATCAATTTGTAAACAGATAAATCGATTAAATTAATAATTTTAAGCTGCCGTTTTGTGGACAGTACTGTGTACACCCGGGTTGTCGATTATCGAACACTTTTAGAAGCTATGATAGTCACTTATGAGCAACTTCATCAGTATATTTAGTTTAACCATGTTTATTTCTTTTCTAATAATTTAAGAAAGTCATCAGGTGTTATAATTTTAATTTGGCGATAGGATTTTAGAACAAGTAAATCTTTATCTCCTGTAATAATATATTGACACTTACCTGCAACGGCAGCTTCTAATACACGATTGTCATCAACATCACGTACCACATTTAATGTTGCGTTTGGATGTACCTTTATCATTATTTTTGTAAACTTATTATCAATAATCGGTAGTTCTTTTTGAAGGAATGGAAATTTTTTATGTATAACTTCATGAAACTCGGCTAATAAAATAGGAGAAATTATTACTTTTATTTTTTTATCTAAAAGTAACAAGAGTATTTGTCTTGGTTTACCACCGAAACCAATAGCTGAAATGAGTATATTTGTGTCTATAACAGCTCTAACTGGACTTTTTCTGGTGTCTAAAGTCATGCACAATTTTGTTCACTTCATCTTCACTTTTTATTCCCATCTTTTCCATCGCTTCTTCACCTGCTTTAAAAATTTGTTCCCAATCTTCTTTATCTTCTATATATTTTCTCAAAGCCTCACGTATAAGCTCGCTACGATTTCGATATTCTTTTTTTGCAAGTTGATCTGCTCTTTTTACTAAATCCTCAGGGAGAGCAATATTAAGAGTCTGCGTATTCATATACAAATATTGTATAAGTATTGTATTACGATGTCAAGTAATACAATTATCTTATAAAAACAAAAAAGATTGTTTTGTTATAATAATTCTATGGATATTTATATCAATACACATGTAGATAAAATAGGACAACTTTTAAAGGTAAATGGATTTGTTAGTAAGAGAAAGAAAAATCATTATTCTGCAATGCAGTATGTATCAAACGGACGATACCATTTTATGTATGAATTAATTGATGGGGAAGTATTTTGTGATTTTCATTTTGATAATAAAATTCATGGAATTGGAATGGGAGCAGATTACGGAAGAAAACCAGAAGAATATTTTGAAAAGAATTTAAAAGTATTATTTAAGCAATTAGATCCAACATATAAAACTAAAACTGTTAATTGGTTTACGAGAAAAAATAAAGCGATTATTACTGGTATGAGAGTTTGAATAAAAAATCATACTACCCCAAGTTGACTCGAACACTTTAGCTTCAAAAATAGCTATTTTGCAGAAATTAAGAAAATTTAGCTTTGTGTACGGGCGTGTAGACGAAGTTAGAATTTTTTACGCACTAAAAAGTGAGTTTTATATTCCTAGTTTTTTATAAAGTAGGCAGGGGCTGAGCAACTTTGTTGGAACCTATTACTTAATGCTTTAACTTTGTTCAAGTATAAAACCTTTTGAATTTCCAAAATTAATGAATCCTTCAAAATCAAGAATCGTATGGTCTATCTTTGATTCAGTGAAGTTTACGCCTATAATTGATGCTTTAGAAAAGTTTGCTCCTGTTAAGTTGCATTTATCAAATACTGCGTATTCTAGATTTGCTTTATAAAAGCTTACATCTTTTAATACACAAAACGAAAAAATTGTGTTGGACAAATCAGCATTCTCAAATATACATGAAGTTATATCAAGCTTTTTTTTCTCATTTTTACTGCCTGTCTTTAATTGTTGTATGATACAGTTTTTCATAACTGTTTTGGTAAAGTTACATTCTTTTATCTGCACTTCAGAGAAATCTAAATTGCTTAATTTACTTTCTGGGAACGTGCATTTAGTAAATGAAGTAATATCAAAAACAATCGATGATAAATCACACACTTGGAATTCACATTTGCTAAAGGAGGTAAATCTTAAGTTAGTATCAACAAATTTGCAATTGATAAAAATACAATCAGAAAATTCTTGCCCTTTGAGATCATCATTTGTAAATATTTTGTCTTTATATTCCATTTTTTTCAATGTAATCTAACGCTTTTTGTATGTTTTCATCATGAGATTGAGCTGTATCCAAAATAAGTCTTTTTTCTTTCCATGGTTTATAATCTTTTTTTCTATTTTCTACATCTTCCCAAGTAACTTCAGTAAGACCATGCATATTTCTTACACGTTTTTGTAATCTTTTCTTATGCATTTCTTCATCGAGTACGCATTCAATGATAAAAAGCTGACTATTATATTCTTTTTGCAGTTCATACCACATATCACGAGCTTCTTGTACCGGATTAACGGCATCAATAATTACCGACATGCCAAGTTTTAATTGTTCAGATGCGAGTGTTTGCACAATAATGTAAGCAGCAAGACCTGTTTTAAAACTTCTTGCTATACCACTTTTCAGAATTGAAGACTCAACTGGGTCAACAGAAAGAATAGGGAATTGTAATTTTTTCGCGAGAGCTTCCGCAATAGTGCTTTTTCCTGATCCTGGAAGTCCAGAAACGACAATTATTTTCAGGTTATCCATGCTGTTAGTATATCAGAAGTTCCATCGTACCTTTGCGGGTAAGGTATCTTTAGGCACAATTTGAGGCTAAAAAGCGTGGCAGGGGCTAACGGACGACGTTAGAACTTTTTACGCACAAAATGGTGAGTTTCATATTCCCAGCTTTATATAATTATTTACCACAGCCAATTATATGTGCTTGGTTTATTTCTAAATTGTTTAGTTAGCAGCCGTTTTTTATTATGCCACTCAATTTGATATACTAAATATATGTCATACAAAGCATATATCGATAATATCCAAGCTAAAACAGGAAAAGGACCTGAATACTATATGTCGGAAGCAAAAAAGAAAGGTCTAATAACGCATAAAGAATTGCTTACTTGGTTAAAAGGAGAATGTGGTTTAGGACATGGTCATGCTAACGCAATCATTATGTATATTCAACATCCTGATATTGCCAAAAAGAAAATAGCAGAAGATACAAAAAACGAAAACAAAAAGAAATAGATATAAAACAAATTTATGCCAAGAAGACTTATTGCAAAAGCTGAAATTACCGTTAATGCACCTGTTTCCAAAGTTTGGGATACACTGACCAACCCTGTAACAGTAAAACAACTTATGTTTGGTGCGGATGTAATAACAGATTGGAAAGAAGGAAGCACTATTATTTATAAAGGCATATGGCAGGGAAAGCCATTTGAAGATAAGGGAAAAGTAGTTACTTTTCAACCTGAAAAACTACTTGTGACAACCCACTGGTCACCACTTTCTGGAACAGCAGATGCTCCTGAAAACTACCATACAGTAAGTTATGAGTTAAGCTCTGAAAATAATGTAACTCATATTATCCTTACTCAAGATAATAATACTACTGAAGATGAAAAGAAGCACTCAGAATCAAATTGGAATATTATGCTCGGAAATCTTAAAAAGATTGTAGAGAAGGAATAGTAATTATTTTGCAACTATATAAGTTATAAGCGAAAAAAGAAAACAGGAGCACAGGCAGCAAAAGCTGCAATAATTTGAGTTGCCATGATCAGCAAAGTTTGTTTTGGTTTCAATGGAAGATATTTAATGGCAAAAAATACCGCAATAAAGCCTTGGCTTATCATAAGTATCTGCCAAATATGAGGCGCAGTGCCTTCATCCGTCCGATGCCTAACACCATAGATTGCAATATCGCTTAAGACTAAAACTAACGCAGCCAATGACATCAAAATAGGTAAAAAAGCACTAGGATTTTTAAATAAAGACTTTTTCACTTTCATAAACAAAATATATACAATTAATTTTAAGCATTTCTGCAAACAAGTATAATATTGCCCAAATTAGAGCCACCATGTACTAGTAAAGAATTAATAAGGCAAGGTAGAAAATCATGGAGTGTTACAAGTGAAATAACAAATATTCCTGTCAAACTAATAGCGATAGTAACAATATTTTCTTTTATAAATAATACATTTGTAAATTTTCTGCCTTTCATAAGAAGCTTTATAACAAGCGGAATCACATTAACAGCAAATGCAAGAAGAGGGAAAATGATAACCCAGGTAAACAGAATAGGAAACCAATACAAAGGAGTATTATAAAGCCCATGAAGAACTAATTCGTTAGGATGCGACAAATTGCCTTGTACAATTCTGGATATTACATCAATAAAGAATACGCTTACAAAAGGTAGAAGAAAGAATACTCCAAGAATATTGTATTTGTTAAGATGTAAGATATTCCTTGTATATTTTTTAACTCCATATTTTCTTAAAAAATCCTCATGTTGTTCAAAAACACTTTTGAGTAGGTCAATAGCTTGAGAGAACCAAAAAATAAAACGGATTTTCCCATACTCTTGTAATTCTTCCTCATACATATCATTAAAAACCAAAACCATTTCATTTTCAAAGTGTTTTCGGTATGGCAGGGGATAAAGAAGTAACAATACTTTGAGAAATATATGATCCTTTGTATTTGCTAAAGCTATACTTTTAGAGTTATTCATATGCAAGAATTTTTACAACTTTTGGATTAAGAAAAAGGCTTCTTTTTTTTGCCAACTCAACTGCTTCATTGTACCTTTGCAGTTCATTTGAAAAAATTGCTTGACCTTTTTCAGTTAGTTTGTAATATTTCCTTCGTGAATGTTCTGAATCCAACTCAATAATTAATTTATCTTCTAACATACGTTTGATAGCACCATAAAGTGTCCCAGGTCCCAGTTTTACCTTATCATTCGAATCACTTTGCACCTGTTTCATAATGTCATATCCATGACGTTCTTTTGTCGCAAGTGCTAAAAGAATATAAAAGGTTGGTGGCGTTAATGGATTTGTATTTTTTGAAAATGCTTTTGCTTTACTCATATTATTTCTTTTTCATAACTGTTTCCATAAAGATAACTGCTGATAGAGTAGCAATAAGCGCGATAATCCATCCGATGAATATAAGTTGAAATTGTTGATCCTCACGGATTTCAATCTCTCTCATATTGCGTCCGACAACAACATAGCCATTATTATAGTTCACAATAACTGTTGCTAGTCTTACTCCTTCTTCAGGTTGCCAGGTAATCCTACTTTCACCTTGAATATCTGTATCCTTATGCCCCGAGAGAGCTTCTGTTGGAACTGTTGGTATGGTGCCATTCAAATAAGCATTGGTACTCGCGATATTGAGATTTTTATCATAGAGAATTGTAAAAGGAGCAAGGCTTTGTGCAATATTTATTTTTCCTAACACAGTAGGGTTTTGACCATTGTTAAGGCTATTTGCTAAATCTTCGGCCATTTGGATTTGTGGATCATTCGCATCCATGCGGATATCTTGTTGAATAACAGCGTACATGGTAAAAAAGATTGCTGAAATTCCAACTGCAAGTGGTATCCAATGACGGATAACACGGATAAAAGGAGTATTCATAAAATGATTATATCGTAAATGGATATATTGTCAATAGATATAATAGTTTTATAAACTATTTTTTTTGAAAAGGTTCGATTCCTTCTGCCGTCGAGGCTATGATTTGATATGGTTCGAATAGTAAAATGAAGCTAAAAGTTCATCAGCAGGGGCTGAGCAACTTTGTTGGAACCTATTTTTTTAGTTTGTAGTAAAATGGAACTATGAAAAAAATGCAATTCTCAATTGAGATACATTCTACTAAAGAAAGAGTTTGGGATATTCTGTGGCAGGACAAAACATTTCGACAGTGGGCCAGCATCATTGATCCAGAAACATACATGGTTGGTGATCTAAAAGAAGGCAATGAAATACAGTTTATCTCATCTCAAAGCGGGTATGGCGTAACAAGTTTGGTTGAAAAGCTCATTGTAAACGAATTTTTACTGCTCAGGCATCGTGCAGATACGCAGGAAGGCGGAAAATTGGAGCGTGAAGAGCAGTGGACAGGTGGGCAGGAAAGTTATTCGCTAGTAGAGAAAAATGGCAGTACGACATTAACCGTTGCATTTGATGTTCCGCCGGAATTGGAAGAAGAGTTTAAGGTCAACTATCCAAAAGCTTTGGAAAAAGTTAAAGTCCTGGCAGAACGAAAGAAGTGATAATAGAGATTCCAAGGTACCTTTGCGGGTAAGGCATTCTTAGGCACAAATTGAGGCTAAAATCGTCAGCAGGGGCTGAGTGAATTGGTTGGAACCTTTTACTTCATCCAAGCATAAAATATTTGCTACAATACTCACTCCTACATCCCTTACAAATCCAGGAAATTACTAACTTCTTTAAGCCATTGCTCGGGATGCACCCAGAGTAGTGCATGATCCGCGCCCTCTATTATAACTAGCTTCGATCCGGCGATGCCATCATGCAGCATGGAAGCATGATGCATGGGAACAGCATTGTCGTTCGATCCGGCGATGATAAGCGTTGGACATTTAATTTCGCGTAAACGGCTTCGGCTGTCAAAAGCCATCGCTTCTCTCCATTGAAGCTCTATAAACTTAGAATCTACATTCCCCCAAGTGTTTGCGATAAGATTCGCAATCCATGCACCTTTCTCTTTCGGGATTTGTTTAAGCCCTTGTGAAATTATAAGTTTGACAAAAATCCGCGTGCCAAGCAAGTGAATGAGTACAGGTACGATATATCCTTCCATTTTTTCTTTTATGCTCGCCATATTGTACGCGTATGTGTTTGAGAGAATAAGGCGTTTCACTTTCTGCGGATAGTCGAGTGCTAGTTGCTGAACTACCGGGCCGCCTTGTGAGTAGCCAAGAGTGTCTGTTGAAGCGATTCCTAGATGGTCAAGCAATACTGCCAAGTCCGCTGACTGTTGTTTTACGGAATAAGGAGGTGGCAGGGTACGGCTTCTACCGCAGCCGCGAAGGTCGGGAATAATAAGCCGGTGGCGCTTCGCCAGGGGTTCCACGATCGGCTCAAACATGTCTCCACTCATTCCCAAGCCGTGCACCAAAAGTAGGGGCTTTCCCGATCCGTGCTCGGTGAAGTATAGTAGGTTTGATGATCTCGAAGAGCTCATTTTCATTATTATATGTCCCTCTTCAATGAAATTGCAATGAGCTAGAGATAATATAAAGGCGAGGAGAAATATACCTATAGTAATTAGCAGGACTAAGCAACTTTGTTGGAACCTATTTTTACAATTTGTAATTTTAACTAAGTTATTCGATATTCTGTCTTGCAGAAAAATAAAAACTGTTTAATGGTTTTGGGTAAGCCGAGATATCTCAAAATTTCTATATGCATATGAAGTATTTTTTGCATCCCTATACTGTATCCGAGCTTTGTTGTTGATCTTGTGTTGCGAGCAGATATTGGTATCCAGTAAACTTGTTTTTGTTTATCCATCATGTATTGGTTGAGAGCAAACTCTATCTCGTAACCCTTAGGTCTATAGAAGGATAATGCGTGCATGAGATCTTCCTTTTTTATAATTCGTTGACCGCTTAGGAGTATCGCTCCTCGGGACATTCTTACTGTGAAAGGAGGGTCTATTCTCTTAAATATAATCATACCGATAATTGTATCTTTTCTCATTGCGTTAATTCCTTTTTCTAGTTCTTGATACTTAAGTCCTTGCAAATCTGCATCAAGAAGAAAAATATATTCTCCTTTGGCATGCTTAAGTCCTGTGGTTATTGCCTCAGCCTTACCAAGATTTTTTTTGTTTTGAAGAATTGTAATTTTGGGATAATGTTGTTTTATCTGTTCAGCAGTTCCATCAATTGAGCCATCATCAACAAGGATAATTTGGCCAATATCTTTTATTTTTATAACCGCATCCAACACTTTTAGTATCCGATCTCGTTCGTTAAAAAAGGGGATGATGCAAGTAATACTCATGGTTTTATCGACTTTATTATACCAGAGGTTCCAACGTACCGTTGCGGAGTGCAGCAGGGGCAGAGGGACTCGAATCTTTTTAGGCTCAAAAAGTAGAGTAAAATATGAAAAATATAAAGACTTAGCCTCGATGTACCCCATGTGGGACGATATTCGTACCTATGTAACCTCTGAGATTGACCCACAGGAGAAAAGTTTTCATCTCATTATACTACAACGGTTTAAGAACAAGGAGGAAAGTAAATGAAGTGGGGAAGTAAAGTGAAGCACAAAGATGATCAGCCACAAGAGTTATTTTTATCCTCATTATTATCTCAGGAAGTGTTTAATTTTCTCAAATTTACTTTTTAATTATAATATTTCATTATTCGTATTTCAGAGCGTCAATCGGAGATAACTTTGCAGCTCGTTGCGCAGGATATATGCCGAAGAGTACACCAACAACCGTTGATACACCTACAGCAAGCAGAATTGAATAGATTGAGATAACAAACGGGATACTCACAATCTTTGTTACGACAAATGCGAGAGATACTCCAATTATGATTCCAATGATTCCTCCTGACAGTGTTAATACAATTGATTCTATTAAAAACTGTGTGAGAATATCACTTCGCATTGCTCCAATTGCTTTTAATAAGCCGATTTCTTTTGTCCGTTCCGTTACTGTTACCAACATAATATTCATAATGCCAATACCTCCAACCAGTAACGAGATGCCAGCTATACCAGCAAGCATAATAGTGAGTAAATTTGTAATTGTATTCAACGTAGTTAATGCACTCTGCGAGTTTTGTACGCTAAAATCAGCATTTGCCTTATCGGCAATTTTATGCCTTTCCAAAAGCAGATTAGTTATTGCATCTGAAGTGTTGCTTACTTCATTGGCATCATCAACGCTGACCTGAATATTGGAAACATAATTTTGTCCAAGAAGGATAGTCATTCCTGTTGTAACAGGAATATATACAGCTTCATCTGGATTGGAGAAGCCACTTCCGCCTTTTGCTTGAGTTACGCCCACAACACGAAAGAATTTAGAACCTATTTCAACACTCTGCCCAACAGGATTTGCACCTTCGCCAAAAAGATCTGTTACAACAGTTGGTCCCAAAACAGCTACTCTTGCCAACCCAGCCTCATCATCTGTTGAGATAAAGCGACCCTGGGCGATAGTAAGAGATTGAGAAGTCTGATATCCTTCTTGTATTCCTTGTATGGTGAGATTTTTATTTTGACCATTTGCTACAACCTGCTGGCTTGTTGACACTGTAGCTGAGACTGCGGCAACATGAGGAAGTTGCTCAATCGCCTGAGCATCAGCATATGTTAATGTTTTGACACTATTTCCGCTTGAAACAGGACCGCGTGATTGTGTACCGGGACTTATGGTAAGGAGATTTGATCCCAATGATGACACTTGAGAAGTAATTGACGCAGTAGCTCCTTGTGCAATCGCCACAATGAGAATAACTGATGCGATCCCAATGACAATACCAAGCATTGTCAAAGCAGTACGCAAGACATTTGATCGAAGAGCGGTTATCGCAGTTAAAAATAATTCAAGATAATTCATAAGATGCCTTTCTCCCCTCTATATTGCTTATTTTGTTTATCTGAAACAATTAATCCATCTTTCAACACCATAATACGTTTAGCAAACAAAGCAATGTCAGTTTCATGCGTGATAAGGACAATTGTATGTCCTTGATCATTCATATTTTGCAAAAACATCATAATTTCATGAGAAGTCTTACTATCTAAATTACCTGTTGGTTCATCAGCTAGAATAATTGCAGGGTTCATTACAAGTGCTCGTGCAATCGCTACACGCTGGATCTGCCCACCGGAGATGTGATTTGACATGTTGTTTGCTTTATCCTCAATATGTACTAACGAAAGTGCGGCAAGAGCTCGTTTTGTCCGTTCCTCTTGGGGAATTCTTGCATACATCATTGGACGTTCTACATTTTTGAGAACAGTTGTTCGAGGAAGCAGGTTAAACGCCTGAAAGACAAAGCCAATTTGCTGATTACGAATTTTTGCTAATTGGTCATCATTATAGCTTGAAATATCTTTGCCTTTTAAAATATACTTCCCGCTTGTTGGGATATCAAGCGCTCCCATTATGTGCATTGTTGTTGATTTCCCTGAGCCTGAAGGACCCATGATAGCGACAAATTCACCTTCATAGATATCTAATGAAATACCTTTGAGTGCCTGATAAACAGAATCACCCGTCTGGTAACTTTTGATTATATTTTGAAATGAGATAACAAGTTCTTTTTTTCCTTCTGCCACATTAAATTCCTCCCCCTCCACCGTTAGTGCTGCTACTTGTAGGTGTATTTGTACCTGTCACAACTACAGTCCCTTCATTAACGCCACTAAGAATTTCGGT
>Ga0265338_10002057_pt1 | contig 31098 bp, 29 predicted proteins | sample 42126metaG_FD_193579 | JGI IMG/M metagenome (GOLD analysis project Ga0265338, IMG submission 193579) | Rhizosphere microbial communities from Carex aquatilis grown in University of Washington, Seatle, WA, United States - 4-21-26 metaG | ecosystem: Host-associated > Plants > Roots > Rhizosphere...
CGCGAGCGCCTTCCCTACCGCGACCCCCACACTCCTCCCCCCAGCCCGCACATCCGCGAGCGCCTGGCCCGCCGCTTCCGCGACAAACTCCAAGCCCTTGGCTTCGCGGTACAGATCACCCCTCTTCGCAGCCCCGGATAGGCTGTTTCATAGCAGGGTCGGGGTGAGGAGGTTCGGGTAGAGCTCGTCTAGAGGCCGTCTAGAGCCGGCCCACGTCCTGCTCGCGGATCCATCCCTCGAGCCCATTCGGCAACCGGATGCGCAGCCAATCCTGGTCGCGGTCGAGCAGGCGCACGCGCAGGCCGGCGTGCAGCTCGAAGCTGGTACGGTAGTTGGTGTCGGCTCCCTCCTTGACCGCCACCGCGTCGGGCAGGATCACCCCCGACGGCACGCGATCCAGATAGGCGCGCCCGGCGAGCAGGACGCCGGTCAGCAGCGCGGCGGCGCCGAGGATCGATGCGCTCGCGCCCAGCAGCGCGCGCGGTTGCGCCGTCGGGCGCCGGCGCAGCCACAGCGCGGCGAACACCGCGAAGAACGCCAGGTAGAACGCGGTGAACAGCCAGGTCTCCGTCGCGGGCGCCAGGCTCGCCACCACCCGCATCCAGAACGGCTCGCGGTCGGCGCCCTCGATCTTGTCGTGCGCGCGCCGGTCGGCGATCTTGCGCGCCTGGGTCAAGTTGTAGCGCGCGTCGTCGTCGTCGGGATCGACGGCGGCGGCGCGCTCGAACGACCAGATCGCGCGGCCCAGGTTGCCTTGCCGGTAGTACGCGTCGCCGAGGTTGAAGTAGAGGTCCGACGACACCAACGCCTGGCGATCGAGCTCTTCGTACGCCGCAACCGCGCCGGCGTAGTCGCCGTGCAGGTAGGCGTCGTTGCCGCGCCGCCAGGCCTCGTCGGTTCGGTCCGCGCGCGCGGCGCCCGCCTGCAGCAGCGCCAGCGCCAGCACCGCGCGGCGAAACCAGGCGCGCCACCCCGAGGCGCGCTTCACGCCGAGGCCTCCTCGCGCAGCGGCACCTTGTCGATCGCGACGATCAGCTCGCCGGCGCGCTCGAGCGCGGCGTTCATCTGCTCGCGCGGCGCCGTCCCTCCCGTCTCGGCGGGTGCGAAGCGCCCGAGGTCGCAGCTCTCGAGCTCGGCGATCACGCGGCGCGCTTCGTCCGCGGGCATCCCGCGCGCGAGCAGCAAGTCGCGCAGCTCGTCCATGCGCAGGCCGGCGACCGGACGGCGCAGGCGCGCGGCCAGCACGTCGCGCACCACGCGGTCGATCTCGATGTAGAACTCCGAGCGCCTTCCGGAGTCGCGGTGCGCCTCGGCGGCGCCCAGGCGCTGGCGCACCATCTGACGCACGCGGCGGCGGCGGTTGCGCTGGGAGTCCTGCGCCAGCCGCGCGCGCACGCGCGCGACGAAGCGGCCCAGCACCAGCCCGAGCGGCGGCAAGAACAGCACGCCCAGGAAGGGCCGCGATCGATAGAACGTCGCGCCCAGGTCGCGGTTCAGCGTGGCGCGCGCGCGAATCGGGCGAATCTCCGTCGAGATCACGTTCTCGACCGGGCCGGCGCCGCCCGTGGCGTGAGGCCCGGGGCCGGCCACCACCGCCTTGTCGCCGCCACTGCCGCCGGTGACCTCGACGCGCAGCGGATCGCTCTTGGTGACGGCGTACGACTTCGTCGCCGGATCGAAATATGCGAGCTCGAACGAGGGAAACATGGTCGTGCCCGCGCGCTCGGGCAGGATCAGGTACTCGATGGTCTTCTTCCCCGAGACCGTCTCGCCCGGGTCGATGTTCACCGTGATCTTGGGCTCGTAGGTCTTCCAGCCGTCGAGGCGCGGCAGCGCCGGCGCGCGCACGTTGCGCAGGTTGCCCTGGCCCGCGATGTCGATGGTCAGCGTCAGCGCTTCGCCCACGGCGATCGTGGCGCGGTCGGTGCGCGCCGCGATGGTGAACTTGCCCACGTTGGTCGACTCGAACCCATCCGGTTGGCCGGCTTTGGGCAGCGGAACCGCCTCGATCTCGACCGGTTCGGTCTTCAGGCGCTGGCGGCGCACCTTGGAACCGAAGAAGTCGACCTGCGCGATCTCCGACTCCATTGGCGAGATCGCCAGCTTGCCGGGCTGCAACGGAAACAGCGCGCGCTTGAATAGCGTCGCGACCTGGTAAGCCCGCCCGCCCAGGATCTCCTGCGTGAGCGAAAGCTGGTTGCGCGAGGGCGGCGAGACGTCCTCGCTCCAGAACCCGTCGGTGCGCGACTCGGTGATCGTCTCGTACTTGTCCTGGCGCTGCGTGAGATACAGCGACCACGTCACCGTCACCTGCTCGCCGACGTAGGCCTTGGTCTTGTCGGGCGCGGCGCGGATGAAGCTCGAGTCGCCGGCCGACGCGGGTGGCGGCGCTTCTTCCTGCGGCGTCGGCGCGGCCCCGGCGCCGCTGCCCGGCGCGCCCGCCGGCGGCGCTGCGCCCGCGCCCACGCGGACGTTGACGACGTTCGAGCGCATCTCGCGCCCGTCGACGCGGATGTGCGCCGGCCCGATCGCGATGACGCCTCTTTGTCCCGCGGCCGCTGCCAGCTCGTAGTGCCAGCTATAGCTGGTCTGGATGAACGTGCCGCCGGCGCCCATCGACATCTGCGTCGATTGGTTGGGGCCACGGGGTGCGTTGACCACGGTCAGGCCTTTGAAGTCGGGCGCGTGGTAGTTGTCGACGCGCTCGCCACTGGTGTTGACGGTCACCTCGTAGACGAAGACGTCGCCGGGCGAGACCACGTTGCGGTCGACCTCGGCGAGAAAAGCTGGTGGCTCGGCATGGACGCGCCGCGCGGACAGCGCCATCAGCGCGGCCAGCGTCGCGGGGAGAGTCGTCTTGAGCCGAGGAACGTTCATGTCGCCATCGCTATCGGCTTCTACCAGTCTTTTGCCGGCGGACGCCGGCGCACGGCGCGCAGCCTCGCGCGCTCTTTCTCCAGATCCTTGGGATCACGCTCCAGGCTGTCGAGCACGGCGCCGATCTCCTGTTCGTCGGCCCTGGGCGGCGGGGGCTGCTCCCCGGCGTTCTTCTGGTCTTTCTGGTCCTGCTTGTCTTTGTCTTTGTTCTGGTCCTTGTCCTGCTGATCGTTCTTGGGCTGATCCTTCTTGTCCTTATCCTTGTCCTTTCCGTCGTCGTTCTTCTTTTGGTCCTTCTTGTCGTCCTTCTTGTCGTCCTTCTTGTTGTCCTTGTCCTTTTTGTCCTTGTCGTCCTTCTTCTTCTTTTCCTCTTCCTTCAGCTTCTGCAGCGCGATCTCTTCATTCCACTTCGCGCGCGCATCGCGGGGATCCAGCGTCAGCGCGCGCTTGTAGGCTTCGACCGCTTCCTTGAACTTGTCCTTCTTGAAGAAGGCGTTGCCGAGGTTGTAGAAGGCCGACGCCTTGAGCGCCCCGTCCTTGGCCTCGGTGGCGCGCAGGAACTCCTGGCCCGCCTCTTCGAAGCGCGACAGCGCAAACAGCGCCGTGCCCCGATCGAAGTGAACGCCCGGGTCGTTGGGCAGCTTCGCGACCGCCTTGTCGTAGAAGCCCAGCGCTTCCTCGGCCTTGCCCGCCTTCATGCGGAGGTTGCCCTGCTCGACGTCCTTGTTGTTGCTCGTGAGCGGGTCGAACGCCATCAGGAACGGCAGCAGCGGCAGCAGCAACCACACCGTCGCCCTTCTCATGGCCGCGCCCCCTTCGCGTCGCCCCGCTCGGCTTCGCGCAGCTCGGCTTCGCGCTCGGCCGCGCGCCGGCGACGCCGATCGCTGCTGCACGCCTCGCCGACCAGCAGCAGAAACGCCGGCAGGAGCAGGATCTCGTAGACCTCGTCGTACTGCTTCACGACGCGCGCTTCGTTCTCCGAGCGCTTGAGCCCGGCCAGCGCGCTCTCGACCTCCTCGACACCGAAATGCTTGGGGTCGGCGTGGAAGTACTCGCCCCCCGTCTTCTCGGCGATCTTGGTCAGCGTCGCCTCGTCGAGCCGCGACGTCACGTACTTGCCGTCGCTATCCTTCAGGTAGCCGGTGATCTGCCCCTTCTCGTCGAACTCCGGGATGAGCTCGCCCGAGCGCGAGCCGACGCCGACGGTGAAGACCTTGACGCCCAGCTTCGACGCCTCGTCGGCGACCTCCAGCGGCTCGCTGTCGTTGTCCTCGCCGTCGGTGAGCAGCAACATCACCTGCGCGCGCGTCGCGCCGCCCTGCGCGCGAATGCGCGTCAGCAAATCCAGCCCGGAGCGCATCGCGCGTCCGATCGCCGTGCCGCCGACCGGCATGTCCCACGGGTAGAGATCACGCCAGAAGAGCTTCAGCGCCGCGTAGTCGGTCGTCGGCGGGTAGGTCAGCGTCTCGCCCGCGAACGCGACCAGGCCGATGCGATCGCCGCCCAGCCGATCCATGAGGCGCTCGAGCTCGCGCTTGGCGCGCTCGAGCCGCGACGGATAGACGTCCTTGGCCAGCATCGAGCGCGAGAAATCGAGCGCGACCACCATGTCCAGGCCTGGCTGCTTGGTCAGCTTCGCGCGCCCGCCCACCTGGGGCCGCGCCAGCGCCAGCGCGATCAACGCCAGCGCCGCAACGACCTCGATGGCGCGTACCACCTTGCGCGCGACCGAGGTCGACGCCACCATGCGCTGGATCATCGGCCCGTTGCCGAGCTTGTCGAGCAACCGCCGCCGCTGCGCGAACGTGACGGCGTACGCCAGCACCGCGATCGGGACCGCGAGCAGCAACCAGAGAAAATGGGGATGGGCGATGCGCATGGGGGTCAGGGCAGACGGCGAAAGCGCGTGAGGCGCAGGATGGTCTCGAGCACCAGCAGCACGAACGCGCCGAGCAAGAACCGCTGATAGAGCTCGGCGTACAGGATGCCGCGGTCCTTGATGCTCGATTTCTCCAGATCCTCGAGGATCTTCTGGAACCGTTCAGCCAGCGCACGCGTGTCGGTCGCGAGATAGGGCGTCCCGCCGGTCATCGACGCGATCTGCTCGAGCAGCTTGGGGTTCACCGAGTAATGCGGGCGCGCCTGCTGCTGTAGCAGGCCGCGCGGCGTCTGCGCCGCTGCCGCCGCCTCGGGATCGTTGTCACCGGCCAGGATGGTGTGGATCTTGACGCCCAGCTTCTGCGCGTAGCCGGCCGCCTGCAGCGGCGCGATGTTGCCGGAGTTGTTGTCGCCGTCGGTGAGCACGATGATCACCTTCGACCGCGCGTCTGAATGCCGGAGCCGGTTCAGCGCGACGCCGATGCCGTTGCCGATCGCCGTCCCGCGCCCGTCGATGATGCCGATGTGCAGCTCGCTCAGCATGCGCAGGAACGTCTCGTGGTCCAGCGTGAGCGGGATGTGCGTGTACGCCTCGCGCGCGAACACGACCAACCCGATGCGATCCGTCGGGCGCCGGCGCACGAAGTTCTCGATCACGGCCTTGGCCGCGTCGAGCCGGTTGGGGACGAGATCGGTCTCTTCCATCGAGCCCGACACGTCGAGCGCGATCACGATGTCGATGCCTTCCAGCTCGAGGTCGTCGTCGACGCGCGAGGTCTGCGGCCGCGCGAGCGCGAGCCCGACCAGCGCCACCGACGCCAGCCGCAGCGCCATCGGCAGGTCGCGCAAGCGAGCGACCCAGCCGGCGGGACGCGCGCCCAGCTCGGACGCGCGCGAGTAGGTGAGGACGCCGCGCCGCCGCGGCCCGCGCCGCAATCCGGCCCAGAGCACCAGCGCGACGCCGATCGGGATCAGCGCCAGCGCGCCCGCATGCGCGAAACGGAACCCTTCGGCGTTGCGCAGCACCCAGACATAGCCCGCGGTCACGGGCGCCAGCACCGCGGCGATCAGGGCGTAGGGGATCTTGCCGACGGGCATCTTGTCGCTGCGCCTATCCATTCGCTGCCTTCGCCGCGCCGTTCGCCGCCGCGCCGTCGCCGAGCTCGATGTGCGGTCGCGTCGAGTTCACGATCAGGATGGCCGTCTCCAGCGTGCCCCGCGCCTCCGCGGCGCTGGGTGAGATCTTCGCGAACTTCACCAGGTCACACGCCGACAGCCAGCCCTGCACCTCGCCGAGCACCACCTCGCGCCCGGCGCTGCGCCGCAACTCGGCGACCAGCTCGTCGGTGGTCAGCTCCAGCGAGTCGAAGCCGAAGCGCGCGCCCAGGTATTCGCGAATGACCTCGGACACGGCGAAGTAGAACGGCCGGTTGTCAGCGTTCTCCAGGAAGCCGTACGCGCCCAGGCGATCCAGCTTCTCCAGCGCGACTTCGTGCGCGGGCCGCGGCGGCGGCCCGGGGCGCAGGAGCACGCGCCCGCGCAGCTTGCGCACGATCAGCCAGGTGAGCAGGCCGCCGATGAGCGCCGCGAGCAGGCCGCCCGCGATGTAGGCGAGCAGCAGATCTTGTTGTTGCACGGGTACGGGCGGCGCGATGTCTTTCAGCGCCGGCTCGGGCTCGTTGGCGATCAGGCTGGCGATCTTGATCGCGATCGCCGTCGTCTTCGCCGTGCGGATCTCGCCGCCGTTGCCCAGGTAGGTCACTTCGACGGACGGGATCTCGGCCGGGCCTGGTTCATAGGCCGCGATGACCAGCGTGAACTCGCGGCGCATCTTGCCGTCGCCGAGGTCCTGCTCGTTCTCCTTGCGCTCCAGCACCGAGAACGGATCGAGCGTGATGGCGCCCGGCAGGTTCATCGCGACGCCGCGCCGGCCGATCGCGGTGATCGTCAGGTTGATCGGATCGCCGACGTGCGCCTCGGTCTTGTCGACGCGCGCCGTGACCGTGGGCGCGTCGGGATCGCTGGCGGCCGCGGCGGCGCCGGCGTCCGCGATCGGAGCGGCGGCCGGCGCGGGCGCGTCGGCGCGCGCCATCGGCGCCGTGCCCACGACGACCAAGGCAGCGGCGAGCGCGGCCACCCGCCAGCCGATCCTTTGCGGCGAAGCCCGCCGCATCAGTGGCGCAGCCTCCGCGCGCGCGCCTCGAAGAAGCTGGTCAGCGCCGGCAAGTACGGCCGGTCGGTGCGCACGTTGACCGTGTCCATGTCCAGCCGGCGGAACAGCGACGTGCGCGCCTCGGTGGCGCGGCGCGCGTCGGCCGCGAAGCGGCGCGCCTCGGGACCGCTGGTGTCGAACAGCACCACCTCGCCGGTCTCGGGATCTTCCAGGTCGAGGAAGCCGACGTCGGGCAATCCCTCTTCGAGCGGATCGGTGACCGACACCGGGATCAGGTCGTGCCGCCGCGCGGTGATGCGCAGCGCGCGCTCGTACGAGCTCGGCGACGCGAGAAAATCCGACACCAGGAACGCGACCGCGCGCCGGCGCGCGATGCGCGCCAGGAACTGCAGACCGACCTTGAGATCGGTGCGCGGGCTTCGGGGCGTGAACGACAGGATCTCGCTCACGACGCGCAGCACGTGCTTCTTGCCTTTCTTCGGCGGCACGAAGCGCTCGACGTCGTCGGTGAAGATGATGAGCCCGACGCGGTCGTTGTTCTTGATCGCCGAGAACGCCAGCACCGCCGCCAGCTCGGCGGTCAGCTCGCGCTTTTCCTGATCGCGCGACCCGAAGTGGCCGGACGCCGACATGTCGACCAGCAGCAGCACCGTCATCTCACGCTCTTCGGTGAACAGCTTGACGTAGGTGTCGTTCATGCGCGCCGACACGTTCCAGTCGATGAGCCGGATGTCGTCGCCGGCCATGTACTGGCGCACCTCGGAGAACGCGATGCCGCGGCCCTTGAACACGGAGTGGTATTGCCCCGCCATCCGGTCGCGCACCAGGCGTTCGGTGACGATCTCGATCTTGCGGATCTTCCGCAGGAGCTCCCGTCGCTGCATCTGTCGTCGCTGCATCTGTCGTTGTTGCATCTACGTCGCTGCGTCTGTCGCGGCCCTTTCTGCTCCCGCTGCGCGGTGGGCTACGGCACCTCGACGTGCTCGAACAGCTTGCGGATCACGGTCTCCGACGTGATCTCCTCGGCCTCGGCCTCGTACGTGAGGATGACGCGGTGGCGCAGGACGTCGACGCCGATCGCCTTGATGTCCTCGGGCGTCACGTAGCCGCGGTGGCGAAGGAACGCGTGCGCGCGCGCCGCCAGGTTCAGGTAGATCGACGCACGCGGGCTGGCGCCGAACTGGATGAAGTCGGCGAGCTCGCCCAGGCCGTGGGCCTTCGGCTCGCGCGTCGCGTGCACGATGCTCACGATGTAGTCGCGGATCTTCTCGTCCATGTAGACCTGGCCGACGACCGAGCGCGCCTCGGCGATCTCGTGCGGCGTCGCCACGGCCTCGGCGCTGACCCTCATGCCCGACGTCATGCGGTCCATGATCGCGCGCTCTTCCTCACGCGTCGGGTAGCCGACCTTGATCATCAGCATGAAGCGGTCGAGCTGCGCCTCGGGCAGCGCGTAGGTCCCCTCCTGCTCGATCGGGTTCTGCGTCGCCATGACCAGGAAGGGATCCGGAAGCGGGTGGGTCGTGTCGCCGATCGTGACCTGCCGCTCCTGCATCGCCTCCAGCAGCGCCGACTGCACCTTGGCGGGCGCGCGGTTGATCTCGTCGGCCAGGACCAGATTCGCGAAGATCGGCCCCTTTTTCGGGATGAACTCGCCCTTGGCCTGGTTGTAGATGACGGTGCCGACGATGTCGGCGGGCAGCAGGTCAGGCGTGAACTGGATGCGCTGAAAGCGCATGTGCAGCGCGTCGGACAGCGTCTTGACGGTCAGCGTCTTCGCCAGGCCGGGCACGCCCTCGAGCAGAACGTGCCCCCCGGTGAGCAGGCCGATCAGGATCCGTTCGATCATCGCTTTCTGGCCGACGATGACCTTCGATACCTCGGCGCTCAGCTTCTCGACGAAGGCCGATTGTTTGTGCACGAGCTCGTTGATGACACGGACGTCCATGAACCTGTCCTCCGAATTTCCGACGCAAATGTGAAGAATGCCGCCGGTGGCGGCCTGCGGGCGGCGAGCTTACAACTCTCCGCGCGCCAGGGATATTTCCAGCGCGCGCCCGGCAGCTTTCCCCGCGCCGTCGCATGTGGTAGCTAAACCGCCCATGAGCCGAGATGCCGAAGCCAAGAATCTGCGCCTCTACGATCGTCGCACCATCGAGCGCAACATCAAGAAGGGGCTCATTACCCGCAAGGATTACGAAAAGTTCCTGAAGGCCCTCGAGGACGCCAAGGAGAAGGGCGTCATGGGCACCGAGATCCCCGAGGCGGACGACGACGCCGACGACGCCGACGACGCGATCGCCGCCGAGGGCGCCGAGCACGATGCCGAAGAGGACGAGGGCGACGACGAGGCGGACGACGAGGCCGCCCCGGCCGAGCCGTCGCCGACCGGCTCGAACTCGCACTAGCGCCTCGGACCGGCGCGGGCGGCTCATCCTCCATTTGAAACTGGCGGGGGCTGCGCTTAACCTTCCCCTCCATGGGCACCTCAGACTCCAAGCAGGGTGGGTTCACGGTCACCGATCGGCGGAGCTTCGCGGGCGCAGAGGTCGAGACGGGGGCGCCCAAGACCGAGGGTGCCGCCGCGCCGCCAGTAAGTGCGGAGCCCGAGGCGCCGGGCGGCGATCCGCGCCGTGCGCGCGAAGCGTCGGCGTTGCCCGCCGTCGACTTTCATACGTTCGTTCTGTCGCTGGGCAGCTCGGCGCTGTTGCACCTCGGTGAGCTCGAGCACCCCGAGGGGGGCGTCGCCGAAACAGATCTGCCGCTGGCCAAGCACACCATCGACATCCTCTCGATGCTCGAGGAGAAGACCAAGGGCAACCTGACGTCGGCCGAGGAGAAGCTGATCCAGAGCCTGCTCTACGATCTGCGCCTGCGTTACGTGAACGCCAGCAAGTGAAGACGCGTCGGGTGGAGACGGCTCCGCCGTCGGAACCCAGGGTTCCCATCTGATGAAGTTCGACTTCCTGTCCGGGCCGGCGCGCCGCGCGGTGGTCGCGGCGCAGAAGGTGGCCCGCGCGCGGGAGCAACCGGAGGTCGAGCTCGAGCACCTGCTCGCGGCGCTGCTGGAAACGCCCGAGACCGCCGAGGTGATCCACGGCGCGGGCGTCGAGCCGGCGTCGCTGCGCGCGCCGCTCGATCAGGCGATCGATGCGTTTCCGCGCGTGCCCGGCGAGGAGGTGTATCTGGGCGCGGCGGTGTTGCGACTGCTCGACATCGCGCAGATCGACGCGCGCGAGCGCGGGTCGGAGAAGGTGGAGCCCATCGATTTGTTGCTCGGCGTTCCGCTGGAGACGCGCTCGGCGGCGGCGAATGTGCTGCGCCACGCCGGCTTGAGCCTGCCCAAGCTCGAGGTCGCGAGCAAGACCGCGGCGAGCGCTGCGGCAGCGGCGGCCGGCGGCGGGCATGGGGCGACGGCCGCGGGCGCCCATCCGACGCTGCCGACGCTGATGCGGTTCGCGCGCGATCTCACGCTGCTGGCATCGGCGGGGCGGCTCGATCCGGTGATCGGGCGAGACAACGAGATCCGGCGCGTGATGCAGATCCTCGGGCGCCGTAGCAAGAACAACCCGATCGTCGTCGGAGATCCCGGCGTGGGCAAGACCGCGGTCGTCGAGGGGTTGGCGCAGCGCATGGCCGCCGGCGACGTGCCGGCCGGGCTGCAGGGGAAGCGCCTCTTGGCGCTGGACATCGGTGCGCTGGTCGCGGGCACGAGGCTGCGCGGCGAGTTCGAGGATCGCCTGCGCGGGATCTTGCAAGAGGTGCATCAAGCCGACGGCGAGGTGCTGCTGTTCATCGACGAGATCCACACGCTGATCGGCGCGGGCAGGGGGGAGGGCTCGCTCGACGCCGCGAGCCTGCTCAAGCCGGCGCTGGCGCGCGGGGAGCTGTCGTGCATCGGCGCCACCACGCTGGAGGAGTTCCGCCAGCGCGTCGAGAAGGACCCGGCGTTCGAGCGCCGCTTTCAGCCGATCGTGATCAACGAGCCCGACGACGAGACCTGCCTGGCGATGCTGCGCGGGATCAAGCGGCGCTACGAAGAGCGCCACGGCGTGCGCGTGCTCGATCCGGCGATCACGGCGGCGGTGAAGCTGGCGCGGCGCTACGTCGCCGGGCGCTCGTTGCCCGACAAGGCGATCGATCTCATCGACGAGGCCGCGAGCCGTCTTCACCTGGAGCTCGACTCGCGCCCCGACGAGGTCGACGTGCTCGAGCGGCGGCAGACCGGGTTGCGCGTCGAGATCGAGGCGCTGCGCGGCGACCGCGACGCCGAGTCGGAGCGGCGGCGCGCGGCGCTGGCCGCCGAGGTCGAAGCGCTGGGGGCGCGTCTCGGCCCGCTGCGCACGAAGTGGCACGCGGAGCGCGACGCCATCCGCGAGTTGCACGAGGCGACCGCGGCCGTCGAGACGGCGCGCGAAGAGGCCGAGGCCGCGTTGCGCACCGGCGATCTCGGCGTGGCGGCGGAGGCGCGCTACGGTCGAATCCCCGTTCTGGAGACGGCGCGCGCAGCCGCCGAGGCGAAGCTGCGCGAGGCGCAGGCGGGCGAACGCTTGCTCGAGGACGCCGTCGAGCCCATGCACGTCGCTCGCGTCGTCGCCGACTGGACCGGCATTCCGGTGGCGCGGATGCTCGAGGGCGAGCGCCAGAAGCTGCTGGGGATCGAGGATCGCCTGCGCCGCCGCGTCATCGGCCAGGACGATGCTGTTCAACGCGTCGGGCTCGCGATCAAGCGGGCGCGAGCCGGCCTCGGCGACCCCGGCCGGCCGATCGGCTCGTTCATCTTTCTCGGACCGACGGGCGTCGGCAAGACCGAGCTCGCCAAGGCGCTGGCCGAGTTTCTGTTCGACGACGAGGCCGCGATGGTGCGCCTGGACATGTCGGAGTACATGGAACGTCACTCGGTGGCGCGGCTCACCGGTGCGCCGCCCGGGTACGTCGGCTACGACGAGGGCGGCCAGTTGACCGAAGCGGTGCGCGCGCGGCCGTACTCGGTGGTGTTGCTCGACGAAGTCGAGAAGGCGCACCCCGACGTGTTCAACGTGCTGCTGGCGCTGCTCGACGACGGGCGGCTCACCGACTCGCGCGGGCGCACGGTCAGCTTCGCCAACGTCGTGCTGATCATGACGTCGAACCTGGGCAGCGACGCGATCCTCGACGCGGCGGGCGATCGCGAGAGCGTGCGCCGCGAGGTGACGGCGGCGCTACGCGCGCATTTTCGACCCGAGTTCCTCAATCGCATCGACGAGACGGTGATCTTCGATCCGCTGGGCACGGCGCAGATCGAGGCGATCGTCGGCCTGCAGCTCGATCGGTTGGCCAAGCTGCTCGGCGAGCAGCAGATCGCGATCGAGGTCTCGCCCGAGGCGCGCGCGCTGCTGGCCGCGGAGAGCTACGACCCGGCGTATGGCGCGCGGCCGGTGAAGCGCGCGCTGCAGAGGCGATTGCGCGATCCGCTCGCGGAGAAGATCTTGAGTGGCGAGCTCGCGGCGGGGGATACGGTCGCGGTGACGGTGACGGTGGGGCAGTTGAGGCTGGAGAAGACAGCGGCAAGGCCCCCTGAAGTGACGTAGACGTTTACGTCTACGTCCTGGTCCCTGTACACGACGGGCGGCGGCCCGCGCTACTCCCCGCCGAGCGAGATCCCGTTGCGCTGACACAGCGCTCGCGCCAGCGTCCGGCTCTTGTCATCCAGCTTGCCGTACGCCCGGCCCGCGCCCTCGGCATCCTTCAGCGAACAGGAGCAGACCGTGATGATCTGGTAAGCGTCGGTCAGGCTTGGCTTGGCCTTGAGCGCTCGGCGCGCGATCTCGATCGCCGACGGGCACTGCTGGTGCAACCAGGCGTCGCGCGCTTGCTTGAGCAGCTGATCGGCGTCGGCCGACGCGTCGGCGGCACCGGCCGCGGTCTCGGTGTGGCTGGCCTCGCGCGGGCTGCGGAACGCCGCCGCGGTTTCCGCATGCGCCGGCGGATCTTTGGCCACGGACAGGCCCGCCGTGCTGGCGCGCGCGTGGGCCGCGCGCGGTACCGCCGCTGCGACCAGCGTGCCGCCGCTCGCGACCGGTTTGCAGAGCTTGACGATCTCCTTGATCAGCTGGTTTGCGGGATCGACCTTGGCGATGTCGTCGGCCTCGCGCCGGGTCTCGACGCACTTGCCCTGGGTGCGAAACTTCTCCGCCGCCAGCAGGTGCTCGGAGACGAACAGCGTCCGCGATTCCTGATACCGTGAAGACGCGCGCTTCTTGTACATGCTCTCGGCCGGGATCGCCTCGTACCAGTCGATCGCGCCGCCGTAGTCCTTGGCCGTCGAAGCCTCGTCGAACTTCGAGAACGCCGCCGATCCCTTGCGTTCGGTCTCCGCCTTGTGAAACAGCGTGAGCAGCTTCGAGCGATCCGCGGGGCTGAGCGGCGCCTGGTTCGGCCCGCCGGCGTTGAGCTGGCGAATCGTTGCCAGAGCGGCGACCCAGTCCTCTTTTTGCGAGTCCTGTTCGATCTTCGCGAACGGGTCCAGGACGGCCGTCGGCGGTGCCCCCACCGCGGGCTGCGTCGCCGCGGTCATGCCGGTCGTCCCCGGCCCCGCGGCTGCCGGAGCCACGGCCTGCGCCGCGGCGTTCGCCGGCGCAGCCGCCACCGGTTCGCCCGCCTTGGGGTGGCTGGACGAGCGCATCAGCAGGATCGCGACCACGGCGAACACCAGCCCGCCGCCGATGGTGTAGACCAGCTTGGGCGAGATCTTCGGCTCGCCCATTTTGGCGGCGGCCGCCGGGTCGAAGACGTAGAGCTCGAACGGTCCGACGAAGCGCATCTTCACGTGGCCGAGCTCGACGATGTCGCCGGGGTTCAGCTCGATGCGCTCGTAGTCGTCGCCGTTGACGCGCACGCCGTTGGCGCTCTGCAAGTCCACGATGGTGTAGCGATCGCCGTCGCGCACGACCTTGGCGTGGTGCCTCGAGATCGAGCGGTGATTCAGCTGGACGTCGTTCTCATCGGTGCGTCCGATCACCACCGACGCGCGCCCCAGCATGAACTCCATGCCGGCCAGCTCGGTGCTGAGCACGACCAGCCGCGCGGGCGCGGGCGCCGCCTCGCCCTTCGGCGACATCTCGCCGAGCGTGCGCACCGGGATCGTCGGTTGCGCTTCGATCGGCTCGGGTGAAGACGTTCGCGCCGGCACGGGCTCGGTCGGAGACACGCGCGCTGCCGACGCGGTCGCCGCGGCGGCCGGTGGCGGCGCGGTGACCGAGGTCGCCGCCGCCGCCGGCGTGGTGCGCGATCCCATCGCCGGCGTCGAGCTGCGCTTCTTGATACTCGTCGACGAGGCCATCGCCGTTCCGGTCGACCCGGCGGTGTCGGCCGGCCGGTCTGACTTCAGGGCGATCTTGTAGTCACCGATCGCGAGCTCGTCCCCTTCACGGATCGGCGTCACGGCCGCGATGCGCGAGCCGTTGAGTTTCACGCCGGTGAAGCTCGCGAGATCCTCGACGTAAACGACGCCGTTTTGACGCAAGAGCCGCGCGTGTTTTCGGGACACGTTCCGCTCGGTGAGGCGGATCGTGTTTCCTTCTTGTCGGCCGATCGTCATCTCATCGCGGATCACCGGGATGACCGTCGTCTTCCCCTCATCATCCTCGATGGTCAGCTTGAGCACGATAAACGCCTCAGTTGGCAGGCACTTAGACTGTATCCGTGCCCAACTCCGGGGTCAATCGGTGCGTCGCGCTTCCTTTCACGCCGCCTCACGGCGCCGCCCCGTGGCGCGATCGAGCCGTTCCGGTCTGAGAATCGCGCGGGCGCGCTTACAGACTACGGAGCTCCGGATACGTCGTCATCACGTCGGTCTCGGTCATCGAATCGTCCGGATCAGCTGGCGTCCAGACCACTTCCAGCCCGAGCAGGCCGCCAGGCGACACGCCGCCGAGCTCGGACAGGAGGGCCTCGACCTCTTCGTGGGTCGTGACCGCCTTGAACGACCCGAGCGGGTTGCGCGTGGCGACGATCATCGTCACCAGGACGAGCTCGAGCGCTTCACGACCTTCGACCGCCGCGTCCGACGCCCGGTTGACGCGCCCATCGGCCGAGCGCACGCGCTCGACCGAGAAGCGTGACCGTTCGGCCAGCGCGAGGCCGTTCATCTTGGTCTCCGCGTTGGTCAGGCTCATCGGCCCGTTGGCTTCCGCGCCGGCGTAGCGGATCGAATCTTTCTGGCGCAGCAACTCGAGCGCCGACTGCTGCAGCAACGCCGCGAGCCCCGCCTCGCTCTCGGTGTCGCCGCTGGTCGCGAACTCCTCCAGGCGCTGTTGAATGGCCCGCGCCGAGCGCCCGAGACCGATCTGCACCTTGTAGACGTAGGCGCGCCCGGGGACGACCTGCACCTCGTCGTCGCTGTAGCCGGACGACCATCCGCTGTCAGCACCCTGGCGCGCGCGCCGCACGGCCCGGCTGATCGCGAAAACCGAGTAGCCGACCACGGCCAGCACCATGAGCGTGCCGAACATGCCCAGGCCGCCGCCGAAGCCGTAGCCGCCGCCCCATCCCCAACCCCAGCCGGGCGCGAAGATGAAATGGCTGCCCCCACCGTACCCGGGCGACGAGTAGCTGCGCGGCATCGAATAGCTGGGGCTGGACCGAAACCCCCCGCGGCTGCCGAAGCTGCCGCCCGACCGCGGGCCCGCCAGCGCGAGCGCCGGCACGATCAGCATCGCCAGCAAGGCGAGGATGCTCATAAGCCGCTTGGCACTGCGCGTCTTTTTCATGGCTTCAGCCGTAGTCTAGCGCCAAACAGGTTACGGGCTACTGACGCAGATATTCCCTCGATGGGCCTCGGCCATCCACGATGGCATCAAATCAGGATGGTATTTTCCGTGCGACGGATCGGTGGCTCGTCCGTGTCGGCCTCCTCCACCTCGATGGTCTCGCTGCCCAGTACCAGCTGGGATTCCATTCCGCGTCGCTCGGTCAGCTCCTCGAAGTAGCGCCGGATCTCGGGCAGCGCCTGGATCAGCCGCTGAAAGTAGTCGCGCGCGAGGAACAGGATCGTCGAGCGCCGCGCCGCGCGCACGCTGGCCGAGGTCGGCTGGTTGTTGATGAGCGACATCTCGCCGAACACCTCACCCGCGCGCAGGCGCGCCAGCGGCACCTCGACTTCGGGCGCAGTGTCGGTGGCCGGCTGGCGCTTCGTGACCTCGACCTCGCCGGCCAGCACCACGAAGAGGCCCAGGCCGGCTGCGCCTTCGGGGATGATCTCGGTGCCGGCCGCGACCTCGTGCCCGTCGAAGCGGCGGATCAGGTCCATCTGCTGCTGGCGGTTGAACGGGCGGAACAGCGGCGACGTCGCCAGGAGGTTCTTGAGCAGGCGCTCGCGCGCGAAACGGTCCAGCGCGACCGCCAGCGTCGGGATTTGCGCCGCCAGCGCGTTCAGCGCGTCGCGACCGACCTCCAGGATGTCGGCCTCGCCCACGACCTGGACCGACGCCGTGCGCGGCTGCGCGGTCAGCAGCGACATCTCGCCGAACAGCGCCGACTCGTGCAGGCGCGCGCGGTCGGTCTGCCGGCCCATGCTGTCGGTCGCGAACACGCGCACCTGGCCGCTGCCGACCAGGTAGAACGCCACGCCGGGCTCGCCCTCGCGGATCACGAAGTCGCCGTCGCTGAGCCGCAGGACGTTGAGCGCGCGGATCACCGGTCCGAAGGCAGCCGCCGGCAGATCCGAGAGAAATGGCAGCGGGAAGAACGTCTGCGGATAGCGTGTGTAGACCGAGTAGTCGAGGGCGCGCAGGCGCGCGCGGCTCGCGATCTCCGGCGCGTTTTCGACCCCGCTGAGATCCGGGCGCGCGATCTCCGCATCCTCCTCGACGGGCGCTTGCCGCGCCGCCTTGCCCAGCGACGGCGAGCCCTGCGCATACAGGGTCGCCAGCTGGGCAACGAGGTCGTCGCTGGCGTGACCGAGGCGCTCCAGCTCCTTGCTGGCGACGATGGCCGGCAACGCGTGACCTGCGCGCACGTTGTGCACCGCCAGCGCGTGATAGATCGTCGCGGCGCCCGCGACGTCGCCCAGGCGTGCGATCAGGTCGCCGATCTTCAGCCGGGCGCCATAGTCCAGCGGGTTCGTCGCCAGGATGTGGTCGTACGCGGCCAGCGCCGCGCCCAGCTCGCCCGCGCGCAACAGCGTGCGCGCCTCCGCCTTGAGCGCCCGAACCGTGGTGGTTGCCATTGCGGAAACGTTATCCGGAGCGCCAGACTGGGTAAAGCGCCGACATGCATCAGGACATTCAGGAGCCCGCGGGCCCCGATTCCGACCGCGATCCCGACTTCGGGCTCGGCCTCGACGATTCCGAGACCGTGGGCGCCTCCGTCGAGCGACGTGTGCTGCGCGCCTGGCGCTTTCGTGGCGGCGCCGAAGCCGCGTTGCCGACCCCGTCCTTGCTGATATTGGGCGGCGTGCACGGCGACGAGCCGAGCAGTGTCGGCGCCGTCGCGGAGCTCGGGCAGCGGCTGCGCTCCGGCGCCGTGACGGCGGCGGGGCCGGTCTGGCTGATGCCGCGGCTCAACCCTGACGGGCTCGCGCTCGGACGCAAAAATTCGGCGCGCGACGTCGACCTCAATCGTAACTTTCCCGCGGCCAACTTCACGCGAGCGCACGACCCCGGCTACTTCCCCGGCGCAGAGCCGCTGTCCGAGCCTGAGACCGCGGCGCTGGCAGCGTTGATCGATCGCGCGCGCGTCGCCGCCATCGTCGCGGTTCACGCGCCATTCGCCTGCGTGAACTACGACGGGCCGGCCGCTGCGTGGGCGGCGCAGGTTGCCGCGGCGTGCGGTTGGCCGGCGCGCGGGGATATCGGCTATCCGACGCCGGGGTCGTTGGGCAGCTGGTTCGGGATCGATCGCGGCTTACCAATTCTCACGTTGGAGCTGCCTCCGGGCCCGCTCGACGGCTTCCGCGACCGCTGCCGCGCCGCGCTCGATGAAGCTCTCACTATGAATCCGGTACGAATCAGGTAGTATCCGCCCATCGCGGCTGGGAAAAGGATTTCCACCGTTGATTCCGCGGCCATGGACAAGGATCTCGAGCGCAGTTTTCTAGAGACGCTTTCACGGGCTCTCGTTTCACTCCCCTTCGACGTCAAGGTGCTTCTGGAGGCCGTGTCGGATCCCGATCTCGAACACGCCGTCCGTGAAACCGCCGCAGCGACGGTCATCCACATCATCACGCCCAAGGAGGGCAATGTGGATGCGCCGGTTCGCCACGCCGAGGACGCTGTGCTATTGCGGCTGGCGCTGGTGAAGATCGCCGCCGAGGGCGGCGAGGGGGCCCAGGCCTTCCGCGAGCGCTTCGCGGAAAACTACGGCCGGCTCGACGAGGAGCTCCAGCTGTTCCGCGACAGCTTTGGCAGCGATATCGTCGATTGGATCGACAGCCGCTGGGGCGCCTTGCTCAAGGCGGTCTACGCCAAAAAGAAGGTCTCGATGTTCGTCGACGACGAGGAGGTCGGGACTTTCCTGTATGACGAAGGACTGCGCTTCGGCACGGAATACCCCATCACCGAGAAATCGCTGGCGGGGCGCGTGAAACAGGCGCAGCCTTTCATCGATCATCTGAGTCGCAAGCGCGATCAGGACCGCAGGAAGATTCCGTCCTAAGTCCGCTCGACGTCGTTTCATGGTTTTGTCCGGTTCATCCGCCGCGCCGTTCGGCGCCTCTCCGGAGACGTTGCTCGACGTGGCCGTCGCCATCGCCGAGAACGGCGAGGGGCGCCTGCCGCCCGAGACCCTGACGGAGGCGGCGCGCGCGTCGGCGCCCGCGATCTCGCACATCGAGGCCGTCAAGGTGCGCGGCGCGCTCGAGGCGGTGATCCTCGGCCGTTCGCTCGAGGTCTCGCTCCAGTGGATGCACGACGCCGGGCTGCTCGCGGTGCTGCTGCCCGAGCTGGAGGCGACGGTCGACTTCTCTCAGGAGGCGGGACGCCGGCACAAAGACGTGTGGGAGCACACCAAACAGGTGGTCCGGCAGTCGGTGCCGAAGCCGCTGGTGCGCTGGGCCGCGCTGCTGCATGACATCGGCAAGGTGCCGACGCGCGTGATGCTGCCCGACGGGCGCGTCACGTTCCACCGCCACGCCGAGGTCGGCGCGCGCATGTTCGACAGCGTCAGCCGGCGGCTGGGGTTCGACCGCACCGAACGTCACAAGATTCGCTTCCTGATCTTGCACCACCTGCGCGGCAACGCTTACGAGCCCGGCTGGACCGACGCGGCCGTGCGCCGCTTCGACCACGAGATGGGCGACCATCTGGAAGACCTGCTCGACCTGTCGCGTGCCGACGTGACGTCGCGCCGCCCCGGCCGCCGCCAGGAGGCGGTGGCGAATATTCACGCGTTGAAAGAGCGCATCCTGGCGCTCCGCGATCTCGACGCGCGCATTCCGCCGCTGCCGGCCGGCCTCGGCAACGCGATCATGGAGGCGTTCAAGCTGCCACCGTCGCGCCGCGTGGGCGACATCCGCAAGCTGTGTCAGGACGCCGTCGAGCGCGGCGAGCTCGAGGAGCGCCGCGACGCCGCTTACTATATCGACTTTCTCAAGAACTCGGGCGTGACCGAGTAGCCCGCCCCGCGCCGGGTTTTCAGCTCCAGTCGTCGACGCCTTCGAGGGGTTCGTCGCGCTCCCAATGCTGCAGATTGCGGCGGCGGCGGCGCAGGGCACGGATCTGGTTGGCCCAGAAGATCACGACGCCGATCGCGACTACGCCGACAATGACGGCCACGGGCAGCGGCATGCCATCAGTTTGAGCTGGCCCACGCCCGAAAGCCAGTCCGCTAGACTATGCGGACCGTGCCGGAGCTTCCGGACCTCGCCCACATCGAAGCCAAGCTGCGGCCCGCGCTGGTCGGGCAGGAGATCGCCGACGCGCGCACGGGCGACCCGACGGTCTTGCGCATCATGATCGACGAGCCGCTCGGTGCCGCGCTGCGCGGGCGGCACATCACCAGCGTCGATCGGCGCGGGCACTTCATGCGTTTCGGCATCGAGGGCGACCGCGTGATCGTCATCAACGCGATGCTGGTCGGAAAGTATCGCTTGCTCGCGCCGGCCGAGCTCGAGGGCAAGAAGGATCCGCGCGCGCTCGGTCTGGCGCTGGTGCTGGCGACTGGCACCGAGCTGCACTACGTCGATGACAAGCGCATGGGCAAGGTCTACCTCGCGCGCGCTGCCGACGAGAGGCAGATCCCGGTCTACGGCCAGCTTGGGATCGACGTGACGTCGCCGGCGTTCACGCGCGAGGCGTTCGGCGCGATCCTGCGCAAGCGCCGCGACCAGACCCGGATGTTCCTGATGGACAAGCGCGCGCTGGCGTCGATCGGCAACGCCTACGCCGACGAGATCCTGTTCGCCGCGGGCATCCACCCGAAGACGTTCTGCAACAAGCTCGGCCCGGCCGAGGCCGACGCGCTCTACGCCGCGATTCCGTCGGTGCTGCGCCACGCGATCGACGAGATCGCGCGCCGCGACCCGCCCCTCGACGAGAAGCTGCGTGACTTCCTGTCGGTGCGCGGCCGCGACGGCAAGCCGTGCCCGCGCTGCGGGACCAAGATCCGCGCCGTGCGCGTCGGCGACGGCGACGCCTGCTTCTGCCCCAAGTGCCAGCCGACCGAGCGCAAGCTGTTCGTCGACTGGAGCAACCTCTCGAAGCCGAAGGAAAAGGCGTAGAGGGGTGCGCTAGCCACGCCCACCAAAGTGATAGAGGCAGATGGCGCCCGCGGTCGCGACGTTGAGCGAATCGGCGCCCGCCGTCGGCGACATCGGGATCGTCACCAGTTGGTCGCACGCGGCCTTCGCCGCCGGCGACAGTCCCGGGCCCTCGGCGCCGAGCAGGAGCACGGTCCTCTCCGGCGGCGCGAACGCGGAGAGGGGGGTCGCAGCGGCGTCGACCACGGCGCCGACGATCGAGAAGCCGCGGGTCATGCGTAGCTCGACCAGCTCGTCGGGCCAGCGCTCGAGGCGGATCACCGGCAAGGCGAAGACGCCGCCCAGCGAGACGCGGATCGCCTTGCGATAGAACGGATCGGCCGAGCGGGGCGACAGCAGCAGCGCCGCGGCGCCGAACGCGACCGCGTTGCGCACGATCGCGCCCAGGTTGTCGACGTCGACCAGGTCCTCGACGGCGACGACCAGCCGCGCGCCATCAGGGACCGGCCGCCGCGGCGGGCGCTCGCCGATCGCCAGACAGCCACGGTGCACGTGAAAGCCGGCGATGCCGTCCATCACGGTCTGGCCGGCGATGTACACCGGACAGCGGGTCTCGTCACCGAGCAGGTCGGCCATGGCGGCGAGCCGCGGCGGCGTGATCAATACCGAATGCACCCGGAGGTCGCTGGCGAACAGGCGGCGCACCACGCGCTCGCTCTCGGCGATGAAGCGGTTGCCTGCGGCGTTGAGGTGCCGTTCCTTGACCTGCCGGTAGTCGGCGATCCGGGGATCTTCGGCCGTCGTGATCGCCACCGCCACATCGGGGAGAGTACAAAAAAAGCGCGTGCGCCGTGCTAAAAGCAGGACGCGATGATTGCGCGCGACGTGCGACGAGACGCAACCCTCACCTCTGCCGCGGCCCCGGCGCGGGCGTCGTTGGTCCGCTGGCTGATCGCGATCCTGGGCGCGGTCGCCCTGGTGGGAACCGGCGGTTGCGGCAACTCGGCGCCGCACGGGCCGCCGGTCCTGCAACAGGTCTACTGGGAGACGCGCGGTGGCGTGCAGACGCTGGCCTGGACCTCGGTTCCGGCCGACGCCGAGGTCGCGACCCTGGTGTCGCCCGCGGCGACACAGTTCGACCTGGTGCTCGATCGGGTCATCGACGGCAGCAAGATCGAGGACACGGTGACCGTGAACGGCATCTCGACCCAGCATTCCAAGCCGACGGGAATGCCGCCTGCGGCCTTGACGATGGGGATGTCGCCGGTCGTGGTGACCTGGCCCGACATGGAGACGGCACTTGCCAAGTTGCAGGCCGAACTGCCGGTGCAGCCCTACAGCTTGGCCGTCTGGTACAACAGCATCCACCTTCCGATCGCCCCGGCGAACACCGCCTACGTCTACGGCCGCGAGCTGCCGAGCTACCCGTCGAACACGGCGATCTCGATCTGCATCGACCCGAACGGCATCACCAGCGAGTACGGCGAGCCCATGGCGCCACTGCCGGCGGGGATGTCGAGCGACTGTTCGGTTGACGGTGCGTCGGGAAAGCCCCTGACGGGGATTACGATCACGACCGCGCCATTCTCGGTGGCGATCAATCCGCCGCCCGCCGGGACGACGGCGCCCGCCGGGACGACGCCCACCTACGTGCCGACGAACTTCTGGGTGCCGCTGCAGTTCAACAACATCCCCGTCGATCCCGCGACCCAGCTCGGCCAGTACGTGCAGGTGCGGCAGAACGGCGTGGTGCTGGCGGCCGGACAGTATCTTTTGCAGCCGTCAGCGTCCGATCCGACGCTGATCCTGCTTCAGCCGGGCAGCATTCAGATCTGGGACAGCGGCGCGCAGCTCGACGTGACTGTCTCCGCCGATTTGCCCGACATCTACGGAGCTGTCCTGGGCACGGAGGCGACCGCGTCGTTCATCGCCTGCCAGCTCGTGAGCGAGGACGCGGGCGTGCATATCTGCGCGCCGCCGAACCATCCCGGGACCGACGGAGGCGCGAGCGACGGGGGTGTGAGCGATGCCGGCGCGAGCGACGCCGATGACGCATCGGCTTCGATCGATGCACCCGTCGACGCGGACACGGACGCCGCGGTCGAAGCCGGCGACGATACCAGCGACTGATCGTCAGGCGGCGGCGCGCTCGAATTCGCGGCCGAAGATCGCGGCCATCTTCTGCTCGACGATCGGCTTGACGTCGGCGAGCGCGACCGTGCGCCCGAGCAGCGACGACATCGACGCCATCACCGTCGCCTCCAGGCCGCAGGGATTGATCGCGGCGAAGTGCGACAGATCCGTCGAGACGTTGAGCGCGAACCCATGCAGCGTGACCCAGCGTTTCACGGCGACGCCGATCGAGGCCAGCTTGCGGTCGGCGCCGCGGTTCCACACGCCGGTCCAGCTTTCGCGCCGGCCAGCGGGGAGACCGAACGCCTCGACGGTCTGGATCAGCGCCTCTTCCAGGTTGCGCAGGTAGACGCGCAGATCGCGCTCGGGCTCGCGCAGGAGAAAGATCGGGTAACCGACCAGCTGGCCGGGGCCGTGATAGGTGACGTCACCCCCGCGCTCGATCTCGAACATCGGGATGTCGCCCGGCGCGAGGACGTTCTCGCGGTGGGTGCCGCGCCCGAGCGTGATCACGTTCGGGTGTTCGACCAGGATCAGCGTGTCGGGAATCTCGTCGCGCTGGCGCGACGCCACCATCTCCCGCTGCAGTGCCCAGACTTCGCCGTACTCGCGGTGCCCGAGATCGACGACGCGCGCGGGGACGATGGTGGACATGGCCGTGTGAGCATAGCCGACGAGCGGCGGTCGAGCCGCCGGCGGCCCCGCTACCGATTCTGGATGTGGATCGCCTCGCCGAGCGACGCCTTCGCCGCCTCCATGATCGCCTCGGGCAGCGTCGGGTGGGCGTGGATCGTCAGGCTGATGTCGTCGGCGAGCGCGCCCATCTCGATGGCCAGCGCCGCCTCGGCGATGATGTCCGACGCCCCGTTGCCCACCACGTGGATGCCCAGCACCTCCTTGCTGTCGGCGTCGATCACCACCTTCACGAACCCGTCGGTGTCGGCGTTGGCGATCGCACGGCCGAGCGCCGCGAACGGGAACTTGCCGATCTTGATCTTGTGGCCCTTCTTCTCGGCCTCCTCGGCGGTGATGCCGGCCGACGCGATCTCCGGATCGCTGAAGATCACCGACGGGATCGTACGCACGTCCATCTCCGACTTGTGGCCGGCGATGACCTCGGCCACGACCTCGGCCTCGCGCGACGCCTTGTGCGCCAGCATCGGCTGGCCAACCAGATCGCCGATCGCGTAGATGCCGGGCACGTTGGTGCGCATGCGCCGATCGGTCGGCACGAAGCCGCGTTCGATCTTCACGCCGAGCTCTTCCAGTCCCAGGTTCTCCGAGTTCGGACGGCGACCGACCGACACCAGGACCTTGTCGACCTCGACCGTCGCCTCTTGCCCACCCGCGAGCTCCAGCGTCACCGCCGCCTTGCCGGCCTTCTCGGTCCACGACTTGGCCTTGGCGCCGGTCATGACCTCGACGCCCAGCTTCTTGAGCTTGCGTGCCACCACCTGTGCCAGCTCCGGGTCGGTGCCGGGCAGGATCGCCGGCAGCGCCTCGACCACGGTGACCTTGGCGCCGAGCTTCGCGTAGAGCGTGCCGATCTCGATGCCGATGTAGCCGCCGCCGACGACGAGAAAGCGCTCGGGCACCTGGGCGAAGTCGAGCGCGCCGGTCGAGTCGACGACGAACTTGCCGTCGAACTTGAACCCCGGGATCTCGATCGGGCGCGAGCCGGTCGCCAGCACGATGTTGTCGGCCTGGATGGTGACCACGCCGTCTTTTTCCTTCAGCTCCACGGTGTTGCGCGACGTCAGCCGGGCCGTCCCCGTGCGGTAGTCGCAGCCGTTGGCCTTCAGCAGCGTGCGCACGCCACCGGTCAGCTTGGTGACGACGTCGCCCTTCCAGGACTGGAGCTTGGCCATGTCGAGACGGATGTTGTCGGCCAGGATGCCGATGTCGGCGCCGTGGCGGAACTTGTCGTAGTACTTCGAAGCGTTGATGAGCGCCTTCGACGGGATACAACCGACGTTGAGGCAGATCCCTCCCGGCTTGTCGCGCTCGACCACCATCGCTTTTTTCTTGAGCTGGCCGAGCCGGATGCCGGCGACGTAGCCCCCCGGGCCGCTGCCAATGACCAACGCCTCGACGCGAATTGCTTCCTGAGCCATCGAACTTTCCTGACCTCGCTTCTAGCTAGTGACTAGTTAGATGTCGCGACCTTCTTCAAGGTCGCCATGCCGGTCAGCGTGCAGGGCGGAATCGACGTCGTGAGAACCTCGTCGGCCGTCGTCGCGCTGGTGAGCGTGAAGGTCCAGGCGGTGGGGCTCTCGGTGGCCACCTGCGTGCCGGCGCCGTCGGTGATGGCGCAGGTCTGCGCCGCCTGAATGGTCGCCACCTTGTCCTTGACGTCGAACGCGTAGAAGCACTGGACGGTCGGGTCGAGGATCGCCGGCGTCATGTCGACGAGGTCCGAGGTCACGCCGGTGTCCCACAGCTTCGTGTTGCCGAGAAGGCCGGTCTGGTCGGCGCTACCCGGGCACGACAACGTCCCCATCGACTGCGTGTACTGCCACGTGCCCGTGAACTGCGCCAGGTCGTTGCTGCTGCCACCGCAACCGCCCGCCGCGACGGTCAAGAGCCCAAGGACGAGGAGGATGCCGCGCGTCTTGTCCGTCATGTCGCCGCCTTTCGCGTTGAGCCTCGCTTTATACCGCAAGGCGCGACACGGCACTACCGCTTGCCGCGGATCCGCTGCAGGTCGGCGAGCTGCTCGCGCAACGCGGCGGTCGGCTCGGCGAAGACGTCCTCGATCAGGCTCTCGAGCGGCGGCGGGCCGACGTTCTCCTCGGCGTCGATGGCCTCGCGCAGCTCCTCTTCGATCGCGGCGCGCAGCGCGACGTCGGCCGCCTCGTCGATCGTGCCCGACGCCAGCAGCCAGGTGCGGAAGCGCGCGATCGGATCCTTGCGCGTCCACTGCAGGGTCTCGTCGGGACGGTAGCGCGTGGGGTCGTCGGACGTGCTGTGCGCGCCCAGGCGATAGGTCACCGCCTCGATCAGGGTCGGGCCGCCGCCGGCGCGCGCGTGATCGACCGCGGCCCTGGTGGCGGCGTAGACCGCGAACACGTCGTTGCCGTCGACGCGCACGCCCGGCATGCCGTAAGCCAGCGCCTTGATCGCGAACGTCTCCGACGCGCTCTGCGCGCCCGCGGGCGTCGAGATCGCCCACTGGTTGTTCTGGCACAGGAAGACCACCGGCGTGTGGTAGACGGCCGCGAAGTTCATGCCCGCGTGGAAGTCCTCGGCGCTGGTGCCGCCCTCGCCGAGGTAGCCGAGCACGACGGTCTTCTTCTTGAGGATCTTGGCCGCCCAGGCGATGCCGGTCGCCTGCGGGAGCTGCGTCGCCACGCACGACGACGGCGGCAGGTAGTTGAGCGATCGCGGCGCGCCCGGGTGCACCGGCATCTGCCGGCCGCGCGCGATGTCGTTGGCGTTGCCGAAGAGCTGCGCGACGAACGCGCGCAGCGGCAGCCCGCGGTACAGCACGGCGCCGAGCTCGCGGTGCGCCGGCACCACGAAGTCGTCGGCCGCCAGCGCCGCCACCGCGCCGATCACCGCCGCCTCCTGCCCGCGCGCCTCGGCATAAAAGCCGATTCGTCCCTGCCGCTGCAGCGCCAGCAGCCGCTCGTCGATGATGCGGATGCGCACCATGCCGCGGTAGATCTCGCGCAGCGCGGCCGCATCGAGGGCGGGCACCGCCTTGGCGTCGGCGGTGCCGTCTTCGCGCAGGATCGAAGACAGGCCGGTCGCGCGCGCGTGGTCCTCGTCGCTCCAGACCTCGACGAAGTCGGACTCGACGTCGCCCATGCCGGCGCGGATCTTCGCCGGCGGCGCGGGCGGCGCCTGGTCACGCGGCATCTGCGGCGGGCGGGACTTCGACGCGGCCATCGCTACACCGACTCGAGGAACATCAGCCCCGGGGTCTCGAGCGCCGCCTTGATCTCGGCGACGAAGCGCGCGGCGTCGAGGCCGTCGACGACCCGGTGGTCGACGGAGATCGACAGGTTCATGAGATCGCGAATCACCACCTCGGTTCCGGACGGCGACACGGCGGGGCGCTTGGCGATCTTGTGGACGCCCAGGATCGCGACCTCGGGGAAGTTGATGATCGGCGTCGCCAGCACGCCGCCGAGCGCGCCCGGGCTGGTGATGGTGAAGGTCGACCCGACGAGCTCCTCGCGCGTCGCGCGGCCGGTGCGCGTCGCCTCGGCCAGGCGGTCGATCTCGTGCGCCAGGTCGACCAGCGAGCGGCGGTCGGCGTCGCGCACCACCGGCACGATCAGCCCGGCCTCGGTCGCGGTCGCGAGGCCGATGTGGTAGCTGCGCCGTTGCACGATCTCGCCGGCCGCCTCGTCGAGCGTGGCGTTGAGCTGGGGGAACTTCTGCAGCGCCGCGACGGTCGCCTTGATGACGAACGGCAGGAACGACAGCTTCACGCCGCGCTCGCCGAGCCGTTCGTTGGCGCGCCGCCGCAACGTCACCAGGTCGGTGCAGTCGACCTCTTCGACGTAGGTGTAGTGCGCGGCCGTGTGCTTCGAGCGGACCAGGTTCTCCGCGATCTTCTTGCGCACGCCGCGGAACGGGACGCGCACGTCGGCCGTCTCGCGCGCCGGCGCGTGCAGCGCGACAACGGCGGGACGCGCGCCGCTGACGGCCGGGCTCGTCGCGTCACCGGCGCCCGCGCCGGTGTGGTGCTCGCGCACGTCGTCGGAGGTGATGCGCCCGGCGGGGCCGGTTCCCGCGACCTCGCGGATGTCGACGCCGATGTCGCGCGCGAGCTTGCGCGTGGCCGGCGTCGCCAGGACGTTCACGGTCTTGGTGCCGTTGGGCTTGGCGGACGTGTGCGCGTCGTTCATGGCGGGCGCGTGCACCGTCGCAGTGACCGGCGCGCTCGCGTGCACCGTCGCGGTGACCGGCGCGCTCGCGTGCGCCTCGGCCGTGGCCGTCGCCGGTGCGCCGTCGAGCTCGATGGTGATCAACACCTTGCCCACCGGGCATAGCTGGCCCTCGGCGTACATGCGCTTGGCGACGCGGCCGGCGCGCGGCGCCGGGATCTCGACCGTCGCTTTGTCGGTCATGATCTCGACCATCGGCTGGTCCTCGCGCAGCGAATCGCCTTCCTTGACCAGCCAGCGAACGACCTCGCCTTCGACGACCCCTTCACCGATGTCGGGCAGCTTGAACTCGTAGGTCATGCGGCGATCTTCCTGTCTCGGCGGCGGCTAGAAGCTGACCACGCGCTCGACGGCGTCGAGGATCCGGTTCGCGTCGGGCAGATACTCGTGCTCCAGCGTATAGGGGAACGGCGTGTCGAAGCCGGTCACGCGCAGGATCGGGGCCTCCAGGCTCAGGATCGCCTTTTCCTGGATGGTCGCCGCAAGCTCGGCGCCGAAGCCGCAGGTGCGCGGCGCCTCGTGCACGACCACGACGCGGCCGGTCTTGCGCACCGACGTCAGGATCGCGTCGATGTCATACGGAAGCAGTGTGCGCAGGTCGATGATCTCGAGGTCGTAGCCGTGCGCCGCGCCCTTCTCGCCGGCCTCGAGCGCGGTGTGGACCATCGCGCCCCAGCACAGCACCGTCACCTGCCGTCCTTCACGCACCACCTTGGCCTCACCGAGCGGAATCGTGTACTCGCCCTCGGGCACGTTGCCGCGCGCCGCGCGGTAGACCCGCTTGGGCTCCATGAAGATCACCGGATCCTCGCCGCGGATGCAGGTCGCGAGCAGACCCTTGGCGTCGACCGGGTTCGACGGACACACCACCTTGAGCCCCGGCACATGGATGAAGAGTGCTTCCGGCGACTGCGAATGGTAGTGGCCACCGCGGATACCGCCGCCGACCGGCGTGCGGATCACCACGGGCGCGGGGTACTCGCCGCCCGAGCGGTAGCGCAGCTTGGCCAGCTCACTCACGATTTGATCGTAAGCCGGATAGATGAAATCCGCGAACTGGATCTCCGGCACGGGGCGCAATCCGTACAGCGCCATGCCGATCGCCGTGCCGATGATCCCCGACTCGGCCAGCGGCGTGTCGATACAGCGATCGGCGCCGAACTCTTCCTGCAGGCCGCTGGTGGCGCGAAACACGCCGCCGAAGCGGCCGACGTCCTCGCCCAGCACCACCACGCGCGGGTCGCGGCGCATCTCCAGCCGCAAGGCATCGTTGACCGCCTGGATGATGTTCATTTCGGGCATCGGCGTGCCACGGCTTACGCCACCCCACCGAGGAAATCAAGTCTCCTCCGAGGACGGGGGGGAAGCGAGATCAGTGCCCCGACTTGTTCCCGTGCTTGGCGATCTCGGCGTCCAGCTCCGCTTGCTGCTCCCGCAAGTGCCAGGGTACGTCGGAGTAGACGTCCTCGAACATGCTGTGGAGCGGGGGCTTCGGATCCTGGCGCTCGGCGTACTGGAGCGCGTCGGTGATCTCCTCGAGGATCTCGCGCCGCAGCTGCGCCTCCAGGTCGGCGGTGACCTCGTTCTTGGCCAGCAGGTACTTCCGGAAGCGCTCGAGCGGATCGTGGCGCTCCCACTCCTTGGGCTCGGCCGGATCGCGGTAAACCGACGGATCGTCCGACGAGCTGTGCGCCCCGCGCCGGTAGGTGCGGGCCTCGATCAGCGTCGCGCCCTCGCCGCGCCGCCCGCGCGCCGCCGCCTCGGCGGTCACGTGAATCATCGCCAGGATGTCGTTGCCGTCGACGAGAACGCCGGGCAGTCCGTACGCCACCGCCTTCTGCGCGAAGGTCGGCGCGGCGGTCTGCACCGACCGCGGCACCGAGATCGCCCAGCCGTTGTTGCGGCAGATCAAGATGGCCGGGGCCTTGAACACACCGGCAAAGGTCAAGCTGGTATGGAAGATCGGCGTCGAGGTGCCGCCCTCGCCGAAGAACGCCACGGCGACGTCGTCCTTTTTCTGCAACTTCGCGGCCCAGGCGGTGCCGACGGCGTGCGGGATCTGCGTCGCCACCGGCGAGCTGATCGATACGAAATTCAGGCTGCGGATCGAGTGGTGCACCGGCATCTGGCGGCCCTTGACCGGGTCGAGGGCGTTGCCGAAGAGCTGGCACATGAAGGTGCGCAGCGGATAGCCGCGGTACAGCGCCGCGCCGACCTCTCGGTACGCGGGATAGAGCCAGTCGCCCGGACGCAACGCGTGCGCCGCGCCGATGTGCGTCGCTTCTTCGCCGAGCGAGCTCAGGTAAAACCCGAGCCGCCCCTGGCGCTGCAGGCGCAGCATGCGCTCGTCCAGCAGGCGAACGGTCAGGATCGTGCGGAACAGCTTGCGCAGGTCGTCGCCGGAGATCTTGGGCTCGCGCTCGGGATGCGTGACCCGCCCCTCGTCGTCGATGACCCTGATGACTTCCAGCCGCAACGTTCCTCCGATGTGTGATACCGCACGCGACACTGGCTCCGCTAGCGACGAACCGTATAATCGTGCGACGACGACGCTGTCAAGGCGGCGTCCGCCAAGGAGATTGGGACCCATGAAGATACATGTCAGGGATGTCGTCAGCTTTTTCGGGCGGGACTACCTGGTCGAGGGCGTGGTCGGGTACCACGTGAACGGCAAGCGCTTCCAGCTGGCGCGCGCGGTCGACGGCGACGCGGTGCTATGGGTCGAGCCGGCGCGCGATGACGGAGACGAGCGGCTCATCGTCTTCAAGGAGATCCGGGATCTGGAGATGGCGATCCCGCCTCCGGCGACGATTCTCTACAACACCGCGACCTATCTGCAGCGCCTGACCGGCAAGGCCACCCTCGAGGTGTCGGGCGCGCTGCCCGACCGCAGCGCCGGCGCGGCGCAACTGTGGCGCTATCACGCGGCCGGCGATCTCGCGCTGCACATCGAGTCGGGCCCGTCGGGGATCTGGACGGCGGCCGGCGAGTCGGTGCATCGCGGGATGATCGACATCCTGCCCGGCAAGTAGCATGGGCAGCAGCTTCGGGACGCTGTTTCGCATCTCCACGTTCGGCGAATCGCACGGCGCGGCGGTCGGTGTCATCGTCGACGGTTGTCCGCCGCGGTTGCCGATCGCGGTCGAGGAGATCCAGGCCGAGCTCGATCGCCGCCGGCCCGGGCAAAGCGCGATCACCACGCAGCGGCGCGAGGCCGACGCGGTCGAGATCCTGTCGGGCGTGCACGACGGGCTGACGCTGGGCACGCCGATCGCGATGGTGGTGCGCAATCAAGACCAGCGCGGTGGCGACTACGAAGAGATGCGGACCAAGTACCGCCCGTCGCACGCCGACTACACCTACCAGGCGAAATTCGGAGTCCGCGCCTGGGAGGGGGGCGGACGCGCGAGCGCGCGCGAGACCATCGGGCGCGTCGCCGCGGGCGCGATCGCGCGCAAGGTGCT
>Ga0265338_10002058_pt1 | contig 31087 bp, 34 predicted proteins | sample 42126metaG_FD_193579 | JGI IMG/M metagenome (GOLD analysis project Ga0265338, IMG submission 193579) | Rhizosphere microbial communities from Carex aquatilis grown in University of Washington, Seatle, WA, United States - 4-21-26 metaG | ecosystem: Host-associated > Plants > Roots > Rhizosphere...
AGGCGGAGGGGCTGCGGCGCGCGATGAGCCGCAAGCGCTCGCACGCGGCGCTCGAGGCGTGGCGGGAGCGGTTCGTCGCGGGCGCGCTCGAGAAGGGAGTTGCGGAGCAGCAGGCGCATGAGCTCTACGACAAGCTCGTCGCCTTCTCCGGCTTCGGCTTCCCGAAGTCGCACGCGGCGGCGTTCGGGCTGCTCGCGTACCAGTCGGCGTGGCTGCGGCACCACTACGCGGCGGAGTTCCTCGCGGCGCTGCTCAACGCGCAGCCGATGGGCTTCTATCCGCCCGCGACGCTCGTGCGCGACGGGCAGCGGCGCGGGGTCGAGACGCGCCCGCCGCACGTGAACCGCAGCGAGGTCGGCTGCGTGATCGAGGACGGTGCGGTGCGCGTAGGCCTGAAGTACGTCGAGGGAGTGGGGGAGGACGACGCGGCGGCGGTGGTGGCGTCTCGGCCGTACTCCTCGGTGCGTGAACTCGCGCAACGGACGGGCCTGTCGGAGGACGAGCTGTGCGCGCTCGCCGAGTCAGGTGCGTGCGACTGCTTCGGCCTCGCGCGGCGGGAGCTCCTGTGGCAGCTCGGCCTCGTGCCGCGACCGACGTCCGTTCCGGGAACGGAGGGGAAGGCGAAGCAGCTTGCGCTCCCCCTCGAACCGACGGCGGCGACGCCGGACCTGCCGGAGCCGACGATCTGGGAGCAGATGCTCACCGACTACCGCACCACGGGACTGTCGGTCGGCGTCCATCCGCTCACGCTCATGCGGCCGCACTTACCGGCCGGGACGCTGTCGAGCGAGGAGCTGCGCGCGCAGCCGCACCGGGCAGACGTCCAGTTCGCGGGGCTCGTCGTGGCGCGGCAGCGGCCGGCGACGGCGAACGGCGTCTGCTTCATGCTCCTCGAGGACGAGGAGGCGCAGGTCAACCTCGTGATCGCGCCGCAGGTGTACGAGCGCTTCCGCGCGGTCGTGCGCGGCGAGCCACTCCTCCTCGTGCGCGGGCGGTACGAGCACTCCGACCGGAACCGCAACATCCTCGTCCGCGAGCTCGTCTCGCTCGCTCCGCTCGCGCGCTCTCTGACGGACGGCGCGGACGTCCACGCTGCACTCCCGCGCGCGCACCACTTCGGCCATCGCTAGCGCTACGATTTGGGCGGACAGGCGACTGCGCTCTCTGAGCTACTTACTCGAAGGCCCGCCATGTGGCGGGCCTTCTTGTGTCCTGGACCCCGAGGGCCGGATTCGAACCGGCATCTGTTCGCTGGACAGGCGACTGCTCTACCAGTTGAGCTACCTCGGGGTCGTGCACCGAGATGTACCGACAGCGGAGGACGCGCGCAAGATGGCCCAAATGGACGGCCTGCCTGCTCCAGCCATGGCCATCAGTCGCCTGCGCGCGTCTCGGAATCGGACTTGAGCGGCACTAGGATCCGGACATGGACGCCGACACGGCCTTGATGGCCGCATGGGACCTCGGCATGGATGACAACGGGTGGACCGACGAAGTGTCGGAGGAGGCCGATGGGCTCCTACCGACGCTACTCGCTTCCGGATACGCGGCTGTCGATGACGCCTACGAGGACGAGACGAGCCCGTACTACACATGGCGATTCACGCCGGAGGGTGTCGCTCGGATCCGCGAGCTTCGGCCGAACGAAGACGACGACGAGTAAGCGCTTCTCGCATGGGCCAGTCAGGCCTCCCATCTGAGCCGACGCCTGCTGACCTCGCGCGTACCCTGGAACCGTGATCGAGATCTCCTGTGCGGCGTGCGGCTGGGTCGCGATCACGGCTCAGCCCGTGAACGCCGTGTGGCGTGAGCATGAGGAGGGCTGCTCTGCCGTCGGCGGGGCCGTGCGCTTCATGCCCGACCTGCCGCCCCTGCGGCGCATGCAGCCCGTTGTCGTCGCATGCTCGCACCGGCCGGTCCGGCGCCAGATCGCCGTCACGCCGGCCGGCGTCAAGAAGTACGCCGTCATGTGCGAGCTCTGCGGCCGTTTCGTTGACTAAGAACTCGGCGCGCGCCGCCCGCGTGTTTTGCCCGTAGACTGCGCGCGTGTCGAGGGCAGGCCGGGTGCGGTTCCTCTCCTGGCGCACGGCCCTCGCCGTCGCGCTTCTCGTCGGCGTGTGTTGCTCGCTCCCCGCCGCGGGCGCCGGCGCGGCCGCCTCGGGAACGATGCGGATAGTCGCTGCGGCGCCGCGCTTGCCTCGCGCGGCGCGCGTGCTCGGCGCCGTACGCGCCGACGCGACCGTCTCGGGCGCCGTCGTCCTCCGGCCTCGCAGCGAGGCCGCCCTGACGCGCTTCATCGCGGCCGTCACCGACAAGCACTCGCCGCTCTTCCACCAGTACCTCGCGCCCGGACAGTTCGCTGAGCGCTTCGGCCCGGCGCCGTCGAGCATCGCCGCGGTCACGGAGCGGCTTCGCGCTGACGGGCTCGCCGTGACCGTCGCCCGGAACGGGATGCTCGTCGACTTCCGCGGCTCGGCAGCGCAGGTCGAGCACGCATTCGGCGTGGGCCTCGACCGCGTGCGGCTCGCCGACGGCTCGCTCGGACGCGCGCGCACGGCGGCGATCCGGCTTCCATCCGCGATCGCCGGCCTCGTGACCTCCGTCGTCGGCCTCGACGACGTTCTCCGTCTGCAGCCGAGCGCAGTCCTCACAGGATCGAAGACGCACGCGCATGCCGCGGCGAAGAAGACGACGTTCATACATCCGGCGGGATCGCCGACCCCGTGCGCGGGCGCACAGAACGCGGCGACGCAGTACGGCGGACTGACGGACGACCAGATTGCGAACGCGTACGGAGCCTTCGGCCTGTACGGCGCGAACGATTTCGGGTCGGGCCAGCACATCGCGGTGTTCGAGCTCGAGCCCTTCGCCGCGAGCGACATCCAGGCGTTCGACACGTGCTATTTCGGCTCAACGGCGGTGACGGACATGGCCGGCCGCCTCACAACCGTTCCGGTCGACGGCGGGCAGCCGGCCGGCGCCGGGAGCGGGGAGTCCCTGCTCGACGTCCAAGACATCTCCGGGTTGGCGCCCGGCGCTTACATCGACGTCTACGAGGCCCCCAACACGACGTTCGGGGCGCTCGACGAGTACGCGAAGATCGTCAACGACGACGCCGATCAGATCGTCAGCTCGAGCTGGGGTCTCTGCGAACAGACGGTGCAGCAGGGAGAGCCCGGGGTGCTCGAGGCGGAGAACCTCCTCTTCCAGCAGGCGGCGGCGCAGGGCCAGTCGGTCTTCGCTTCCTCCGGCGACAACGGCGGTAACGACTGCAACAGTTTGTACGAGCCCAACCCGGTCACCCCGGTCCTGTCGGTGGACGACCCCGCGAGCCAGCCGTACGTCGTGGGAGTCGGCGGCACGACAATCGACAACCCGACTCAGCCCGCGGCCGAGCACGTCTGGAACGACGGCTTCGAGTGGGGTGCCGGCGGTGGCGGGATCTCGGAATCCTGGCCCATGCCGACGTGGCAGCTCGCTTCGGCGGTTCCCAACATTCACGATGCCGCCACCATCCAGGCCGCCGACACGTTCGAAGCGGGAGATCTCAGCCAGCCGGGCTACGCGTTCTGCCAGACCGACAATCCCGGCGGCGCGAACCAGGCCGCGTGTCGCGAAGTCCCGGACGTCAGCGCGCAGGAGGACGAGTTCACGGGCGGGATCACCGTGTACGCCGGTTCGTTCGGCGGCTGGCAGACGTTCGGCGGCACCTCGTCGGCGACGCCGATCTGGGCGGCGCTGCTCGCGGTCGTCAACGAGTCCGCGACGTGTCACTCCCACGGCGAGACCGCGAACGGCGTCGGCTTCGTCAGCCCGCTCCTCTACTCCGTTGCCTCGAATCCGACGGCGTACGCGGCGTCGTTCAACGACATCAGTGCCGGGAATAACGACCCGTACGGACTCTCCGGGCTCTTCCCCGCGAAGATCGGCTACGACATGGCGTCCGGGCTTGGCTCGCCGCAGCTCACGCAACCGAACAACGCCGCAGGGCTCGCGTACTACCTCTGTACCGCCGCCGCCCCCCCGACCGGTTCCCGGCCGACCGTGGCGAGCGTTGCGGCGAACGTCGCCTTCACGTCCGCTTCGTCGACGGGTGTGACGATCACCGGCACGAACTTCAAGAGCGGTTCGTCGCCGGAGGTGGCGCATGTGCAGGTCGGCGGGTACGTGCTTCCGTACTCCGACTTCGTCGTCAATTCGCCGACGTCGATCAGCGCGACCTTCCCCGCGGCCGCGAAGGTGCTCCCGCCGAACGCGACGACCGACGGCGCCGGCCGCGTCCAGGTCGTCGTGACGCTGTTCGACGACGAGAGCAGCGCCCCGAGCCCGGAAAGCGCGTTCACGTACGTCGACAACAGCGGAGTGAACTCGATCCCGGCGGTGACGTCGGTCGGCCCGTACGGCGGCCCCGACGCGGGCGGCAACACCGTTGACATCTACGGCTCGGGCTTCACGGGAGCGACCGGAGTCAAGTTCGGCAGTGTCGCTGTCGCCGCGAACGACTTCACCGTGCTCAACGACTGGAAGATCGCCGCCACCGTCCCGGCGTATAGCGGCGGGACGACGGACTGCAAGCAGGACGGATCGTTCTACGGCAACGGCGAGAACGCGACGAACGACGTGTGCCAGACGCAGGTCGTCGTGTCGAACGCACACGGCTCGAGCAAGCAGTCGACGATCCTTCCGCTGTACGAGGGCGACGCCACGTTCAATGCGCTGGGTGTCGTCCCCGCGCCTCAGGGAGAAGAGCCCGCCCCGGCTGCGACCGAGTACGACTATTTCCCGCCCCCGACCATCACGTCGATCTCCACGGACGGAGGCCCGTCGTCTCTCGCGAGCGAGAACGGAGACAGCGTCGTCACGATCAAGGGAACCGGCTTCAACCCCGCCGGCCTCGACTGGGTCGACTTCGGGGATCCGAGCAAGGCCGACTCACAGGCGTTCAATCTCGTCACCGTCACGGCCACGGAGATCCAGATCGCCGCGCCCGCTCTCGCGAACACGACGGTCAACACGCTGAACGTGCCGGTGCGGATCAAGAGCCTCGCCGGCCAATCCGCATCCGTCGATGCGATCTATGCGGGGATCCCGGTCGTGACGGGAGTGACCGCGATCGCGGGCCCGACGGCCGGCCTGCCGGCAGGGCCGGATACCGGGGGCACTCCGATCGACGTGACGGGGAACGGTCTCGCGAACCAGGTGCTCGGCATCGCGTTCGCCGACGAGTTCGGCCCGTTCTCGCTCGGCACGCAGTACACCTTCACGGCGAACAGCAACTCCGACCTCACGTCGACGACGGTGCCGCAGAATCCGGGGCTCGTCGATGTCCTGCTCTGCACCGTCACGTCGTGCTCAGAGCCGACGCCGTCGGAGAACCCGACGGACTCGTTCTTCCTCTATCCGCCGGGCGATCCGAAGGTCGACTCCATCGCGCCGGCCTCGGGGCCGTCCGACAGCCACACCATGGTCACGATCATAGGCGAGAACCTCGGCTGCGTCACGGGCGTCTACTTCGGGAAGGTCCCGGCGACAAAGGTCTCCAACGCGGAGGCGCTTCTCGATTGCGGCTCGACGACCCAGGTGAACGTCTCCGCTCCGCCCGGCAAGAATGGCAGGTCGGTCCGCGTGACCCTGACGACGGTCGAGAGCGACTTCACGGGTTTCGGCCCGAGCACGGGCACCGCGTTGTTCACGTACACGCACCCCGCGAGGGAGCCCATCACCGTCCAGGAAGTCGGGGACGGCTACGGACTAGTGACGAGCGCGCCCACCGGTTTGAACTGCCGTATGGCGTCGTGCACCCATCGCTTCCGGTACGGGTCCGCCGTGAGGCTGACCGCGACGCCGGCAGACGGATCGCGTTTCGCCGGCTGGTCCCGCGCGTGCACCGGCACGAGGAAGTGCACGGTGCGGGGACTAGAGAGCGCGAGGACCGTCAAAGCGCGCTTCGTCCTGCGCTAGGCGTAGTTCGCACGAGGATGCGGCGTCGCGTGGCGCCGTTCCATCGGCGACGGAAGGTGCGGCGCGACGTTGAACGCCGTGTTCACGAGCGCGAGATGCGTGAACGCCTGCGGGAAGTTCCCGAGCAGACGCTCCGCCGCCGGGTCGTACTCCTCCGACAGGAGGCCGAGGTCGTTTGCCAGCCCGACGAGCCGCTCGAACAGCGCGTGCGCTTCGTCGTGGCGCCCGAGCAGCTCGTAGCAGTCGGCGAGCCAGAACGAGCACGGTAGGAACACGCCTTCGCCGGGCGGCAGTCCGTCGAGTGCTGGAGCGTGGTCTTGCTTTCCGCCCCCAGGCCGGGCGCCGGCGGCTTGGCCGTCGGCGCTTCCAGCCATCGTGCGATAGCGCAGGAGGAAACCGTCCTGCAGCAGCTCGCGCTCGACCGCCTCGACGGTGCCGCGAACGCGCTCGTCGGACGCGGGGAGGAAGCCGACGAGCGGCAGCAGAAGCAGGCTCGCGTCGAGCTCCTGCGAGCCGTACGACTGGACGAACGAGCCGATTGTCTCGTCGAATCCCTTCTCGCAGACCTCGCGGTGGATCTCGTCGCGGACGGCGCGCCAGCGGTCGACTGGGCCGTCCAGGCCTTGGCCCTCCTCGATCGTCCGCACCGCGCGGTCGAACGCGACCCACGCCATCACCTTCGAGTGGACGAAGTGCCGGCGCTCGCCGCGAATCTCCCAGATGCCCTCGTCCGGGCGGTGCCAGGCGTCCTCGACGTGGTCGAGGAGCGCGCGCTGGATCCTCCACGCGTTGGGATCGAACGGTAGGCCGTGCGCGCGCGCCTGGTAGAGACAGTCGAGCACCTCGCCGTAGACGTCGAGCTGGAACTGCTCGCTCGCCGCGTTCCCGACGCGCACCGGCGCCGATCCCTCGTAGCCGTCGAGCCAGGGCAGCTCGTACTCGTCGAGGCGCCGTTCGCCGGCGACGCCGTACATGATCTGGACGTCGGCCGGGTCGCCCGCAACCGCGCGAATGAGCCAGCGTCGCCACTCCCCTGCCTCGTCCGCGTGATTGCAGTGCAGGAGGGCGAGCAGCGTCAGCGTCGCGTCTCGAAGCCAGCAGTAGCGGTAGTCCCAGTTGCGCACGGAGCCGATCGACTCCGGCAGCGACGTCGTGGGCGCGGCGACGATCCCGCCGGTCGGCTGGTACGTCAGCGCCTTGAGGACGATGAGGGAGCGGCGCACGACGACAGCCCAGCTCTCCGGCAGCTCGAGCTGACACGCCTCGCTCCACTCCCGCCAGAAGCTCTCCGTCTCGGCGAGCGCAGCTTCGGCGTCGGTCGGCTCGGGCACGTCCTCGTGGGACGGGAACCACGTGAGGACGAACGGAACCCGCTCGCCTTCGTCCACCGCGAGCTCGGAGACGGTACGCATGCCCTCGCCGCGAGTTCTCGCCGGCGTGCGGAAGCAGAGCGCGTCGGGACCGGCGAGCGCGACGCGCGTGTTCTCCTCGTGCGTCCGCTTGCGCACCCACGGCACGACGCGCCCGTAGCCGAAGCGGATCGTCAGCTCCGAGCGAAACTCCACGCGCCCGCGCACGCCCTCGACGATCCGGACGAGGTCGGGCGCCTTCCCGCGCGGCGGCATGAAGTCGAGCACGCGCGCGACGGAGCCGTCCTCCGTCTCCCACGTCGTCTCGAGCACGAGCGTGTCGTGGAGGTAGCGGCGCGAACTCGTCGCCGGCGACGTGGGGGCGAGGAGCCAGCGGCCGTTCTCCGGCCCGCCGAGCAGCGCGGCGAAGCAGGCGTCGGAGTCGAACCGCGGGAAGCAGAGCCAGTCGATCGAGCCGCCGCGCTCGACGAGCGCCGCGGTCTGCAGGTCGCCGAGCAGGGCGTAGTCCTCTATGCGAGCCAGCGCCACCGCCTCCTGGCCGCGTCCTCGAAGGCGGGCTCGTACCGTTCGGCGGCGTCGGCGTCGAGCGTTGCGGCGAAGCGGTCGCGCATGTCCGCGAGCGCGTCCTTGACCGCGTCGATCGCGTCGACGTAGTCGCCGTACGCCTCCTCGGACTCGTCGCGATCGGCCGCGTCGTAGCGGCGCTTCATCTCCTGGACGTCCGCCAGCAGGCCGTCCGCCTCGTCCTCGGCGAACACGTCGAGCTGGCGGGAGATCGTGTCGCGGAAGCGATCCCGGCGCAGGATCACGCGCGCTCCAGGGCAAGGAGAAGATGAGGATGGCCGTCGACGTCGATCGTCTCGACCGTTCGCATTCCGAGCCGGCCGGCGAGGTTGAGCGACCGTTCGTTCTGCGGCTCGATCTTGGCGACGATGCGGCCGTGCGGAATCTCAGCGAACGCCGCGGCGACGCACGCGGCCGCCGCCTCGAGGCCGTAGCCGCGTCCCCAGGCCGGGGCGGCGAGCGTGTAGCCGAGCTCCGGCTCTCCCGTCGGCGGGTAGACGCCGAAGCCGACGTCCCCGACGACGGCGCCACTTGCCTTCTCGACGACGGCCCAGGTCGAGAGCCCGTGCTCCTCCTGATCGCGCTGGTACTGCTCGAGAAGCGCGGTCGTCGCAACCCGATCGAGAATTCCGAGGCAGACGTATTCCATGACAGCGGGGTCGCCGTAGATGCGTGACATCGCGTCGATGTCGTCCGGCGCAAAGGGGCGGATGAGGAGGCGATCGGTCTCGATCGGCAGCAGGATCACGCGATCTCCTCGTACACGGCGAGGTGCGCCGCGGCGGCTGCGTCCCACGTCAGTTCTTCGCGGGCAGTGCGCGCGCCCGCGCGCGCCAGCTGGAGCTGCTCTCGGTCGGACAGGAGCTCGCGCACCGCGAGGGCGAGCGCGGCGACATCGCCGGCGGGAACGACGCGGCCGGCGCCGTAGCGGCGGATCGGCTCCGCGATCCCGCCGACGTCGTACGCGATCGCGGGGACGCCGGCACCGAGAGCCTGGAGGAGCGCGCCGCTCTGGTCGAGCTCCGGCCTGTACGGGAAGATCGCCACCGTCGCGTCCCCGAGCGCCTGGCTCGTCTCCTCCGGCGACAGGTACCCGAGCCGCCACTCGGCTTCGATGCCGGCCGCAGACATGCGGTACGGCTCGATCGGCTCGAGCGGCTCGCCGGCGACGAGCAGCCGCGCCTGCCCGGCGCGCCGCACGGCCTCGATCGCGTCACCGAGTCCCTTGTACGGCCGGATCATCCCGAACGCGAGCACCGTCTTCCCGTCATCGGTGCGCGGCGGGTCGCCCAAAAAAACTGGATCGACAAACACGGGGTGGGGGATGACGCGGAGCTTCTCCTCGGCGACGCCGAACTCGGCGAGCGTCGCGCGGCCGTTCTCGCTGTGAACCACGATCCGGTCGAAGCGGGCGAAGAGCGTCCGCCAGAGCGCCGTCTTGTGCGCCGTGCGACGCGGCAGGAGGTCGTGCGCGGTGAACACCGAGGGCAGATGCGGGCGGAAGAGGCGTGCGTCGATCTCCGGCGCGGGGAGCCACTGCATGTGGAGGACGTCTGCGTCGAGCCGGCGGAGCGCGGCGAGCCCGAGCGGGTGCTCCGCCGCCTTGAAGGGAAGCCGCAGTCGCGAGCGGCCGAAGACGCGCGACGTGACGGGATAGAAGATCTCACGCCGCCGGTAGCCGTCCGGCGCGGGGGTTCTCCCAAAGCGAAGGCGGGAGGTGACGAGGTCGACGTCGGCTCCGGCGCGCGCGAGAGCGGCGGCTAGCTCATGGTCGTACGGCGGCGTGAAGGCCGGAGGGTCGGCGAGCAGGACACGCACTGTTACCCGCTCCGAGGCCGGCGAAGCCGGCCTCTCGCTCCTGGGCATGCTCCGTCGAGCCTACGCATGCGTCGTAGGCTACGCGCCGTGGACTTCGCCGAGGCTCGTTCCCAGTTCCCGGTGCTCGAGCGTCAGGCGTACCTCAACGCCGGCTCGAACGGGCCGCTCCCGCGCGCGGCGGTCGAGGCGGCGCAGGCGTGGCTCGAGCGCGATCTCGTGCAGGGACGCGCCGGGATGCCGTACATCGAGGAGCTCGCCGGACTGCGCGAACAGGTGCGCGCAGGCTTCGCCGAAGTCGTCGGCGCGTCGCTCGAGCAGATCGCGCTCACCGACTCGACGACGCGCGGCTGTCAGATCGTCGTCGCCGGGCTCGGACTCACGGCCGGGGACGAGGTAGTGACGACCGCCGAGGAGCACTTCGGCCTGCTCGGCCCGCTCCACGCAAGCGGCGCGCGCGTCGTCGTCACTCCCGCCGACGAGGACGCGGTTCTCGCCGCCGTCACGCCGCGGACGCGGCTCATCGCCGTCTCGCACGTCCTCTGGACGACGGGCCGGAGGCTGGACATCGCACGGCTGAAGGAGGCCGGAGTGCCGGTTCTCGTCGACGGCGCGCAGTCGGCCGGCGCCATCTCGCCGGATCTGACCGGCGCGGACTACTTCACGATCAGCGCCCAGAAATGGTTGTGCGCGCCGGAGCCGACCGGAGCGCTGTTCGTCCGCGAGCCCGAGCAGCTGCCGGTCGCTCTGCCGAGCTACTTCGCGATGACGGCGCATGAACCGGACGGCTCGTACACCACGCGCGACGGCGCCCGGCGCTTCGACTCGGGCTGGTTTGCCGGGCCGATCCTCTCGGGACTCATCGCCTCGCTCGCCTGCCACCCGGAGTGGCGGTACGAGCGCGCGGCAGAGAGGGCGGCGCGCTGCCGCGAGCTACTCGAGCCGCTCGTCGAGGTCGTCACGCCGGCGGGGCACTCGACGCTCGTCTCGTTCCGCCCCGCCGGCGACCCCGGCGAGCTCGTGGCGTCGCTCGGCGAGCGCGGCGTGCTCGTCCGCGACATCCCGGGCCACGGCGTCGTCCGGGCGTCGTGCGGCTGGTGGACGAATGAGGACGACCTCGAGCGCCTCGCCGAAGGCGCGTCCTAGAAGGGCGCTGCGCGTGCTCAAGCGAGCGCTTTATCGTTCTGTGCGTATGGCGAACGAGTGGTTTCGCAGTCCTGACTGGTCTCACGAGGGCCGCGACGAGTTCGAGCGACGGTTGAGCCGCGCTCGGCCGGACGGCAGGGCGCAGTACCTGTATCTGAAGGCACTTGCCTTGAGAAAACACGGGGGAGAGGAACAGAGGCGCGGGGCGCGAGAACTCAATGAGCGCGTCGTGAACGACCCCGGCGCCTACAAGTTCGAGGTCTACTACGCGCTGCTGGAGCTCGCCCAGATGGCCGAGGAGGACGGCTCGCGCGAGGAAGCAGTCGGGCATCTGCGACGTGCGGTTGCGTCGCAGCCTGAAAGGTTCGAGGAAACCGAGTTGATGCTCGCGGAGATCCTGGTCGCGTCAGACGATCCAGAGTGCTGGAGGGAAGCAGCCGCGCTCGTTGAGCGAGCCGGGAGTCCAGCACACAGTCCGGGATACCGCTGCGCCGTCGTGCGTGCTCGCCTTGCTGCACGCGCGGGCGATGATCTGGCCGCAGCTGCCAATGCGAGAACCGCCATCGCGGAGGCCGTCGGGGACGCGGACTTCACCAGTCACTCGGGAATTGAGTTGTCTCAGTCCGACTCAGCGACTCTCGAGGAACTGCAAGAGCTGGCCGAGCACATGACTACCGACGAGTTCCTGGCCTGGCAAGAGGATCAGTGGCGCGCCTTACCGCGGTACCAGGATGAGGCTCCCATTCTCGAAGACCTTTGGCGAGCCGGTGTCCGTTGGCCTGGGCTCGGGTCGGGCGGCGAATTCGATCCTCTAGTCGTGCCGGTGCTGCTTTCTCATCTTGAGAAGGGCGGCTATCCCGACGACGTAATGGAGTGGCTGGCGCGCAGCCTCGCGGTGAAGGCGGCTGCGCCGCACTGGACCGTCCTCGCGAACTTGTACGCCAAAGCGCGTGGGCCCGGCGAGAAGGACGGTTTGGCGATCGCCCTTTCAGAGGCTGCGAGGCCAGAGCACTTCGATGCCCTCGTCCGGTTACTCCGCACCAAGAAGCATGGAAAGAGCCGGATCTTCTTCGTCAGGACCGTCAAGCGCCTCAGCCGCAAGCATGGAAAGCAAGTCCTTGCGGAGTTCGTAGATGATCCTGTGCTCGGTCCTGAGATTCGCGCCGCCCTCAAGCTGAAGTAGCCGACCACTGGTCGGCACTCTGAGCTAATCAAGACCGCTGGCGTAGCGCTCGCCTACGCAGGCAGCCCGAGCTCCGCGGCGATCGGTTGCAGCGCTTCGACGACAGTGCGGATGTGGTCGGCGAGCTCAACCCCCAGTTCCGCGGCGCCCTTGTAGACGTCCTCGCGGTGGACGCCGGCCGCGAACGACGGCTGCTTGAGCTTCTTCTTCACCGACTTCGGCTCGAGACCCTCGAGACCGGTCGGGCGGACGAGCGCACACGCGTGGACGAAGCCGCTCAGCTCGTCGCACGCGAAGAGCGCCTTCTTGAGTGGCGTGTCGCGCGGCAGGCCGAGATGCTCGGCGTGGGAGAGGACCGTCTCGATCACCTCCTCCGGATAGCCCTCCTCGCGGAGGATCAGCGCGCCGTCCTGCGGATGCTTGTCGAGCGTCGGATGCATCTCGTAGTCGAAATCGTGGAGAAGGGCGGCGACGCGCCAGAGCTCCTCGTCCCCACTGAGCTTCCGCGCATAGGCGGCGGTCGACGCCTCGACGGCAAGAGCGTGCCGGAGAAGCGACTCGCTCTTCGTGTAGCGCGTCAGGGTCTCCCAGGCGCGTTCGCGGGTCGGCTCCACGGCCCGTCTATCCTAGTGGCCGATGTCCGTGAAGACCGCGCCGCAGGCTCTCGTGATCGAGGGCGGAAACGCCCTCACCGGCCACATTCGGGCGTCGGGGAACAAAAACGGCGCGCTGCCAATTCTTGCCGCCTGCCTCCTCACCGACGAGCCGGTCACGCTCACGAACGTCCCGCGCATCCGCGACGTCGAGACGATGATCGAGCTCATCGCCGGAACGGGCGCGAGCGTCGAGTGGACGGGTACCAACGAGGTGCGGATCCACGGCGAGAGCCTCTCGTCGCATGAGGTCGACGCGGCACTCGCAGAGCGGATCCGCGCGTCGTTCCTCCTCGCCGGCCCGCTCCTCGCGCGGCTCGGCAGGGCCAGCGTGCCGCCGCCCGGTGGGGACGTCATCGGCCGCCGGCGCCTCGATCCGCACATCCACGCCCTCGAACGTCTCGGCGCGCACATCGAGATCGACAGCCGCTACGAGATGACGACGGACGGCCTTGTCGGAGCGCACATCTTCCTCGACGAGGCGAGCGTCATGGCGACCGAGAACGCGATCATGGCCGCCGCGCTCACGCCCGGCGAGACGGTGATCGGCAACGCCGCCTGCGAGCCGCATGTCCAGGATCTCTGCCGCTTCCTCGTCTCGCTCGGCGCCGAGATCGACGGGATCGAGTCGAACGTCCTCCGCATCCACGGCGTCGAGAAGTTGCGCGGCGGGGAGTGGCCGATCGCACCGGAGCACATCGAGGTCGGCAGCTTCATCGGCCTCGCCGCGGTCACGAACAGCGATCTCACGATCGACGGCGTGCGGACGAAGGACATGGTCTCGATCCTCACGTCGTTCGAGCGGCTCGGGATCGAGGTCGAGCTCGGCGAAGACTCGCTGCGCGTGCCGCCGAACCAGGAGCTCGTGATTCAGAACGATCTCGGCGACCAGGTGCCGAAGATCGAGGACGGCCCGTGGCCTGCTTTCCCCGCCGACCTCACGTCGATCGCCGTCGCCGTCGCCACGCAGGCGTGGGGGACGATCCTCATCTTCGAGAAGATGTTCGAGAACCGGCTGTTCTTCGTCGACAAGCTCGTGTCCATGGGAGCGCGGATCATCGTCTGCGACCCGCATCGCGTCGTCGTCAGCGGCCCGACGCGTCTCTACGGTCAGCGGCTGACGAGCCCCGACATCCGCGCGGGCATGGCGATGCTCATCGCGGCGCTCTGCGCGAACGGACAGTCGGTGATCGGCAACGTGGGGGAGATCGACCGCGGCTACGAGCGGATCGACGAGCGCCTGCGCGCGGTCGGGGCGCAGATCGAGCGGGTCGACGCGTGACGGAGCACACCGCCGCGGGCGTCCGGTTGGACGTCCACGGCCGCGGAGTCGCGCACATCGAGACCGGTCTGCCGGTGCTCAACAGCCTCCTGACGCGACTCGCCGAAACGGCGCGGTTCAACCTCGTGCTCGACACAGAGCCGGGCGACGCGGAGGCGGAGGTCGACGCGGCCGGCGCTGCGCTCGGCACCGCGCTCGCCGGGCCGCTACGCGTCGGAGGCGCGCGCGGCTACGGCTCCCAGTCGCTCGCCTCAGCTGAGGCACTCGCGCACGTCGTGCTCGAGCGGAGCGACGAGCCGCTCTTCGTCACGAACGTCGACCTGACGGACGCGCAGATAGGCGGCCTCGGCACCGACGTCGCGCGGCGCTTCCTCGAGACGTTCGCCGATCACGCGGGCCTCGTCCTCCATATCCGGCTCCTCGACGGCACCGACAGCGACCACGTGCTCGAAGCGATCTTCAAGGCGCTCGGGGCCGCCCTGGCCCAGGCATGCGAACCGATCGGAGGAAGTGAATGAGCGAGAAGACTGTCGTACGGACAGAGGCGGCACCCGCGCCGTTCCAGGGGGCGCCGTACTCGCAGGCGATCGCGGCGGGCGGTTTCGTCTTCGTCTCCGGCCAGCTCGGGCTCAAGCCCGGCGACACCGCAATCTCGGGCGGGATCGAGGAGCAGACCGAGCAGATCTTCGCGAACCTCGCCGCGATCCTTGCCGAGGCTGGAAGCGACCTCGGCAAGCTCGTCAAGACGACCGTCTTCCTCCAGAACCTCGACGACTTCCAGGGAATGAACGGCGTCTACGCGCAGCACGTCGGCGACAACCCGCCGGCCCGCTCCACGGTCGAAGTCGCCAAGCTCCCCTCGGGCGCGCTCGTCGAGATCGAGGCTGTCGCCGCGCTCTAGGCGGGCTTACTCCGCCGGCCGCAGCGTGCTGAGCCAGTCCTCGACCCGGCGTGGCGAGGTGAGCCGCACCACCCGAGGCCCTGCGGGATCGGCGTCCCACGCTCGGATTCGGCGCCGTTTGCGGCTGAACGACCTGAAGTGCCAGCCGATGATCGACCCTCGGGAGAAGAGGTTGCGGAACGACTCGCGGTTGCCGTTGCAGATCAGCTTGCCGTCGATGGCACGGGCGACGCTGCGGCGGATCAGCCTGGCGAGCGAGAGCCAGCGCGGGAAGTCGAGGGCGACGATCATTTCGACGCGCGCGAGCGGGATATCGAGCCATCGCCCGTAGGCGGTATCGAGCACCCACCGTTCCCCTGCGCAGATCGCAGCGATCCGCAACCGCTGCTCGTCGTCGGGAACCTCGGCCCAGCCTGGCTCCCAGGTCAGGTCGTCGACGGCGTGCCAGGGAAGGCCGGTCGCGTCGGAGATGCGTTCGGCGAGTCTGGTCTTCCCTGAGCCCGTCACGCCGTACACGAGAATCCTCGTCGCCACGCAGGCGAGACTACTCGGGCGAACGCGTAGCGTTCCGCCGAGATGAAGGAGATCGAGGAGTACGTCCGCGGGCTCGGGCTGGATGCGTATCTCGTCGGCGGTGCCGTTCGCGACGAGTTGCTCGGACTCGAGTCAAAGGACGCCGACTTCCTCGTCCCCGGCGTCGACACCGAGCAGCTGCGGGCGGCGCTCGCGCCGCACGGCCGCGTGGAGGATCTCGTCGTCGCCGGCCGGCTCGTGGGCGTGCGGCTTCTTCCGCGCGACAGGCAGATCCGCGAGCTGACCCCGGCGGGGATCGAGTTCGCGCCGCCCCGCGCCGAGCGGAGCACCGGACCCGGCCGCCACGACTTCGAGATCGTCGCCGACCCGTCGCTCTCGGTCGAGGACGACATGAAGCGCCGCGATTTCACGGTCAACGCGATGGCGCGCCGCCTCGAGACCGGCGAGCTCGTCGACCCGCTCGGCGGGAAGGCGGACCTCGAGGCGCGCCGCCTCAAGACGGTGTCGGCGCAGAGCTTCCGCGAGGACCCGCTCCGGCTCATCCGCGCGCTCCGGTTTGTCTCCCAGCTCGGCTTCGAGCCGGACGAGACGCTGCTCGAGCAGATGCGCGAAGAGGCGAGCGCCGTGCAGCTCGTTTCCGGCGAGCGCATCGGCGGCGGTCTCGCCGCGGACGGGATGGGGGAGCTGTCGAAGCTCCTCATGGGACGGAAGCCGGCGCGCGCGCTCGCCATCGCCCGCGACACCGGCGTGCTTGCCGAGCTGATCCCCGAGTTCGCCGCCGTCCCGGAGTACCTGAGCGACCACATCTTCGCCGTCGTGCAGGCGAGCGCGGACGCGGGCGACACGCTCGCAGTGCGCCTCGCGGCTTTGTTCCACGACGTCGGGAAGCCGGTCGACGGCGATCCGCTCGGCCACGCGCGCGTAGGCGCCGACATCGCCGGAAAGACCCTGCGGCGGCTCCGCTATCCGTCGCGTCTCGTGAGCCGCGTCGTCGCGATCGTCCGCGAACATCCCTTCCATGCCGAGACCGCGCCACGCGAACCGCGCGACCTGCGCCGATATCTCGCCCAGCACGGGGACGAGCTCGCCGCCGAAATCACCGCGATGCGCTTCGCCGACCTCCGCGCGAAAGACCGCGACACGTCGGTCCTCGAGGAGATCGCCGCCGGTCTCGAGCGCGAGCGCGCGAATCCGCACCGGCTCGCCGATCTCGCCGTGACCGGAGACGACCTCATCGAGCTCGGCTTCACCGCCGGCCCGGCGCTCGGCGGCGCGCTTCACGCGCTTCTCGACGCGGTCGTCGACGAGCCGGAGCTCAACACGCGCGACGAGCTCCTCGCGCGAGCGAAGGCACTCCTGTGATCCGCTGGCACGTCGGCGGTTACGTCGTCGGGTTCACGACGCGCCTGGGCGGCGTGAGCGAAGGGCCGTACGCGTCGCTCAACCTCGGCCTCAAGACCGGCGACGACCGGCTGCGCCCCGGCGAGAACCGGCGCATCGCCTGCGCCATGCTCGGCGCCGACATCGGAAGACTCGCGCACAACTACCAGGTGCACTCCAACCGCGTTGTTCGCGCCGAGCCGGGGAAACACGGCGAGCACGCGGACGGGCTCTGGACCGACGCGCCGGGCGTCCCGCTTCTCGCGATGTCCGCCGACTGCCTGCCGATCGTCCTCGTGAGAACGCAGGGAACGCGTGCGCTCGCGGTGCTTCATGCCGGCTGGAAGGGACTGCTGGACGGAATCGTCGAGGCGGGCGTCGCTGCGCTCGGCGGCGGCGTTCTCGCTGCCGCGATCGGCCCCGCGATCGGGCCGTGCTGCTACGAGGTGGGGGAGGAGGTCGCCGCGCCGTACCGCGAGCGCTTCGGCGACGACGTCGTGCACGGGCGCAATCTCGACCTCTGGACGAGCGCCGAGCGAGCGCTCCGCGCTGCCCGTGTCGTGCGCATCGACCGCTTCGACCGCTGCACCGCGTGCGAGCCGGAGACGTTCTTCTCCCACCGCCGCGACCGTGGCGTGACCGGCCGCCAGGGAGTGATCGCCTACGTCGCCGACTAGGAACTCCTTTCGAAATGAGCACGGGCTGCCCGGCCGCGCTGCTCGGCGCGATACTGCGTCCTCAGTCGCGGGAATAGCGCTGCTATTCCCGCTCCCTGCGTCCTTGTCTCGCACTCGACCATCGCACCCGGTCAGCGCGTGATCATTCCGAAATGAGTTCTCGGATCCGCGAGCGCTACGAGAGAATCCGCGCTGAGCTCGGGCCGCGCGTGACGGTCGTCGCCGCGACGAAGTACGTGTCCCTCGAGGACATGGCCGTGCTCGCCGAAGCCGGCATCGAGGTCGTTGGCGAGAACCGCGCGCAGGATCTCGAGGCGAAGCACGCCGCGTACGGCGACGCGTTCCGCTGGCACTTCATCGGCCACCTCCAGAGCCGCAAGGCGCCGGCCGTGAGCGCCATCTGCGAGCTCTGCCACTCGCTCTCGTCGGAGTCCGCCGCGCGCAAGCTGACGATCCCGGCTCTCGTCGAGGTCAACCTCTCCGGCGAGCCGACGAAGTCCGGCGTGACGCCCGACGAGCTGCCTGCGCTCCTCGCGCTCTACCCCGACGTGCGTGGTCTGATGACGATGCCACCGGCCACCGCCGACCCCGAAGAGTCCCGCCCATACTTCCGGCGGCTGCGCGAGCTCGCAGAGCTCCACGGCTTGCAGGAGCTCTCGATGGGCACGAGCCAGGATTTCCGCATCGCGGCGGAGGAAGGCGCGACCTTCGTCCGGGTCGGTGCGGTCCTATGGCGGGAGTAACATCCTCGCCCGATGGGCCTCGCAAACGTCTGGGAGCGCGCACTCGTCTACTTCGGCATCGCCGATGACGAGGACTGGGACGAGGACGCGTACTACGAGGACGAGCCGGAAGAGGCCGACCCGTACGAGCGCCGCAACGTCCGCCACTTGCCGGCGCGGCGCTCGCGGCGCGACTACGACGACGACTGGACCGACCCCGAGCCGTCGGCGGATCTCCAGCGGACGAGCGTCCTCCGCCCGCGCCTGACCGACCAGCGCCGCGCCGCTCGCAAGCTCGAGCCGGTGCGCGGGCCGGGCACCTCGCAGGTCCACCTCGTCCTGCCGCGCAGCTTCAACGACGCCCAGCAGGTCGCCGACCGCTACAAGAACGGCGTCCCGGTGATCCTCAATCTCCAGTCGGCCGACGCCGAGCTGTCGAAGCGCCTCATCGACTTCGCGAGCGGTCTCACATACGCGCTCGAGGGCGGGATGCAGCGGATCGCCGACAAGGTCTTCCTCCTCACGCCACGTGACGTCGAGCTGTCGGCCGAAGATCGCGCCCGGATGCTCGAGCGCGGCTTCTTCAACCAGGCGTAGCTCCTAGACCAGGAGAACTCCCGTTCGGAGCGAACGGGGCCGCATGGGCTTCGCGGCCAGCTTCAGGTTGCCCTTGGGAGATGCGATCACGAACGCCGAGACGTTCGTCGACGTCTTCATCACCCTCTACAGCATCGTCCTGATCGCGTACATCGTCATGAGCTGGGTGCGACTGCCGTACTCGCTGACGCTCGACCGGATCCAGCGCTTCGCCCACGACGTCGCGGAGCCGTACCTGCGGCTGTTCCGGCGCCTGCTGCCGATGGCAGGGCCGCTCGACCTTTCTCCGATCCTCGCGTTCGTCGCACTCGCGGCGATCGACCAGCTCCTGCACTGGATCCTCGACCACTTCCACTAGGAGGAGAACCCCATGGGACTCACACCCGTAGAGATCAGACACATGCGGCCGCCGAAGACGCTGCTCGGCGGCTACCGCCGCGACCCGACGGAGCGGCTCTTCGACGAGATCGTCGCGAGCTTCGAGGACGTCTGGCGCGAGCGCGCCGATCTCGCCGACAAGGTCGAGCAGCTCCAGGCGGACCTCGTCCGCTTCCGCGAGCTCGAGAGCCTCCTCCGGACGACGCTCGTCTCGGCGGAGCAGGCCGCCGCGACGTTGAAGGATCAGGCACGCCGCGAGGCGGAGCTGATCCTCACCGAGGCTCAGGCGGCGGCACGCGAGATCCAGCGCCGCGCGGTGATCGACAACGACCGGCTTGTCACGGCGACGCGCCGCCTGCGCGCGCAGCTCAAGGAGGCGGCTGCTGTTCTCGACGAGACGGAAGCCGACGTAACACCGGTCGAGGAGGGCGCGACCGCGCCCGGAGGCGCCGAAGGCGACTCCGGTCTTCGGCCGGGCGGCGCCGGCTCGGCCGGCGGCGCTTCCAGCAAGGAGCGGGGCTGGCTCGTCGTCCCGGGCGCCGACGCAGCCTGAGACGCTGCTGACCTGCACATAGACTTGGCGCCATGGGCGCTGAGACGACTCGGCTGCGTCTGCGCGTCAGCCCCGGCGCGAGACGCGCAGCTGTTGTGGGACGGCAGGGCGACGCGTGGAAGGTGCGCGTCGCGGAGGCGCCCGAGCGTGGCCGCGCGAACGAGGCGGTTCTTCGCCTGCTCGCCGACGCCCTCGCGCTGCCCCGCACCGCGCTGACTCTCGTTTCGGGTCACGGCGCGCGGGAGAAGATCGTCGAGCTGACCGGGATCGGGCCGGGGCTGATCGAGCGGCGGCTGAGCTCCGCCGCCGAGGGCGGGCGTGAGAGAAAGGAAAGGCGTTGAGCACGATCGACACCGCGCACTTCCGCGACCTTCTTCTCGGCGAGCGCGGCCGGGTCGAGCGCGCACTGGCGGGCCTACGCGAGGGGCATCCCGGCTCGATGGAAGACGAAGCGGAGGAGGTCAACGGCGGCCTCGACACCGACGACCTCGGCGAAACCGCCTCGATCACGCTCGGTCGCGAGATCGACTACACGCTCGGCGAGAACGCACAGACGGTGCTCGGCGACATCGACGCAGCGCTGGCACGGATCGAGGACGGCACGTACGGGACGTGCACGAGGTGCGGCAAGGAGATCCCGGTCGAAAGGCTCGAGGTCTACCCGTGGGCGTCTCTGTGCATCGACTGCGCGCGCCTCGACGAGGGATGAGCGAACCCGCTCGCAGGCTCGACGTCCGCGTCGGCTCGTCGACGGACGCGCTGACGCCGGTCTCGAGCGCGACGCGATCGTTCGCGGCGACGCGTGGGCAGTGGCTGTCGCTCGCAGCGCTCGCGCTCGCGGCGATCGGCGCGGATCAGCTGACGAAGTGGATCGTCGCGTCGAATCTCGAGCTCGGCGGCAGCCTCCACGTCCTCGGGCCGTTCTGGATCCGGCACGTCCAGAACTCCGGGATCGCGTTCGGCTACTTCTCCAGCGCGACCGCGGCGGTCATCGTCCTCACCGCCGGCGCCGTGGCGTGGATGCTCGCGTACTTCGGTCGCTCGGGGGCGCGACATCCCGTTCTCCCGATCGCGCTCGGGCTCGTGATCGGCGGCAGCGTCTCGAATCTCACTGACCGGATCCGGCTCGGCTACGTCACCGACTTCCTCGACTTCCGGTACTGGCCGGCGTTCAACCTCGCCGATAGTTTCATCGTCATCGGCGTCGGGATCCTGCTCGCCGCGCTCGTCCTCGCCGACCGCAGGTGAGCGTCGTCGACGTCCCGCCGGAGGCGGCGGGGATGCGTCTCGACCGCTGGCTCGCGACGCTGCCGGACGTCGGCTCTCGCGGCGCCGCCGAGCGGCTGCTCGAGGCGGGAACGGTGCGCGTCGACGGGAGCCCGCGAGGGAAGAGCCACAAGCTCGCCGGCGGCGAGACCGTGGAGCTCGAGCTCGCGGCAGCGCCGCCGGAGCCCGAGGTGGCGCCGCTCGAGCTGACGATGGCCTACGAGGACGACCACCTCCTCGTCGTCGACAAGCCGGCCGGCGTCGTCGTCCATCCCGGCCCCGGGCACGCGGGAGGGACGCTCGCGCACGCGCTTGCGCTCGCCGGAGCCGAGGGCGGGGAGGAGGACGAGCGGGCCGGCATCGTCCACCGCCTCGACCGCGACACCTCAGGCCTGATGGTCGTGGCGCGGTCGCCGGAGGCCTACGAGAAGCTGGCGCGCCTCGTGCGCCGGCGCGAGCTCGTGCGCGAGTACCTCGCCCTCGTCGTCGGCAAGCCGCGGTCGAGATGCGGCACGATCGACGCGCCGATCGGCCGCGACCGCCGCGACCGTGTCCGCCACTCCCTCGACACGGACACGCCGCGCGCGGCGGTGACGCATTTCGAGCTCGAAGAGCTGCTCGACGGCTACGCGCTGTTGCGCGTGCGGCTCGAGACGGGACGGACGCACCAGATCCGCGTCCACCTCGAGGCGATCGAACTCCCGGTCGCGGGAGATCCGACGTACGGGCGCGCCGGGGTGCTCGGGCTCGAGCGGCAGTTCCTCCACGCGACACGGCTCGCTTTTAAGCATCCGATCACGGGCGAGGACGTCGACATCTCCTCGCCGCTGCCGCCGGATCTGGCCGCAGCGCTGGAAGCGGCGCGTGGCCGGGACTAGCGGACTACGAACTCGGTGCAAACTTGTCACACCTGGCCCTTGACAAAGTGCGGCAGCGAGAGGTGACGACTAATGGGGCGTTGGGCGCAAGGAAATGCTGAGCTAGCTCGAATCGGGAGGCTCGAGAAGGATCGAAACGTTGCCGGTCTGATTGCTGAGCTCGGAAATGACGCTGACTACGGTCGCTACACGATCATCCGTAGCCACGCGGCTACTGCGCTGGGACGGCTCGGCGACCTGCGCGCGGTACCCCACCTAGCTGAGTTAGCTCAAGATTCAGAACCGGTTGCGCGTCATAGCGCCGTGCGTGCGCTCGGGAAGCTCAAAGCGAAGGATGCTACGCAGGTCATCGTCTCGTGTCTTAGGGATCCCGAGCCAATGGTGCGAGCGGCGGCAGCCAAGAGCCTCGGCAAGCTTGAGAGTACGACCGTCGTGCCGGAGCTCTACGCCGTCCTCGACACTGATCCACACGCGGACGTGCGTCTCGTAGCTGCTCAAGCCCTCGTTGACCTTGGAGACGTTCCCGTCCGAAGCCGGCTGGATCAGGCGCTCCGTGACGTGTCCTGGCGAGTCCGGCATCACCCTGACCGCAAGAGGCTCAGACGTCTCGCAGATGCGTACGCTCGACGCATGGAGGGGCCTTGAGTGGAATCGGGGTCAGCGTCTTGCATTGACGCATCGCCCCCGAATCGAGTGACCTCGGATAGCGGCGACCCGTAGCTCTGGCCCCCCAGCTAACCTTCCGGACGTCACATCCCTACTCCCCGGCGGACCAGCCGCGGCGCGTGTGCCTCTCTTTGCGAGCGGTGCGCCACGACCCCGACCGGCGCGCGACACCCAACCAATCGAAGGAGCTTTCTCAATGGCATCGACGAGCTTGACCGTCTCCATGCGCGAGCTGCTGGAGGCCGGAGTCCATTTCGGTCACCAGACGCGCCGCTGGAACCCCAAGATGCGCCGCTTCATCTTCGCGGAGCGCGGCGGCATCTACATCATCGACCTCACCCAGACCTCCGAGCGGCTGGACGAGGCGCAGCAGTTTCTCCGCAACGTCGCCGAGCGCGGCGGCACCGTCCTCTTCGTCGGCACGAAGAAGCAGGCACAGGACGGCGTCGAGACCGAGGCTAAGCGGACCGGCATGCCGTACGTCAACCATCGCTGGCTCGGCGGTCTGCTCACGAACTGGCGGACGATGGCCGACCGGATCGACCGGCTGCACGGGATGCGGCACCTGCGCGACGAGGGGCAGATGGATCTCCTGCCTTCGAAGGAGCGCATCTCGATGGCGAAGGAGCTCGAGAAGCTCGAGGCGAACCTCGGCGGCGTCGCTGACATGCGCCGCCAGCCCGACGCGGTCGTGATCGTCGACCTCAAGAAGGAGGCGCTCGCGGTGCACGAGGCGCGCCGGCTCGGCATCCCCGTCGTCGCGCTTGTCGACACGAACTGCGATCCCGACGAGGCCGACTACGTCATCCCGGGGAATGACGACGCGATCCGCTCGTGCAACCTCGTGATCCGCGCGCTCGCCGACGCGATCGAGGCCGGCAAGAACAAGGTCGCGCCGGAGGAGTTCGAGGCGGCTCCTGAGGCTGGAAGCGTCGCCGGCGAAGCCGCCGACACCCGGCCGGGGGCTGACGATAAGCCCACACTTCCGGACGCGCCCGAGCCGGTTGCCGAAGTAGCACCGGCCGAGGAGCCGGAGCCGGTCGCCGAGGAGCCGCCCGCACCGGCGGCCGAGGAGCCTCCCGCAGAGGAGCCCGCCGCTGAGGCAGCGGCGCCGGAGGCAGCACCTGCACCCGAGGCGACCGAAGGGGGAGAGGAGTAATGGCGGCAGAGATCTCGGCCCAGCTCGTCCGCGAGCTCCGCGAGACAACCGGCGCGGGGATGATGGACTGCAAGAACGCGCTCGTCGAGACGAACGGCGACATGGAGGCGGCGATCGTCCTCCTACGCGAGAAGGGCATGGCGAGCGCTGCGAAGCGGGCCGACCGGGCCACGACCGAAGGCGCCGTCGGCTACATCCTTGCCGAGGACGGATCGAAGGGAACGATGGTCGCGATCGGCTGCGAGACCGAGCCGGTCTCGAAGAGCGACGAGTTCCAGGAGTACGCAACGAAGGTTCTCCGCGCCGTGCACGCCGACGGGATCGACGCCGCCTCGTCCCTCGAGGAAGAGCGGGTCGAGCTGTCGGCCAAGCTCGGCGAGAACATCGCGATCGCGGGAGCCGCCCGCTTCGAGCCGGTCGAGAACGGCCGCATCGGCGCGTACGTCCATCCACCGGCGAACAAGCTGGGCGTCCTCATCCACCTCAAGGGGGGCGACGACGAGCTCGCCCGGAACCTCGCGATGCACATCTCGTGGTCGGATCCGCGCTGGATCGATCGCGATGAGGTTCCGGCGGACCTCCTCGCCGCCGAGCGCGAGATCTATCTCAACTCGGACGAGGTGCAGTCAAAGCCGGAGCAGGCCCGTGAGAAGATCGTCGACGGCATGCTCAACAAGCGCTTTTACGCCGAGCGGGGAGGCGTGCTCGCCGACCAGCCGTGGATCCACGACGGCTCTATGACGGTCGGCAAGGTGCTTGCGGACGCCGGAGCCGAGGTGCTCGAGTTCCAGCGCTTCTCCTTGGCTGGATGAGCGAAGCCGCGTTCAAGCGGGTCCTTCTCAAGCTCTCGGGCGAGGCGCTCATGGGCGCGCGCGACTACGGGATCGACCCCGGTGTCACGCGCGCGCTCGCGAACGAGGTCGCCGGGATCCGCGCTGAAGGCGTCGACATCGCGATCGTCGTCGGCGGCGGCAACTTCTACCGCGGCCTGAAGGAGGCGGCCGAAAGCGGGATGGACCGCGCGACCGCCGACTACGGCGGGATGATCGCGACGCTGCTCAATGCTCTCGCTCTCCAGGACGCGCTCGAGCGGGAAGGCGCCGTCACCCGCGTCATGTCCGCGCTCACCGTCTCGGAGGTCGCGGAGCCGTACATCCGCCGCCGCGCGATGCGGCACCTCGAGAAGGGCCGCGTCGTGATCTTCGCGGCGGGAACCGGCAACCCGTTCTTCACGACCGACACGGCCGCCGCGCTCCGCTCGCTCGAGATCGGCGCCGACGCGATCCTCATGGCGAAGCACGGCGTCAAGGGCGTCTACGACGGTGACCCGCGGCACAACCCCGACGCCGAATTCCTGCCGCGCATCACGCACCTCGAGGCGATCGAGCGCGGCCTCAAGGTGATGGACACGACGGCGCTGTCGCTCTGCATGGACAATCGGCTTTCGATCCACGTCTTCGAGCTCGCGGAGGGCAACGTCGCGCGAGTCGTCGCAGGCGAGGAGGTCGGCACGATCATTTCGACAGATGCTGGAAGAATCGGCGGCGAAGCCGCCGATTCCCGGCGAGAAGACCGCGCTGCCTCCGGCAGCGCTGGTGAGGAGGCTTGAGCCATGGCAACCAGTGACGAGCTCATCGCGAGCGCGAAGGACAAGATGGCGAAGTCGGTCGAGCATGCGCGGACGGAGTTCTCGACGGTGCGGACCGGTCGCGCCTCGGCGGCGCTTCTTGACCGGATCGACGTCGACTACTACGGCACCGCGACGCCCCTCAAGCAGCTGTCGACGATCAACGTTCCCGAGCCGCGGATGATCACCGTCCAGCCGTTCGATCCGGGCTCGATCAAGGCGATCGAGAAGGCGATCTTGGAGTCCGACCTCGGCCTGACGCCGTCGAACGACGGCAAGCTCATCCGCCTTCCCATCCCGCAGCTCACGGAGGAGCGGCGCAAGGATCTCGTCAAGATCGTCCGCAACATGGCGGAGGAGCACCGCGTCGCCGTGCGCGACATCCGTCGCGACGCGATGAAGCACCTGAAGGAGCTCGTCGACAACGGCGAGGTCGGGGCGGACGAGGAGCACCGCGCCGAGGGTCGCGTCGACGAGATCACCGCCGAGCACACGAAGCAGATCGACGATCTCCTCAAGCACAAAGAGGACGAGGTGATGGAGGTTTAGTGCCCACCGAGCTCCCGGAGCTCGCGCACGCCGTCGCGATCATCATGGACGGGAACGGCCGGTGGGCGACTGCACACGGCGTCTCGGTCGCGGACGGGCATCGCGCCGGCTCGCGTGCGCTGCGGCCGGTCGTCGAGACGGCGATCGACCTGGGCATCGAGTCCCTTGCTGTCTATGCGTTCTCGACGGAGAACTGGGCCCGCTCTCCCGACGAAGTCGGCGCCCTGATGGAGATCTTCGGCGAGACGATCGACCGCGAGCTGCACGACCTCGCGCGGGAAGGTGTCCACACGAGCTTCCTTGGCCGGCGCGACCGTGCGCCCGTCTGGCTCCAGGAGAAGATGGCCGAGCTCGAGCGTGCAACCGAGCACGAGCGGCGTCTCCTCCTCTGGATCGCCTTCGACTACGGCGGTCGGGCAGAGATCGTCGAGGCCGCCCGCCGTGCGGCGGTCAGCGGCGCGGAGCTCGACGAGGCGTCGTTCGAGGCGTTTCTCTACGCACCGGAGATGCCCGACCCCGATCTCGTGATCCGCACGTCGGGCGAGCAGCGCGTATCGAACTTCCTCTTGTGGCAGTCCGCGTACGCCGAGTACGTCTTCACCGAGACGCTCTGGCCGGACTTCGGGCCGGAAGAGTTGCGCGCCGCGATCGAGGAGTACGCGAGCAGAAGACGTAGATTCGGCGGACGATGAGCGCAATCGAAGACACTGCGTCACCGGCTATGAGCAACTTCGTCTCGAGGATCCTGGTCGCTGCTGTCGGCCTGCCGCTCGTTCTCGGTCTTCTCTGGCTCGGCGGCTGGTGGCTGTTCGGGCTTGTCGCGGCCGCTGCGTTCGTCGGCGTGCACGAGTTCGTGACGACGGCGCGGCAGCTGCGCCCGCTCGCGCCCGCCGTCTATTTCGGCGTGCTGCTCGCGCTCATTGGTGCGGAAAGCGGCGAGATCGAGTGGCTGCTCGGCGGCTTCGCAGCGACCTTCGTCCTCGCGTTCCTCCTCAACGCCGCCGCCGAGACTCGCGCGCCGACGACGGCCGCTGTCGGGTCGACCGTGCTCGGCTCCGCGTGGATCGGGCTCGGGCTCGGCTCACTCCTCGTGCTCCGCGAGATGCATACGGAAGGCCGGCTGATCGCCTTTGCCGTCGTGCTCACCGTTTTCACTGCCGACACGGCGGCCTACCTCGCCGGGCGCATCGCCGGGCGCCACAAGCTCGCGCCGCGTCTCTCGCCGAAGAAGACGTGGGAGGGGCTCGTCGGCGGAGCGATCGCCGGGATCTTCGTCGCGTTCGTCGCGCTCTACGACACGCGGCACCACTACCTCTCTGCTCTCCAGTCGGTCGTGCTCGGAGTCGCGGTCGTGGCAGCGGCGGTCGTCGGCGACCTCTTCGAGTCGGCCCTCAAGCGCGATCTCGACGTGAAGGACACGGGACGGCTCCTCGGCGGACACGGCGGCGTCCTCGACCGTGTCGACGCGCTCCTCTTCGCAGCTCCGGCCGCGTACTTCATCGTGCGCGCGTTCGGCTTTCACTGACTCCGGCGTCCCTACACTTCGCCGGATGCGGCGCGTTGCTCTCCTCGGTGCGACCGGGTCGATCGGCCGCCAGGCGATCGAGATCGTCGAGGCGCACCCCGACCTCGAGCTCTGCGCCGTGGCGTCCGGCTCGACGCCGCTCGACGATATTGCTAGCCCACTGAGACAGATCGGCGGCGATCTCACGGAGCTCCTCGACCGCGCCGAGCCCGACGTCGTCCTCAACGCCGTCGTCGGCTTCGCGGGGATTCACGCGACGCTCTGGGCACTCGAGCGCGGCGTCGATCTTGCGCTCGCGAACAAGGAGAGCCTCGTCGCCGCCGGCGATCTCGCGCTCGCCGCGCAGGAGCGGGGCGGAGGGCGGATGCTGCCGGTCGACAGCGAGCACTCCGCGGTCTTCCAGTGCCTCGAGGGACGCGGCGGCGAGCAGATCGACTCGCTCGTCCTCACGGGCTCGGGCGGGCCGTTTCGCGGCCGCACGCGCGCCGAGCTCGAGGACGTCACGCCGGAGCAGGCGCTCGAGCACCCGACGTGGCGCATGGGTCCGAAGATCACGATCGACTCCGCGACGCTCGCGAACAAGGGGCTCGAGCTCATCGAGGCGCACTTCCTCTTCGGCGTGCCGTACGACCGCATCGAGGTCGCGATCCAGCCGACGTCGATCGTCCACTCGCTCGTCCGCTTCCGCGACGGTGCCGCGCTCGCGCACCTCGGCTACCCGGACATGCGCGTGCCGATCTCGTACGCGCTCACGTATCCGGAGCGCGCCGCGACCCCGTTGCCGCCGCTCGATCTCACGTCGCTGACGCTCGAGTTCTCGGCGCCCGACACGGAGACGTTCCCGATGCTCGCGCTCGCGCGGGAGGCGGGGGAGAAGGGCGGCGCCGCGCCGTGCGTGTACAACGCCGCGAACGAGATAGCCGTCGCCGCGTTCCTTGCGGGGAGACTGCCATTTCTCGCGATCCCGGAGGTCGTCGGAGAGACGCTCGCTGCGGCGGGCGACAACCCGGTGCGCGATCTCGACGACCTGCTCGAAGTCGACCGTGCCACGCGGGCGGCCGCGGAAGGGGCGCTGGCCGCAGCATGATCTGGGTCGCCGTAGTCGCCGGGTTCGTCGGGCTCGTCTTCATCCACGAGGTCGGCCACTTCGGCGTGGCGCTCCTCGTTGGGATGCGTCCGCGGAGCTTCTACATCGGCTTCCCGCCGGCGCTCGTGAAGATCAAGCGGCGCGGGATCGAGTACGGGCTTGGGGCGATCCCGTTGGGCGGGTTTGTGCGGATCCCGGGCATGCATCGGCCGGCGGCGCGCGATCTGCAGATCCTGCTCGAGCCGGCGATCGGGGAGCAGCCTTCGCTCGCGCCGGCAGCGCTCCGGGTTCGGCGCGCGCTGAACGCCGAGGACTACGACGCCGCACGCGGCGCCTATGCGGAACTCGAGGAGGAGGTCGCCGCTGCAAGCCTCTCTCGAAGCGCCCGTCGTGCCGCCGTGCGGGCGCTCCGCGACGTGGAGGAGGGCACGTCGTCCGACGCCTACTGGCGAGCGCCGACGTGGAAACGAGTCGCGGTCATCGCCGCCGGCCCGGCCGCGAACGTCGTTGCAGCGTTCCTCATCCTCTTCGTCATGTTCGGGACGAGCGGCGGGCCTACGTCGAAGGGGACAAGGGACGTCGCAATGGTCGACGCGGGGAAGCCGGCGGCGCACGCGGGTCTTCGCCCCGGCGATCTCATCGTCGCGGTCGACGGCGAGCCGACCCGCACCTTCGCGGACGTGTCGCACCTGATTCGCGGCAGTCGCGGCGCGCCGATCACGCTGACCGTAGTCCGGAACGGCGAACGTCTGCGGCTCGGCCCGGCGGCAACGATCCGTTCGCATGGACGCTGGATCTGGGGCTTCCTCCCCGCCGCGAAGATCGTGCGCTACCCCGTCGGCGGGGCGGCGAGCAGCGCGGCGCACGATCTCTGGAGCGTCGTCACGCAGACGGGTTCCGGGATTGCGTCCCTGTTCAAATCCCACTCGCGCGCGCAGCTCTCAGGCCCCGTGGGGATCCTCCGCGCCGGCCACGCCGAGCTGCAACAGGGCGTGACGTGGTACCTCGGGCTCCTCGCGATCGTCAGCATGTCGCTCGCGCTCATGAACCTCATCCCGCTGCTGCCGCTCGACGGCGGGCACATCCTCTTCTCGCTCATCGAGAGCGTCCGCCGGCGCGCGCTCGCCCGGGAGGTCTACGAGCGCGTCTCGCTCGTCGGGATCGCGCTGATCCTGCTCGTCTTCGTGATCGCGTTCCAGAACGACACGAGCCACCTGTTCGGATAGCCCGTCCGTACACTGATTCGAGGATGGCGAGCAAGCGGCAGATCTCTGTTGGCGGCGTCAAGATCGGCGGTGGCGCGCCCGTCGTCGTGCAGTCGATGACGACGACGAAGACGCACGACATCCCGGCGACGACGGCACAGATCGCCGAGCTTGCGTCGGCCGGCTGCGAGATCGTCCGCGTCGCCGTCCCGAAGACGGAGGACGCGGAAGCGCTGTCGAAGATCGTCCGGTTCTCGCCGGTGCCGATCATCGCGGACATCCACTTCAACGCGAGCCTTGCGCTGAAGGCGATCGAGCAGGGCGTCGCCGCCGTGCGCATCAACCCGGGCAACATCGGCGGCCCCGACAAGGTCGCCGAGGTCGTGCGCGCCGCAAAGGCGAAGGGCACGCCCATGCGGATCGGCGCGAACTCCGGCTCCCTGCCGAAGCATCTCGAGGAGCTCGCGCAGGCAGACCAGGCGGAGGCGCTCGTCGAGGCCGCGCTCGAGGAGGTGCGCCTGCTCGAGAGCCTTGACTTCTACGACTTCAAGATCTCCGTCAAGTCGAGCCACGTGCCGACGATGATCCGCGCCTACCGGATGCTCTCGGAGAAGGTCGACTACCCGCTCCATCTCGGTGTCACCGAGGCGGGTACGGTCTTCGCCGGCTCCATCAAGAGCGCCGTCGGGATCGGGACGCTGCTCGCCGAGGGGATCGGCGACACGATCCGCGTCTCGCTCTCGTCCGATCCGGTGGAGGAGCCGAAGACGGCGTACGAGATCCTCAAAGCGCTGAACCTGCGCGAGCGCGGGCCGGTGATGATCGCGTGCCCGTCGTGCGGCCGCGACAACGTCGGCGTCCACACGCTGGCGGAGGAGGTCGAGCGGCGGCTCGCCGAGTACCCGCAGGCGTTCGAGGTCGCGGTGCTCGGCTGTGCCGTGAACGGGCCGGGCGAGTCGGGCGACGCCGATTTCGGAATCGCGGGCGGCCGTGACGTCGGCTTCATCTACGCGCATGGCCGCGTTCTCAAGAAGGTCGAGTCCGAGGTCCTCATCGACGAGCTGTTCGCGGAGATCGACAAGTGGATCGCCGAGGGTATGAACCGCCCGAAGCGCCTCAAGATGGCAAAGCCTGCGGCCCTGGCAATGGCCGAGGCCTCGATGATCCCGCTCGAATAGTCTCAGGCGACAACACTGATGATCGCCAAAGCTTCACAGCTGTTCCTGCCGACCCTGCGTGAGCCGCCCGCCGACGCGGACGCCGCGTCGCACCGCCTGCTCGTGCGCGGCGGCTTCATCCGTCAGATCGGCGCCGGCCTCTGGAGCTTCCTCCCGCTCGGCTGGCGCGTGCACATGCGGATCGAGCAGATCATTCGCGAGGAGATCGAGGCGATCGGCGGCCAGGAGATG
>Ga0265338_10002059_pt1 | contig 31074 bp, 30 predicted proteins | sample 42126metaG_FD_193579 | JGI IMG/M metagenome (GOLD analysis project Ga0265338, IMG submission 193579) | Rhizosphere microbial communities from Carex aquatilis grown in University of Washington, Seatle, WA, United States - 4-21-26 metaG | ecosystem: Host-associated > Plants > Roots > Rhizosphere...
CTGGATGGTGCCCGCGCGTAGCGCTTCTTCCTGCTCGGCGGTCGTCATCTCGTGGACAATCACGCCGACGTCGGGCAGGCGCCGCTTGAAGATCCGCAGGATCTCGGGAAATACGATGTACAGCGCGGTCGCGGTCAGGCCGATCGCCAACTGCCCGATCTCGCCCTGGTCGGTGCGGCGCGTGAGTTCCATCGCCTGGTCCATGTCGCGCAGCAGCTTGCGAGTCTGCTCGAGGAATACTTCGCCCGAGCGTGTCAGGGAAACTTGCCGCTTGTTGCGATACACCAGTTGCACTTGCAGGTAGGCTTCAAGCATGCGCAACTGCTGGCTCAATGCCGGCTGAGTCATGTGGCAGCGTGCGGCGGCGCGGTGAAAGTGCAGTTCTTCCGCGAGCGCAAGGAAGCATTCTAGTCGTCGACGATCCATGGTCTATTCCGTCATCGCGCACCGGCCGCGCCAAGCCATTCTATCCACCGCGCCATCGGACATCGAGCTGATAAGCGCAGGTTATTAGGCAGGCATGATAGCAGGCGATCTCAAGATCAATGGGGCAGAGGAATGGAATCGATAGGTCGGCCCTATGCGTTTTATCACGCGCGCCGCTGTCGCTTACTTGAAGATTGATCGACGTGGATCCGCATTGTTTGAGACGTCGTCATAGCGTCCGCGCGAAGCCGGAAAACAAAAAGCCCAATCCGAAGATTGGGCTTATGCTTGATTCTTTTGGCTCCCCGACCTGGACTCGAACCAGGGACCTGCGGATTAACAGTCCGTCGCTCTACCAACTGAGCTATCAGGGAACAGCAGAGAACGTAATTCTAGGGTGGACTGAGCATCTTGTCAACAGGCATGCACGAAGAGATTGCCTGTTACGTCCTGCCCACCCCTATATAAACACACGCCATTGAGAAAAAACGATGCAGATCAACGCTCAAGCAAATTGAGTTTTTCCTTCACGTCTTTCCACTCGTCCGCTTCGGGTAGCGGAGCTTTGGTTTTGGTGATGCTCGGCCATGCTTTCGCGAGATCGGCATTCAACGGGATGAACGCTTGCTGATCGCTGGGCACGTCTTCTTCGGCATAGATTGCGTTGACCGGGCATTCAGCCACGCACACGGCGCAGTCGATACATTCGTCCGGGTCTATCGTCAGGAAATTCGGGCCTTCGCGGAAGCAATCCACCGGGCATACATCGACGCAATCGGTATAGCGGCATTTAATGCAGCTTTCGGTCACAACGTGGGTCATTCGGGCTCCTGCAAACGGTGAGCGGTAGTGCGTTCGGTTAAACCCGTATTGTAGCGTAATGTCGCTTTCAGATAGGAGCAAGGCCGCGGGCCTTTAGATCGAATCATGATTTGCATATGATAATTTTCCCTAGCGCAGAATCGCCCATGCGCATGCCCTCGATCGAGCCTGGGTCTGAAAAAGCGAGCACAGGCGCTATCCCGCGGTGTTTTCGTTTAAGATTCCGACGCTGACCGTTCGCTTTTCGTGTTTGTCCTTTCGCATGGGCGGCGCGCTGCATAGATAGGTCCGCGCGCGGCTTCCGCCCTCGTAACCCCCCGTAACGTTAGGCCTAGCAGGCACATGACGATCATCCACTCGCTGCTCGATACCGACCTCTACAAATTCACGATGATGCAAGTGGTCTTGCATCATTTTCCAGCTGCTCAGGTCGAATATCGGTTTCGTTGCCGGACGGCCGATGTCGATCTGGTCCCGTATGTCGATGAAATCAAGGCGGAAATCAAGGCGCTCTGTACCTTGCGCTTTCGCACGGATGAACTCGACTATTTGCGCCGCCTGCGGTTTATCAAAAGCGATTTTGTCGATTTTCTCGACCTGTTTCACCTCAACGAGAAATACATCTCCGTGAGCCCTGCGCCCAAGGGCAACGGCGAAATCGATATCGTCATTACCGGACCGTGGCTGCACACGATTTTGTTCGAAATTCCGGTGCTGGCCATCGTCAACGAAGTGTATTTCCGCAATACGCAGGCATCGCCCGATTACGACGAAGGGCGCGAACGCCTGAGCGAGAAAATCGCGCTGCTGGCGGTGCCACCCGATTACGCCGATTGCGCGATTGCCGATTACGGGACCCGGCGGCGTTTTTCCAAGCAATGGCATGAGGAAGTGATCCTCACGCTAAAGCAAAGTCTGGGCGCGCAGTTCGCCGGCACCAGCAACGTCTATTACGCGATGAAACATGGGCTGTTGCCGCTGGGCACGATGGCTCATGAATATCTACAGGCTTGCCAGGCGCTTGGCCCGCGGCTGCGCGATTCGCAGGTCTACGGCTTCGAAGTGTGGGCCAAGGAGTATCGCGGCGATCTGGGTATCGCGCTGTCGGACGTGTACGGCATGAAGGCGTTCTTGCGCGACTACGACATGTATTTCTGCAAGCTGTTCGATGGGGCGCGCCACGATTCCGGCGATCCGTTCGAATGGGGCGAGCAGTTGATCCGCCACTATCAGGCCAACCGCACCGATCCGCGTACCAAGGTGATGATATTCAGCGATGCGCTGGATATTCCAAAGGTCCTGCAGCTCTACGAGCGGTTTCACGGCCGCTCACGGCTGGCCTTCGGCGTGGGCACCAACTTGACCAACGACCTGGGCTACACGCCGCTGCAGATCGTGATCAAGATGGTGCGCTGTAATGGGCAGCCCGTCGCCAAAATGTCCGATTCGCCGGGCAAGAATATGTGCGACGACGTGGCCTATCTTGCGTATCTGCGGCAGGTGTTCGAGATCGAACACGATGGCTAGGGCGCGAAGCGCTATCGCCAACGTGCGATCACGCGCTAGATGCGCCAAGCCGTTGCTATCGTCCGTCTCGCCCCTATAATCGACCATGCTAAAACGATACGTATTGCTGGCCTTGCTGCTCCCCGCGGCGGCGCAGGCGGCCGACCTCGACGGCGGCTCTTTATCCGCGTGGTGGGGGCTACCGTTTGCCGGCTTACTGCTGTCGATCGCATTGCTGCCGCTATGCGCGCCGGCTTTCTGGCACGCGCATTTCGGCAAGGTTGCGGCGCTGTGGGCCGCCCTGTTGCTGGTGCCACTCGCCGTGAACCTGGGCGCGGGCGTGGCATGGACTAGCCTCGTGCATGCGGTTGTCGAGGAATACATTCCGTTCATTGTCTTGCTTACCGCGCTCTACACGGTCGCGGGCGGCATCTGTCTGCATGGCCACTTGCGCGGAACACCGCGACTGAACACCGGCATTCTGGCGCTGGGTGCCTGTCTGGCTAGCGTGATGGGCACGACCGGCGCGGCAATGCTGCTGATTCGGCCGTTGATCCGTGCCAACGAGCACCGTCGCAGCGTCGTTCATATCGTGGTGTTTTTTATTTTTCTGGTGGCCAATGCGGGTGGGGCGTTGTCGCCGTTAGGGGATCCGCCGCTATTTCTGGGTTTCCTGCAAGGCGTCGATTTCTTCTGGACCACGCAGCACCTGTTTTTGCCGACCTTGTTTGTCTGCGGCGTCCTGTTGCTGCTGTTCTATGCGATAGACCGGCGCGAGTTTTCGCGCCATCCGCCGGCTGCTCGCGTGAAAACGGTGCCGCGAGTGCGTTTGTCGCTCGACGGCCAAATCAACTTGCTGTTGCTAGCGGCGATCGTGGCGATCGTGCTTGCCACCGGCATATGGCGATCCGGCCTGGTATTCGCAGTCGCCGGTTTGCAACTGCCGCTCGAACACGTGGTGCGCGACTTGCTGCTAGCCGCCATCATCGCGATCTCGCTCAAATACACCCCGCATTCAGCGCGTTTAGGCAATGCATTCAATTGGGCACCTATCGTCGAGGTGGCAAAATTATTTGCCGCGATCTTCATCACGATCGGCCCGGTGATTGCGATCCTGCGCGCTGGCGAGGCGGGCGCGTTTTCGGTTATCGTGAAGCTGGTCGAGGATCCCCACGGACAGCCCTTGGTGCCGATGTACTTCTGGGCGACCGGACTGCTGTCGTCGTTTCTGGACAATGCGCCGACCTATCTGGTGTTTTTCAATTCCGCAGGGGGCAACGCGGACCAACTGATGAGCATGGGCGCCAGTACGTTGGCGGCGATTTCGGCCGGCGCCGTTTTTATGGGCGCTAACAGCTATATCGGCAATGCACCGAATTTCATGGTCAAATCGATCGCTGAAGCGCGCGGCGTGCCGATGCCCAGCTTCTTCGGTTATCTGCTGTGGTCGGGGGGTATTTTAGTGCCCTTGTTTTTGCTGACCACGGTGCTTTTCTTTCGTGGTTAGGATTGCGCTAGCCATCTGAACCACCTATCAATTGGAGACTGGCAGTGAAACCTAAAATTCTGGTGACCCGCGCGATTTTTCCCGAAGTCGTCGAGCGGCTCAGGACCTATTTCGAGGTCGAAGATAATCCGGACGATGTGTTGTACAGCGCGGAGGAAATGGCGCGCCGGGTATCCGACAAGGACGGCGTGATGGTGGTCGCCAGCCGCATCGGAGCGGACACGATAGCCGGCGCGCGCCGCTTGCGAGTGGTCGCCAATATGGCAGTGGGCTACAACAACCTCGATATCGAGGCGATGACGCGCGCGAAAATTCTTGCAACCAATACGCCCGATGTACTGAACGAAACCACCGCCGACTTTGGCTGGGCACTGATGATGGCCGCCGCTCGCCGGATCACCGAATCGGAGCACTATCTACGCGCCGGCCAATGGCGCAACTGGGGCTATTCGCTTTTCGCGGGTTCCGACATCTATGGCTCGACTTTGGGCGTGGTCGGCATGGGACGTATCGGTCAAGCCATTGCGCGGCGCGCGCAGGGTTTCGGGATGCGCGTCGTATATCACAACCGCTCGCAGGTAGCCGCTGAAATCGAACGCGAACTGAACGCCGAATATCTGAGCCGCGAAGCGCTGATGAAACAGGCCGATCACGTGATGGTCGTGGTGCCCTATAGCCCGGCCACGCATGGCCTGATCGGCGTCGCCGAGATCGCGTTGATGAAACCGACGGCAACGCTCACCAATATTGCGCGCGGCGGTGTGGTCGACGAAATCGCATTGATCGCGGCCTTGCGCGATCATCGGATTGCAGCCGCGGGCATCGATGTCTTCGAGAACGAACCCGCGTTCAGGCCTGAGTTCCTGGAACTGAGCAACGTGGTGCTCACGCCGCATATCGCCAGTGCCACGCTGGCGACACGGCTGGCCATGGCCAACCTGGCGGCCGACAACTTGATCGCCGGGCTAGATCTGGGGCCGCGTGCGGGCGATGCGCCCAATCCGATCAATCCGGAAGTGCTGGCGAACAAGCACGATAAGGCCGATTGATGACGAATCTGGAACTATTGCTCGGGGCCGTCGCCGTACTCGCGTTGCTGCTGGCGCTGGCCGTGTTGCTGCTGCGCGGCCAGAGCGGCGCGCGCGTGGGCGCACTGTTGGCCGCGCTGCCGGAATTGGCGAAGAGCCAGCACGACGAGCAATTGCGCGCCGGCGAGCGGCTGGAGCGCGAGCTGCGCGGTGAAATGGCGGAGAGCGGGCGCGCGGCGCGGGCGGAAGCCACCAGTGGCCTGGCGCAATTTCAGCAGACGCTCGCGCATCAACTCACGGGCATCGCCACGCTGCAGAACGCCAAGATCGATGGCTTCGGTCAGTCACTTGGCAAGCTGACCGAAAGCAATACCGCCCAGATCGAGGCGATGAGCCACAACCTGCAACTTCAGGCCCAGACCGCGCGCGAAGAGCAGGGCGGCGCGCTCAAGCGGTTTGGCGATACGCTGAACCAGCAGCTCTCGCAACTCTCCGAAAGTATCGATCGGCGTTTTAGCGAAGTCCGCGCCACGCTCGAACAAAAGCTCAAGGATATCGAAACCAACAACGCCACCAAGCTTGAAGAAATGCGGCGTACTGTCGACGAGAAGTTGCATGCGACGCTGGAGCAACGGTTGGGCGAATCGTTCAAGCTCGTTTCGGATCGGCTGGAGCAGGTGCATCGCGGCTTGGGCGAAATGCAGACGCTGGCCGCGGGCGTGGGCGATTTGAAGAAAGTGCTGACCAACGTGAAGACGCGCGGTACGTGGGGAGAGGTCCAGCTCGAAGCGCTGCTCGACCAGATGCTGACTGTCGATCAGTACGCAAAGAATGTGGCCACCGTGCCGGGCAGTAGCGAGCGAGTCGAGTTCGCGATCCGTTTGCCAGGGCGCGGCAATGATCCGGTTTCGGGCGAGAGCCGGCCGGTGTGGCTGCCGATCGACGCGAAGTTTCCGCGTGAAGATTACGAGCGGCTGATCGTCGCGCAGGAGAACGCCGATCCCATCGCCGTGGAGGAAGCGTCGCGCGCACTTGAGACGCGTATCAAGAACGAAGCGCGAACCATCCGCGACAAATATATCGCGCCACCCCATACGACCGATTTCGCCTTGCTGTACTTGCCCACTGAGGGACTGTACGCCGAGGTGTTGCGTCGACCTGGCCTGACCGATATTTTGCAGCGCGACTACCGCGTGACGATCGCAGGACCAACTACGCTGAGTGCCTTGCTCAACAGTTTGCAGATGGGCTTTCGTACGCTCGCCATCGAACAGCGTTCGAGCGAAGTGTGGCAAGTATTGGGCGCGGTTAAAACCGAATTCGGCAAGTTTGGCGATGTGCTGGCAAAAACCAAGGCCCAGCTCGAAACCGTGACGCGATCGATCGAATTGGCGGAAACGCGCACGCGCGTGATGAATAAAAAACTGCGCGACGTGGAAGCCTTGCCGGACGAGCGAGCCACAGGCGTACTCGAGCAACTGCTGCCGGGGGACGAGGCCGAGTTGCTGTAGCGCCGGCGCCGGGTTGACTCGATTCCGAAGAGCCGTTGTAGAGCGCCCCAAAATTGGACATGGACTCCAATGCTCGGCGAGGGGCGGTTCGTTCGCAGTAGCTCGTTTTTGCGTCGCCTTTATGACTGGGGAGTCGTGGCCGCAAATTTACTCAGTGCATCGCCCGTCATGCGCACGATGCGCCAATCTGGCAACACGGTGGCGCCCATGCTTTGATAGAAATCGATGGCAGGCTGATTCCAGTCGAGTACGGTCCATTCGAAACGCGCACAGCCGCGTTCATGAGCCAAGCCCGCGAGCCGCTGAAGCAGTGCTTTGCCTACGCCTAACCCGCGCTGGCTGGGCTGCACGTAAAGATCCTCGAGATACAGACCGCGTCGGCCCAGGAAGGTCGAATAGTTGTGAAAGAACAGCGCATAAGCGACGACGGTGCCCGCGACGTTGTCGGCCACCAGGCATTCGGCCGCCGGGTGGGCACCGAATAAAGCCTCGTGTAGATCGTGCGGGGTGGCAACAAACAGATGGGTCAGTTTTTCGTACTCGGCCAGTTCCTGCATCAGCGCATGGATTGCCGTCACGTCGGCGGCCGTCGCGGCGCGCAAACTGTGGGCCATCAGATTTCCTCGGGTATGTCGGACAGGGTGACCTCGATGCCGCCAAAGCGAGATGCGACCAGGTTGTAGACATGGCAAATAAACCAGAACAAGCCGAACCCCAGCAGGGCATTGATCATCAGTGCACTGGGAAAGGTCAGCACGTCAACCTGGCCATTGGCGAAATAGACGTACACGATGCCCGCCAGGATAATGGGCATGCTGACCGCCAGGTAAATCAGGATCAGTGCTTTTGCAGTCTGCAGCGGAGCGATATAGGAAATCTGTTTTTGCATAGTAGGCTCCGAAGAGCAGTGTATTGAATTCTCAAGCAGATCTTGCATCGCCAGTGCGATGGGGGCGTACCTGCTAAATCAGCCCGCTGAACAACATGATGCTGACGGCCTCGCCGGCGGCGACGTCGCCTTGATCGTGGTCCATGACGATCAGACAATTCGCGCGGCTCATCGAACTCAGCATGCCCGAACCTTGCGCCCCCGTCGCGTTGACCTGCCAGTGCCCCAGCGCGTCGCACTGCGCATGGGCGCGCACAAATTCGCTGCGACCGGCGCGTTTGCGCAACGCCGTGACCATGTTGGCCCTCAGTAGCGGCGCAGGGCTGGGCGCTGCGCCCGACATGGCGAGCAGCGCATCGCGCACGAACACGTAAAACGAAACCATGACCGCAACCGGGTTGCCGGGCAAGCCGAAAAACAGGGCACCAGGGCCTGCTTGCGGATCGGCGTCGGAGCCGCTGCCGCCAATGCGCCCGAAAGCGAACGGCCGGCCGGGCCGCATTGCCACTTTCCAGAATACTACCTCGCCCAAACGCGCCATCAATTCGCGGGTGTAATCGGCGTCCCCGACAGAAACGCCACCCGAGGTGATTACGGCGTCGGCGCATTCGGCGGCACTGCGCAGCGTCGCTTCGAGCGCAGCGCGGTCGTCGCGCACCACGCCAAGGTCGATGATGTCGACGCCCAGGCGCTGCAACATGCCATACATCGTGTAGCGGTTGCTGTCATAAACGCAGCCGGGCGGCAACGGTTCGCCAACCGAACGCAGTTCATCGCCGGTCGAAAAGAACGCAACCCGCAAGCGGCGCCGTACCGCCACTTCGGCATAACTGAGCGATGCCAGCAAGCCCAGGTCCGCCGGCGTCACAAGCCGTCCGGCCGGCAACGCGACGCAGCCGAGCGCGAGATCCTCGCCGGCATGACGTACGTTACTACCGGGTTTGACGACAGCTGCGCCAAAGCGGATCAGCGCTGCATCTTCGTCATCGACTTCGACGTATTCCTGCGCAATGACGGTATCGCACTGCGCAGGCAGCAATGCGCCGGTCATGATCCGGATGCACGTGCCGGGCGCAACTGGCGCATCGTGCGAGATACCCGCGTACGCTTGCCCCGCCACCTTGAGGGCCACGGTTTCTTTACCCGCGAGTTCCGCCCCTGCAAACGCATAACCGTCCATCGCCGAATTTTCATGTCCCGGCACATTGAAGGGCGCGAGTACGTCATGCGCGAGCACGCGGCCCAGCGCCGCGCGCAGCGCGACCTTTTCGACGGCGGCGACCGGTGTGGCCATGTCGTTGATGATGGTCCGGGCAAGCGCGACCGGCAGCGCGTGCGGATCGTAATCGCTCAGACAACTGGTGACGGATTGAAGCGTTTTCATCGCAAAGCGGGTAGTCGCGGAAAATGTACGCGGCCATTCTTCCTCGTCCCGTCTATGGCATCGTGGCCGAGTCGGATCTCAAGGGAAAAAGTGCCAAGGGGAGGAAGTGACGCTCGCACAGCTAGCGTTCACCGCGCTCAAGGCCGTTCAATTCCTGCAACGAGTTGACATTGTAAAACGCGTGGTCGTCGGGGAAGCAGGCTTCGACGGCGTTGTGGCGTGCGTACCACGCGCTTACCTTGCGCCCACCGTTCGCCAGGTAAGCGGCGAGATCGTCGGCGAGCGCGCACGCGACCAGCGCGCACGCAGGGTGCTGGCGCCGGGATCCATCGTCGGCTTGGGTCACCGCGTAAGCGAGCAGCGCACCGCTTGCGCTGCTCGCGTCTTGGAGGACGCTGGCGAGGTCCAGCGGCACGCCAGGCACGTCGCATGGGCTGCACAGCACGTAGCGGGTCGGCGCCGCCTGCAGGCCTGCCAGCAGGCCTGCCAGCGGGCCCAGCGAGAGGGCGCTACGGTCGGTGACGACCGTAGCGCCCAATTGCCGGTATTGTTCCAGATTGCGGTTGGCGCTGATCAGTAGTCCGTTGACTTGCGGGCGCAAGCGCTGCAGCACGTGGGCGGCAAGCGGCACACCGTGCAGCAGTTGCAAGCCTTTGTCGAGGCCGCCCATGCGTGTGCCTTGGCCGCCGGCGAGTACCAGGCCGGTCAGATCGCAGCGAGTGGGCGGCGCGGCTGGGAGGGTGGGCATGCGCAGCGCTTCAGCCACCGATGTAGGACATCTCGACGCGTTGTTTGCCCGAATTTTCCGCGTCATCGTGGTCGTCGTGCCCATCGAGCTTAAGGGCGCGCAGTTCCGAATAGCGATCGTCTCGCGCCCCCCAGATATGGGCCAGTGCGGTTTCGATGCGCGCGTCGGCGCACGCCGGGGCTAGCTTATCGTTGCGCAACAGCGCCCGCAGGTCATAGCCGGAACTGGCAAACAAGCACAGGTAAAGCTTGCCCTCGGTCGAGAGACGCGCACGCGTACAACTGCCGCAAAATGACTCGGTTACGCTGGAAATTACGCCGATCTCGCCGCTACCGTCGGCATATCGCCAGCGCTGCGCGGTTTCTCCAGCCACCTCGCTGTCGCGCCGCAACAGCGGGAATTCGGCGTGGATACGCGCGAGAACCTGCGCGGATGGCAGCACTTCGGCCATGTTCCATCCGTTCGAGGTGCCGACATCCATGTATTCGATAAAGCGCAGCACCGCGCCGCTGCCTTTGAAGTAGCGTGCCATCGGCAAAATCTCGCGGTCGTTGGTGCCGTATTTGACCACCATGTTGACCTTGAGAGGCGCCAGACCGACCGCATGGGCGGCTTCGATCCCCGCAAGCACGTCGGCAACCGGGAAATCAGCGTCGTTCATCATCTTGAACAGCGCTTCGTCGAGCGCGTCCAGGCTCACCGTCACGCGTGTCAATCCCGCATCCTTCAGGGTGCGCGCCTTGCGGGCCAGCAGCGACCCGTTGGTGGTCAGGGTGATGTCCAGGCCGCGCCCGGATGCCGTGGTCAGCCGCGCGAGTTTTTCAATCAGATGTTCGATGCTTTTACGCAGTAGCGGCTCACCGCCCGTCAGGCGAATTTTTTCGACGCCATGCGCGACGAAGATACGTGCAAGTCGTTCGATTTCTTCGAAACTCAGCAGCGACGAGTGAGGCAGAAAAACGTAGTCCTTGTCGAACACCTCGCGTGGCATGCAATACACGCAGCGAAAATTGCAGCGATCGGTGACCGAGATGCGCAGGTCTTTGAGCGCGCGGCCGCGCGCGTCGACTAGTCTGCCTGTAGGGACGACCACCGGCCCGGAGACGTCGGGGACGACGCTACCGTATCGTAAATCGGCGACAGGAATGACTTTGGCTGACATAACGGCTTTATCGGGCTTAGTCTGTCATTGTAGCGGATCGGAGGGCAGAGGGCTTGCGCGAGGGGCCAGGAGTGAGCTGATGCGAGCGCGCGCTCAGGGCAAAAAAAACGGAGGAGCGTAGAGCTCCTCCGTCTTGACGGGCGGAAGAATGACCTTCCGCTCGGCCGGTATTACTGCGCCGGCGTGTCGTGGCGTGCGGTTTCGACCTGCTGCATCGGCGCGGCGTCGGCCGGCGGCAGTGCCTTGCGCGTGCGCGGTGCGCGCGGCGCATCGGCGTGGCGTGCCGCGCTCTCGGCCGCGGCCTGGAACTTGGCAGAGTCGGTGTTGACCCAAACCAGGCCGGCCGATTCCAACATGGGCTGTAAGGCTTCGATCGAGACTTTCGCTACCGGTGCCGCTACCGCTACCGCTACCGGTGCCGGTGCTGGCGCTGGCGCGGCAGCTACCGGGGCAGCGACGGCGGGGGCAGTCGCGACTGGAGCAGGCTCGAATGTAGCGGCGGGCGCCGGTTCAAGCGTAGCCACGGCGACGGGCTCTTGCGGCACGGCTGCCGCAACGGGAACCGCTTCCGCCACAGCGGGCGCGGGCTCGGCGGCCACGGGCGGCGATGCTGGCATTGCCGTCACGTCCGCAGTGAGAGCATCGTTGACTTCGGTCGCCGGCGTCGGCACAACTGGCGCAAAAGTGGCGCTAGTGGCAACTTCCTCGATCTTTGCCGCTTCGGGTTGCACAACAGGTTCGTGCTGCACCGGGGCAACGGCGTGATCCGCAAGCGTTTCCACCGGAGCGGTTGCCGCGATGCGCTCTGCTGCGACGGGTGCGGCAGGAGCTGCCGCCGGTGCAGTCGGAATTGCCGGAGTTACAACGACCGGTTCACTTGCCACTTCATTTGGCGCTTCATTTGGCACATTCACGGCGGGGGCCGAGTGCAACAACGGGCTGATCGCGCTCGCCGACACAGTTTCGCTAACGGGCGCCGGACTTTCGGCCTGCGAGCTGGCTTCATCGGCTTCGGATTGAATCGAGCCTTCTGCGCCTGCTACTGCGCTCTCTTCACGATCGCGACGGCCACCACGCCGGCCGCGCCTGCGCCGACGACGCTCGTCGCCTTCGCGCTGTCCGGCTTCTTCAGCACTCAGTCCCGCGGTACCGCCGATAACGGCGCGTTCCGGGTCCGTGAGCTTCGGTTCCATGCCTTCGGGCGCGCTTTCCAGCGACAGATTGACAGTTTCGGCTACGACATCCGCGGGTTTGCGCTCACGGCCGGCACGCTCGCCTCGTTCAGCGCGCTCGCGACGCGGCTCTGGACGCTCGGCGCGCACCTCGTTGCCCGATTCGACGCGCTCGGCTTGCCGGTCACGACCGCCGCGGGTTTCGTTACGGCCTTCTGCGCGCGCGCCGTCGCGGCTAGCGTCACGGCCACCCTCGCGGTTGGATTCACGACTCGCTTCGCGTTCTTGACGCGGTTGGCCATTGGCCGCGCGCGGGGCTGCGCCCTCGCGCGGACCGGAACCGCCGCGGTTGCCGTTGCGGCCACCGCGGCCGCCGCGCTCGGAGCGTTCACCACGCTCGCTCGTGCGTTCACGTGCTGGCACAGCAGGAGCGGCCACCTTCGCGGGCGCGGTTTCGACGGCCACCGGTGCGCCGCCAAACAGACTCTTGAGCCAATTGAAAAAGCCGCCGGAGGCCACCGCAGGGACGGGCGCCACGGGTGCCGCCGGACGCGGTGTGGCGGTTGGCGCCGGGCGGTCCGGCGTAATGCCTTTCACCGCAGCTTCCTGCTTGGGCTTCACTTCTTCGGTACGCTTGCTGTAACCGGAGTCTGCTTCCAATTCCTGAGCCGCTTCCTGCGCCATTTTCCAGCTGGCGGTCGGTTCATCCAGGCGCGGATCGTCGTGGCGCAGACGCTCGAGCTTGTAGTGCGGCGTTTCCAGGTGCTTGTTGGGGATCAGCAGCACGTTGACCTTGAAACGCGTCTCGATCTTGTTGATTTCCTGGCGCTTTTCATTGAGCAGGAAGGCGGCCACTTCGACCGGCACCTGGCAATGAATCGCCGCGGTGTGTTCCTTCATCGCTTCTTCCTGGATGATGCGCAGGACTTGCAATGCGGACGATTCGGTATCGCGGATGTGGCCGGTGCCGTTACAGCGCGGGCAGGTGATATGGCTGCCTTCGGAAAGCGACGGACGCAGGCGCTGGCGCGACAGTTCCATCAAGCCGAAGCGCGAGATCTTGCCCATCTGGACGCGAGCACGGTCGTACTTGAGCGCGTCTTTCAGGCGCTGTTCGACCTCGCGTTGGCTCTTCGGCGATTCCATATCGATGAAGTCGATGACGATCAGGCCGCCCAAGTCACGCAGGCGCAACTGGCGGGCCACTTCGTCGGCGGCTTCCAGGTTGGTGCGGGTAGCGGTTTCCTCGATGTCGGCGCCTTTGGTCGAGCGCGCCGAGTTGACGTCGATCGAGACCAGCGCTTCGGTATGGTCGATCACGATGGCGCCGCCCGAAGGCAGCGGCACGGTGCGCGAATAGGCGGTTTCGATCTGGTGCTCGATCTGGAAGCGCGAAAACAGTGGCACATCGTCGTGGTAACGCTTGACCTTGTGCATGTTGTCCGGCATCACCACGCTCATGAACGCGCGCGCCTGCTCTTCGATTTCCTCGGTGTCGATCAGGATTTCGCCGATATCGGGCTGGAAGTAATCGCGAATCGCACGGATCACCAGGCTCGATTCGAGATAAATCAGCAGGGGGCCGCGCGTAGAGCCGGATGCCTCTTCGATCGCGCGCCACAATTGCATCAGGTAATTCAAGTCCCATTGCAATTCTTCAGCGCTGCGCCCGATTCCGGCGGTGCGGGCGATGATGCTCATGCCGTCCGGCAATTCGAGCTGCGCCATGGTTTCGCGCAGTTCCTGACGCTCGTCGCCCTCGATGCGGCGCGAAACGCCGCCGCCGCGAGGATTGTTGGGCATCAGCACCAGGTAGCGGCCAGCCAGCGAAATAAAGGTCGTGAGTGCAGCACCTTTATTGCCGCGTTCTTCTTTCTCGACCTGGACAATCAGCTCCTGGCCTTCGCGCAGCGCATCCTGAATGCGCGCGGAGCGTGCGTCGACACCATCCTTGAAATACTGGCGGGCGACTTCTTTGAACGGCAGAAAACCGTGGCGATCTTCGCCATAGTTCACGAAACAGGCTTCGAGCGAGGGCTCGATGCGCGTCACGACGCCTTTGTAAATATTGCCTTTACGCTGTTCGCGACCGGCGGTTTCAATATCGATGTCGATCAGCTTTTGGCCATCGACGATGGCGACGCGCAGTTCTTCCTGCTGCGTCGCATTAAATAACATGCGTTTCATTAAACGGCTCCAGAGCGGCTGGGCCGGCCCGAGCTCAGCAGCGCCGCAAGGCGCAGGCAAGGATCGGGACGACGGCACGCCACGCTTTTGTTGTCACAAAACACGCTGGGCTGGAATTCGGGCGGGAGAATTGCCTGGGGCTCTCGTTTCGCGATATGACCGTGAAAACGATGCCAGGGCACATGCAAAGGGCGCGCGGCATGTCACACCGAGACAGGCGGAAACAGCCCCTGATTGGCGGGGTGCGTATCAACGCAAGCCGCGCCCCTCCGGGAGTGTCAGCAGAACCGGGCCGCAATGTGCGTGGGGTTTTCCGTGACGTGTCTCAATCTGTTGTGGTGCTGCCAGCTTTCAATCCTTGCGGGTAGCGCGCTTCTCGCGGCTTGTCCGTCAGGATATCTGGCTCGATACCGGTCGTCTTTGCAATTGAGCCAGCCGGATGGAAATGACCCAGTGCGCAAAGCATGCCGTGGGCTATCACCAATATTGAGGGCTGGCCGTAAAAAATTCTTTTTAGCCTGAATTCCGTTGCCTTTTCGAGACCTGTCTCAGCCGAACGCACCTCTGGGCGCCGTCCCTGCCTGCATGAATCTCGTGCGTGCAACGTGTTGCTCTTATTCTCCGGTGAGCAACTGACCCGGGGCGCAAGTAGAATAGCGGTTTGTCGCTCGCGCCAGACATACGCGGACCGCGCGCCTGGTTCAGGCTCTGCGGAACACCCTGCTGGGGCAAATTATATGCAGAATGAATGAGTTAGGCAAAATATCCCCGCAACGTACGTCCGCGGACCAGGTTTCCATGGTTGAGATCGGCGACGAATCGGCGGGGCAGAGAATTGATAATTTCCTCTTGCGCGCCTGTAAAGGCGTGCCGAAGAGCCATATCTACCGCATCCTGCGTAGCGGCGAGGTGCGTGTCAACAAAGGCCGGATCGGCGCGGACTATCGTTTACAACTAGGCGATCAAGTGCGCATACCGCCGATCCGGGTAGCGCAAAAAGAAGATGCCGCACGAGGCACTATCGTGCCGCCGGCGTCTTTTCCAGTGTTGTTTGAAGACGACCATTTACTGGTGATCGACAAGCCCGCCGGCGTCGCCGTGCACGGAGGAAGTGGGGTCAGCTTCGGCGTTATTGAACAATTGCGTCAAGCGCGTCCCCAGGCCAAATTCCTCGAATTGGTGCATCGGCTCGATCGCGAAACCTCGGGCGTGCTGATGCTGGCCAAAAAACGGGCGGCGTTGGTCGCTCTGCACGAGCAAATTCGCGAAAACCGGATGGACAAGCGCTATCAGGCTTGTGTGTCGGGGACATGGACCGATCAGCGACGCGTAGTCAAGGTGCCGCTGCTCAAATATCTGACCGGCGACGGCGAGCGGCGGGTGCGCGTGCAGGACGAGGGGCAAAGCGCCCACACGGTGTTCAATTTATTGGAACGCTATGACGGTTACGCACTGCTCGAAGCCGAACTCAAGACGGGCCGCACGCACCAGATCCGGGTCCACCTGGCTCATTTGGGCACGCCGATCGTCGGTGACGATAAATATGGCGACTTCGCCTTCAACCGTGAACTTGCCCGCCCCGGCGCCAATCCGCAGTTCAAGCGGATGTTTCTACACGCTTACCGGCTCACGTTGACGCACCCGGCGACCGGCTCGCCGCTTACGGTGCACGCGCCTTTGCCGGCAGACTGCGAGCGATTCTTGCAGCAGCTCCGTATCCAAACTGCGCGAAATCCGCGAAATCCGAAAGAAGGCTAAGGCTTCATGGCTCAACAAAATTTTGATTTGATCGTGTTTGACTGGGATGGCACGTTGATGAATTCGACTGTGCACATCACGCGCAGCATCCAGGCTGCTTGCCGAGACCTCGGCTTGCCGGTGCCCGACGATATTTCCGCCAGCTACGTGATCGGCCTGGGCCTGCGCGACGCGCTGGAGATTGCGGTGCCGGCACTCAAGCCGGAGGACTATCCGAAGCTCACCGAACGCTATCGTGTGCATTACCTGGCCGGCGACCGCACGACCGAGCTGTTCGCGGGCGTGCGCGAAATGCTCACCGACCTGCGCGAGGCGGGTTATTTCCTCGCCGTGGCGACCGGTAAAAGCCGTGTAGGCCTGAACCGGGCGCTGGACGCGGTACGATTGACAGGCATGTTCGATGCGACACGTTGCGCCGATGAAACATTTTCGAAACCGAATCCGGCGATGCTGCATGAGTTGACCCGCGAGCTGGGGCAGGATCTGCGCCGCACGGTGATGATCGGCGACACCACGCACGACCTGCAAATGGCCGCCAACGCCGGTGCGGCCGCGGTCGCTGTCACTTATGGCGCTCATCCCGTCGATACGTTGCTCGCGCTCGAACCGCGCTTTTGCGCGAACAACGTGGGCGAGTTGGCGGCCTGGTTGCGGCAAAATGCCTGATGTTGCCCGAGATAGCCGGACAGGTGGCGGCGGGCCCGATACCGACTCAAGCTGGAGCAGGAATGGACGCAGTACCGGTATGTGCATCGGAAACACTGCATGATGGCGGCCTTGCGGTTCGTCTGAAAGCGCAGTGCTATGGTCGCGACACCAGCGTATTTTTTGTGCGCTTTCGTGGCGTGGCCTATGGCTACCTGAACCAGTGCGCGCACGTGCCCACCGAACTCGACTGGAACGAAGGGGAGTTTTTCGAACCGTCGGGCCTATACTTGATGTGCGCCATGCATGGCGCGATTTATGCTCCCGATACCGGCTATTGCGTGCAGGGGCCGTGCCGCGGCGGCCGACTGCGGGCTTTGCAAGTGGAGGAACGCGATACGCCCGACGGGCGGCGAGTGTTCTGGTTACCGCAAGCCCCAGTGCTGCCGCTCGAGCCCGACGAAATGCCTTTGGACTCTCCTTCTTCTTTGTGAAAAATAAACGATGTCAGATCAATTGACCCCCGAAACGCCTCCTAAAACCGAGCGTGTGGCAGCTGCCGCCGCAGGCGAGCCAGGCTGGGAACGTGCTGCGCTCGAACGCATTGCGCTTGCCTCCATTAACGAACAGCGCGCTGCACGGCGCTGGAGAATTTTCTTTCGCTTCGCCTTTTTGGCGGCGCTCGTGGCGATCGCCTGGGGTATCTTCAACCTGGCAGGCACGGGCACTGCCGCTACGAGCGGGCGTCACACCGCATTGGTGACGCTTAATGGCGAGATTTCCTCGGGCGGCCAAGCGAGTGCCGACAATATCAATACCGCTCTGGATGCCGCGTTCGAAGATACCGATACCGTAGGCGTCGTGCTTGAGATCAACAGCCCCGGCGGCAGCCCCGTGCAGGCTGGCATGATCTACAACGAGATCAAGCGCTTGCGCGCCAAATACCCGGCCAAACCGCTTTACGTGGTGGTCGACGATATGTGCGCGTCGGGCGGGTATTACGTGGCGGCGGCGGCCGACAAGATCTACGTTGACCATGCCAGCATCGTCGGCTCGATCGGCGTGCTGATGGACGGCTTCGGTTTTACCGGCCTGATGGACAAGCTCGGTATCGAGCGGCGATTGCATACGGCCGGCGAGAACAAGGGTTTGTTCGATCCGTTTTCACCGGAAACCGAGGCAGCCAAGCAACATGCCAACGACATGCTGGCTCAGATTCACGCTCAGTTCATCGATGCGGTGAAGCGCGGCCGTGGTGCACGCCTGAAGGAAACGCCGGATATTTTCTCGGGCCTGTTCTGGACCGGCCAGCAAAGTGTCGACCTCGGTTTGGCGGATGGTTTTGGCGACACTTCCTACGTGGCACGCGATGTGATCAAGGCGGAAGACTTGGTCGACTACACGGTGAAGGAAAATTTCGCCGACCGCGTGGCGCATAAGTTCGGCGCGTCGATCGGTGAGGCTGCAGTTCACACCTTGCTGCTCGGTGGTTTCAAACTGCAATAAAAACGATGTGGCGGCGCGCCTGACATTGGGCGCACCGAGCCCGGGCAGGGCACATCGTGGCCGGCGCTATGTCCGGCTTTTTTTTGCGTGGAGCGTTGCGTTATGGCGCCAGTATCGAAAAAATCGCGGGGCGCTTGTGCAAATCGAGCGTGTCGAGGCGCCAGTCGGCCAGCGCGCGCGTGACGATTTGCTCGGTTGCCAGTGTCAGGTCGACAGCGACCGACAGTAGCGTAGTGGGCGCGCAACTGGCGATCAGTGCTTCGAGCATTGCCCGGTTGCGGTACGGCGTTTCGATGAAAAGCTGCGTCTGTTTTGCACGACGCGATTGCTGTTCGAGTTCGCGTAGCCGTGTACCGCGTTGCGCCGCATCCACCGGCAAGTAGCCGTGAAACGTGAAACTTTGCCCGTTCAGGCCGGACGCCATCAGCGCCAGCAAGATAGAGCTTGGCCCAACCAAAGGCACGACTTTCACGCCATGGCTGTGGGCTTGCCGCACCAACAGCGCGCCGGGGTCGGCCACGGCCGGGCAACCCGCTTCGGAAACCAGCCCGGCGTCGGTCCCGGCCAAAATGGGTGCGAGCAACCCGACGATCGCCGAGCTTGGCGTTTGCACGTTCAACTCGCGAATCTCGATCTCCTGGATGGGCCGTTCGGCGCCGATTCGCTTGAGGAAGGCGCGGGTGGTCTTGGCATTCTCGCCGACAAAATAGGTGAGCCGGGCGGCTTGCGCGCGTACCGGATCGGGCAGCACGCTGGCGAGCGCGGCCGCGTCGCCGTCGCCCAGGGTGTTGGGAATCAGATAGAGAACGCCGCTCATGATGGTGCAAATAGTGGGTAACCGGCCTCAAGCAGCATGCCGGTAAGCGCAATCAGAGGCAGGCCGACCAGTGCTGTCGGATCGTCGGAGTGTACGGCTTCGAGCAGGGCAATGCCGAGTCCTTCCGATTTGGCGCTGCCGGCCACGTCGTAAGGCTGCTCGGCATGCAAATAGGCTTGCAGCTCGGTGTCGGGCAAGTTGCGAAAGCGCACCCGGGTAATGACGTCCGCAGTGCGCGCGACTCCGTTGCGCGCGTCGAACAGGCACAAGGCGCTATGAAATTCCACGGTTCGGCCGCGCATGGTCTGAAGTTGCAGGAGTGCCGCGGCGTAATTGCCCGGTTTGCCCAACTGCTGTCCATCTATCGTGGCAACCTGGTCTGAACCGATGATTAGCGCATCGGGCGCGTTGCGTGCGACGTCGCGGGCTTTGGTTTGGGCGAGGCGTTCGGCTGTCTGGGCTGGCATTTCTCCCGGTAGTGGGGTCTCGTCGCTACCCGGAACGACGACCTCGAACGGTACGCGCAAGCGCTCGAGCAATTCGCGTCGGTACCGTGAACTCGATGCAAGAATCAGGCGGCGTGGGGGGAGGGCATCTGCCATGGCGTAGAGGGAAGTCAGGTCGGGGGTGGCCGAGATTAGCAGAATTTCGAGCGAGCGAATCAGGGCCGTTCCTTAAAATGCGTGAAGCAATGCATCAGCTCGACGCCAAGCCCGGCCGTTGCGTTTTTCGCTCGTCCACTTAAGTGTTTGACCTTAAAAGATAAAGCCGATAAAATCATGAGCTTTTCGCGGTCTTGGTGTCAATGCACGCTTATGCGTAGCGCGACGGCTCGGTATCAGCCTCCATCCAGGATTTGAGCGTAAGCCCGACGCGTATCGCCCGTGCACATGGAATTTCCCGGCGGCCTTTTTGATGGCCGTTTCAAAGCCCTTTTTGCCCTGGAGCTTATATGGTCCGAGATTCGGGCAAGACGGCGCAGCCGGATGTATTGCAACCCGATGCTGCGCGCAGCATCGATATATTCGAATTTGTCCGTCACCAGCGCAGCGCTGTCGGGACGATCGGTCTGGGTCGCTTGCCGCGGCTGCTGGCCGAGGTGCCGCCGGACGCCGCCGATTTGCCTGCGCCGTTGAATTGGCAGGCAAGCGGATCCACGACGTCGCAAGCGGATGAAAGCGGGCAGCACGACGAGCATTGGCTCGATGTAAAAGTGGAAGGTGCGATGTGGCTGGAGTGCCAGCGTTGTCTCGCACCGCTCATGCAGCCGCTCTACGTTCAAGCTCGCTATCGTGTTGTCGAAACCGAGGCTGAGGCGGATGCAGCGCCGCTGGATGACGACGATGCAGATGTGATCGTCGGTTCGCGCCAGTTCGATCTGATCGAATTGATCGAAGAAGAAGTGTTGCTTTCGCTGCCGCTTGTACCGAAGCACGAAGTCTGTCCTTCGGTGCACGATAGTTTGTTGACGGGTGCCGATGGCGGCGAGCTGTCATCCGATGCAGCGCCGGCAGACGAAGCGCCGCAAGTGCAGGAAAAACCGAATCCGTTTGCAGCGCTTGCCGCGCTTAAACGGGGTTCTTCCGGCGCTGGCGGTAAATCATAAGGCGTGCCGTCCGAACTATATTTCGGTCTGCGCGCACTAAGCAGTCTGGTGGTCAGACTGTGCTAAAATTCAGAAAATTTTGAGGAGTTATCATGGCAGTCCAGCAGAATAAGAAATCGTCGTCCAAACGCGGCATGCATCGTGCACACGACTTCCTGCAAGGTGCAACGCTTGCTGTTGAACCGACTTCGGGTGAAACCCATCTGCGTCACCATATCAGCCCGAACGGCTTTTATCGTGGTCGCAAAGTCGTCAAGACCAAGAACGACTGATCTGCGTAACTGGCACGAAGCAGTGATCCGGGCTTGGTTCCGGGCTTGGTTCATTTTGCATAGGCATGCCCGGTTCGAAAAAAAAGCGGCATTCGACGGCCGCTTTTTTGCATTTGAACTTTGTCGCGACGCATGACGATAAAAATCACTATAGATTGCATGGGAGGCGATCACGGCCCTGCCGTGACCGTTCCGGCTGCCGTGAATTTCATTCGAACTCACGAAGACGCCGAGCTTGTGCTGGTGGGTTTGGCCGAGCCTATCCATGCCCAATTGAAGAAGATGCGGGCTCAGAACGAGTCGCGCTTGTCGGTTGTTGCCGCGAGCGAAGTGGTCGAAATGGATGACTCGCTCGAAATCGCCCTACGCAAGAAAAAAGATTCTTCGATGCGGGTTGCGCTCAATCTGGTCAAGGAGGACGCGGCTCAGGCATGCGTCTCGGCCGGCAACACCGGTGCGCTGATGGCGGTCTCCCGCTATGTGCTCAAGACGCTGGCCGGCATCGAACGACCGGCCATCGCTACCGTGATGCCTAACCTGCGCGGCTGGACGACGGTGCTCGATCTCGGGGCCAACGTCGATTGCGAGCCACAGCACTTGCTGCAATTTGCCGAAATGGGCAATGCGCTGGTGGCTGCCATCGACGGCAAGGAGCGTCCGACGATCGGCCTGCTCAACATCGGCGAAGAAATCATCAAAGGCAATGAAACGATCAAACGCGCCGGCGAACTGCTGCGCGCCAGCTCATTGAATTTTTACGGTAACGTCGAAGGTAACGACATCTACAAAGGCACCACCGACGTCGTGGTGTGCGACGGCTTTGTCGGCAACGTCGCACTCAAGACTTCCGAGGGTCTCGCGCATATGCTGGGCGAAATCATCAAGGAAGAATACAACCGCTCGTTTCTCACGAAAATGATGGCGTTGCTGTCATGGCCGGTGTTGGCGCGCTTCAAGCACCGGGTCGACCATCGGCGCTATAACGGCGCGGCATTGCTTGGTTTGCGCGGGCTGGTGTTCAAGAGCCATGGTTCAGCCGACGCCTACTCGTTCGAATTTGCGATCAAGCGGGCTTACGATGCGGTTAAAAATGGCGTTCAGGCACGCCTGACCCAGCGGCTTGCGCAGGCGCTCGAACAATCGCTGCTCGCGGCCACTCCCATGCAGCCGCTGGAGGCGCCGTCTGACCCGCAATCCATTTCCCAGTCAATTATCGACAGTCCGCCAGCGAGTGCAGCCAGTATCGCTGCGCCGCTCGCGGCGCTTTCCTCGAAGGCATGATGGCTCAGACCCCACTCTTTTCCCGCGTGATCGGGACCGGCAGCTATCTGCCGCCGGAGCGTATTACCAATCAAGTCCTGGCCGACCGGCTTGCCGCGACCGGCGTTGAGACCAGCGACGAATGGATTTTTGCCCGCACCGGCATTCGTGCGCGGCACTTTGCTGGATCCGATGTCACCACCAGCGATCTGGCGCAATTCGCCAGCGAACGTGCGATCGAAGCCGCCGGTATCGATCCTCAGTCGATCGACTTGATCATAGTCGCGACGTCGACGCCCGATTATGTTTTTCCGAGTACCGCCTGCCTGTTGCAAAACAAGCTGGGAATACGCAACAACGGAGCGGCATTCGATGTCCAGGCTGTGTGTTCGGGCTTCGTGTACGCGATGGCGACCGCGGATAATTTCATCCGCAGCGGCGCCCATCGCACGGCGTTGGTGGTCGGCGCGGAAACGTTCTCGCGCATTCTCGACTTCAACGACCGTACCACGTGCGTGCTGTTCGGCGACGGCGCAGGCGCGGTCGTGATGACGGCATCGGACGAGCCCGGCATCCTCGCCACCGCCTTGCATGCCGATGGTAGCCACGCGCCGATTTTGTGCGTGCCTGGCAATGTGCATGGCGGCGCGATTGCCGGGAATGCATTTTTGCATATGGACGGGCAGGCGGTCTTCAAGCTGGCCGTCAACGTGCTCGAAAAGGTCGCGCTCGAAGCGCTCGACAAGGCCCAGTTGAGCGCCGACGCGATCGATTGGCTGATCCCCCACCAAGCCAATATCCGTATCATGCAGAGTACTTGCCGCAAGCTGCGCATGCCGCAGGAGCGCATGATCGTGACGGTCGACGAGCATGGCAATACGTCAGCCGCGTCGATTCCGCTGGCGCTCGACGTTGCCGTGCGCGACGGGCGTATCCAGAAGGGGCAGCGGGTGCTGCTCGAAGGGGTCGGTGGCGGCTTCACCTGGGGCGCGGCGATTCTGGCGCTGTAGGATCCACGCCGTAAGACGGCGGTGTCAAGGCAGCGATGTGAAGACCGCGGCGTAACGATCGCGACGTTAAGCTTACTCAAGCTCGGGGCACGGGGGCGCATCGCTGTGGTGGGTGCAGCCAGAGGCATGTACAGCCACCGCCCCTTGCTCTTACTTTGGCAGGTAACTGATGAAATTTGCATTTGTTTTCCCGGGACAGGGCTCGCAGGCGGTGGGCATGCTCAACGCATTTGCCGACGTGGCAGTGGTGCGTGAAACGGTGCAGGAAGCCTCGGATGCACTGGGCCAGGATCTGGCCAAGCTGATCGCCGAAGGTCCGCCCGAAGAATTGAATCTCACGACCAATACGCAACCCGTCATGCTGACTGCGGCATACGCAACCTATCGCGCCTGGCAGGCGCAGGGCGGTCCCGCGCCGGCGATTGCGGCCGGTCACAGCTTGGGTGAATACACGGCCTTGGTAGCCGCTGGCGCACTGGCATTTCGCGACGCGGTGCCGCTCGTGCGTTTTCGGGCACAAGCCATGCAGGAGGCCGTGCCGGTTGGGGAAGGCGGCATGGCAGCCATCCTTGGGCTAAGCGATGAGGACGTGCGTGCGGTGTGCGTGGAAGCGAGCGCCGTGGGTGTGGTCGAGGCGGTGAACTTCAATGCGCCTGCGCAGGTGGTGATCGCAGGCCACAAAGCGGCGGTCGAGCGCGCTTGCGAACTGGCCAAGGCGAAGGGGGCGAAACGCGCTTTGACGCTGCCGGTTTCGGCGCCATTTCATTCTTCGCTGCTCAAGCCCGCGTCGGATCGCTTGCGCGAGTATTTGACGCGTGTCGAGATCGGCGCGCCGCGCTTTCCGGTGATCAACAATATCGATGTCGCAGTGGTGACCGATCCCGCAGCCATTAAGGATGCGCTGGTGCGGCAGGCTGCAGGTCCGGTGCGTTGGGTGGAATCGGTGCAGGCGATGGCACGCGACGGCGTTACCCATTTGTTCGAGTGCGGGCCAGGCAAGGTTTTGGCGGGGCTGACCCGGCGCATCGACAGCACGTTGACCGGCACTGCCGTCTTCGATCCGGCGTCGCTCGCCGAAGCCCTGGCCGCGGTCCGCTGACCGACAGCACATTTTTGACTAAGAGAGCATGATGGAAAAAAATTTGGATCAGCAGATAGCCGTCGTTACCGGCGCATCGCGAGGTATCGGGCGTGCGATCGCATTGACGCTCGCCGGCGCCGGCGCGACGGTGATCGGTACGGCAACCAGCGAGGCCGGGGCGCTGGGCATCAGCGAAGCGTTTGCTGCGGCCGGGGTAAAGGGACGTGGCGTGGTATTGAACGTAAACGAAGCAGCCGCTTCGGAAGGGTTGATCGAAGCCACGGTAAAGGAATTCGGCGGTTTGCACATTCTCGTCAATAATGCGGGTATTACCCAGGATCAACTGGCAATGCGCATGAAGGACGATGATTTCGATGCCGTGATCGACACGAATCTGCGCGCCGTATTTCGTTTGTCGCGCGCCGTTTTGCGGCCCATGATGAAAGCACGCGGCGGTCGTATCATCAACATTACGTCGGTCGTGGGCTCGACCGGCAATCCGGGCCAAGCGAATTACGCGGCCGCGAAGGCCGGCGTGGCGGGGATGGCACGGGCCTTGGCGCGCGAAATCGGTAGTCGCGGCATCACGGTCAACTGCGTGGCGCCTGGATTTATCGACACCGATATGACGAAAGCACTCTCCGCCGATCAGCATACCGCGCTGTTGGCGCAGATTCCGCTCGGACGGCTGGGCAGCGCCGACGATGTGGCGCAGGCTGTGGCATTTCTCGCTTCGCCGCATGCAGCCTACATCACGGGTACGACGCTTCATGTCAACGGCGGCATGTATATGGCCTAAGATAGATCGATTCTGTCTGGGGTAAACGCCAGATAAAATTGCCGACATGGGCCGCCTCATGTACGTCGAAACGAACATCAAAGTGAACGTCACACCTTGCCTAGCGTTTTTTAAGGTTTAAACCTGATAAAATGCGCACACTTTGTTTTGAGTGAACCTATTTCCCTGGAGGGGTCGATGGACAATATTGAACAGCGCGTCAAGAAGATCGTTGCGGAACAACTCGGCGTCGCCGAAGCGGAAATCAAAACGGAAGCCTCATTCGTGAACGATCTCGGTGCGGACTCGCTGGACACCGTTGAACTCGTGATGGCGCTCGAAGACGAATTCGGCATGGAAATTCCTGACGAAGAAGCCGAGAAAATCACGACGGTTCAGCAGGCTATCGACTACGCTCGCGCGAACGTCAAGGCCTGAGGTTTTCCCGATCGCATTTGGCTTGACAGCCACAGAGCTCACAGGGGGTTCCTCTGTGATCGCTGTGGCTTTTGTTTTTGTTTCGTTTTAGAGAGGGATTATCGTGAGCCGCCGTCGTGTCGTTGTTACGGGTCTTGGACATATCTCGCCAGTCGGTAATACGGTTACCGAAGGCTGGGCTAATCTGGTGGCCGGCAAGTCCGGTATCGCCAATGTCACCAAATTCGATGCAGCCAATCTATCGACCCGCTTCGCCGGGGAGGTGAAGGGTTTCAACGTCGAGGATTACATGCCGGCCAAGGAAGCCCGCCATATGGATACGTTTATCCATTACGGCGTCGCGGCTGGCATTCAGGCAATGCAGGACAGCGGCCTGATCGTGACCGATGAAAACGCCGAGAACATGGGCGTGATTGTCGGTTCCGGCATCGGTGGTTTGCCGATGATCGAACAGACTCAGACCGAATTGCTCAATCGCGGTCCGCGCCGGATTTCACCGTTTTTCGTGCCCGCTTCGATCATCAATATGATTTCCGGTCATTTGTAGATCCGCTTCGGGCTCAAGGGCCCCAATCTCGCGATTGTCACGGCGTGTACCACGGGCGCCCATTCGATCGGCGAGGCGATGCGCATCATCGAGTACGGTGACGCTGACGTGATGGTTGCGGGAGGTGCGGAAGCCACCGTTTCGCCGCTCGGTCTGGGCGGCTTCGCGGCTGCGCGCGCCTTGTCGCAACGTAACGACGATCCGGCGACGGCTAGCCGTCCGTGGGACAAGGATCGCGATGGTTTCGTGCTGGGCGAAGGCGCCGGTGTGATGGTGCTCGAAGAGTACGAGCACGCCAAGGCGCGCGGCGCAAAGATTTATTGCGAAGTGGTCGGCTATGGCCGCAGCGGCGATGCCTACCATATGACCGCGCCAAGCGAAGATGGCGATGGCGCGCGCCGTAGCATGAACAACGCGATGAAGAACGCGCAAATCAACCCGGACGCGATCGATTACATCAACGCGCATGGCACCTCGACGCCTCTGGGCGACTTGGCTGAAACCACGGCGATCAAGCGCGCCCTGGGCGAGCACGCCAAGCGTACCGTCGTGAATTCGACGAAATCGATGACGGGCCATCTGTTGGGCGGCGCGGGCGGGGTCGAGGCGGTGTTTTCCGTGCTGGCGCTCAGAGACCAGGTGTCGCCGCCAACCATCAATATTTTCAACCAGGATCCGGAGTGCGATCTGGATTACTGCGCCAATACGGCTCGCGATATGAAGATTGAATACGCGATGTCGAATTCGTTCGGTTTTGGCGGTACCAACGGTACGCTGATTTTCAAGCGTATCTGAGAGGGCGTGGCGACGTGAGGCCGGCATTGCGCTTGACGTTGTCGCGGTCGCCGGCGCTACAGCGCATGACGAACGGCTGTGTCGCGGCGGTGGGCCTTGCACTGTATTTGTGGAGTTCCGCCTATCTCGCAGCGCCGATCGCCGCAGTGTTGGCAGCGACTGTCTGCTTCGGTTTGTCCTGGCAGGCCCGGCGTGCCAGGTTGCGCGCGCCATGCGTGCTGGAACTGGACGAGCAGGGGAACATCACGCTGTTTTACCCGACCGACGATGCCGGAGTCGGCGTGGCGCCCGGTTATTTGATCCATGTGCTTCATTGGCCGGGTGTGATGCAGAATCTGGAGTTTCGTGGTGGCGGCCGGGGTGACTGTTCAGTGCTGGTGATGGCTGATGCAATGCCAGCGGACTCGTTTCGCGTTTTGGCAACCTGGTCGCGTCGCGCATTGCACCGGAAAAATCAATTTGCTTGGTCTGCCCCCGAAAATTCGGTATAAATCGAATGTGGGGCTCGGCGGGTTGTGCGCACTGCGCGCAAAGCGGCTGCAGACCCCGACACGACGCGGATGTAACGACTGTAACGGTGTAAAACGCATTGAGGGTTGCTCCACTTAAGACGTTACAATTGTGGGCTGGATTCATCAATTTATCTTTAAAGCAGCAACCGTCAACGGAACATCAGGTGAGTGAAAAAGAAATCGACCAAGTTTTGGTCGAACGCGTGCAAAGAGGTGATAAAGCCGCGTTTGAGCTACTGGTTGCGAAATATCACCGCAAGATCATTCGCCTGATTTCGCGTCTGGTGCGTGATGCGGCGGAGGTCGAAGACGTGGCCCAGGACGCCTTTATCAAGGCGTATCGTGCTTTGCCCCAATTTCGCGGCGAGTCGGCGTTTTACACCTGGCTTTACCGCATTGCAGTGAATACGGCGAAGAACTACCTGGCGACCCAGGGACGGCGCGCGCCTACATCAACTGAAACGAATGCAGAAGATGCGGAAACTTTTGCCGACGCGGACCAACTAAGGGATATCAACACGCCGGAATCGATGCTGATGACCAAGCAAATTGCGCAAACGGTCAACGCGGCGATGGCGGTGTTACCCGAGGAATTGCGCACCGCTATTACGTTGCGTGAGATCGAGGGGTTGAGCTACGAGGAAATCGCTGAAATGATGGGTTGCCCGATAGGCACCGTCCGTTCACGCATTTTTCGCGCACGCGAGGCGATCGCAACCAAATTACGTCCACTATTGGATACACCAGAAGGTAAGCGCTGGTAGTTACCGGTTAGGGATAGTAGGTATCCTTCGGGAACTTGCGATTTTTAATAAGTTAAAGTGTTTAACGGGTGGTCAGTAAGATGGGGAGCATCATGGGTTCTGTCTCGATGCAGTCGCTCGCGCCTTCGCGCGCTGAGCGTTTGTCGGCTTTTGTCGATGGTAACGCGCCGGTCGGCGTCGATCTCGATCAGGAGGTCAAGCAATTCCTGAGCGAATTCAGCGACAGCGATCGTACGCTGTGGTCGGAATATCACCTCGTCGGTGATGTTTTGAGATCTGACGACCTGGCTGCAGATCCTGCGGCCGACGCGGCGTTCCTCAAGCGGTTTTCGGCCGTATTCGAGTCCGAGCCGCCGTTGCTTTCTCCAGTGGTGCATGTTCCGGCCGCTCAGGAGCCTGGCCGGCTGGCCGCCTTGACGCGTCGCTTTCTACCGCCGCTGGCGGTGGCAGCGGCAGCGGCAACGTTGACCTGGATACTGGTTCCCCAGATACAAGGCAATAGCGCTTCGGCGCCGGTGGCCGCGATGCAAACCGCGTCGGTAGATGTGCGTGCAACCAATGCCCAGAACACGGGGGTGCAGCGTGTCGCGATGGCGGCGTCCTCGGGCGCCGGTGCCGATCTGACATTGGGCAATACCGCTCTGGCCAATCCGGCGGCGGCCACCTCGGCTCCCGATGTCAACATGATTCGCGATGCACGGCTTGACCAATACCTGGACGCTCACCAAGAATTTGCGCAACGTCCGGTACCGCCTAGCGCACCTTTTGTCAGGAATGTGTCAGCGCAAGAAGGGCATTAATTAGATGTCGATCCAGAGGTTTGCGGTAATTTCCACGTGGCGGCAGCGTTGGCTGGCCGCCGCGCTTATTTTTGCGGCCAGTTCCGTATGGGCGCAATCGACCGACCCTTTGGTGGTCAGGCGAGAAGCCGATGCTTGGCTGACCCGGATCCATCGCGCCGCCAGCAACGAGAATTATCAAGGTACCTTTGTCTTCCAGCGTGGCGCGACGGTCCAGTCGTCACGGATCGAGCACGTAGCCGATCATAGCGGCGAATACGAACGTCTTGAAAGCCTGGACGGTCAGCCGCGGACCATGCTGCGGCACAATGAAGCCGTGTACACGTTCATCCCCGAGCGCAAGCTGTGTATCGTCGACCAGCGGCAAAGCAAGGATTCTTTCCCCGGCTTGGTGGGCAAGGATACCGACTCGGTTCTCGACGTCTACACCGCCAAATTGCTCGGTGAAGATCGGGTGGCCGGACGCGATAGCGCCGTGATCGAACTCGATCCGATCGACCATTTCAGGTTTGGCTATAAATTGTGGGCAGACAAGGCCAGTGGGCTTTTGCTGCGGGCACAGACGCTCGATACCGATGGCCGTGTACTCGAGCAGATCGCATTTACCCAAATTGCGATTGGCGGTGCGAGCGACCGTAATTCGATCGCAGCGGGCATCCGAAATCTGGCTGGCTGGCGCGTGGTACACGCCGACACGACGACAGTGGACATGAACGCGCAAGGTTGGACCATCAAACCCAACGTGGCCGGTTTCCGCGAAATACGTGAATTGCGCCGTCCCATGGGTTCGCATGACGCCAGCAATCGCACCATGCTGGTCGATCAGGCGGTCTTCTCCGACGGACTGGCGGCAATTTCCGTATTTATCGAGCCGCTTGAAAAAAGCGGCCGGGAGGGGAGCGGCAGCAACGGCGCAACCCATATACTGATCAAGCGACAAGGTGCGTTCTGGATCACGTTGTTGGGAGAAGTTCCCACCGCGACGCTCAAAGAATTTGCGTCTGCCATAGAATACAAAGCACCTCAATAAAGACTGACGGCTCCCCTTATGACCTCGATTTCAGTACGCAACCTGGTGTTGGTGGCCGCGACCGCACTGTTGCTACCGCTTGCGCCGCAACTGGCCGTCGCGGCGCCGGCTGCTGCGAGCTTGCCGGATTTCACCGATCTGGTGGACAAGGTCGGCCCCTCGGTCGTGAATATCCGTACCACGGAACGCGTCCGCCCGGATGTCCCCAGCATGCCGCCGGGCATGGACGAGGGCGACATGGCGGAATTTTTCCATCGTTTTTTTGGCATTCCGCTGCCGCAGCAGTCGCCGCGCGGCGGTGGTGGTAGCGGCAGTGGCCACAGCCAGCAGGACAAACCGACCCAACCGGATCAGTCGGACCAAGGTCAGGATCAAGACCCGGGAGCGAGTTCGGACAGCGGCGAACGTAGCAGCGGCGTCGGTTCGGGCTTCATCATTTCGGCCGATGGTTATGTGATGACCAACGCGCACGTGATCGACAGTGCGGACACCATTTATGTGACGCTCACCGACAAGCGCGAATTTCGGGCCAAGTTGATCGGCGAGGATGATCGTACCGATGTCGCGCTGCTGAAAATCCAGGCGACCAATCTGCCGGCCATCACGATCGGCGACTCGACCAAGGTTCGGGTCGGTGAATGGGTGGTCGCGATCGGCTCGCCATTTGGCCTCGACAATACCGTCACGGCCGGCATCGTTAGCGCCAAAGGGCGCGATACCGGCGACTACCTGCCGTTTATCCAGACTGACGTTGCCGTCAATCCGGGCAATTCGGGTGGGCCGCTGATCAACATGCAAGGCGAAGTGATCGGTATCAACTCGCAGATCTATAGCCGCACCGGCGGTTTCATGGGGATTTCGTTCGCGATACCAATCGACGAAGCGATGCGCGTTGCCGACGAGATCAAGACGACCGGCAAGGTGGTTCGCGGGCGTATCGCGGTCGCCATCGGCGAAGTCACCAAGGACGTAGCGGAATCGCTGGGACTGCCCAATGCGTTGGGCGCCATGGTCAGTAGTGTCGAGCCGGGCGGACCGGCCGACAAGGCGGGGGTCCAGCCGGGCGATATCATCGAGAAATTTGCCGGCCGCAATGTCGGAAGTGCCACTGAC
>Ga0265338_10002060_pt1 | contig 31064 bp, 27 predicted proteins | sample 42126metaG_FD_193579 | JGI IMG/M metagenome (GOLD analysis project Ga0265338, IMG submission 193579) | Rhizosphere microbial communities from Carex aquatilis grown in University of Washington, Seatle, WA, United States - 4-21-26 metaG | ecosystem: Host-associated > Plants > Roots > Rhizosphere...
GTCTGCCAGGCCGCTGGCACCAGATGTCGGTCATGCTCAGCGCCGCGAGCGTGCTCGACTGGGTGGCGCAGCTGACCGGTCAATCGGACCTGCCGCGCTTGGTCGAGGCTGCCAGAGCGCGAGGCCTCCATCGCCAGTCGGCCTATTTTCTGCCCTATCTGGCCGGTGAGCGCACGCCGCACAACGATGCGCACGCCCGCGGTGTCTTCTTTGGCATTCGCGCGGACACGAATGCGGCGGACCTTGCCGGCGCAGTGCTCGAAGGTGTGGCGCTGGCCTTCGCCGATGGAATGGATGTGCTGCTGGAGAAGGGCGGCTCTATGGCGCAGATCAGTGTCACCGGCGGCGGCGCGCGTTTGCCCTACTGGGGTGAACTGCTGGCGGCGGCCCTGCAGCGGCCGCTGACCTATCGCGCCGGCGGCGAAGTGGGCGCCGCGCTCGGTGCCGCGCGGCTGGGTCGACTGGCGCTGAATGAATCGCCGCTGGAGCAGGTGTGCCGGGCGCCAGCCATCGAGCGCCTCGTCGAGCCGAATGCCGCGATGGCCGAATTGCTTGCGAATCGCCGCCGCACATTCCGGCGGCTGTACCGGGATCTCAAGGACACTTTCATGGAGTATCCAACATGAGCCTCTTTTCAGGTGTCGCACCCATTGGATTTGAAGGAGCCGATACGAGCAACGATTTTGCCTATCGCGTCTATGACAAGGACCGCATCGTCCTGGGCCGACGCATGGAGGACTGGCTCCGTGTGGCCGTGTGCTACTGGCATTCCTTCAACTGGCCCGGCACCGACATTTTTGGCGCGGGCACCCTGACCCGTCCCTGGCTGGGCCAGCCTGTGACCCAGGCCATGGCCGATGCCAGGCTCGAAGCGGCGTTTGATTTCCTCGCACGCCTGGGCGTGCCTTATTTCACGTTTCACGACGTGGATGCGATGGCCTCGGCCGCGACGCTGAAGGAACACGACCGGGCGCTGCGCACGATCGAGAGCGGCATCGCGGCGAAGATCGCGGCCAGTGGGGTGAAGCTGCTCTGGGGCACGGCCAATCTCTTCAGTCATCCGCGCTACGCGGGTGGCGCTGCCACCAGTCCGGATCCTGAGGTCTATGCGTGGGCGGCCGCGCAGGTGCGCGGCTGCCTTGAAATGACGCACCGGCTCGGCGGCCTGAACTATGTCCTCTGGGGCGGACGCGAAGGTTACGACTCGCTGCTGAACACGGACCTGCCGCGGGAGCTCGATCAGTACGGCCGATTTCTGTCGATGGTCGTGGAACACAAGCACCGGATTGGCTTCAAGGGCACCATCCTGGTCGAACCCAAGCCGTTCGAGCCCACCAAACATCAGTACGATCACGATGTCGCGGCGGTGTTTGCATTTCTGCAGCGCTATGGATTGACCAAGGAGGTCAAGGTCAACATCGAAGTCAATCACGCCACGCTGGCGGGACTGGATTTCGAACACGAGATCGCGGTCGCGCGAGCATACGGCATCTTCGGCTCGATCGACATCAATCGCGGCGATCCGCGCAATGGCTGGGATACCGACCAGTTTCCGAACAACGCGCAGGAGCTGGTGCCCTCGCTGGTGCAACTGATCGAGGATCAGGGCTTCGTCAACGGCGGTTTCAACTTCGATGCCAAGCTGCGCCGCCAGTCGGTGCACCCGGCGGACCTGTACCTGGCCCACATCGGCGGCATCGACACCATCGCGCGCGCATTGCTGGCGGCGGCCGATGTGGTGACGGAAGGGGCATTGGCGCGGCTGCGCACCGAACGGTATGCCGGCTGGCAAGGCGAGCTGGGCCGCCAGATCACCAGCGGCTCATTGAATCTGGCCGCGCTCGCGGACCTTGCCATTCAGAAGGATCTGAATCCCGCGATCCGTTCAGGGCGGCAGGAGCTGGCCGAAAGCATCATCGCCAGGCACTGCAGGTATTGAGGCGTGCAGTGGTGGGATGCTGCCGCGCGGAGTTAGCAGCGTTTCCCGGGCGAGCGCTCGCTGTCGACTGGGTTTTCTGTTTCGGCGGATCTTCCTTTTTTGCGCTGACGTTCACTGATAGTGTCTTTTTTTCTGTCTGGCTTCTGCATTGCGCTGCAAAGCCATGGGAATCATCCGCGATGCGAAGTGCATACGCGCAGCTGCAGACCTGAATAGTATCTGTCGACCTGAAAAGCGGCGCTGAGCATGAGATGATCAACGAAATGTGACCGGTCTTTGTGGTGTCTGGCTGAAGGCCATAAAACATGGCGTCGAAACTTTGGAGTGGAAAAGATGGAAAGACTATTGGGCAGGAAGATATCGGCCCTGGCGGCTGTTCTCATCCAGAGCGCCGGTATGGCGATCGGTCCCGGCGTCTCCCAGGCTGCAGGCAAATCCCCCGCCTATTCTAATCCGTTCGATCCCTGTGTCCTGGTAACGTCGGCCGATGTGCAGGTGGTGCTCGGCAAAGCCGTTACTCACATCGTCAGCGACGATAACGGGGAATCGCGCAAATGCGAGTACTCCACGGCCAACACGAACCTTCTGATCCAGGTGTTTACGGGTAAAAAGGAGCTATCGGAATTTCAAGCCGACAGCAAAACCGCGGCCCAGAGAGATGCGGGCTCGGGAAATACGGTCACCGTCAAAGGTATCGCGGCGCCCGCTTACCCATACATGGGCGAAGGCAGACTGGTTGTGTGGAAGAACAACATCGCGGTGACTATTGAAATCATTGATATCGCAGCGGCGAACAGTCCCGAGACGCTTCAGCCGGCACGCGAGAAATTGGCGAATATCGCGCTTTCACGCATGAATTGACCGACCCGGCAAGCATGCGCGGGCGCAACGGCCGCTTGCTGGCAAGCACTTGGTCGCTATTGACTCAGTGTGATGATCGCGTGATTGGGATGCCGCAAGCCATGCAGGTGCCGGGGCCAAGCCGGCGGCCCGTCACTAAAGCGAAGCTGCGTCGCGCGTCAGTTCGATCTTCAGGCGCATCTTGACGTCGCTATCGCCATAAAGTGATCCGTGGTGCTGTTGAACAGGATGAATCTCCGTTCCGGTAAGTACGCCGCTGAACTCCGGAATCGTGCCGTCGCCACGCGTGGTAACCGTGAGATTGGACTTCCGGAATGCTCCCCATGCCTCGCGTTCGACCGTCATTGCCGTCGTCGTCTTGATGCCGTAGCCGAATACACTCACGGCAGGGACGCTCGAAATCGTGCCGAGCTCGGCTCGAAATTCGCGCGCTTGACGAACGAGGTCACGCCGATCGGCCGAATGCCAGGATTCGTCATTCAGGACATCAAATTGCCCGCGCTGATCGGAGATGAACGGATACGTGGGCAGGATCTGGTACCACGACGGGTAGGTTGCGAGCAGGTCTCGAAGTTTCGTATTCATGAGCCCCATCGGCAACAGATTCGGTCCGCTCATGAGGCTCGCGAACGCAAAGGGGGTGCCGCTGTGCGGGCCGCCGAGAAATATTCCGCGGCCAACCCGGCTCCTGCCGCCGAGGCGCTCAAGATAATATCGGGCAACAAGACAGCCCATGCTGTGCGCAATGATGGTGATCGGACCCTTTGCGTCCCAGCCCTCGATCGCCGCTGCCAGACGCCGCGCCGAATCCCGATTGTCCTGGCGGAAATCGTAGCCGAATTCCATCAGGTCCTTGCCCCTCTCGTACCCCAGGCTCTCCGTGAGATAGTTTGTCAGCGAGCTGTATTGATCTTGCTTGATGAGATTGGGCACTATCACGATCTCATTGACGAGCCCGCGCGCCTCCAGCGGATGGTCGATACGCAGCAGATCCGATTGCAGCAGCGCCGCCCGCGTCGGCCATACCTGTTCGCTACCGCTCCACAACGCCGAACCGGCGAACCCCGGAACAACGACTACCGCAGGCCGCTCGCTTCGGGCCTTGAGCCTGGATCCCTGAAGTTCCAGGTCATCCGCGGCGAATCCCTGCTTGAAAACCAACCGTGCGATGCCCACCTGGATCGTGTCGCCATCTTTCAGCAGTTGGCTCGACAGGCTTTGGCCGCGAATCTGCGTGCCATTCTGACTGTTGAGATCGCGGATATGGAATTCGCCGGCCCTGCGCTCGATCACGGCATGGTGACGTGACACACTATCGGATTCGATGGTGACATCGTTGTCAGGCTTGCGCCCGATCGTGAGGCTGTCGCCCCTGAGCGGCATTTCCCAGGTCTTGTCCGGCAGCAGGACTACGACTCGCGTCACTGCCGTTTCCCCAAGATTCGTGGAGAGGGAGGATTTCAGCAGTGCGCTTTCCAGATCCTTCTCGGAATTGATCTGCGTGACGTCCGGATTGTGCATGTCGTCGTCGCGGTTGAATCGTAACGAGCAGTCGCCGATGCCGATCACGTCGTTGGGTTTCAACAAGCCCCGCGCGGCTGCCACGCCGTTGATGCTGATTCCGTTAGCCGACCCCAGGTCTATGACCTCCCAGCCCTGCATCCGGCGTTCAAGGCGCGCATGCCGGCGCGACACCGAGGAGTCGAAAAGCACGATGTCATTGGCGGCAGCGCGGCCGATCGCCACGTTGGCTTTTGACAGCGTGAATTCCTGACGTTGACCGCCTGGCAGACTTAGAACAAAGCGGGCGTCCGCGACGCTTGTCGGGAGAACCAGGCGGGTCTCAGCATCGGCCGGCGCCGGCGCCGCGGAAGTTGCGGCAGAGTCCTTCTTCGATGAACGCCAGAATGGCTTCATTTGTTCAGGTGTACGGCGAAGTTTGAGCCCTTGGACCGATTCGAGCCGCCAAGGCCGAGTTGCATTGCGATCGGATTCGGTCGACCGCACGTGGTCAGCGCCGACAGCAGCAGATTGTTGCTGTAGGCGCGTAGTACGTTAATCCACCACAGGCTAACCGCGATCGACTCAGTGAGATTGGCGACACCGTGCCATACAAATGGGGGATTCCAGAGGACATCACCGGGCCCGAGCACGGCTTCATAGCGGTCGACATAGCGATACAGGGGACATTGCTCGAGATCGGGAGCACGGAAGTCAACACGCGATTGCCAGTTGAGCCCGCGCGTCGGAGCTGGATACATGAACGGCGTAAATTCGGGCGCCATCAACACCCAGCGTTTCTGCCCGTAGACCTGGACATACAGATTGCTGACAGCCGCGCAGTGCAGAGAAGTCGACGTTCCCGCGCCACCTACGTACATCTTGGCAATGATATTGCGTTGCCAGGGAATCCGTTCGATCGTGTGCCCGAATCGTTTCACGAACGATAGATCAAGATCGTTACGCAGATCCGCAAATCGGTCCAGCAATTCCATGAATGCGCCATACCACGAACCCGAGCGCTTGAGGTCGTTGATCAGGTCGCGAACATGGAAGATGTGTTCCGACGTCGACACTGCTTCGGTGCCGTGCTGGCGGTTGACCTTCCAGTTCTGTCCATCAAGCACCTCGACGCGCTCTTTGCCGTAATAGGAACTCAGATAGTCCGGCGTCCACTTCTGCACGGCCGGCCAGTGCGTCGCGGCCCCTTCGAGCACGACTGGAATGCCGGTCAGAAGGTAATCGCGTCTAAATTCCTCAGGGGTCAGATCCCGTCGCCGGTCGACGGCGATTACGCGTCCGTCCCTGTTGCCGGATGCTCTGGCGATCATTCGCTCGTGCAGTTTCTCCCAGCGTCGCGGCGACAACCGGGAAACCCTGCTGGAACCCAGCAGCCAGTCGGCTGAGAATAGTGCGCAAAACGAAGCACGGTCCCAGAAATCCAGGGGGCTTTGGGAACTCATAGTTATTGCCCGTTAGATCTTGGAGGCGTGATATTAACATCGCGCCCGGACAGATCCCACGTCCAGCTTTTGAGCATCGAACGCTCCTACCCGTCAAGGCAGGCGGAAAACATCAGGCTTCGAGGCCCGCCGGAATGACATAACCGGCGCGCGGCAGCAGCAGGCGCAGCAGTGGGCCGGTCATGATGGTGGTAACGACGGCCATGATCACCAGCATGGTGAAGACTTTCTGGGGAATGAACCCCAGGTCGAAGCCGATGTTGAGCACGATCAGTTCCATGAGCGCGCGCGTACTCATCAAGGCGCCGAGAATGGTGGATTCCTGGTGATCGAAGCCTGCGATGCGGCTGGCCAGGTACACCGGCACGATCTTCCCGAGGATGGCCGCAGCCAGCACGATGGCCAGCCACCCCCAGTCGGACAGATCGGTCAGTCCCAGCACATTGGTGCGCAGTCCGGTGTAGGTGAAGAACACCGGGAGGAAAAACACCATTACGAATTTGCCCACCTGCGTGCGCCAGCCCTCGACGAAGGCCTGGTTGTGATGGAACAACAGGCCGGCGAGAAAGCCGCCGAAGATGGCGAAGATACCGAGTTTGTAGGTGCAGATGCCCATCGCAAAAGCAAGACACACGACAATCGTCATGAGATTGGTTGGCACCTGCCCCATGACCACCGGCATCCGCTTGAGCATATGGTTCACGAGCGGCCGCAGCACGAACCAGGCGGCGATCAGCAGCACGGCGATGCCACCCAGCTGTATCCCCATCGTGCCTGCGGAGAACTTCGCCGATGCATAGGCAGAGATGCCCGCCAGCATCACCCAGCCGATGACATCGTTGACGGCCGCGGCGGAGATGGCGACCACGCCGATCTCGGTCTGCGCCAGGTCGAACTCGCGCAGGATGCGGCCGAGAATGGGGACGGCGGTGATGGCCAGTCCCACACCGAAGAACAGGCTGTAGATCAAGGGATCGATGCTCGGCGCGAGCAGCGGCGCCGACAATCTCCCAATGCCGAAGCCGAGCGTGAAGGGCACCGCGACGGAGACTGCCGCAATGCCCATGGTGCCGTTGCGATTGCGCGGGCGAGTCAGGTGGCCGAATTTAAAGTCTATGCCGATCTGGAACATCAGCAGCACCAGGCCGATCTGGCTGATGATGATGATGGGAGCCGAGGGCTTGGCGCCGAACACGTAGGTCGAGGCGTCGGGAAAAAAATGGCCGAAGAGGGACGGTCCCAGCAGCAGGCCCGCGACAATCTCGCCGACCACGCCTGGCTGACCGAGCGCACGCAGCAGCCGATTGCCGGTGCGCGCCGCGGCGATCATCGCGATCAGCTGCAGCAGCGTGACGAACAGTAGATTCTCAGTCGCATGGACCGACGACTGCATTGCTGCAACCCTTAAAGTTTCTGGACCACCACTCGTCCATTGGGATCGACGAAGACGTGATAGCGGTTGCCATCGTGGCAGGTGGCGACATAGTCGCTGTCGCCGTTGCGCTTGGCATTGACTACTTTGTCACAGGGCTTCCCCTGCAATGCGATCGTGGCGCCCAGATCCTTTGCAAACGCATCTTCCACCGCGCTCGCGGCGAGGGGCATCAGTAGGCTGGCGGCAAGGCAGGCAAGTGGCAAAGTGCGCGGTCGCATGGCGGCTCCTGATTTGTAGAGATGGATCAGCTGGCTGAGATTTGGGAGAATTTATGGGGATCGGCCAGGACGCCCCAGATCGCTTCACGCGATGAGGACACGGCACTCGCGAGCTGCCCGTCCTTGTCCTGTAAAACGCTCACGACCTTGAACAGCAGCAATTCGTACTTCTGCCGCAGGTCGGCCAGAGTCGGCTTGGGTCTGCCGCCGTGAAAGCCTTTGAATGCCGCGAGCAGATCATCCACCTGGTTCTTGATGGACAATTTGGTGAACACGCCGATCGCACGCGTATCTCGCAGACGCTGCTCCAGGGCTGCAAGATCGAGTGACTGCGCTGCTGCCGCAGCGGATGGCTCCGGTGCAGGCGGCGAGACCGTGGCAGGTGCAGAAATCGTGGCAGGTGCAGTTGTGGATGCGGCTTCTGGAGTGCCGGCATGGCTGGCCGCCGCTGGAGCCGCAGCTGCCGGCGGCGGCTTTTTTGTCGGCGCCGGCGCGGCCGCGCGCGGCGCGGGGACCGGTGTGCTGGTGGCTGGCCGGGGCGCGGATGGCGCGCTGCTCGTCTGCGCAGTTGGCGCCATGGGGACTGGCGCAGTTTCCGGCGCGGCGGCAGCTTCCGGAGCAGCCACAGGTGCGGCAGCGGCCGGGGGAGCGGGCGCAACCGGCGGCTCGGCCGCGTGTTGATGAACACACGCGGACAGCGCGACGAGCAGGAGGCTGCCCACGACCCGTACCTTTTGCATCCGTGACTCCGGCGAGGGACCTGGAACCAGCTGTACTATAGCCCACCCGGCCCACCGCAAGATTCGGATAGTCGATACGTGCCCGAAGTGCCTAAGCTGACCTGATGACTACCGCCATTCCCGCAGTTCCCGCCTGGAAGACGCCGCTCGAGCTCACCGTACTGGGCGCGATCTGGGGCGCCTCGTTTCTATTCATGCGCATCGGTGCAGCCGCCTTTGGCGCATTCGCGCTGGTGGAAATTCGCCTGGCTTTAGGCGCCCTCATTCTGTTTCCGTTTCTCTGGCGGGAACGGGCGCGCTTCACCACGCCACTGCGCTGGCGGCTCGCGGGCATCGGCGCCATCAACTCGGCAATTCCCTTTGCGTTGTTTGCATGGGGCGCGGAGCGCGCGCCGGCGGGGATCGGTGCCATCTGCAATGCGCTGACCGTGATGTTTACGGTGCTGGTGGGCGTCGCCTTCTATGGCGAGCGCATTTCACTGCGGCAAAGCATCGGCATGCTGGCCGGATTCGCTGGTGTGGTGGTACTGGCCAGCGGCAAGACCTCGGGGACCGGCGTGTGGCTGGCCGCGCTGGCGGGCACCACCGCGGCGCTCTTCTATGGCTTTGGCGTCAACCTCATTCGACGGCACCTCGCAGGCATTCCGGCCGGTGCTGTGGCGGCCGCCACGTTGCTGGGCGCGAGCCTGCTGATCGCACCATTCGCCATCTGGACCTGGCCGCAGCAGGCGGTTCCGGTCCGATCGTGGATCGCCGCCGTGCTGCTCGGCATCCTTTGCACCGGCATCGCCTTCGTTCTTTACTATCGGCTCATCAATCGCATCGGTGGGCCGCGCGCCTCGATGGTCACCTACCTGATTCCGCTGTTCGCGGTGCTGTGGGCCTGGCTGGTGCTGGCGGAGCCATTGACCACCACCATGGCGGTGTCGGCTGCATTGATCCTTGGGGGCGTGGCATTGAGCCAGAAGCCGCGCGGAGTCTGAGGCTATGATGGCTCCGAGCCAGCTACCGCGACGTTGATGTGGGCGCGTGGCCGATCATGAAGGTTTCAAGCTCCGCCGAGCTTGGCATTGCAAAGGCACACCCGCGCCGCGAAACCACGTAGGCGGCCGCCGCGGTTGCCCGGCGCAGGGCCGCCTCCAGAGAAATCCCGCAGCGTAGCCCGACGATCAGCGTGCCAAGGAAGGCATCTCCGGAACCGAAGGGCTTCTTGGCATCGACTGCGAAGATGCCGGTGTCGAAGCGTCGATCCCCGGCAATCGTGGTTGAGCCGGCATCACCTCGCTTGAGCACCACGAAGCGGCATCCACTGCCCACCAGCTCCCCGGCAACCTCCAGCGCGTCAGTAGCGCCGGCGGCCAGGATTTCGAACTCCTCCTCGTTGCCAACTACCGCGTCACAAAGCCGCGCGGCATCATCAATGATTCGGTTGGTTTCGTTCCTCGAACTCCAGGACACCGCGCGATAGTCGATGTCGAGAATGGAAAAAGTGCCGGCGGCACGTGCGAGGGCCAGGGCCTCGAATGCCGCCGTGCGTGAGGGGTCTGCCGCCAGCGCGGTTCCGGTGATCACCAAGAAAGTGGCGCTGCCGATGAACTGCGAATCGAATTGCTCTCGGCTAAGTTCCAGATCCGCCGCACCGTTTCTGTAGAACACGGTTTCGCTGTCGGTTGCGCGCGTCTCGCACACGGCAAGGCTGGTGCGGCAGGTTCCGGTGGCGGCGCGGCAATGGGACATGATTACGCCCAGGCGTTCCAGATGTGAGCGGACGAATCGCCCAACCGCGTCGTCGGACAGTACACCGAGCAGGGCAGCGGGCAATTCCTGCCGCGCGATCGCTACCGCAATATTGGCAGCCGAGCCGCCGACTTCAGCGGCGAAGGTGGCGGCAGATTCGGTCTCAATGCCATCCGGGAGCGGATAAAGGTCCATGCCCGCGCGGCCGATCACGATGGCAGCAAGCGGGCGTGAGCGGTCGAATCCGAGGCTCATCAGCGGCTCTCCCGGTCTTTTCCGGCGAATCCCTGCTGCGCGCCCCCGCGCCGCCCATCGCCTTTATGAAATGACCATAAACGACCCCTCGGCCGGTTGCAAGCGCTTGCAATCTGAAATACGATGAATTCAAGAAACCACAGGGCACGGTGCAAACCGTAAAGCCATGTCTTTGCTCCAACATGCCATCGAAGGCGGCGCAGCCGGCGGCCCACGGCTGCGCCGCGTGCTCAGCCTGTGGGACCTGATCATCTACGGCGTGATCGTGATCTCCCCGATGGCACCCATGACCTTCTTTGGCGTGCTGAGCCGACGCGGCAATGGCCATGCGACCACCTGCATTCTGCTGGCCATGGTGGCGATGTCGCTGACTGCAGTCAGCTACGGTCGCATGGCGCGCGTCTATCCCAGCGCCGGCTCGGCGTTCACCTACGTCGGTCGAGAACTCAGTCATGCGCTCGGGTATGTGGTCGGCTGGAGCATCGCCATGGATTACCTGCTCAACCCGGTCATCTGCGTGATCTATGCGAGCCAGCAGGCGCACGTTTTCACGCCGGGTGTGCCTTACTGGACCTGGGCGATCTTCTTTGCCCTCGTGTTGACCACTCTAAGTGTTAAGGGTGTCAAGATTTCTGCGCGTGTGAATGCCCTGCTCGCGGCAGGCATGGGACTGGTTGTCGCCGTCTTTTTTGTCGCCTCGGCGCTCTACATTTCGAATCATTCGCACAGCCCCGGCACCTTCTTTACCCATCCTCTCTATGATCCGGCCCGTTGGAAGTTCAGCGGGATATTGGGCGGTACTTCGCTGGCGGTACTTGCATACATGGGTTTTGATGGCATCTCCACGCTGTCGGAAGAGGCCAAGCGCCCCAACGATGTGCTGACCGCGACCGTGCTGACCTGCATCGTGGTGGGATTGCTCTCCGCGCTGGAGGTCTACGTGGCACAACTGGTCTGGCCAGGCAACGAGCAGTTCCCGGATATCGATACCGCGTTCAGTTTCGTGGCGCAGCGCGCCTGGGCACCTCTATTCGGCGTGGTGGGATTGACGCTGATCGTGGGATCGGTCGGATCCGGAATGGGCGGCCAGCTGGCGGCGGCGCGACTGCTGTACGCCATGGGCCGTAGCGGCGCATTGCCGGGTACTTTCTTTAGCGCAATCGATCCCAAACGTCACGTACCGCGCAACAATGTCCTTTTTATAGGCGCTGTATCGTTGGCTGTCGCACTGCTGTTGCCGGTGATTGCCGGGGAGGCTACCGGCTTCGAGCTGGCGTCGAGTCTGCTCAACTTTGGTGCCTTGATTGCATTCATGGGTGTGAATGCGGCGGCCTTCGCGCGCTTCTACTACCGAGCAGACAATAAAAATATTGCTGATTGCGTCATGCCGCTGGTCGGTTTTCTGATCTGCCTGCTGCTTTGGTGGAATCTTGCGACCCAGGCAAGAATTCTCGGCATCGTCTGGATGGTAATCGGACTTGGCTTTGGTGCGTGGAAGACACGCGGTTTCAAATCCAATCTCATCGATTTCGATATCGCACCCGATACGCTGCCCACGACGTCCAAGGCGTAGCCGCTCGCCATCAAAGGAAAAGAGCCCATGAATCCATCCCAGGGAGTCAACATGCTGAAAGTTGCACTGCTGCAGCTGAGCCCCGAAGCCGATGCCAAAACCGCCATGGATCGTGGTGTCGCGGCCTGTGAGGCGGCTGCAGCCGCCGGGGCCGACATCGCACTCTTTCCCGAGATGTGGAGCAATGGCTACGCCATGTTTGATGCCAGCAATACTTCGAAAGGCGCAGCGTGGATGGCGACCGCGGTGAGCGCGGATTCACCATTTGTGACGGCATTTCAGGATGCGGCGCGGCGTTTGAAGCTCGCGATTGCAATCACCTTTATGGAGTCCCATCAACCGCGGCCGCGCAACAGCATGCGACTTTTCGATCGCGAGGGCCGGCTGGTGCTGGCCTATTCAAAAGTGCACGTGTGCACGTTCGGCACCGAGGCCTACTGCTCCCCCGGGGAAGGGTTTTCGGTTGCCACGCTGCAGACCGCGCGCGGCCCGGTGCAGGTCGGTGCAATGATCTGCTTTGACCGCGAGTTTCCGGAGAGCGCGCGCGTGCTGGCGCTGCTCGGCGCCGAGCTGGTGCTGGTTCCCAATGCCTGTATTTTCGACGATCACCGCCTGATTCAGATGAAGTCCAGGGCCTTCGAAAACAAGATCGCCCTGGCCATGACCAACTACCCGCAGACGCATGTGGAAGGCAATGGCCGCTCGCTTGCCATCAGTCCGGCGGCCTGGGCGCGCAACCCTGCTACGGGAGGCTCTATTTATCGCGAGACGCTGCTGCTGGAAACCGCTGCTGCGCCCGGGATTTACTATTGTGAATTCGATCTGGACGACATTCGGCATTATCGGCGCAACGCCATCTGGGGTACGACGCACCGGCGTCCGGATGCGTACGCAAGCATCGTCGACCCGCGGCTCGTTCCTGAGTACAAAGAAAATCCAAGCCTGATTCACTGATCCAAATCGACTGGACATGAGCCGGTTGAGCGCTCGACCATGAGCATCTTGACTGCCCATCGGGAGCGAGTAGCATGCCCCAGTGCAAGCGCTTGCAGAGTGCAACGGGTGTCCGGGCAGGGGGAACAGTTGAGTGAGTCGCGCGACTACAGCCTCACCGGGGTCAGTGCAAGATCCGCGGTGCTGAACGGTCTTGCCCAGGCGCAGTGGTATGTCTGCCCGGTCGATCGAACCGTATTGAAGTCTCTCATGCGCCGACGCAATGGCCCCGCTGTGCGCGATACCCTGATCTGGCTGGCCGCACTGGCTGCCAGTGGGGCGCTGGCGTTTCACTTTCGGGGCCATTGGACCGCGATACCTTTCTTTGCGCTCTACGGCGTGCTCTATGGCTCGGCATCGGATAGCCGCTGGCACGAGTGTGGCCACGGCACCGCATTCAAGACCGACTGGATGAATAACGCTGTCTACTTGATCGCCTGCGTGATGATGCTGCGCGAACCTATGGTGTGGCGCTGGAGCCATGCGCGGCATCACACCGATACGCTGGTCGTGGGTCGCGATCCGGAAATTGCCAATCCCCGGCCAGTGAGCTTCACGGGCCTGTTGCTTGACCTGTTTGCCATTCGAACCACCGCATTGGCGCTGCGCAGCCTGGTCATTCATACCTGTGGCCGCCTCACGCCGGCGGATCGAAATCTCATCGCAGAGGCCGATTATCCGCGCGTGTTCCGGGACGCGCGCATCGGGTTATCGATGATCGTCGGTCTGATCGCGGTCTGCGTTGCCGGGCACTCGGTATTGCCGGCGCTTTTTGTAGGCTTGCCGACGCTTTACGGCGCTCCGCTCGGCGTGTTCTTCTCGACCACTCAGCATGCCGGACTGGCCGAGAACGTGCTCGATCACAGGCGTAATTGCCGAACGGTCTACATGAATCCAGCATTTCGGTTTCTCTACTGGAACATGAACTATCACCTGGAGCATCACCTGTTTCCGATGGTGCCGTTTCATTCGCTGCGGCGCCTCCACGAGGCGATCCGCGTGCATTTGCCTCCGCCTTATACGAGCAACTGGGCTGCTTATAGGGAGATCCTTCCGGCGCTGTGGCGCCAGAGGACAGATGCCGACTGGTTTGTCGAGCGACCGATGCCGCGGTCGGTGAGCTGAGGCATGGGCGAAGCAATGCGCGAGGGCTGGCTGGCAGTATGCGCAGAGGGCGATGTCGCCCTTGAAGATGTCATTGCAGTCCATGGCGCCGGCCGTCCTCTTGCCATCTATCGCAGTGCAGAGGGACTGTATTACGCCACTGACGGATTGTGCACGCACGAGCAGGCCCCGCTGGCTGACGGACTTGTCATGGGCTGTCTGATCGAGTGCCCCAAGCACAACGGTCGATTCGATTTCACGACCGGCAAGGCCACGCGCCGTCCAGCGCGTGTGGATCTGAGGACTTATCCGGTGAAGATCGAATCGGGAACCGTGTTCGTGCAGATCGAAGCCCCCGGCGAGGAGAAGCGCTAGTGTCGCAGACCCCCAATCGATACGTTCGGCTTACCACGGCGCAGGCGCTGGTGCGGCATCTGGTGGTGCAGCACATCGGCGTCGATGGTAATGAGCACCCCCTGTTCGCCGGAGTCTTCGCGATATTCGGCCACGGCAACGTGATCTGCCTGGGCGAAGCGCTGCGGGAGGCACGAGATGTGCTGCCCACCTGGCGCGGTCAGAACGAACAATCCATGGGATTCGCCGCGGCCGCGTACGCGAAGGCGCAGCGCCGCCAGCGGATCTGCATCGCAACTTCCTCGATTGGTCCGGGCGCAACCAACATGGTCACGGCGGCCGCAGTAGCGCACGCCAACCGCCTGCCGGTTCTGTTCCTGTCCGGCGATGTGTTCCATCACCGGTTGCCCAATCCAATCCTGCAGCAGGTGGAGCATTTCGGCGATCCGACGATTTCAGTTAACGATGCGTTCAAGCCTGTCACGCGCTACTGGGACCGGATTACCCATCCGGCGCAGCTGATCCAGTCGCTGCCAGCGGCCATTGCGACCATGCTCGATCCGGCCGATTGCGGTCCTACCTTCCTCGGATTGCCGCAGGATGTGCAGGGAGTCGGCTTTGAATACCCGCTGTCATTCTTCGAGCGTCACGTACACCGGATCCGCCGACTTCGCCCCGACATCGACGAACTTGCGGCAGCGGCGGAGTGCATCCGGCGCAGCAATCGGCCGGTCATTATCGCCGGTGGCGGGGTTCATTACTCCGGGGCCGCGGATCTCTTGGCGGGATTTTCGGAACGGCACAACATTCCTGTGGTCGAAACGATCGCCGGCATGGCGGTGCTGCTGCGCGAGCATCCCCAGAACTGCGGCACCATCGGCGTCACCGGCACGGATAGCGCCAATCAACTCTGTGGAGAGGCCGACCTCATCCTGGCCGTCGGCACGCGATTGCAGGATTTCACTACTGGTTCATGGACGGTGTTCGATCATGACGCCCGCATCATCGGGCTCAATGCCGCGCGGTTCGATGCCACTAAGCACAACGCGCTGCCCGTGGTGGGCGATGCCCGCGAAGGCCTGCAGGCGCTCGATGATCTTCTCGGCAACTGGCGCGCCGTCAGTAGCTGGAGCGAACGAGCGCGCAAAGCCCGCGCCGATTGGCATGTCAGTGTCCAGCGCCGTACGCGTGCAGCGACCGGGGTGCCTTCGTATGCGCAGGTCATCGGTGCGGTAAATCGCCTCTGCGCTGCCGAAGATCGCGTGATCACCGCGGCCGGCGGCCTGCCAGCCGAACTGGCCGCCAACTGGGGTGCGCGCCATACGGCGTCAGTTGATATTGAATTTGGATACTCCTGCATGGGCTATGAAATTGCCGGCGGCTGGGGTGCGCGTATTGCGCAGATGGACCGCGGCGAGACTGGAGATACGATTGTCTTCGTGGGCGACGGCTCCTATCTGTTGCTCAACTCGGATATTTATTCGAGCGTGCTGTCGGCTCGCAAACTCATCATCCTGGTTTGCGACAACGGCGGTTTCGCTGTCATCGACAAGCTGCAGCGGAATACGGGCAATCCGTCATTCAACAATCAGATCGTGGATTGCGATCCGCAGGTGCCGCCTTTCTCGGTCGATTTTGCCGCGCACGCGCGATCAATGGGTGCAAATGCCGAGGCGGTGACCGGCATCGCGGCATTCGAAGAGGCCTTTCGGCGCGCCAAGGCCTCCGAGCGAACCTATGTCATCGACATCAAGGTGGATCCGAGGGCCTGGACCGAAGAGGGCCACGCCTGGTGGGAGATCGGCACATCGGAGGTCAGCGACAGCGAGAAGATATTGGCGGTGTCCACCGAAGTGAGTAAAGGCCGCGTGCGCCAGCGCCGCGGCGTCTGAGATGTGAGACGAAATTCCTGATCAATTAACGAAACGAGATTCGACATGCATATCCCTCCTCACGAAAACAACAACGTTCCCATCGTCGGTCCCGATGACGCCAATGTGCCGCTGGCCTACTTCAATATCGTCAAGCTCAATAAGGACGAGACATTCGTGTCGGCTGTTGCGGGTTACGAGACCTGCCTGGTGCCGGCGCATGGCACCATCGATGTGACCGTTGAACGCCCGGGCGGACAAAACGTGTCTTTCGATGGCGTGGGGGAGCGCGCTTCCGTATGGGACAAGGAGCCCTCGGCGGTGTACGTGCCCGTCGGCAGCTCGGCGCGCTTCGTATGCCGTTCCGCCAACGCCGAGATCTTCGTGGCCGGCGCCCGTTTCGATGAGGCGTTTGAACCTTTCGTGGTGCGGCCGGCGCACATCGACCCGGTCCAGTACGGTTCCGATGACACCAAGACGCACCGGAAGATCAAGCACATCCTGGGGCAGAAGCCGCCCGGAAAGGTCGGACGGCTGCTGGTGTCGGAGCTCTTCACGGTGGGCGCAGGCGGCTGGTCCGGCTTCCCGCCGCACAAGCACGACAGCGATCGTTTCCCGAGTGAGACCCGTCATAACGAGATCTATAATTTTCGCTTCCGGCCTGATCACGGCTTCGGATTGCAGCTGCTGCAGGCCGAGGGCTCGACAGTGGGGCAGGCGTATCACGTGCTGAACGCCTCAACACTGAAGATCGAAGGTGGCTATCACCCCTGTGTGGCCGCTCCGGGCTATGAGATGTATTACTTCACCATCCTGGCCGGTCTGAGTCGCCGCCCCCTGACGCAATTCTTCCAGCCTGCGCATGCCTACCAGATCGAGACGATTCCCGGAATCAAAGACATGATTGCGAAATTCAAGTGAGAGCTTGATGCTGGCCAATCTCAAGGACCTGGTAGTTCCGGCGGCGGATAACCCCTGCAGCGTCGCCTGTTTCAGCATCTTCGGATGGGAGGACGCGTGTGCCGTGGTTGAGGCAGCCACGCAGATGGATGCGCCGCTGATCTTCGGTGTGGGGGCGGACTTCAGGCGCACGATGCCGCTCGAGGTGATCTCGACCATGCTGCGCAGACTGGCAGCCGACGCGCCGGTTCCCATCTGCGTCCACCTGGATCATTGTTACGATCTGTCCGAAGTCCGCCGTGCCGTCGACGCGGGGTTTACCTCGGTCATGTATGACGGATCGCAATTGCCGCTGGCGGACAATATTGCCGGAACCCGGCAGATCGCTGAATACGCGCACGCAGCCGGATGCTCTGTCGAGGGCGAGATAGGCTCGGTTCCCTATGCGGAAGGACGCGCGCATATCAAGTCCGAACTATCGAGCGCCACTGATGCCGCCCGACTGGCGAGAGAAAGCGGCCTGGACGCGCTGGCGATTTCCGTCGGCAATGTGCATCGTCTGTCGGCACCGGGCGCCAGGGTGGACTTTGACCTGTTGCATCGGATCGAGTCATCGGTATCGGTGCCGTTGGTGATCCACGGCACCTCAGGGCTGTACGATGCGGACATCGTCCGCCTGACGCGCACGCGCGTTGCCAAGTTCAACATCGGTACGGTGCTACGGCAGGCCTTCGGCTCGAGCCTGCGCGAAACGCTGCAACGCCACCCGCATCGCTTCGATCGGCTCGAGATCATGAGCGATGTCATGCCTGCGGTGACGCGGGAAGCAAGACGCATGATCGGATTGCTCGGCTGGCCTCTTGAGGGCGCCGTCAGGCATCAGGCGTAGCGGACCGGTACCGCCTTGCCACTCCTGGCCGATTCACAGGCGGCATCGGCAAGCAGCAGCGCGATCCGGCCGTCCTCGAAGTTAACCGAGGGCGGCCGTTGCTCGCTGATCGCGCCGATGAAATCTGCCAGCTCATCCACATACGATTGCGCGTAGCGATCGATGAAGAAATGCAGCAGCGGTTCCCTGGCGTCGGTGGCGGACGCCGTGAATCGCGTAACAGCGCTCGCGCGCAGATTCCCGGACTGCACCATACCTGAGGATCCAAATGCCTCGACCCGTTGATCATATCCATACACAGCACGGCGCGAATTATTGATGTGCACCAGGGCACCTGAGGCCGCCTTCATGACCACCATGGCCGTGTCGAGGTCGCCAAACTCCGAGAGCGCCGGATCTACCAGGGCGCTTCCACTGGCGAAGACCTCGCGAATCGGATCCTCGCCCAGCACGAAACGGGCAAGATCGAAGTCATGAATGGTCATGTCACGAAACAACCCGCCGGATACCCGCAGGTACGGCAGCGGCGCCAGCGCCGGGTCACGGCTGGAAATGACCAGCAGCTCCAGGGATCCGATCTCACCGGCGCGCACCGCATCGCGCACGGCGCGATGGCTGCGATCGTAGCGGCGATTAAAGCCGATTTGCACCGGGACGCGCGCTTCGGCAACAACCTTCCGGCACTCATCGACGCGCGCCATCGTGAGATCGATGGGCTTCTCGCATAGCACGGCTTTGCCGGCGCGCGCGGCGGCGGCTATCAGATCGACGTGAGTGTTGGTGGATGAGGCGATCAGAACGGCGTGCGTGCCGGCATCGAGCAGTGCCTGCTCAACCGAGTCCGACTGTCGGGCGCCGTACTTCCCGGCTATGGCGGCCGCGGTCGCCACGTTGGTGTCAAATACGTAGGTGAGCTTGGCCCGGGGGTACAGGGCCGCGATATTGGCGGCGTGCACGCAGCCGATCCTGCCGGCGCCGTACAGAGCGATATTGATCAAGGGTGGCTGCTCAGAGCGTTGGGAGAATCATCGGGATCTGGGCCGCAGAGTCCCGCGTTCCACCGCATTGCAGGGGAAGAGGTGGACCTTGGCCTTCTTGTGGGATGACTCATCGACCAGCCCCAGAAGCACTTCCACCGCCGTGACGATGATGTCCGCCACGGGCTGACGGATAGTCGTCAGGTTATAGGATGGCCATGCTGCCATGGCCATGTCATTGAAGCCGATGACCCCGATGTCGCGGGGCACAACCGCGCCGGCTTCGCGGCACGCATCGAGAGCGCCCATGGCCAGGACATCATCGCCGCAGAAGACGGCATCGATGCCGCCATTTCTCAGTAGTTCCCGCATCAGGGTCAATCCGGCTTCGTGGCAGTAGGAATGGCCGTAGACCACTGCGCAGGGCGCCAGCCCATCCTTCGCCAATGTTTCGTTGAGGCCGATGAGCCGGTCCTCGGTCGAGGTGGCGCTTTGCGGACCACCCAAGAAGGCGATATTCCTGTACCCGCGCTCACGCAGCATCTGCGCGGCAAGCTGACCGCCCTGAATATTGTCCGCACCGACGATGTCAACCGAAACGCTGGCGCCAGGCCTGCCGAAAGCCTGCACCACCGGGATACCGGCGGCTCCGCAGGCTTCGGCAAACTGCGGCGGCAGGGTGGATGAGGCGACGATGACGCCATCGACGCTGTATTCAAGCAACATGTCGAGCGCGCCATCGGTGCGGATGCCGCCCGACAGATTCGCCAGCAATGGTCGACGCCCGCGCTGCTGCAGCCGCCTGGTAAAGAGATCGAAGATCTCCATGAAGAGCGGATTGTCGAAATTATTTGAAATGAGGCCGATGAGTTCCGTGCGCTTGGTCATCAGGCTGCGGGCCAGCGCATTGGGCTTGTAGCCAAGCGATCGCGTCGCGGCAAGCACCTTCTCGCGCGTTTCCGGCGAGACACTGGCCCCCGATGTAAATGTCCTCGAGACGGCCGAAATGGAAACGCCGGCGAGCTCCGCGACTTCGCGGGCAGTCACGCGTGTTTCGACAGGACTGCGTGTTTTTCGAAGCTTAGCCATCCCCGACTGTCATCCCCCGGATCGCTTGTGCATCGCGTTATCCTGTTGCATCCAGCGTCGCCATTGCAAGTTTTTGCAATGCCAGGCCCTGGCTGGAATCAAAGCCTTTGCCCGCTCCCTCGGGCTTTCTCGTGCGTGTTTTGCGGATTTCCAGCCCGCAGCGCCTCAGCACGAAGTACGCGCATCGGGTTGCTCGCGGCCAACCGTTGCAAGCGCTTGCAAATGCTATTACCTAGTGCTACTAATAGTGAAAGAACGGGGACAGAGCCGGCTACATCGTCACTGAAGTTCCCTCGGGAGACGCTATGTACATCATCGGTCAGGAAGAAATTGACGCCTGTGCGCGGGTCATTAATTCGAGAGCGCTGTTCAGATACAACATTGGGCACGAGTGTGAGCGCTTCGAAGCGCGTTACGCGGCATATCTGGGCGCGAAGCATTTTTCTCTGGCCGCGAGTGGCTCCTATGCACTGACCGCGGCGATGATCGGGCTGGGCATAGGCCCAGGCGATGAAGTGCTGGTGCCTGCGCATACCTATATGGCCTCGGCGACTTCCGTGCTGGCCACCGGCGCCATACCGGTCATCGTCGACATCAACGAGTCCATCACCATTGATCCTGCCGCCATTGAAGCGGCCATCCGTCCGCGTACGCGCGCGGTAATTGCGGTGCACATGTGGGGCACCGCCTGCGACATGGATGCCATCATGGAGATCGCGCGGCGGCGGAAACTGCTGGTCATCGAAGACACCTGCCAGGGTGTCGGCGGCGGTTACAAGGGCCGCAAGCTCGGATCGATCGGCGACATCGGCGCGTACAGTTTCAATTTCTACAAGAACATGAGCGCGGGGGAAGGCGGCGGCGTGGTCACCAATGACGACGCGGTCGCCAAGCGGGTCAATTGTGCCATCGATCCCTGCCACGCCTTCTGGACGGGGCGCAATGAGGACTCGCAGCCGTTCGCCGGTAATGGCGCGCGGGCTTCCGAATTCATGGGCGCGATACTCAATGTTCAGTTGGATCGCATCGACGGCGTCATCGAGGCGATGCGGCGCGAGCGCGACGCGATTCTGGCCGGCATCGCGCCGGCGGTCTCTATCGGCCTGCGGCTGGCGCCGCTGAACAGTAAGGAATTCGACTGCGCGACCAATGTCTTCCTGACGCTGCCGAGCACACAGGCGGCCGAAACGTTTGCTGCGACCTTTCCCAGCGTCATAGCCGGAAAGACCGGCCGCCATACCTATACCGAGTGGGATCAGGTGCTCATGGGTGCCGGCGCCGCGCATCCCTTGATGAATCCCTACAACATGTCGGCCAATGCGGAGTGCCGCAGAACCTACTCGCGGGACATGTGTGCCAGGTCCCTGGACATTCTCAATCGAACCATTCTGGTGCCGACCAGTCCGGAACACACCAAAGAAGAAATCGACAACGTCATCCACAACATCAACGAGGCCGCCCGGGTTGCGGTCGGCCGCGCCAGCAAGGATGAGGTTGATGTCCGCAATGCCACGCCGGTGGATGTCATCAAATACGACACCAAGCAATTGGCGTGGTGATGAACGGGGGTCGCTGACAGAGTCGCTGACAAATAAGGGTCTCGAACTAACGACACCGAACAAGGGAGTTCTACGGTGACAACAATACGGAAAACCTCGTCACTTCTGGGCACGGCGCTGATCATGGGACTGGGTACGGCTCTCATCGGGTCGATCCCGGAGGCCCAGGCGGCGGCATCGGACGACAGCGCAGATACTGGCCTGGCACTGCAGGAAGTTCTGGTGACCGCCACCCGGCGCGAGGAGTCGGTGCAGAATATTCCCATCAGCGTGACTGCCCTGGGCGAGGCTGACCTCGCGGTGGCCGACATCAAGGGAATCGAAGGCATCGCGGCACTTACGCCCGGACTTCAGTTCGCTGTGCCCAACGGCTTCAGCTCGGCCTTTACGACGATCGCGATTCGTGGTCTCAACAGCAACACCGGACCCTCAACGGTCGGAATTTACCTGGACGATGCGCCGATTTCGAGCCGGCTATCGGGCTATACGAACCAGGGCAGCGCCTATCCGTATGTCTTCGACCTGAACCGCATCGAAGTGGCCCGCGGCCCGCAAGGCACTTTGTTCGGCGCGGGCTCCGAGGCGGGTACAGTGCGATTCATCACCAACACACCGAGCCTGACCGAGTTCAGCGGCATGGCGCACGCGGAAGTGGCGACCACGGAGGGCGGACGCCTGAGCTACGAGACCGGTGTAGCAGCGGGTGGCCCGATCGTGGCGAACGAAATCGGCTATCGGGTCAGCGTCTGGAATCGCAGTGACGGCGGCTACGTCGATCGCGTCAATCCCGCCGACGGCGCCATCGTGTCCTCGAAGGCCAATACAGTCGGCAAAACCGTCATCAAGGGCGCGCTGGCGTTCCAGGTCACCGACGATATTCTGGTGACACCGGCGATCTACTATCAGCGGGTCCATCAGGATGATTCGTCGCGATTCTACGCGGCCTTCTCCGATGCCGACGAAGGCGTCTACCACAACGGCGTGCTGCTGCCGGAAGTGTGGACAGACCACTGGACTCTGCCGTCGATCAAGGTCGAGGCACACCTGCCCTTTGCAGAACTGACGGCCACCGCCTCGCATCTGGATCGGGATGTGACGGAGCTGCTCGATCAGGCCTCCTTCGTCTGCCCCAGCCTCGGCCCGACCGGTTGCGGCAATCCCTTGGGCATCGGGTACCCCGAAACACCGCAACAGGTTGCGAACACCCCGACGGGCCTGAATGTCAAAGCCAGCACCGCGGAAGTGCGGCTGGCGTCCAACCAGAAAGATGCTTGGCTGAGCTGGGTCGCGGGCCTCTTCTACGATCACCGAAAGCAGCTGGACTTTCAGACTTCCTATGATCTTGCGGTCCCGCCGCCGGGACCGGGACTACCGGTCGGGCTGTTCCAGGACCAGCACGAGACCTTCACCGACGATCAGATAGCAGCCTACGCGCAGGGCGACCTGCATATCACCAAGCAGCTTAGCCTGACGGTGGGCGATCGAATCGCCGAGGTCAAAGTCAGAGTAGAGGAACAGTCACTGGCTTCGCTGGCGGTTTTCTACAATGCTCCCGCGGACGCCGTGACGCATTCAAAGGAAACCGCTAATTCGCCCAAGGTGGGGCTGTCGTTCCAGGCCGATCGCAACAATCTCTTCTATGCTTCCTACAGCAAGGGATTCCGCATCGGCGGCGGCAATGCACCGGTGCCCCCATCCTGTCCGCAGGTGGTGCCGCCCACGTACTCCTCCGACAGCGTGCAGGCATTCGAGGTCGGCGCCAAGGACACTTTCCTTGATGGGCGGGTGCAGGCCGACACCAGCGTGTTCCACAACAAGTGGGAGAATATCCAGCAGTATGTAGGCCTTCCCTGCGGACCGTTCGCCTACAGCACCAACGCGGGCAGCGCGATCAGCAACGGCCTGGACTTTGCCCTGCAGGCGCTGGTCACCGAGCAGATCCGGCTGAATCTGGCCATCAGCTACGTCAACGCCTACTACAACGCCAATGCCTATGACAGGTCGGGCAATATCCTGGTCGGAGAAGGCGACAAGGTGGGCATACTGCCGCAGGTCAATCCGCCCTGGACGGTCAATGCAGGGCTCAATTACGAGCTGCCGCTGAGTGACGGCGACAGGCTGCATTTTCGCGGTGAGTACAACTTCACCAGCAGCAGCCCGGGACCCTTCATCACCCAGCTGGTCAATTCGCAGAATACCTACCCGCTGGCGGTGCCCGATCCATCCACTCAGCTCTATAACCTGCGGGCAGGCTGGGCGCGGGGGAAATTCGACGCCACGTTCTTCATCAATAACCTGTTCAACAGCACCCCATCGCTCAGCAAGTATCAGGGTGTGGGAAGCTCGAATCTGATTACCTATCAGACCTTCCGTCCACGCACGGTCGGCCTGACATTGAACTACGCGTTCTGATTCGGGAGATTGAGTCCCATGGGAGGGCCGACCGGCCTCGCTAATGAGGGCCCGCGACTACGGCGGGCCCTCAGTCTGTGGGATCTGATCGTTTACGGCGCCATATGTATCTCACCGATGGCGCCGATGACCTTCTTCGGCATTCTCACCCAGCGTGGCAACGGCCACGCCGCAACCGCCATCCTGGTTGCCATGCTGGCGATGATGCTGACAGCGATCAGCTACGGCCGCATGGCACGCGCCTACCCGAGCGCAGGATCCGCCTTCACCTATGTTGGCCGTGAAATCAATCCGGCGGTCGGCTACGTCACCGGCTGGAGCATGGTGCTCGACTACATCGTCAACCCGATGATCAATGTCATCTTCTGCAGCCAGCAGTTACACGTGGTGTTTCCATCCACCCCGTACTGGGCTTGGGCCATTTGCTTCGCGGCGCTGTTCACAGGCCTGAATATCCAGGGCATCAAATCCTCCGCGCGCGTCAATGCGCTGCTGGCCACGGTCATGGGAGTAGTGGTGGCGATGTTCTTCGTAGCCGCGACGCATTACGTGGCGGTTCATCCACACGGGGATGCCGGATTCTTCACGCATCCGCTCTATGACCCGCAGCGCTGGTCACTCACGGGCCTGCTCAGCGGGACCTCCCTGGCGGTGCTCGCTTACATGGGATTCGACAGCATTTCGTGCCTGTCGGAGGAAGCCAGGAACCCCCGCAACGTATTGCCTGCAACGGTGCTCACATGCGTGGTAATCGGCCTGTTATCGGCGCTTGAAGTCTACGCGGCACAACTGGTGTGGCCGATTACCCAACACTTTCCGGACATCGATACGGCCTTTACTTCGGTGGCAGGCCGGACGTGGCCGCCGCTCTACGATCTGGTGGGCGGTGCCTTGATCCTGAGCTGCATTGCCAGCGGGACGGCCATGCAGCTAGGCGCCGCGCGCCTGCTATACGCCATGGGTCGTGGCGGTGCATTGCCCAAATTATTCTTCGGCGCGCTGGAGGCCAGGCGTCGGATCCCGCGTAACAGTGTCGTATTCGTGGGCGCGGCCTCGCTGGGTGGCGCCATTCTGCTGCCGGCCATTGCCGGCGAGGCCACCGGATTCGATCTGGGCGCCAGCCTGCTCAACTACGGTGCGCTGATCGGCTTCATGGGTGTGAATGCCGCGGCATTCCTGCGTTTCTATTGGCGGGCGGAGCAGCGGCGGGTCATCAATCTGCTGCTGCCGGTCCTCGGCTTCCTGGTTTGCGCGGTGCTGTGGTGGAGCCTGAGTACTGAGGCCCGCATCATTGGCGGTATCTGGATGGCGGTTGGTATTGTGCTGGGTGTTGTGAAGACGCGTGGCTCGAAGGGCACTCTGGTGACCTTCGAGCTACCGCCCGAAATAGCGCCTGAGAGATCGCAAGCCTGACGAATGCGACGATGCATGCCCCGGTGGCAGCGTTACAAAGAGCGAGTTACGATGCAAGCGCTTGCACCATTCAATGCGCGCCGGGAGTCTCGATGAGGTCTATTGGATTTGGGCTGGTCGGCACCGGTTACATGGGCAAGGCGCACGCAGTGGCACTGAAATCCGTGGGTGCAGTGTTCAATACCAATCTACGGCCCGTGTGCGAATTGATCTGCAGCACCACGGAAGCCGGGGCGGCGCAGAAGGCAGCCGAGCTGGGTTTCAACCAGTCGACCAGTCACTGGCAACGACTGATCGAAAGTCCGGTGGTGGAGGCGATCGTGATCGCGTCGCCGCCCTCGACGCATAAAGCCATTGCGCTGGCGGCCCTGGCGGCCGGAAAGGCCGTGTTCTGTGAGAAGCCGCTCGGCGCCTCTCTGGATGAAGCGCGCGAGATGGCTGCAGGCGCGGCGAGCTCGCGCGTGGTCAATATGGTCGGTTTCAACTATATCCGCACCCCGGCCTCGCAGCTTGCTCACCAGATCATCGCCGCAGGCGAGATCGGCGACATCATTCATGTGCGCGCCGAGCACACCGAGGATTTTCTGGCCGATCCCGAAGAGCCAGCCAGCTGGCGTACGCGGGATCCCTCATCCGGCAACCTCGGCGATCTGGCGCCGCATATCATCAACGCGGTGCTGCGCCTCGTCGGTCCCATCGAGCGATTGGTCGCGGATGTACAGACGACCTATGCCAGCCGGCCAGGCGCCAATGGGCCTGAGGCGGTTGGCAATGACGATCAGGCCAATCTGCTGTGCCGATTCGAAGGCGGCGCAATGGGCTCGATTCATGTCAGCCGCGTCTCCACGGGCAGGAAGATGGGTTACGCCTATGAAATCACCGGCACCCGCGGATCGCTGCGCTTCGATCAGGAGGATCAGAATGCGTTGTGGTTCTACGATGCGCGGGCCTCTCGCGGCCGACGCGGCTTCACGAAGCTGCTGACGGGGCCCGATCACCCGGATTTCAGGTTCTTCTGCGAGGGTGCCGGCCACGGTACCGGCTACGGCGATCAGATCATCATCGAGGCGCGGGATTTCCTGCAATCGATTGAGACCGGAAAGGCGATCTTCCCGACGTTTCATGACGGTCTGCAAGTCAGCCGCATACTTGCGGCGGCGGCGCGCTCGAACGATGAACAGCGATGGGTTCGTATCGCCGAATTCTAATCTTTGAAGTATGGAGTCAGCGATGTCCCTGTCGATCGGCAACGCCCCCTGCTCATGGGGCGTCGAATTTTTTGACGATCCGCGCAATCCGCCCTGGACGCGCGTGCTGGATGAGGCGAGGGCGGCGGGCTATCGCGGCATCGAGCTCGGACCGCTGGGGTTCATGCCCGAGGATCCCGCCGTGCTCGGACCGGCGCTGGCGGAACGAGGGCTGACGCTCACCGGCGGGGTGATGTTTCGGCCCTTTCACGATCCCGATCAATGGCCCAAGGTCTGGGATGCAGCGATGCGCACCTGCCGCGCGCTGAGCGCGCATGGCGCCAGGCAGTTCGTTTTGATCGATTCGATCTCGCCGCGGCGTGCTCCCACGGCCGGCCGGGGCGATGAGGCTGAGCGCCTGCGCGGCGCGGAACGCGCGTCGTTTCTGGATCGCATCCGATCCGTTGCAAGACTGGGCGCGGAGGAGTTCGGGCTGTGTGTGACGATCCACGCCCATGCCGGTGGTTTCGTCGAGTTCGAGGATGAGCTTGAGGATGTTTTGGATGCCATACCGGGCTCGATTCTGGGCGCATGCCTGGATACAGGTCACTGCACCTACGCCGGCTTCGATCCGGTGGCGTTTTATCGTGGGCACAGCGATCGGATTCCCTACCTGCACTTCAAGGACATTGATCCGGTGATTCGCCAGCGGGCCATCGATAATCGCACCGGGTTCTATGACGCCTGTGCCGCAGGGATCTTCTGCAACCTGGGTGAGGGGATCGTGGACTTTCCGGCCTTCAAGAGCGCCATCGTGGCGGCAGGGTTCACCGGCTGGGCCACCGTCGAGCAGGACCGCGATCCGACCGGAACGCGATCGACGCTGGCGGATGCGGCAGCAAATCTCAACTATCTGAAATCAGTGGGGCTGGCGTAGCGATATGAAATTGAAGTGGGGGCTGATTGGCGGCGGCGAGGGCAGCCAGATAGGGGCGGCGCATCGCATCGCCGCCCGACTCGATGACCGGTTCGAGATGAGCGCCGGTGCGCTCGACGTCGACGCCACCCGGGCCCGCGAGTTTGCCATACGACTTGGCATTCCCAGGGACCGCGCCTACGGAGATTGGCGGGAGATGCTGGAAGGCGAGAGGCATCGCTCTGACCGCATCGATCTGGTCACGGTGGCCACGCCCAACAGTTCGCACTTCGAGATCACCAAAGCGTTCCTGCTGGCCGGATTCGATGTGTTGTGCGAGAAGCCGCTCACCACCACGCCGGAGGAAGCGCAGGAGATCGTGTGCATCGCGCGCCAGAGCGGCAGGATCTGTGCGGTGAATTATGGCTATTCGGGTTACCCGATGGTCCGGCACGCGCGCGCGATGGTGGCACGCGGCGATCTTGGCGCCATTCGCGTCGTCGTTGCCGAATTCGCCCACGGCCACCATGCCAATGCGGCGGAGGCGGACAACCCGCGCGTTCGCTGGCGCTACGACCCAAAACTCGCAGGCGTGTCCTCGGTGTTGGCCGACTGCGGTATCCACGCACTGCACATGGCCTGCTTCATCACCGGACAGCAGGTCACCTCGCTGGCGGCGGATTTTGCATCGACGATCTCCGTGCGCCAATTGGAAGACGACGCGCTGGTGGCTTTCCGCATGTCCGATGGGGCCGTCGGACGCCTCTGGGCCAGCGCCATTGCAGTGGGTCGCATGCACGGATTGACCATTCAGGTCTTCGGTGAGAAGGGCGGCGTGCGCTGGCAGCAGGAGCAGCCCAATCAGCTTTACTGGACCCCGGTAGGCGGCGCGGTGACAGTGCTCGAGCGCGGATACGTGGGGCTATCGCCTGAAGCGGAGCACGCCTCCCGTGTCACCGTCGGTCATACCGAAGGCTTCCTCGGCGCCTTTGGCAACATTTACGGTGACCTCGGGGAAATCATGTCCGCGCGCCGTGAGGGTCGTGCGCCACAGGCCTGGGCGCTGAGCTACCCGACAGCAGATGATGGCTGGCGCAGCGTGGTGGCCATCGGCGCGGCGGCGAAATCGGCTCGCTCCCGCGGATCCTGGGTGGAGCTGGACGCCTAGCGCAGCACAAGGCACGTGAGCGTTCGCTGACCCGCGAGCGCGCATCCTGCCGACGGCAGCGGCAAGGCCGCAGGCGCAGTGTCGGTACTGCACCGACACTTAAGGAGGCTTCAATGAGTGATCCCACCATCCGGCCAAATCCGGAGCAGCCAGGAACCCGTTACCAGCCGCCGGACAATGGCGGCCTGAAGGATGATATCGAGACCGGCCCCATCGATGAAGGCGAAGATATCGATGAAGGCACGCCCGTCGATGAAGGGACCGATGCTGATCCGGACGAGGCCGGGCTCGACGAAGGTTAATCCGCAGCCAACCGCTTGATCAACGCCCCGGCGGCGGCAGGGTTTCGCACCTTGTCGCCGCCAATGACATAGAGAAAGACCTCACGCGTTTTGGCCCACTCGCGGGCACGCGCGGCCCAGCCATCCAGCCCGGCTTCGGAGTAGCCTGCTTTGCGGTTGCTCTTCGTGCCCTTTATCCGGGCATAGGCAAAGGGCGCCGTGGCCTCGTCAATCTCCGGGTAGGGGGAGTCGCCCGCAATAACGATGGCAACGCCATGGCGCTGCGCCAATTGAATGAATTGATCACAACGAAAACTCTCATGCCGAACTTCCAGCGCATGACGCAGCGGGCGGCCTGACCGTTCCCTCGGAAGGAGCTTGAGGAAAGCTTCGATATCGGCGGCGTCGAACAATTTGGTCGGCAGCAATTGCCAGTTGATCGGCCCGAGCTTGTCCTTGAGCTCGATGACGCCGCTGTCGAGAAACCGCCCGATCGCCTCACCCGCGCTGGCGAGGATCTTGCGATTCATGACGAATCGGGGCGCCTTCAGCGAGAAGACGAAATCATCCGGCGTCTGCTCATGCCACTTGATGAATGTCGCCGGCTTCTGCAGGCCGTAAAAGGTGCCATTGATCTCGATGCTCGTCAGGCGCTGGCTGGCGAATGCGAGCTCGCCGCTGTGCGGCAGATCGTCCGGATAGAACACGCCCCGCCACGGCCCATACGTCCAGCCGCCGACGCCGATGTGAATCGGGCACGCACCTCTCTTGCGACTGATTGATTTCGAAGCCACCGCCGCATGGTAGCTCAGGCGCGCGGCGCGGCGAGCAGCTGCACCCAGTAGAGCCCGCGATGCGAAGCCTGACCTGCAGCGAATGCCAGGCCCATCTCGCTGAAGCGTGGATCCATGATGTTTTCGCAGTGCTCTGGGCTGTCGAGCCATCCCTTCACCAGTTCGTCGGCGGATTGGGGGCCGTAGGCGATGTTTTCACCAACGAGTTTCTCGCGATAGCCGATGGCGCGGACGCGATCGGCCGGCGAACGACCGCTCAAATCCTGGTGCTCGAAATAATCGTGCAGCGCCATGTCGCTGGCGTGCCCCAGGGCCACTTCTGCCAGGGGCCCCGACAGATGCACCGGTGGGGCCGGTTCAAATGATTTCCGTCCGCAGTGCGTGCCGCGGGCCCGCACATCGTTGATGAGTTGCAGCGCGCGCGCCGCGAGCATCGGTGCCTGCGCGCGGGCAGGTACAAAGATGGGCGCGGCGAGCACCAGCCAGCTGTCCTGACCACGGCGATAAAGTCCGACGTCAGTCAGGTTCCGGTTGTCGAGGGTGCGGCAGCCTGAAGACTTAAGCAGTTGAATATCTGATGAGTCGGGGCCGCTGATGTGCACGGTCGCCGAGGACTGCGCGGCATAGCCGCTGCGTTCGATCGCAGCGGCAGGCGGGCGACCCTCCGCCCACGCCTGCGCGGCCCGATCCAGCTGCGAGTTGTGGCGAAGCGCCGCTGCCGCCGGCAGTGTGCCGCCGCAGCCGCCCTGGCGCAGGATCTGCACCGCCGAGAGCGCATCGGCCCGTGCCGTCGTTGCGGCGAGGGCAATCAGCAGGAGCCACAGACAGGGGTGAAATCTTGTTGATGCAGCCATTCGTGGGATTCTCGCTTGCCTCAACCCCCTGAAGCGCGCGAACAAGGCCGGGGATGACCGCAGCGGGTGGAACGCGATCACAGATTTTGACCTCCTGCGTGCAGGTCGACCTCAGGCGAGATGGCGCCTCTCCAGCCACGCCGCCAGCAGCGCCGCGATCGCGTCGCTGTTGAGTTCCAGCATCATGGCGTGGCCATTGCCGTGGATGCCGCGATCCTCGAGTCTCATATGTTCCACGCGAGCGCCAGCCTGCTCCAGAAAATCCACCATGCCGTGATCTTCAGTCGCTTTCGATGAAGCTTCCGCCGTGAGGATGAGAATCGGAAAACCCCGCAGGTTCGGCAATTGCCGCGGCGGATCCTGCTGCACCAGGCAGGCGATCGTGCCGGCTCGTCTCGGCGCCCGCAATTCCAGCCGCAGATCATCGGGGGCTTCGGCGGGCGGCCGGTAGGTCAGTGGCGATGCGGTCAGGCCCCAGGACAGTCGACCGCGCGCGGCCGTGGCGAAGGGCGGGCCCAGCGGCTCCACGGCAATGATGGCCTTGATGAGCGCAGGTCGCGCATCGGCCGCCAGCCACCCCGT
>Ga0265338_10002062_pt1 | contig 31048 bp, 32 predicted proteins | sample 42126metaG_FD_193579 | JGI IMG/M metagenome (GOLD analysis project Ga0265338, IMG submission 193579) | Rhizosphere microbial communities from Carex aquatilis grown in University of Washington, Seatle, WA, United States - 4-21-26 metaG | ecosystem: Host-associated > Plants > Roots > Rhizosphere...
GGCGGGCAAAACGCCCGCGTGCAATGCCCGCAAGGGCCAAAAGCAAAGGAGTGACGGTCGGCTTCACGACCTGAACACCTCCACATCGCCAACACGCCGCCAATTCAGCTGCTTGTTCAGCGTAGCCCTAGAGCAATCGTCGTGCCGTTGCCAATGGCGTTACATCATTGCAAAGACCGGGAGTGTCAAAAATCACCAAGCCCATTAAACAGAACGTGCTGACGGAACGTCAGCTAGTACGGCCGTAGGGCACCCAAAAGGGTAAGGACACGGGTGCCGCCTGCGTCCGTCACGTACGGTCATGCGGCTGAAGTGATCGGGTGACCGATCCCCGCTGGCGTTATCAAGCCTGTGGGCGATCAAGTGCCGCGGCATGGGATCGGTAGTACCCAACCCCGCACCGACATCGCAATCATCTGGACCCATTGTCCGTGCTCGGGTGAGGAGCTGACATTCGAACGACACAATCGCCGTAGCAGCGAAAATGGCGCTCCCTGGCCGACTGCGTCCCTCGAGCGAGCGCGACGATCATCTCGGGTACGCGCGTTATGCGAAAGGCATAACGCGACCCACAAGGGACAATCGAGTTTCGCCAGACCGGTCGTCCGCCGGCGTCCTGTGTCACACCGGTTTACAGCCTGCGCGTTCTGACCAGCTTTTCATGTCGTCAATCGAGCACTGGCCATTGCGCCATGCGATATGACCATCTGGCCTCGCGATCCATACAGCACCACTCGCCGGTCGATACGCGGCTGCAAATTCACCCGCCGTATCAGTCAATGTCGTCACGAGTTCTGAGTCCGGCGTGTCGCAGCCCGGTGCCCTCACGAGAATTGCCGATCCAGCGTCACTGGACCACGCAGCGAAAGCTCGCCAGAGTTCACTGAAAGCGCCGGATTGCGGCTCCGTCGCGTCGACGTAACCAATAAGCGCATACCGGCCATGGCCGATAAACTCATGCAGCCGCCTTGCATGTCCGACAAAACGTTGCGATAGACCACCGGCATCCGGAAGCCGGTCGCCCGGTGCAGGTGACGCCGGGTCTGCGTCGGGCCAACCATCGGTGACGATCGGGCTTCCGCGATACGTGACGAACAGTTGTGTTTCGCGCATTGCCGGATTGCTGGCCTGCCGCGCGAGAACGGCATTGAGTGCCGCGCTCGTCGATTTGACGACATCGACGCCGACGGGATGTCGTTCCGCCTGGTAGCTATCCAGCAACTCCGGCGCCGCGAGACCCTTCGCGACATGGGCAAGCTTCCACGCAAGATTGTGAACATCCTGCAGGCCCGTGTTCATGCCCTGACCGCCTACGGGAGGATGAATGTGCGCGGCGTCACCAGCAATAAATACCCGGCCGCGCCCGTAACCCGATGCGATGCGATGGCTTACCCGATAGACCGACGACCATCGCATTGACGACAGTCGCACGCCCTCTGGCAGTGACGGCAACAGCAGACCGCACATCATGTCGAAGTCTGGTGCGTCAATCGCCGCGAGTGAGGACGCCCGGTCTTCTGGCACGATCATCGAGAGCCGGTAGCGTCGCGTCGAGCCACGAACGGGCACGGCTGCCGCACTCGTCTTCGCGTGCTCCGGACCGGCCCTTTCGAACCGGTACATGGGCCCGCGCGACAATGTCCAGTCCACTTCCATGTCGGCGAGCGCAAAGGTCTGCGGATACTGCTCGCCTTCGAACGATAAACCGAGTGCTGAGCGCACCTTGCTGTGGGCTCCATCGCACCCCACGAGCCACTTGCAACGCACGACGTGCGCCTCGCCGTGGGCGTCGGCTAGATACGCCCTGACGCAATCCGTATCGTCCTCGAACCGGTCCAGCACAAAACCATAGTTCACCTGACCACCGTGCTCGGCGAATGCTGCCTCGAGTAGGCGCTCCGTCTCGTACTGCGCGAGCGAGAGTGATCCGTAAGACAGACCATGTTCTGGCAAGCGCATGCTGCGCCCCGGCACCATCGCGCCATCGACCCATGTCTCGACGCCGGTCAGCCATACACCGGCCTCGATTGCGCGATCCACGATACCGAGATCGTCGAAAATTTCGAGCGTCCGTGGCGTAATGCCCAGCGCCTTGCAGAAAAATCCCCTCGCGGGCATCTTGTCAATCACGCCTACGGCGACACGCGCGCGCTGCAATTCGGCGCCGAGCAGCAGGCCGACCGGTCCTGCGCCGATGACCAGCACATCCACGTCTTCCATGCGTTCCTCCTGACGGACCCGTCGCACAGCTTTTGAAGATGCAGAAAAGCATAGTCCGGCACTGTGCGTGTTCGTACAAAAGAGCTCAAAATGCGTAGTTCGCATTAAAACTGACACCGTTGCGATAATAATCGTGTCACCGCCCCCGCGCCGGGCTTCCGACGTGATGCCGTCAATGTGAAGCTGAGACGCGGCAGCGGCCAGCACGTCGCCGCTGCCTACGAACTGCCGGTGTCGACTGCGGATTCAACCGGTCGATGCAACAGATTGATGGAACCGCTGGGCCGGTGTGTCAAAGTTTAGCGTCTTGCGCGGACGCTCGTTGAGACGCCTCGCTACAGCGTCGAGTTGAGCTTGGGAATAGGCAGAGAGGTCAGTGCCTTTCGGGAAGTACTGCCTCAGCAGTCCGTTCATGTTTTCATTCGAGCCGCGTTGCCACGGATTCTGCGGATCGCAGAAATAGACCTGGATTTTGGTTGCCACGGTAAAGCGCTTATGATCAGCCATTTCCGTACCCCTGTCCCAGGTCAGCGATTTATATAGTTCCCGCGGTAACTTGCTGGCGTGTCGTATCAACGCGTTGACCACGGCCCCGGAATCCTTGCCGGCGACTTTTACCAGCATCACGAATCGGCTCTGACGTTCGACGAGGGTTGCAATCTGGCTGGTAGCGTTGCCGAACAGCAAGTCACCTTCCCTGACCGGGTGGCCGGTTTCGCGGACATTTCCCTCGCCCGGATGTCCATGCAGATCAGTCGACGACCCTGCAGGTGCCCCAGGCCGTCCTGAGCAGGACGCCCGCACCCGGCGCACCTTGCCCGGTCGGGCGCGCAAGAAAGGTCACGACGTTTCCGTCCGGGTCCGTAAAAGGCCCGATGTCCACTACCTCGAGCTCGATGGCACCCGCAGTGATACGGGAACCAATGAACGCACTCGTTCGTTCCCGCTGCGCCATGGCACTGGCGAGCGTCAGCCGACGTGGCTTCCCCACGATCCCTGGAGCGTTCATCGATTCTGTCTCTCGTTGCACCGGCATCGTTACATCACGCGACGTTCTCTGCTTGCAGGGGCGTCATTGTAACAACTGCCCGTGTGGCAGACGGTGCGCGTAGCGCGTTGGATAACTGGCGTCCTGCGACAAGTCAGCTGCGCGGCCCGGAGACGACACCGCATACCGCAGCCAGGGACGCCTCCACGCAACCCTGGCGCATCGCGGTGTTTCTCCCCAACGATGCGGGAATGCTGACGGGTATCTTGCCGGCACCCAGGAACACCCCTCTCGATCGGGCACACGGGCGCCGCGGACCGACTACGCGTTGTTGCCCGAACCGCAGCGGCAACGCAGCCGGTCGGACATGCTCACTGCCGTAACCGCTGGTGGCGCCGTTAGCGGCATCCTGCAACCGTCAGCCGGTCCTGCCAGACACGCAGGGACAGCATGCGGCCTCGACGGCGAGATCAGCGCGGAACCCGGCCGCGCAGTAACCGCGGCGCGATCGCGCCTTCCGGGGCGGCGACGTCATGTCCCGCCATTGGCCTGCCGCGCCCCGTAGCCCTGACCGTCCGGACCGAAATCCCACGTCCAGAGACCGCCCGTGGTTACGCGGATGCGATGGCCGCCCTGCGTCGACCAGCGTTCGGTCATCCCGGCGGCATCGTCGCCAGGCACCCCGCTTTCGACGATGATTGCCACCGCATCGAACGGGGTCGTTTCGTTGGCTTCGGTACTGTCGCAAAGGGCCGACCAGGCTTTCATTTCGGGTGTATCCATGGTGTCTCTCCATACCGTTGACGAAGACCCATGTTTACATCGTTTCCGGTGTGAGGCACGTACCGTTATGGATTCCTTTTTATATCTGGCGCGCCTCACCGGCTTCGGTTCAGCGTGCCGAACGCCACCCGCCTCGTCAACGCACGCCACCGCCGCGAACACAGTCGACAACGGATGCCGCATCTATCCTGCGAACGTCATCTGCGAGGCAGGATTGGCTGTCCGACGCACAATCGGCCGGCCGACGCAGCCGTCGTGCACCGCCAGCAGAAGCGGACAGCGCTTTGACCCTGACGGACGTGCCCGTGCTGCGCACCTGCGAACGGCCGGAAGCCGCGCAAACGGTATCGGGAGTGCGGTCTTGCTGTTCCCTGCACGGTATCACGGCGTGCTCGCCGTCAAGGGCTGCGCGCCTGCGGCGCTTGCGGCCACGGCCGGCTTTGCCCCCTGACAGCCTGCGCTGCGCCGTGTTGAAGACGGTCCCGGGCAATTCCGCCCTTTCAACCGGAGATCGTCATGAGCGAGAAATCGTACGTCTCAATCGAACAGCATATCTGCGTGGTCTGTGGCTGCGCCTTCGAGACCGGCAACATCCTGCTGGAGTTGCGAGTGCGGCCCAATCTCGAGCGGTATACGGCGACTGGCTGGGGGCTTTGCCCCGAGCACCAGAAGCTGGCAGACGAGGACTATGTGGCGCTGGTCGAGTGCGACCCGCAACACAGCGGCCTGTCTGCGCACAGCGAGCGCGTGAAACCCGGGCAGGCACACCGGACAGGCCGGGTGGCACATTTGAAGCGTCGGGTGTTCGCCAGAATATTCAGCGGCGTAGCTGAAGAGACACAGCCCTTTGTATTTGTCGAACCCGGTGTCATCGAACTGCTCCAGTCCATGATCGCACCGACCAAGGATTGATGGCGCATCGCAATCAATCCATGCGCCGCCCTTCGGGGCGGCGCACTGTCCTGCGTCGTAACCACGACGCAGCCAGGCCGGTCATACGGCAGCCCGGACCGGTTTATCCACCCCGCGCCGCATAGGCCGGCATGTGTTCGCGACCGGTGCCATCGGCCCAGGCTCCGGCCATCCTGCTCGAGAACGCGTCGATTTCCACAACCTTGTAAGCGGCCGTCGAAGCGTACACGATCGGCACCTCGAATCGCCAGCGTGCGCCGCTCACGACGTGACTGGCCTGCGCAATCGTATCCCGTGGCAGATTGCCCTGTCCGCCATAGACGGTTGATCCTGATCGCGGCGAAGCGCAGTTGTCCGTCTGTCCGGTTGGTTGCCGTTCCGATGAACGACCGGATTCCAGTCTGCCCGGTTCCCACTGTAACGTCGGACAGTGACAGGGACGACACCCCCGGAATCTCCTGCGCATCCGCGATCGTGAAGGCCGGTGCGGACAGCATCAGGATGGCAAATTTCTTCAAGGCTTGACTTCCTTTCTGGATGGCACGGGAACCTGAATTCCCATCGCGCAGCAATGCCCGCGGCTCGCCGCAATGGTCCGGGTTTTACGGTCCCGAACGAAGGCATCGTTGCCTGTAAACCGGCAAACACGACGGTGGCCGCACGGGCCGGACGTCTCCCTGCACTCACGTTCCGGGCCAGGCTTTCGTGCTTCGCACCGGGCCGCCTGGAGCATCCCGGCCCTGACGGGCATCAATCCCTTGACGCCCCCCTTAACCCTGGAAGACCTGGTCAGGTGGAGGCCGCACAGGCGGCCCCCACGATCGCGCTCGCCGCGCGGCGGCTCATCCCGGTCAAACCCGGAGCTTCGCAGCCGCCTGCCCCCTGAGTTCCCGCCCGACACCCGCGACCGTAGCCGATGGCCGCCCGGCGTCAAGGGGCGAGGGACCGTGTTGCCCGCACCCCTCCCTCGCCTTTTTCCTTGACGCCGGGCGGCCATCGGCTCCTTGAGTCGCACGGGCGCGAACTCAGGGGACTGGCTGCAGCACTGCCAGACCCCGGGTTCCACCGGGATGAGCCCAACCCCTACAAGGCGGGCGGAATCTTGGGGCCCGGTCAGCGCAACACCCCTCAACCTTCTTTTGCTGTGGAGAGTGTCATGCAACTCGCTTCCTCCTTCCGTTACGGTTCCCCGATGCTCCGCTCCGATTCGGCGCTGTCGGACGACCAGATCCGCCGCGTCGCCCCGTCGATCTTCGCAGACGGCAAGCACGAAAGCCGCTCCGAACGCTACACCTACATTCCCACCATCGACGTGCTGCGCGGCCTGCGCAACGAAGGCTTCCAGCCGTTCATGGTCTGCCAGACGCGCGTGCGTCACGACGACCGCCGCGAATTCACCAAGCACATGATCCGCATGCGGCACGCCGACGAAATCACCGGCGAAGAAGCCAACGAGATCATCCTGCTCAATTCACACGACGGCACGAGCAGCTATCAGATGCTCGCCGGTGCCTATCGGTTCGTCTGCCAGAACGGCATGGTCGCCGGAGACACCGTGCGCGATATCCGCGTGCCCCACAAAGGCAACATCGTGCAGAACGTCATCAACGGCGCGTTCGATGTGCTCGACGGCTTCGACCTGATCCGCGAGCAGAAGGAAGGCATGAAGGCCGTGACGCTCGACCGCGACGAACAGCACGCGTTCGCCCGCTCCTCGCTCGCGCTGCGCTACGACCCGACCGATACCGAAGCACCCGCCCCCATCACCGAAAGCAGCCTGCTCGCGCCGCGTCGTTTCGAGGACCGCCGCGACGACCTGTGGACCGTGTTTCAAAGGGTCCAGGAAAACCTCACGAAAGGCGGCCTGCATGGACGCTCGCGCAGCGGACGCTCCATGTCCACCCGGCCGATTACCGGCATCGACCAGAACGTGAAGCTCAATCGCGCGCTGTGGATGCTCGCTGAATCCATGCGCCAGTTGAAAGCATAACCCGCACCGGGCGGCGTCAACCGCCGCCCACCTTTTTTCAGGACTCCTTTCCGGGTCAGGTCCTGAACAACTCCGCCGTACCGACCCGGATCTTTTTTCCAACCTTCTGGAGTCAGTCATGCGAGCGAAAGTACAAACCATCACGGCAGACACCGGCACAACCGCCTCGCCGCTCGAAACCAGTTTCGGCAATGAACAACCAGTCGTCACCGTGCCGTATTCCACCCTGCGCCCGTCGCCGCTCAATGTCCGCACGAAACCCCTGTCGGGCATCGATGCTCTCGCCGCCAGCATCCGCGCCAAGGGCCTGCTGCAAAACCTCATCGTGCACGAAATGAAGGGCTCGCGCAGCAAGCGGCAGAACTACGGCGTATGCGGGGGCCGTCGACGCGAGGCCGCGCTCGACCTGCTGTTCAAACAGAAGCACATCACCGCCGACTACCCGGTTCCCGTGCGCGTCGTCAGTGAAGGCGAAGCCCTCGCCATTTCTCTGATCGAGAACAGCGAACGCGAAGAACTCGACCCGTTCGACGTGCTGCGCGCGTACCGGATGCTCGCAGAGGAAGGGCGTAGCGTCGATTACATCGCGGCGCTGTTCTCCGCTTCACCGCTTACCGTCAGGCGGCGCATGAAACTCGCCAACGTGTCATCCAAACTGCTTGCGCTGCTGCGCGAGGACGCCATCACGCTTGACCAGCTTGCGGCCCTCGCACTCGCGGACGACCATGAAACGCAGGAACGCATATGGCTCGACTCGAACGACTGGCAGCGCCAGCCTAACTATCTGCGGCAGGCCATCACGCGCGCCGAAATCGACGTGAGCCGCAGCCGCCTGGTGCGCTTCGTCGGCCTCGCCGCGTATGAGGCGGCGGGCGGATACGTGAGGCGCGACCTGTTCAGCGACGATGAAAACGCCGGGTACATTGCCGACGCCGAACTGTTGCAGCACCTCGTCGCGCAGAAGCTCAACGCCGCCGCAGAGGAAGTGCGCGCCGAGGGCTGGGGCTGGATCGAGACGCGCGTCGAGCGCGACTTTCTGGAACTGAACCGCTACGGCAGACTGCGCCCGGTGCAACGTCCCTACATCGACGACGAGCAGCAGCAGATGGACGCCCTCACCGCGCAGCAGGACGAACTCGCGGAAAAGCTCGAAGCCCTCCCGGAGGACGACGAAAACGCCTACGAGGAAGCCGACCGGCTCAACGAGGAAATCGAGCGCGTCAACGCCGCGCTCATTGCCCTTGAAAGCGTCGCGCTTGTATGGGACGAACACCAGATGGCCGAGGCGGGCGCATTCGTGATCGTCGGGCAGCAGGGCGAACTCATCATCGAGCGCGGACTCGTGCGGCGCGAGAACGCCAGCGCGCTCGAAGCAGCGGGCGCAGACGTGACCGGCACGCCGGAAGCCGAAGCAGACGAAACGGTATCGGCAAAGGCACCGAAAATCCGGCCCGTTCACAACGCGAAACTCTGCCAGCGCCTGACCGCGCACCGTACCGCCGCCGTTCATGCGGAACTGATCGCACAGCCCGCCGTTGCACTCGCCGCGCTGCTGCGTCACCTGGCGCCGAAGGCGCTGCCCGAACACTTCGGTCACACATCCCTGCCTGACTTCCTCGCCCTCACCGGTAACAGCAACCACGACAGCCTGATGAGCGCGGCCGACCTGGAAGGCGGCCCCGCGTGGAGCGCCATCGCGGCACAACGCGCACGCTGGACAGCGGAACTGCCCGCGAAACGGGCCGACCTCCTGCCCTGGCTGATCGAACAGGACCCCGGCACGACCCTGCTCGATCTGCTCGCCTTCTGCACCGGCACCCTGCTCGACGGCCTCGCGGCAGAAGAAAAGCCGCACCCGATCAACGCGCTCGCCAGCGCGCTGAACCTCGACATGACCCGGTACTGGCAACCTACCCGCGCCACGTATTTTGACCATGTCAGCAAGGCGCGCATCGCCGAAGTCGTCGCCGCCGCCGTCTCACCCAAAGCCGCCGCCGACCTCGAAAAGATGAAAAAGGCCGACGCGGCGGCTGCCGCTGAACTGCGCCTCGCGACCGTCACCTGGGTGCCGGAAATCTTCACGGACCGGGAGATTCCCGCCGCTGCCTCATGGGGAGGGCGGTACAGCGACGATGAGGACGACGACAGCGACGGCGTGGACCGCGATCACGCCGATTCCGCAGGCAGCCCCAAAGCGACTGAAGGCGACGGTTCTGAGACTGAACCCGGTGCGGACGGCGACACCAGCCACGGCAACGGACTGGAACACGTCAACGATACGCCGCCTGATGTACCTGACGCGCCGGGCACGCGTGCCACCGCCAGCGGGCCGTCACCGTGGCCCTTCCCGACCGCTGACAGCGTAGGGAGCGCGGGCGCCGCGCCGTCCGGCCCGCTCGCTGCCTGACGCGAACCCGCCGGACCACCATCGTCCCGCCACAGGGCCGCGCAGACGACAGGGTATTCGCATCACGCCCCGCCGTCTGCGCATCCTCCAACGGGAACCGGAGAAACCATCATGTTCAAGCGTATCCGCATGGTCGTAGTCGCGGCCAACGCCGCAGGGTCCCCCGACCTCTTTCTCACCGCCGTCGAGGCAACCGACACGCAGTATCAGCACGGTCGCCACTACGATATGGCATTGCTGCGCGCCCGCGAGGAAGGTTACGGCAGCCCGATGGTCGCCTTCGACCAGTTCGACGCGGCGGCCGACATGCTCCGCTGCGCCGCTGCGTTCATCGAAGGCGATGCTCCCATAGCCTGATCCACGCAGGCAGGGGTCAACCGCCCGCCGTTTGCCTGCCTCAGCCCTTCCGGCCATGCACCGCCAGTCCCCCGACAAAACACTTGCTGTTCCCGTGAAACCGCGTGTGAATGGTGCGCATGATGCCCCGACAACCTGACCGGAGAACCCCGTGAACACGTCCACCCTGCCCGCCGCCGCAAGCCAGCAGCTTGCCGAAATCGCTGCGAAATTCCTCGGCCTGGAAACCCTTGAAACCCGTCGCTCCGACCGGCTCGACTTCCATGACACGGCGGTATGGTGCATCAGGGAGGCACTCGAAGCCGCATGGCTCGCTGGTGCCGCGCACGCACAGAAAGGCACACCATGAAAGGCAGCCTCAACACGGAACCCGCCAGCGCGCCTTGCACGGCACAACAGAGCCGCAGGCACGGGCAGCCCTGCTACCGGGGTCACCGCCGCAGCGTGGGAGACGGAACCGCCGAAGGGTAGGCCGTCCGCGACCAGTGCACACCCGCCCACCACCCTGCCGCGCCGCCCGCACCCGCTGCCAGCAGCGTCATGACCAGGGCGCCTGCCACCAGCGCGTAGCCCACGCGCGCCAGCCGCAGCATCGCGATGCGCTCGAATGCGCCGAGCGCCGCATCGATCCGTTGCCGCTGCTCGCGGGCCGCGACTACCGTCGCGCCCACGAGCCGGTTCCCCGCTGCCTGCGCGATCCGGTCCGCCGCGTGGGCTGTAAGTGCCGCCAGTGCATCGCGGTTCAGCGCCGCAAGCGCCGCGCGATGGCGCGCCTGGTGCTCGGCGGTCATCGCCTCTGCAATGGCGATGGTTTCCTTGCAGCGTTCCAGCGCCTCACGATGCTGCGCCATCAGTGCCTGCGTGGCCGCGTGCGCTTCGGCACGCGCGGCATCGACGCCGCCCGCACCCGCCTGGTGGATGCGCTCCGGTATCACCTCGTAGAGGCGCACGTAGTATTCGAGCACCGCCAGCACCGACCACAGTGCATCGTTGTCGCGCAGGTTCAGTGCCGCCGATACGCGCCGCATGCGCAGCAGGCTGGCGTCATCCGGTGGCGCACCGCTCACTTCGAGGAAAAGCCGCACGAGCGGATCGGCCGGACGCGGGTGCCGTTCCCGCCGCGAACGCCGCTCACTCATGGCCCGTCACCTGCGCAAACATCGCGTCACAGCACGCCCGCCAGCGCAGCAGTTCCGCTCGCTGCCCGATGGGCAGCGTCTCTACCGCCTTGCGCACCGAGAGCCGCTGACTGCGCAGATCATCCGCCACCCGGTCAGCCAGTTCCGGAAAATCAAGTGACCGGCCCTTCGCCTCGATGGCCTTGCGCAACTTCGAGTCGTGGTACAGCACGAAGCGTTCGGGCGCACCGTAAAGCCCGTTACGCACGACATGCACCGTTGCATCCGGAAACGTTTCGCTGAACTGGCGCAGCAGTTCGAGACTGTCGCGCTGCCGGTTGATGACCCACAGCACGACGAGCCGCCGCCCGAGTTCACCGAGCGTACTGCCCAGCGTCGCGCCGTACCGGCTGACCCCGTCCTGGTTACGCGCCGCCGTACTGACCACCACGGCGGCATCGCGATGCGCATCGCAGTAGTTCACCACGTCGATCCAGCCGCCCGCCGTATCCAGATCGAACGACGCACACTCGATCTCGTCGTGGACCGCACGCATCACGTCCGGGTTCGACGTGTCGTTTTCCACCAGCACGGCCTTCACGCCCCTGCGTTGCAGGTGATCGACCAGCGCGAGCGCAACCACGCTCTTACCGACGCCGCCCTTGCCGCCGCCAACGAGGTAGATCAGATTGACTGCCGTGTCCGCTGTCGTGTTCATCGCGACTCCCTACAGGTCGTCGGTGTCGGGCCGGATCGCAAATCCGAGTGTGCCCTGTACCGGCATGGGTTGTTTCGTTACGGTCTTTCCCCCATCCCGGCGAACCGGATTTGTGCGCGCCGGATTGTCAGGCGCACGTGTCGCTGATGTCGCGGCCGGCCCTGCCGCTCTCGTGCCCGATGGTGCGCGTGCGCCGCCCGCGCCGCCCTTCGCGGCAGCGCGCAGGCCATACCGGAGCGCGCCTGCCGTGATCTCGATGCCGTGCGATTTCGCCGCCTCCGCGATCTGCTCCAGCGTGTAGCCCTTCGCCTGCGCCGCTCGCACGCGTGCCCGCATCTCCTTCATCGCGTCGCGCAACGTGACGCCGCGTTCGGCATCCGGTTTTTCCGGCAGCGCATCGAGTGCGCGCCCGAACGCCTCCCATTGCGACTTTGCATAGACCTTCGCGACAGGCATGGTCACCCTCCTGCGCACACGCTGACATCTGCCTTCGTATCAGCCGCCCCACAACCGTTGCTACGCACGGCGTTGTCACCATCCTGCGCATCACACGCGCACACGTCAACGGCCTTTTTCCACGTGACAAACGCACACGGGAACGCCTGGGATGCGATGGGACGTCGTGGGAACAACGCACTTTTTTATGCCTGTCGTGCGCACGCGACACACCCACCGACACACCACCGTTACGCATCGCAGCACTACGCACGCCGTACGCCTCGCGTTCGCACCGCCTTGCACGCGTGTTACGCACGAACATCGTTCGCCGGTTTGCCGTGCGCGACGCCCGACTGCACACTATCAACGCACGTCGCTGCGCCGTGCATTGACCATCCATCACGACTGCCGCGCGCATCGTCTGCTGCGTGACAACCCCTCCCGTACGTCTGACGTTGTGCGCTGCCTTCACCTGTCGCTGCGAGCACATACGCACAGCAACGCGCATCCGGTGCGCACGGGATGCAACGCTGCACGGGACGACCCTTCGCACCGCTTTGCACGTCGTTCACGCATCCCTCGCGTAGTCGTTCACGCACCGCCATACGCATCTGTTTCGCGCCGCGAGTGGCGCCTCTGCTCAGCCGGTACGCACGTCGTACACACGTCGTTCGCACGCGATGCTTCAGGGCCTGAACAGAAGGTTTACGCCGTGGCGGACACCCCTGCACAAAACGTTTACGCCGGGCAACAAAAAGCGCACGGAAAACACTGTATTGCAGGATAGGCTAGCGCCGGTTTTGGGCGCCCATGCGTGTATGCCACCACACTGATGCTCACGCGGCACGCCACACACCGCGTGGGGCGCGTGCGTTTCCCTCCCGTGCACGGGCTCGAACATCTGCGTGCGGCGAATGCCGTCAGTGACATCCTTGCCGGCGACTTTTACCAGCATCACGAATCGGCTCTGACGTTCGACGAGGGTTGCAATCTGGCTGGTAGCGTTGCCGAACAGCAAGTCACCTTCCCAGTGCCCGGGTATTGCGCGATCCTCCGCCGTGGCGGGGCGTTCACTGATCGATACAGCGTCGCGAATGTTAGTGCGGTCTTCGGTTTTCAATGTGTGATGGCGAGACCGGCGCATGACCCGAGAGCGTCTCAAGTGTTCAAGCAATTCCTTTTTCAGGGCACCGCGAGCTTGAATATAGAGGCTCCGGTAGATCGTCTCGTGTGACACCAGATGGTCCTTGTTGACGGCATAGGCATGCTTGAGCCAACCAGAAATCTGCTCAGGGGACCACTGCAGCTTCAGCTTTGCAGCGACAACTCGCGCCAGCGTCTGGTTTCTCACTAATTTGCAAACCTTCGGGCGACGTGCCCGATCCCAGGCGAGCGCGTCCGCCTGACTCGCTCGATAACCCTGGTTGCCTGCGTTGCGCTGCAGCTCGCGGCTGATCGTGGACGGAGCACGTCCCAGCCTGGCCGCTATCGACCGGATCGACAATCCAGACACGAGAGAGCGGGAAATTTCCTCGCGCTCCGCGAGCGTCAATGTCCGCGGCGCGCGGTGTCTCTGCGGTGGCTGGATGCCGCCGGTCTCCGATAGTATCCGCTGTATCGAAGAGTGGCCCCGATCGAACAGTTTGGCAATCTGATGAATCGTTTCGCCTTTACGCCAGCGCTCCCACATCAGTGCCTTCTGGCTCTCGGAGTAATAGATCCTCGGTCGCTGTTTCATTTGCAACACCTCCGCTGCTCACGCAGGTTCTAGTGTGTTGCATCGACCGGTTGAATCCGCACATGGCACTCGTCCACCAGGAATCGCTATGCTTTTCAGGTGCGAGGGTGATACAGCGTCGCCAGTCCGGAAAATGTCCGGCCGCACTACGCGGGTGAGGCGTGTGCCCGACGTGTTGCCCTACGTCCATGCTCCCCCTCGCCGTTACCCCAGGCGCAACGTTCCGGGCGGCTACTCTCTCGCCTGTCCGGGCACAGACGATGCAGCGCTGACCTCTCCCTTCCGCTTCAAGGAGCCGTCACATGGCAACCACCAGCACCCGACGCAAAAGCACCCCCGTGAGCAATCTGACCACGCCCACGGACCTCGGCGCAGAGGCTCGCAAGGAAGTGTCAGCGGGGTTGACGCGTTTGCTCGCCGACGTGTTCGCCCTTTTCGTCAAGACCAAGAATTTCCACTGGCACGTGAGCGGCCCGCACTTCCGCGACTATCACCTGCTGCTCGACGACCAGGCCGCGCTCGTCTTTGCCATGGTCGACCCGGTCGCCGAACGCGCCCGCAAGCTGGGCGGCCCTACCCTTCACTCGATTGCGGAGATCGCCTCGCTCAAGCGCCTCAAGGACAACGACGAGGCTTTCGTCGAACCGGAAGCCATGCTTGAGGAACTGCGTCGCGACAACGAATCGCTCGTGAAATACATGCGCGAACTGCATCAGCTGTGCGACGACAAGGAGGATGTGGCGACGGCCAGTCTGATCGAAAACTGGATCGACCAGACAGAGGAACGCGTATGGTTCCTCTTCGAAACCACGCGACACACGCGGTGATCGACCGCGCGCGTGAGGGCGCACGCGTTGCGGTGCCATGACGCCGCCGCTGCGCAATGCATCATCCAGAGTGGCGCGTCAGCGCTGGCAGATCCGTCCGTGCGGCGGTGCGTGACCGTCCGGCGTCAGGACGGCCGCACAGCAGGCCCTTCGTGCAGCGCCAGCCTTCCCCGCGCCACGCGACCGGGCGACCCGCACCGGTAATAAAGCCCGGAATTTGTAATTGTGACAGTACGCGTGCCGGGCGAGGCAGCACGGCGGACAGTCCAGCTCAGCGCGCGGCAACCCCCGTCCCCGCATGCATGCGCCGCGCCGGTGCCCCGGTGTGACGCGCGATCAGTTCGAGAAGCAGCCCCGCAGAAAACGGCTTGCGCAGAAAGGCCGTGACCGAGGGGCGCGCGGTCAGCGAAAGCGCGCTCATCACGATGACTGGCGTCCCGCGACAGCCTGGAACACTACGCAGCCGGCCCAGCAGCTGTTCGCCGCCCATGTGCGGCATCATCCAGTCCGTGACGATGATCTCCGGGGACCACCCACGCAGTTGCGCCAGCGCCTCCCGACCGTCCGATGCGGTGCGCACCTCATGACCATGATCGCCCAGGATCAGGTCCATCGACTCTCTTATTGCCGGCTCATCGTCTACCACCAGCACCCGTGCCATCGCGTTCCCCGTCGCCTATGCTGCCGGCATCAAAAAGCAACGAGCATGCCGGGCCTCTGGTTGCAGACGCCCACTGCTAGAATCGTCTGATCCCCACCGACGGGCGGCGCCCGGCATTGACATCCTGTGCCGCGCAGCCGCCGACAACCTTTGAAGGGGCCGACCATGCACGACGCCGGCGAGTGGAGTGAAGAACAGAGCCTTGAATGGCTCAAACGCTGGGCCACATCGACCAGCGACCATGCTGTGATTGCCGTCTCGCCTTCGGGCCACGTATTGAGCTGGAACCCCGGCGGCCAGACCATGCACGGCTACCCCGGTGCCGAAATAATCGGTCGGCATATTTCCGTACTCTATGCCGACGGCGACTGTCGGCGCGCCGTCCCCGAGAGCGCCCTGCGCGAGGCACGTCAGCACGGCCGGCACGAATTCGAGGGATGGCGTCGACGCAAGGGCGGCGACCTCTTCTGGGCCAGCGTCGTGACGACGGCCATTTTCCGCGAAAATGGACACCTCGACGGCTTCGTCGAGGTGGTGCGCGACGTCAGCGACAAGCGCAAGGCGCACGAAGCGGTCATCGAAAGCGAGCGGCGCTTCCGTCTGCTCGTCGACGGCGTGACCGACTACTCGATCTTCATGCTGTCGCCCGAAGGTGACGTCACGAACTGGAATCAGGGCGCACGACGCATCAAGGGCTACACGGCAGCCGAAATCATCGGCTCGCACTTCTCGCGCTTTTACACCGCAGAGGACATCGCAGCCGGCTTGCCCGCCAGGGGACTCGACACCGCGGCCCGCGAAGGACGGTGCGAATCGGAAGGGCTGCGCGTGCGGCGTGACGGCTCAACGTTCTGGGCGCACGTCATCATCGACGCGATCCGCGACGAGGACGGCACACTGGTCGGCTTCGCCAAGATCACCCGTGACATCACGGAAAAGCGCCAGGCCGACGAGCTGCTCGAACAGACCCGCGCGGCGCTCTTCCAGGCGCAGAAAATGGAAGCGATCGGCAAGCTCACCGGCGGCGTCGCGCACGACTTCAACAACGTGCTGCAGGTGCTGCGCGGCAACCTTGAACTGCTGCAGAGCCGCCACCGTCACGACGGCTGGAGCATGGAGCGGCTCGGCGGCGCCATCGACGCGGTCGAGCGCGGCGCGAAGCTCGCGTCGCAACTGCTCGCGTTCGGGCGGCGCCAGGCGCTGCGGCCGATCGTGGTCAATCTCGCCGCGATGGTCAGAGGAGCAGACGATCTACTGCGCCGGGCCCTCGGCGAAACGATCGAGGTCGAAACGGTGGTCGCCGGCGGTCTGTGGAATACCCAGGTCGATCCGCACCAGCTCGAGAACGTCATCCTGAACCTCGCCATCAACGCGCGCGATGCGATGCCCGGCGGCGGCAAGCTCACGCTCGAGTTGGCCAACGCGATGCTCGACGACCACTACGTGCGCTCGCTGACCGACGTGCCGGCGGGCCAGTACGTGATGCTCGGCATCACCGACACCGGCATGGGCATGTCGCAGGAGGTGCTCGAGCGCGCGTTCGATCCGTTCTTCACGACGAAACCCGAAGGGGAAGGCACGGGCCTCGGCCTGAGCATGGCTTACGGGTTCGTGAAGCAGAGCGGCGGCCACATCCGCATCTACAGCGAAGTCGGTCATGGCACCACGGTACGCATCTACCTGCCTCGCTCGCTGACGGAGTCGCAGGCGACCGTCCCCCGGCGCAACACGCCGCTGATGGGCGGACAGGAAAGCATCCTCGTCGTCGAGGACGACCTGAACGTCCAGGCGACGGTCATCGACATCCTGATCGAACTGGGCTACAGCGTCCTGAAGGCCAACAACGCCGAGCAGGCGCTTGCCGTCCTCTCGAGCGGGGCACACGTCGACCTGCTGTTCACCGACGTGGTGATGCCGGGCACGCTGCGCAGCCCGGAACTGGCCCGTCAGGCCCTGCAGCTGCTGCCGCATCTCAAGGTGCTTTTCACGTCGGGCTACACCCACAACGCGATCGTTCATGGCGGCCAGCTCGACCCGGGCGTCGAACTGCTCAGCAAGCCGTACAGCCGCGAGGACCTGGCGCGCAAGGTGAGACAGGTGCTCGGTACAGACGGAACCGTGCTGGCGGCGATTCCGTCGAGCCAATCACCGCCGTCTGTGCAGCCTTCTACACCGACGGGACTGCACGTGCTGGTCGTCGAGGACGATGCGCCGTCCCGGGACGCCGTGTGTGAACTGCTCGCAATGCTCGGGCACCGGCCCACCGGCGTCGGCTCGGTCGCGGCGGCACAAGAACTTTTCGCGCACCGGCCGATCGACGTGCTCATGACCGACGTGCATCTGCCCGACGGCTCAGGCCTCGACATGGCCCGCGAGGCAGCCGGCGAGCATCCCGATCTGCGGGTCATTGTGGCGTCTGGCGACGCAGTGCCGCTGCCGGACGCCCTTCCAGGCTGGCAGGTGATCCGCAAGCCCTATGGAACGGACGATCTCGCGACGGCGCTGGCGGCATGCAGGCGGACGTGAACGCCCTCCACCCCTGTCGGGTTAACGCGATACGGGATCGACGTCCAGGGGCTCGGTGCCGACGACCGCCGCACGATTTCCATCGAGCCGCTGGCGCAACATTGTGATACCCGTTGATCACTCCGACTCTGCGCCAGAGAGCCCATGCGCGAGACAGACAGGTCGTAAGGACAGTTTTTTGATGCCTCGAATTACCTAGTCAGGCACACAATCCAGGCGCCGTTGCTGCGCTCCTGACGCTTGCGCTCGCGGCTTCGCCTGGCCTGTGCCAGCCCGACGGCCGGGCTGGAAGTTTCAGCCTCGATCTGCCAGATCTCACAGCGGACATAGTCCGGATCATCAGGCTTGCCCCCATAGCTCCACGATCCACTTGGAAAGCGCACTACGGTCCAAGGTTTCTTCATTGCAATGCTCCTTTCCAGGTGCCAGTGACGACTGACGCGCCGCCGGTCGGAACGTGGCGCAGCGCCATGCGGCCGACTCGCAGGCAGTCCACTCGCTGGACCGGTACCGCACCGGCACTGCACGACAGATCGCGTTGCCCGGTTGCGGCGGCCCTGATATTCATCGGGCGGCCCGGCCACGGACGCCGATTCTATGTCCCGGGCTGACATGGCATCGCTGCGGGACTACGCCACTCGCGATGCGCGCTCCGGCCTGGCACCGCTGCAATGGGGCGGCGCTGAGCGCGCTTAGGCCGCCGTTGTCTGGCAGTTACCCAAGGGACGCAGGTCACCTAGGCGGAACGCCCCACGGACGGGGCCGTCCGCGACGACCTTGATCGACCTGATCGGAAATTGTCCGAGGTGGACGGCGCCGGATCGGCGGTGGGGGCCAGCTCGTTGGGGACCGGCTGCCCGCAGCCGCGCCGCCCTTTTCACGGCATGGATATACACTAATCCAGTGTATATCCATGGGATCGTGCCATGCATGTCGCAAAATGGGGTAACAGCCTGGCCGTACGCCTTCCGTCGAGCCTGGTGGAAGCGCTGGAACTGCGGGAAGGCGACGACATTGAAATCGTCATCGACGCGCCACGCACATTTGCCGTGCGTCGCAAACCGGGCGCGGATGCGTTGATCGAACGCCTGCGCCAGTTCCGCGGGAAGCTGCCACCGGACTTCAGGTTCAGCCGGGACGAGGCGAATGAACGAGGGTAAAACGAGGATTTTCGCCGACAGCAACGTTGTGCTTTACCTGCTGTCGGGCGATGCAGCACGGGCAGACCGTTCGGAATCCCTCCTTAGGCAGACCCCGACGATCAGCGTGCAGGTGCTCAACGAGGTCACGAACGTCTGCATCCGCAAGCTCGGCATGACCAGGGAAGAGGTCGCGCAGTTTCTCGGCGTGGTGCGCACCGACGAATTCAACCGCGAAGCGGTTTGGCTAACCAAGGCGCGTTCACAGTGACCGTTGTGCGTGAAGCACCGGCATCACCCCTTCGGCGGCGTCGGGCGACGCCTGTACCATTTCATCAATGGTCGTATCGACATACCGTGCGCAAAAATGGACGCCGAAACCATCGCGAGCGTCAACGTGATCAGTTGCCGCGCGATGGATTGGTCGATGCCATGGCGAATCGCGAACATCAAATAAAACACGGAGCCGATTCCCCGTATTCCGAACCATGAAATCATCACTCGCGCGCGTCCCGTACCCGCCGCACCGAGCGTTCCGACCGCGACCGCGATAGGACGCACGAGCACGAACATCGTCGGAATGAACCACCACAACGCGTACCACGTAGTGGCATAGGGAAGAAGCGCGCCGACCAGCAAGACAACCGTCAGCTCGGCAAGATGTTCGAGCTGAGCGTTGAATCCCAGCACCGCATCGGTCATCACCGTGCTGGCATGGTGCGAGTGCGTCGCCATTAGTTCATACGCGTGCCCTTTCGAGCCCGTGGCCGCGCCGAGCGACACAGTCCCTTCCCGTGGTTTGTCGTGCACCCGCTGAAGAGCCAGGCCGGCGGCAAAGACGGCCAGAAACCCGGACGCATGGCAGAGTTGCGCCGCCCCATAGGCGATGGCGACCAGGCCGAGCGACAGGAACTCATCGAGACCAACGGCCTCCGAATGCCGCGTACGCAGATAAACGACAAGGCGGCCAATCAGGGCACCGAGCCCCGCGCCGATGAGCACCCCGCCGACACTCGCCCATATCAGGTCTATCGCAAGCCAGCGCCAGACAGCAAACGAAGCGCCATCATGCCGGGACAGCAATGCGAGGCCCAGTATCACGAACGGATACGCCGTGCCGTCGTTCAACGCCCCCTCGCCAGCAAGGTTGAAACGCAACTGATCGGGATCCGTTCCGCGTTCTGTCCGCACGCCGGATGCCAGAACGGGGTCCGTGGGAGCAAGAATGCCGCCGAGGAGCACCGCCGCGCCCAACGGCAGCCCCAGCCCCCACATGCCGACCGCTGCAATCAGCCCCACCGTGATCGCCATCGAGACAAACGCGAGGCGCAGCGGAACGATCCATCTTCGGTCGAAAATCGGTACGCCCATGCGTAACCCGACGGTAAACAGCGAAATCAGCAGCGCCACTTCCGCCACCCGGCCGATCACATCGGCGTGATGCAGCGGATCCGGCACGATCAGCCCGAGTCCGCCGGGACCGACGAGGTAACCGGCGACCAGATAAATCGTCGCGCTGCTCAACAGCAGACGCGCCAGCGGCGCGCTCGCCACCACCATGGTGATGAGCAGAACGCCGCACAACAGATACCAGATGGGATCGGACATGGATCGCGGACAACATCGCAGGGACGCTCGCCGGGCGAGCCATATTCAGGCTCACCGAAGCCGGCGCAGTGAACGGCGGACGGCAAGCGGAAGGTTCGACTCCATTCTGACATCCGCATTTTCGCCTTCGCGTCGAATTACCGTCGGCCCCACATCAGTACGATACGTGCAGACATGCGTCCGGTCTGGATTTATTCCCGCGCAAAGCCATGTACCGTTCGAAAGGAACCTATGCCGCGGTTTTGAACGGAGTCGCCGCCGTGCTGCGCGCAGTAGTCGCATCGAGGTCGCGACCTGCAACTGCGAGGGCAAGCGCCGGATTCAGGCTGTCGACCATCGAGGTCGGCATCAGGATCGTCGCGCCACGTTCCTTGGTCGTTTCGTAAATGATGTTCATCGCGCGCAGTTGCAGCGCGCCGGGTTGATTTTCATAGATCCGCGCCGCCTCGACGAAATTCGCAGCCACCGCGGCTTCCGCCGAGCCCAGAATCACGCGCGCCTGCTTTTCGCGCTCAGCCTGGGCCTGACGGGACATCGCGTCCTGCAGCGCAACCGGAATCGCGACATCACGAATTTCCACGGAACCGACCGCAATGCCCCATGCGGCCGTCTTGCCGCCAATCTCCTCGCGCAGATGCGCATCCGCCATGGTCCGATCCGACAGGAGTGTGGCGAGCATCGACGAGCCGATCAGTTCGCGCAGCGTGGTCTGGGCCACGCGATCGATCGCCTGTCGATAGTCGGTAATCGCAAGCGCCGCCCTTTGCGCGTCCTGCACATGCCAGAAGATGATCGCATCGACGTTGACCGGCACCGTATCCTTCGTCAGCGCCTGCTCTGCGTTGAAGGCCGTGGTCTGAATACGCTCGTCGATGATCGCCACCACGTGATCCAGAATCGGAACGATCATGAAAAATCCGGCGCCCTTGACACTCTGCAGCTTGCCGAGTCTGAGGATCACGAACTTCTCCCATACATTGGCGACCTTGACGGACAGTGCGATCAATATGCCGATGACGATCAACGGAGGCGCCAGATAGAGATTGATCCATTGGCCGGCTGCAACGCCGGCCAGAATGAATACAGCGGACAGGAACAAGGTAATCGGACTCATGGTAGCTAACCCCAATCTTGTTGTGGACGATGGAAGCCGGCGACGTCAACCGGAACAGCATTGCGGTCACAACGGCATCGCAGGAACCCTGAAATCGCAAACTCAAGGTATTCGCCACAGCCTATCTCGCCGGTGCATCAAGGTCGGTACGTTGCCGTACCGGGTTCCGCACGGACATGCTTTCGCCGCGGGCACTCCCGCGAACGTCCGACATCGGACAGACACCGATCTCGAACGGCAGCATAATTGATTTATTCGATCGAACCAGCCCGACGCATTCGCGCTCCACGCGAGATTCGATCGCTTACCGAATCCCTATGGAGGCCCACCATGAAATGTACTCCCCGCCCGCTCCCGCCGCGATCCGCAACGGCGCTTGCCGTGGCGCTGCTTATCGGCATGACCATGCTGACCAATCCCGCCGACGCCGCGACGCCCGTACAGCACATCACGACCGTCGCCGCTCACACCACGGTCGATATGCGAATCAGCAGCCTGCATTCGCGCCTTCAGATCACGGCCGCACAGGAATCCCTCTGGCAGCCGGTCGCGCAGGTCATGCGCGACAACGCCACCGCGATGGATACGCTCAGGCAGTCCCATACCGCTAACGCAGGCAGCATGAGCGCCGTCGACGATCTCCGGTCCTATAGCCAGCTCATCGATGCGCATGCGGACGGCATCAGGAAACTCACGCCGCCGTTCGAGGCGCTGTACAACAGCATGTCGGACGCACAGAAGCACAACGCCGATCTGATTTTCCGCAACGACAGGCACGCCACGGCGAAGAAGAGTTAGGTCAAGGCTACGCCCCATCAATCGACTGCGAACCGGTGCGACGCCATTCGGCGCGCCGGTCCGCCCATTGGAGAACACCATGAAAACTTCGATCACGCACGCGCCAGCCAGGGGCTCGACACGCGTAACGTGGCCCGGCGCCGTGAGTCTTGCACTCGCTCTGACCTGCCTCCTCACAGCGCTGCCGCTGCGGGCCGAAGGCGCTCACCGCGGCGGGCATCAACACAGTCAGGAACGCGGCGTCCGGCAGCAGGGATACCGGCACGAAGACCGTCGCCGAAGCAACGGTTATGGCGGCGACGAAGACTATGTCTATGGCGCGCCCCCCATTGTCTATGCGCCGGAAGCGGCGCCCGGCGTGAACCTATTTCTCCCGCTCTAGCGGTTTTTACGCCGTCGTACCGCATCGGTAATCGCGCTGGCGTAACGTCGAGACGTCGTCAGCCAACCAGGAGAGGATCGTGTTAAGACGAACATTCATATAGAGCACGCCCGGGTCGGTCCTCGCACTCGGCCTCGCGTTTTCCGGTTGCACCACTACCAGCCCGTTCGACGCCAATAGCGTGCAATCCAACAAGCGCCACACCATCGACGCGGGCGTCGACTCCACGCTTGAGCGCCTCTATAGCGCGGCAAACGGCTCGCGCGAACTCGTCAGCAAGGCGCACGGTGTGCTGATTTTCCCTTCGGTCGTCGATGCCGGCTTCATTGTCGGCGCGGAGTACGGCGAAGGCTCGCTGCGCCGCACGGACACACCTCCGGGTACTACAGCACGACAACCGGCTCAATCGGCTGGCAAGTCGGCGCGCAATCGCGTGCCATCATTTTCCTGTTCATGACCGACGACTCACTCAACCGGTTCCGCAGTTCCGACGGCTGGTCGGCGGGTGGAGACGCATCAGTGGCAGTACTGAAAATCGGCGCGAATGGCGTGGTCGATACCAGCACGGCAACCGGACAGGTGGATGCGTTCGTGCTGTCCAACGGGGGGTTAATGGCCGGCGCCTCGCTCGACGGCACCAAGGTCAGCCGGCTCAAGTCTCTGTAGCAGCCGGCCGCAGCGGGAACGCACAGGGAGCGTGGCATGGACCCATTTCACGCGTCGAATTACGCGGAGCAATCATGTTACGCAACATCAAGGACCTGCGCGGCTACATGGTGAGCGCATTCGACGGCGACGTCGGCACGATCGATCAGGCTTACTTCGACGACGAAGCGTGGGGCGTACGCTATCTGGTGGTCGAAACAGGCAACTGGCTCAGCAATCGCCAGGTCCTGATTTCTCCCTATTCGGTCAAGCGCACGGACGCGGAATCGAACATCGTCCATGTAAACCTCACGCGGCAACAGGTGCGGGATAGCCCGAACATCGACATGCACAAGCCGGTCTCACGTCAGTACGAGATCCAGTATCTGCGCCACTACAACTATCCGACGTATTGGGGCGGCGCGAACCTGTGGGGTATGGGCGCGTGGCCGGCGTTCGACCCGACAGATACCGCGACCGACCCCGAGCCCGATTCCCCTCCGTGCGCCGGCCGGCCACATGTCGAGCCGTCGGGCGATGTTCATCTGCGCAGCACGGATGAAGTGATGGGCTACCACATCAAGACCATCGACGGCACGACGCCCGTTCATCGCGGCTATGAAGTGGCGCTGCATGAATACTATGGCAAGGACGGGTACTGGTCGCGTGGCGAGCCGGCATCACGCGACGCCGCGTTGTAAGCGCAATAACGCTCAACACGGCACCATATGGCGCATACATCCAGGCCGGGATGGCGTGTCCGTGCCTTGCAGCAGCTCAAGACCCGCACATCGCCTTTGAGCAGCAACCCTGTGAGAGAGCATATGCACCAATCGACTTCCCCCTCGCCGCGCGCTCGCAGACGGACCACGCAGGCAGAGCGAGTGGAACACCTGCTTCTCCGCTTATGCGCAGGCGTTTCCCGAACTGGCGGCGGAACTGCAGAACGTGATGAGTGGCGATTTACCGGCCGGCTGGGACCAAGATATTCCGCTTTTTCCCGCCGACGCCAAAGGCATCGCCACGCGGACGGCGTCGGGCAAGGTGATGAACGCCATCGCACCGCGTCTGCCATCGCTGATCGGCGGCTCCGCCGATCTCGATCCGTCCACCTTCACCGCGCTCTCCGGGCTCGGCGACTTCGAGGCGCCCGGCGCCAGCGCGCGCGACAGGCAGGGCTCGAGTGGAGGCGGATGGAGCCGTGCGGGCCGCAATCTGCACTTCGGCGTGCGCGAGCATGCCATGGGGGCGATCCTGAATGACCTGGCCGCTCATGGCGGAACCCTGCCGTTCGACGCGACGTTCCTGATTTTCCCGGACTACATGCGGCCGCCGATCCGGCTTGCCGCGCTCATGCATCTGCAAGTGATCCAGGTCTACACGCACGACAGCCTGGCGCTCGGCGAAGACGGCTCGACGCATCAGCCCATCGAGCAGCTGGCGAGCCTGCGGGCCGTGCTCAACCTCAACGTGATCCGCCCCGCCGATGCCAACGAAACCGCGATAGCCTGGTGCGTGGTGCTGGAAATGCGTGACCGGCCGACCGCGCTTATCCTGACGCGCCAGAATGTGCCGACTATCGACCGTACCCGGTTCGCCACCGCCGACGGCCTGCGGCGCGGCGGCTACGTCCTCGCGGATACGCCCGGTGGCGAGCCGGCGCTGATCCTGATCGCCACCGGCTCCGAAGTCACGCTTGCGATGGCCGCGCGCGAGCAACTGCTGACGCGCGATGTTGCCGTGCGCGTGGTCTCGCTGCCCTGCTGGACGCTGTTCGATGCGCAGCCGCAAGTGCATCGGGACGCGGTGCTGTCGCCATCGGTCAGCGCGCGGCTGGCAATCGAGGCTAGCGTGCCGCAAGGCTGGCACCGCTATGTCGGCGAACACGGTGAGGTGCTCGGCATCGAGCGTTTCGGCGCATCGGCCCCGGCCGACGTCCTGCTGCGCGAGTATGGCTTCACGTCCGACAACGTCTGCGCGCGCGCCCTCGCGCTGCTGCGCTAGCCATCGGACAGTCCGGAGGCGCAACCTGAGCACCGCTTCGTGCCCAGTTGGCAATCGTGGTGCCGACTATATTGTCGACTGAGCCGCAAGTGTGCTGTCGACCAGCGATCTGGCCTCGTCGACGATACGCGTCAGGTGATCCTCGCCGCGAAAACTTTCGGCGTAAATCTTGTAGATATCTTCCGTTCCCGACGGGCGCGCGGCAAACCATCCATTCTTCGTGACCACCTTGATGCCGCCGAGGACCGCGCCGTTGCCAGGCGCGCGGTCGAGCACCTGTTCGATCTTCTCGCCGGCCAGTTCGGTATGGGCGAACTGCGCGGGCGAGAGCTGCGCAAGCAGCGCGCGCTGCGTTGCCGTCGCCGCCGCCTGGACGCGACGTTCGACCGGCTCGCCCAACAGCTGCGTCAGGTCACGATAAATTTCCGCGGGGTCACGGCCGGTTCGGATCGTGATTTCAGCCGACAGCAACGCGGGCACGATGCCATCCTTGTCGGTCGTCCACGCGGTACCGCCGAGCCGCAGGCAGCTCGCGCCCGCACTCTCTTCGCCCGCGAACCCCAATGAGCCGTCGAGCAAGCCGGCGGCAAACCATTTGAAACCGACCGGTACTTCGTAAAGCGCCCGCCCCAGCTTTTCCGTTACCCGATCGATCATCGCGCTGCTGACGACCGTCTTGCCCACCGCCGCATCGGGCCGCCATTGCGAACGATACCGATACAGATAGTCGATCAGGACAGCGAGATAATGATTTGGCGGCAGCAACCCGGCATCATGGGTAACGATGCCGTGGCGATCGTGATCGGTGTCGCATGCAAAGGCCACCTCGAAGCGATCCTTCTGGCCGATCAGCGTTTGCATCGCATACGGCGACGACGGGTCCATGCGAATCTGACCGTCCCAGTCGACGCTCATGAAGCGGAAGGTCGGATCGACCTCGTCGCTGATCACGTCGAGATCCAGGCCGTAGCACTGCGCAATTGGCCCCCAATAATGTACACCCGCGCCGCCCAGCGGATCGACGCCCAGACGGATCGGCGCACCGTGCAACACGTCCATGTCGACGACGTCGACGAGATCGCTGACGTAGGCGTTGAGGAAGTCGTGCCGGTGAGTCGTCGTCGCACGCAGCGCGCTGGATAGCGGCACTCGCCGCACCCCGCGGAGCCGGGCGCCGAGCAGGCCGTTCGCCACGGTTTCTATCCAGCCGGTCACGGTCTCGTCGGCCGGGCCGCCGCCAGGCGGGTTGTACTTGAAACCGCCGCTTTCCGGAGGATTGTGCGATGGCGTCACCACGATGCCGTCCGCGAATCCCGCGGTGCGGCCGCGATTGTAGGCGACGATTGCGTGCGAGACGGCCGGCGTCGGCGTGTATTCGCCATTCTGCGCAATCATGACCTCGACGCCGTTCGCGGCCAGCACCTCGAGCGCGCTTGCGCAGGCGGGTTCGGAAAGCGCATGGGTATCGATTCCGAGAAACAGCGGACCATCGATCCCCTGCTGCTTTCGGTAGCGGCAAATGGCCTGCGTGATGGCGAGCACATGCCACTCGTTGAAACTGCACGTAAGCGCCGAACCCCGATGCCCCGAGGTGCCGAACGCAACCCGCTGCGCCGCAACCGCCGGGTCCGGCCTGTCGCAGTAGTACGACGTGACAAGCCGGGGAACGTTGACCAGCATCGCATGGGACGCCGGTTTTCCGGCGAGAGGATTGATGCTCATTGCGATATTCCTTCGTGGTCCAGCTTCATGATAACGCCGGGCCAGCGCATTGGTTGAGCTGTCGTACGTCAGTGCATTCCCGTCCGTGCGCTTTAGTCAGTGAACGTGGCTGCCGAAGAGTCCCAGCAGCCCGACGACGATCAGGTAGATCGCAACGATGTAGTTCAACAGCCGAGAAACCACGAGAATCAGGATGCCCGCAATCAGCGAAACCGGTGGACCGGTACTTGTGAGTATTGGCATGACATTCTCCCTGGTACATGCTGGAATGAACCCGGTGCAAATGTCGTGTGTCCGCCAGCATGACACCGGCCGGAAAATCGAGGCACTCACCTTCGGCATCGCAGTTTGCGCTTCGCCCCAAGGCTGTTCACGACATTACGCGAGATTCGGCCAGGATGCAGTACGTCAGCGTACCAATCGCTTCCCGAGCGCTTCCCGACAAGCGTTCATGACACAAGCGTCCCGCACGGCGCACGGTCATGCCCGCATACCTTGACCGGTAGCGTACCGACAAGGCGCCCCCCGCCCTCTACGCTTGATCATGAATTCGATGGACAGGATCTGCAACCCGACAAACCGCTAACGTTTCCATAAGGCTTCGACCGGTTTCGACCATCGCCGGGATCCGTACCATTCAGTTTGGATTCCAATGTGAATCACCCATCTACTCTCATGGAGAACGAACATGGGCATCATCGTATTGGTCGTTGTGATCCTGCTGCTGATCGGTGCAATTCCCAGTTGGCCGCACAGCCGGAATTGGGGCTATTTCCCGAGCGGCATCCTCGGTATCGTCGTCGTGGTGGTGCTGGTTCTACTTCTGATGGGACGCCTATGATGGAATGCCTGTAAAGACCGCGTATGTGGACCGTGCCGGCACCACGATGCATCACCGGCAGGAAGCTGCTGGTATACGCATCATTGCGGAGATCGGCAAATTGCCCGGCGGATCGCCCCTGAACAAGCAGGCCATCAAGGCACCCATCGCTTGCAGTCGCGAAAAAGAGACGATGCCCGCAAGAGCGAATCCGGCAAAACCCCTTTAGTCGACGAACGAAGTACGGCACCGTACCGACTTCATTCGTGCCTGCACGCACCTTGGTGCTGTGCCATGCGAGTTTCGGATTGCAATACGCCCGGAACGACGACGGCAACAACCTTCTCCAATTTTTCGTAGCGACGGGATACTATCCGCCCGGAGCGGCAACTCTCATGAATTTAACTACACTGCTTCTCTTCTTCGTATCCGCCTGGACCGGCTTTTGGGTCTCAAAATGGCTGAGACGGCGTCCCGCCGGGCATCTGTCAGAGACTCACTGCGTTGCCTCCGGACTTAAGAGCAAAACGTCCATATTGTCGAACCGGAACCGGCGGCAGGATCACCGTTGGTGGCACAACGGCTCGTATCGCCCCGTCACGAGATGTCGCAATTCCGGCCGCCTGACGGAAGACCGTATTCGATGGGCAATGCTGCCCAGACCCGCCGGGACCTGGCACATGTCGCATCGAACTATCCTGCCGGTCCGGTGTTCGCTGGCATTACGGCATCGGACAGGATTTACCGCAATCTCCAGGGAGATGCCATGCAGATCGGGATGACAGGACTGGGACGAATGGGCAGCAGCATGGTCCGACGCTTGCTGAGGAAGGGCCATGAATGCGTCGTCTACGATTCCAACGACGAGGTTGTAAAAGAACTCCAGCAGGCGGGGGTGATCGGCGCGGCTTCGCTCGAGGATTATGTTTCACGCCTAACCAAACCGCGCACGATTTGGTTGATGCTGCCCGCCGCGGCGGTCGACCGGGAACTGGCCGCGCTGATTCCATTGCTCGATGCCCATGACGTCATCATCGATGGCGGAAACGCGCACTATCACGACGACATTCGCCGCAGTGCGGAATTGCAGTCGCACGAGATTAACTACGTGGACGTGGGGACGAGCGGCGGCGTCTTTGGGCTCGAAAGAGGCTACTGCCTGATGATTGGTGGGGAAGAAAGCGTCGTGCAGTCTCTCGCCCCGATTTTTTCCGCGCTCGCCCCAGGCGCCGACCGGGTGCCGGTAACGCGGGGCCGGAGCCGCCACGACAGTACCGCCGAGCACGGCTATCTGCACTGCGGTCCGCATGGCGCGGGACATTTCGTCAAGATGATTCACAACGGCATCGAATACGGGCTCATGGCCGCGTATGCCGAAGGCCTGAATATCCTGCGCAACGCCGACGCCGGCCGACGGCTGGACGAAGCCAATGCGGAAACCACGCCGCTTCGCGACCCGGAGCACTATCAGTATGTGTTCGAGCTACCGGAAATCGTGGAAGTCTGGCGCCGGGGCAGCGTAATCGGTTCGTGGCTGCTGGATCTCACCGCCGCGGCGCTCGAAAGCGATCCCTTGCTGACGCAGTATGCCGGCCGTGTGTCTGACTCCGGCGAAGGACGCTGGACGATCTCCGCCGCCATCGATGAAGCGGTCCCCGCGCCAGTGCTGAGTGCGGCGCTCTACGAACGCTTCAGCTCGCGCGGCGATGCGGATTTCGCCGACAAGGTATTGTCCGCCATGCGCCATGCCTTCGGCGGTCATCTGGAAACGCTGGCGGCAAAGCCGGGCATCTGAGCATGGCCACGCCCCGCTCGGATGCATTCGTTTTTTGGGCGCCACCGGCGATCTGGCTGGCAAACAGATTTTCCCCGCGCTGCAGGCCATGACCCGGCACGGCCGGCTCGACATGGCGGTCATCCGCGTGGGCAGGTCGGCGTTGACCCGCGATCAATTCATCGCGCTAGCACACGACAGCATCGAGAAACACGGCGCCCCGGATGAAGAAGTGTTCAAAAGCCTTTCATCCCAACTCCAGTACGTCGGTGGCGACCTGCTTGACGATGCGACCTTTCAGAAGCTGCGAGCGCTACTGGGCGACGCGGTATGCCCACCTATTACCTCGCCATTCCGCCCGGGATGTTCGGCAGCGTGGCGAAGGGGCTGTCCGGACCGGGGCGTCCACCCGACGCCCGGCTGATTGTCGAAAAGCCGTTCGGCCACGATCTCGCCTCGGCGCAAGCGCTCAACCTGTTGCTCACGCAATCTTTCCCGCCGTCAGCCCCGTTTCGCATCGATCACTACCGCGGCAAGGAGCCGATCCAGAACTTGCTCTATTTCCGCTTCGCGAACGCGTTCATGGAACCACTCTGGAATCGCCGGCATGTGGCGAGCGTCCAGGTCACCATGGCCGAATCGTTCGGCGTGCAGGGGCGCGACAGCTTTTACGAAAGGTCGGCGCCATTCTCGATGTCATGCAGAATCATCTGCTCCAGGTGGTTTCGCTGCTCACGGCCGAGAAACCGGTCGACGATCAGCCCGGTGCATTGAGCGACGCCAGGCTGCGGGGGTCTTCGAAGCCATGCGGTGTCGATCGCCCCGGACGAGGCCGTGCGAGGCCAGTTCCGCGGCTACCGCGAGGAACCCGGAGTCGCGGCCCGCTCCACGGTAGAAACGTTCGTCGTATTGCGCCTGCATATCGACAACGAGCGCTGGTCAGGCGTGCCGTTCTATCTTCGCGCGGGTAAGCAACTCGCGGCCACCTCAACCGAGATCATGGTGACGCTCAAACACCCAACTCGCGAGATCTTCGATGCGTCTGCACCGGAACAGCCGAATTATTTCCGGTTCAGGATAAGCCCCGACGTCCTCATTTCGATAGGCGCACGGGTCAAGATGCCCAGTGAAGCCATGCAGGGCAACACCGTGGAACTCGTCGCACATCGTCGGCCCGGCGATGAAATGACACCCTACGAACGCCTGTTCGACGACGCGATCCAGGGCAACGCGACGCTATTCGCCCACTACGACTGCATCGAGGCGGCCTGGCGCACGGTGACGCCAATCCTTGGCAACAGCGTGCCGCTCACGATGTATGAACCGCAGACCTGGGGTCCGGCGCAGGCCAACCGGATC
>Ga0265338_10002063_pt1 | contig 31038 bp, 22 predicted proteins | sample 42126metaG_FD_193579 | JGI IMG/M metagenome (GOLD analysis project Ga0265338, IMG submission 193579) | Rhizosphere microbial communities from Carex aquatilis grown in University of Washington, Seatle, WA, United States - 4-21-26 metaG | ecosystem: Host-associated > Plants > Roots > Rhizosphere...
GATGCTCTTCAACATCGGCAAGTACGATCCCCTGACCCTCGTGTTCGTCGCCGGTGTCCTTGTGGCGATGGCCGGCCTCGCGTGCTACCTGCCGACCCGGCGCGCCCTGAAGGTGAACCCGATCGTGGCGCTTCGCTACGAGTAGGGCCCGTCACTCGGACCTCAAGGCCGAGAGCGGATCGATCCGGGTCGCCCGGCGCGCGGGGATGTAGCACGAGAGAAGGGCGACCGCGACGAGGACGAGCGTCACCACGCCGAGCGCGGCCATGCCGCCGCCGGGGATCGCGGGAGGGATCGAGTTGAGGAGGCGCTCCATCCCGACGGCGCACGCGAGGCCGAGGGCCGTCCCGACGAGCGCAAGAACCATGCCCTGCCTTAGGACCATCCAGACGATCTCCCGGGCCTGGGCGCCGAGCGCCATGCGGATCCCGATCTCAGGGGTGCGCTGGGCGACCAGGTTCGCAATGACCCCATAGATGCCGACGGCCGAGAGGGCGAGCCCCAGGAGCGCGAAGGCGCTCAGGATCTGGCTCACGAGGTTGAGCCCCGCGGTGAAGTTCTTGATGGATTCAGGGGCGGTGTAGAGGGCGTAGACGGGCTGGTCGGGGTCGATCCCCGCGACCGCGCTCCTTAGGGCCTTGCCGACGACGGAGGCGGGCGCCGTGCTGCGGACGGACAGGCTCAGGTAGTGGGCCGTGTGCGCGGGCACCTGGCCCAGCGGCCGGTACGTCTGGAAGGGGGTGTCGGAGGGGCGGTAGATGTCGACCAGGGGCCGCACGTCGGAGACGACCCCGACGACGGTCCTCCAGTCGGGATTCGCCGCGTCGACCTCGCCGATCCGCATGCCGATCGGGTCCTCTCCCGGCCAGAGCGCCTTCGCCATGGACTCGTTGACGATCGCGACCTGCTGCTTGCCGGGGCGGTCCGCATCGTTGAAGTCGCGCCCGCGCAGGAGACGTATCCCGAGCGTCGAGAAGAAGCCCGGGGTCACCGGGTTGTAGTAGGTGAGGGGCTCCTTGCCGCGCGCTGGGGCCGGCCGGCCCTCGACGGCGATGTTGCCCGACGACCAGAAGCCAGTGATCGGGAGCGTTGCCGAGACCGAAGCGCCCTCTGTGCCGGGGATCTCGGATAGCTTGCTGCCGAGCTTGTCGAAGAAGGCCCGGCACTGCTCCTCGGTCGCATAGCTTGCATTGAAAGGGAGCGTGAGGCTCGCGGTCACGAGCCCCTCGGGCTTCCAGCCCATGTCCGCGCGGGTCAGCCTCTGCATGCCGCGCACGAAGTGCCCGGCGCCGCCGAGGAGGATCAGGGTGAGCGCCAGTTCGCCGACGATCAGCGCGTGGCGCAGCCTGTGGCGCGAGCGTCCCGGGGTGGACCCGCGGCTCGTCTGCTTTAGGGCCGAGTTCACGTCGGCCTTGGAGGCGAGGAGCGCCGGCGCCGTCCCGAAGATGACCCCGGTGACGATCGCCGCGGCGAGGCTGAAGAGGAGGACGTGGCGGTCGACCGGCAGGTCGAACCCCGTGACGCCCGAGATCATGATCTCCGAGCCCACGAGCCTCGTCGTCCAGACGGCGACCCCGATTCCGGCCACCCCGCCCAGGAGCGAAAGCAGGAGGCTCTCCACGATGAACTGGCGGATCAGCTGGGCACGCGACGCCCCGAGCGCCATCCGAAGGGCGTACTCGTGGAGCCTGTCGGCGGTGCGCGCCAGCTGGAGGTTCGCGAGGTTCGCGCACGCGATCAGGAGGACGAACCCGGACAGCCCCATAAGGAGCCAGACCATGCTGCGGGTCGTCGGGTCGATCCTCACATTGTCCCAGAGGACCAGGTGCACGCCGTTCTGGGCGTTGGTGTCCGGGTGGTCGTGCGCGAGGCGCGCCGCGATCGACGCCAGCTCGGACTGGGCCTGGGCGAGCGAGACGCCGCGCTTCAGGCGCCCAATGGCGCTCAGCCAGTTGTTGTCGCGGACCTGCCACGTCGAGGCCTCGTAGGCCAGCGGCTGCCAGACGTCCACCCGGCCGAAGAACATCGGCTCCTCGAACTTCGTCGGCATGACGCCGATGACGGTCGCCGGCTGGCCATCCAGGCGCAGGACCCTTCCGATGACGGACGGGTCACCCCCGAAGTGGCTTTGCCAGAGCTCGTCGCTGATGAGGACGACCTTGCCGACCCCCGGGCTGTCCTCTTCGCGGGTGAAGAGGCGGCCGATCACCGGGGAGACGCCGAGCTGGGTGAAGAATTCCGCGGAGGCCTGGAGGGAGCCCAGGCGCTCGGCCGGCTGGCCGGGCTCGGCGAGGTTCGCATTCGCCCAGGTGTAGGCCGCCACGCTCTCGAACGACGTGTTCTGGTCCCTAATGTCCCTGAAGTTCGCCGGGGAGAAGGGCCAGGTCTGCGACTGGGGGGAAGTCCGGAATATGGAGACGAGCCTCGACGGCTCTGGCGCGGGGGACGCCTTGATGATGATGTCGTTGACGAGCGTGAACATCGCCGAGTTCACCCCGATCCCGAGGGCCAGCGTGATGAGCGCGACGATCGTGAACCCCGGGCTCTGGACGAGCTGGCGCAGGGCGTACCTCAGGTCGGAAAGCATGGTCCGGTGTCCCCTGGGGATCAGCTCTTCGGGGCGGCGCTCTCCTCGACGACCCGCCCGTCAAAGAGGTGCACGGTGCGGTCGGCGTGGCGGGCGAAGCGCGTGTCGTGCGTCACCATGAGGATCGTCGAACCCGTCCGGTGCAGGCTCTGGAGGAGCTCCATGACGGCGTCGCCGTTCTTCGAGTCGAGGTTGCCCGTGGGCTCGTCCGCAAGGAGCACGGCCGGCTGGCCCGCCAGGGCGCGGGCGACGGCGACGCGCTGCTGCTGGCCGCCCGAGAGCTGGGAGGGGACGTGCTTGGAGCGGTGGCCCATCCCGACCTTCTCCAGGGCCTCCTCGACGCGGGCCTTGCGGTCGGCTGAGGGAAGGCCCCGGTAGGTGAGGGGCAGCTCCACGTTCTCGTAGACCGTCAGGTCGCCGATCAGATTGAACGATTGGAAGATGAAGCCGATCTCGCGGTTCCTGATGCGCGCGCGCTCGGCGGGCGTCAGGCCCTGGACGGGCCGGTCGTTGAGGATGTAGGAGCCGTCGGTCGGCGTGTCCAGGAGCCCGAGGATCGAGAGGAGCGTCGACTTGCCGCAGCCCGAGGGCCCGGCAATCGCGACATACTCCCCCTTGGTGATCTCTAGGTGGATCCCCGAGAGGGCGTGGGTCTCGACCTCGTCGGTGAGAAATACCTTGGTGACGTTGTCCAGCTTTAGCAGGGTCTGTGACATGGCTTTGTTTTCCTGTTTTCTTTAGGGTTTAGGTCCCGGAAGCGGGGAGTGCGGGGGGAAGGGAAGGGGGCTAGTTGAGCTTGATCCGCTCGTGCGCGTCCCACTGGGACATGTCGGAGAGGATCACCTTGTCGCCGGGCTCCAGGCCCTTGACGATCTCGATCGAGTTGACGGAGCTCCGGCCGAACTGGACCGGCGTGCGGCTGGCGTAGACCCCGTCCTGCTCGAGCCTGAAGATGTTCGTCGACTGGTGTTCCTGGCCGAACGCGGGGCGCCCGACGAAGACGACGTCGTCCAGGTGCTCGAGCTCGACGACGCCGTCGACCGAGAGGTCGGGCCTGGCGCCGTGGGGCAGTTCGCCCGCGAGGGCGACCTCGACCGTCACCGTGCCGTTCTGCACGGAGGGGGCGACGCGGGAGACCTTGCCGGTGGCGATTCCGTTGCGGGTGTCGATCTCCGACACCTGCCCGATCTGGACGTCCTTGGCCTGGGTCTCGGCGATCTGGATCTCGGCCTTAAGGCGGGTCGGGTCGGCGACGCGCGCCAGGTTGGCACCGGGCTGGACCTGGGCGCCCACCTCGACCGGGACGACCTGCAGGATGCCCTTCATCCCGGCCCGCACGTTGAGCGCGTCGGCCTCGGCGAGCTTGAGCTTCGCCTGGGCGCGGAGCCGGTCGACCTCGGCCTGCTTGACCGCGAGCTGCGAGACGACGGAGTCCTTGGAGAAGGTGTAGCGCTTCTGGGCGATCACGTTGAGCTCGGCCGCCTGCTCGGCCGTCACCTTGGAGAGTCGAAGGTCGAGCTCCGAGACGAGCCCGTCGGTGAAGAGCTGGTCGTTCACCTGGGCCTTCAGGCTGCTCTGCTCGAAGTTGGCCTTGGCGTTCGCCGCCTCGGACTCCGACTGGAGCACGTCGCGCTGGACCGTGACCTTCAAGTTCGCGTAGTCGGCCTCGCCGGCCTTCAGCTGCGACTCCGTGTCGAGCGCGGCCTGGGTGACGTCGGGGTTGCTCAGAACAAGGATGACGCTGTCGGGTTCGACGATGGCGCCCGGCAGGAGCACAATCCGCTCCACCCGGCCCTGGGTCCTTGCGGCGATCCAGCGGATGTCGACCGGCACGAGGGTCCCGGGCCCGTGCACTTGGCGCACCATGGGGCCGCGCTTGACGGCCTCGACCCAGACCAAGCTGCGGTCGACGGTCGGCACCGCGGGCTTTAGCCGCCCCAGGACAACGGTCACCGCGATCAGCGCGGCGCCGACCAAGCCTCCCATGATGAGACGCTTCCTTAGCTTTTCTTTGGCCTGAGATGGGCGCTGGATATCCATGGATCTGGCTTTCCAATTGCAGAGCCTGTGCCAGCTTGTTTGGAAAGTTTTAAGATGGTGACAGGCAATGTATAACGTTTTTTTCAGGTCGCGCGAAAAGGAGGCTTTCAAACCGGTAACGGGAATATGCCGTCCCAAAAATGGGAAATGTGTCGGGAGTGCCTGGCGCGGAGAATCCTAGGCAGGCGCGGGCTCCCGCGCATTTGACAAGGTTCGAGGCGGCAGTTCGTCTCGCGCTATACCCATGCCGAGCCGACCTGCCTTTCTTGCGAGATGGATTCCGGTGCTGCTGCTCTGCGGTGCGCCCCTTGCCTTTGCCGAGGATGCCCCGAAGAAGAAGGTGGCGAGCGAGGCGGACCTGCCCCGCCACAGCTACCCGGTCTGGGGCCTGGCGTCCAAGCTCGTGCAGGCCGACAACGCCACGTTCGGCGCGTTCGCCTCGAAGGTCCGGGCCGACATCGACGCCGAGCTTCGCGACTACGACATCAAGGACGGGGCGACGCTGCGCGACCTGCTCTCGACAAGGCTCGGCCTGCAGATGGTCGCCGGGGATTACCAGGACGCGCTCGGGACCGTCGAGACCCTTCGTGCCCTGCAGGACAAGGCCTCGACGAGGCTGACAAGCGGCCTCGTCAGCCGCGCGTTCCTTAAGACCGCGATCGCGACGAAAACGACCGAGGGGGCCGCGTTCGACAGGGCCTTCGCGCAGCAGCTGGGCGAAGAGTTGGCGCCCCTTCCCTGGGGAATCGTGCAGGACTGGGCCAAGCGGGTCTACGCGGGGGCGCGCCTCTCGGCGCCGGCGAGCGCGCTTGCGAGCATCATGTCGGACATCGATCCCGCGGTCCAGAAGTCGAACGCGCTCAACGACGCGGAGGCCGCCGACCTGGTGCAGGCGAGGGCCTACATCCAGATGTTCATCCCGATCGCCACGGCGGAGGCCGCTGTCCTGAAGGGCTACATCGCCGCCCACGAATCCTTAAAGCCCGACATATGGGCGGCCCGCGAGGTCACGCTTTCCTCGGAGCAGAAGCTGACCCCGGTCCTTGTCGCCGTGTGGGACGGGGGCGTCGACGTGGACGTGTTCCCGAACCAGCTCTTCACCGACCCGAACCCGACCGCGAGCGGCACCCACGGCCTCGCGTTCGACGAGGAGGGCATTCCCTCGGCGACCTGGCTCAATCCCCTGACGCGCGAGCAGCTGGCGACCTATCCGGAGGTCCGCGACGAGATCAAGGGGCGCCAGGACATCAGGGAGGGCCGCGACTCGCCCGAGGCCACGGCGCTCGAGAAGAAGATGAAGACGCGCTCGCCCGAGGAGCTCCACCAGTTCGTCGAGATCGAGAGGGTCGTGCATCCCTACATGCACGGGACCCACTGCGCGGGGATCGCCGTCAGGGGCAACCCCGCGGCGCGCCTGGTCGTCTTCCGCTTCAACGACTCGCTGCCGTCGCTCAAGTTTGCTCCCACGGTGGAGTGGGCCCGCCGCCTGGCGGGGGACTTCAAGCAGATGTCCGACTACTGCCGCACGCGCGGGGTGCGGGTCGTCAACATGAGCTGGGGCGACGATCGCCAGGAGTTCGAGCTCTGGCTCTCGAAGACCGGGGGCGGCGGGGACCCGCAGGAGCGCAAGGCGCGCGCGGCCGAGCTCTACGCGATCTGGCGCGCGGGCATCGAGGACGCCATCCGGAGCGCCCCGGGGACCCTCTTCGTGGCGTCGGCAGGCAACAGCGACAGCAACACGGGCTTCACCGAGAGCGTGCCCGCGGCCCTGCGGTTCCCGAACCTGATCACGGTCGGGGCCCTGAACCAGGCCGGCGAGGAGACCTCCTTCACCAGCTACGGCGAGTCGGTCGTCGTTCACGCGGACGGCTACGACGTCGAGAGCTTCGTTCCCGGCGGCGCGCGGCTGCCGCTCTCCGGCACCAGCATGGCGGCGCCGGGGGTCGTCAACCTGGCCGCGAAGCTCTTCGCCCTGGATCCGTCGCTGACGCCCGAGGAGGCCATCTCCCTGATCGAGAAGGGGGCCGACGCCTCGGCCGACGGCAGGCGCCACCTGGTCAGCGAGCGGCGCTCCGTGGAGCTCCTGGGGAGTCGCCGGGCGAACTGAAGCCCCCGCGGTCGCCGCTAGGTCCCCGGAAGGGGAAGGCGCAGGATCGCGATGCAGCCCGAGCGGTCGTCGCGGTTGTAGAGTGCCAGCGATCCCCCGTGGTTTTCCGCGATCTGCTGGCAGAGGACGAGCCCGATGCCCGAGCCCTCGGGCTTCGTCGTGAAGAAGGGGACGAAGAGGTTGCCCGACTCCTCGATCCCGGCCCCGTTGTCCTCGATCCACACCTCGACGGCGCCCCGGGAGGTCCTCCAGGAGACCCTCACGGCGGCCGCCGCTGGGTCCGGGGTCGCCTCGACGGCGTTCTTGACGAGGTTGATGATCGCCTGCTCAACCTGGGACTCGTCGGCCATGACTTGCACCCTGGGGCCGGGCTGGACGCTGACGTGCGCGCGAAGCTCGAGCGCCGCCGCGCGCTTAAGGAGCGCCTCCAGGTCGAACGCCGCCACCTGGGGCGGGGGCAGGCGCGCCAGGCGCGTGTAGCCCTGCAGGAAGCGCTCCAGAGTCTCGGCGCGCGAGGCGATGATCCCCAGGCCCGACTTCATGTCCTCCTCCCAGTCCTGCGCCCGGGGGCTCTTGTCCATGGTGGTCCGAAGCGTGGCGGCGATCGACTTGATCGGGGCCAGGGAATTGTTGAGCTCGTGGCCGAGGACGCGGACCAGGCGCTGCCAGGACCGCAATTGCTCCTCCCTGAGCGGCCGGCTCAGGTCCCCGAATACAACCAGTTGGTGCGGCCGGCCGTCCTGGCGGAAGGACGAGCGGCGCATGCTCCAGCGCCCGTAGGCCCGCGGCAGGGCCGTGGGGCCGAGGATCCGGTTGGGCTCGCCCTCGAGGCACTCGTTGAGGCCGATCTCGGAGGCGTCCCTGCCGAGGAGGCGCTCCGCCACCTGCCCCAGGAGCACCTGGCCGGCGGGGTTCACGAGCCTTAGTATCCGGTCGGAGTCGAAGGCGAAGATGGCGACGTCGATCTCCTTGATCGCCGCCGACAGGAGGGCCGTCGCCTCGAGGGCGCCGCGCCTCTGGGTCTGGAGCGTGTCGCTTAGCCCGTTGATCTCGGCCAGCACGTCGCCCAGGGGGTCCTCGCGCCTTGCGCCGCGCGCTCGGAAGGAAAAGTCGCCCTCACGCAGGGCAAGGAGGAGATTGGACATGGTCTGCAGGGGCCGGACGACCCGCCCCAGGGCCGCAAAGGCGAAGCCGAGCCAGACGCCGACAACGAGGAGCGTCACCGTGCCGCGGGTCTCCGGGGTGTGCTCGCCGCCCCAGACCCAGGCCAGGGCAATGACGACCGCGGGCAGGCCGCCGGCCAGGCAGTAGACGAGCACCTCGCGCTCGTGGCTTAGTTTCCGGGACCGATTGGCCATGCGGGCACATTGGCCCTTCCTTGGGAAAAGCTACAGTCCGTATTTTTCGAGCCTTCGGTAGAAGGCGCTCCTGCTTAGCCCCAACACCTCGGCGGCCTTCCGCGCGTTCCCGTCGCAGCGCGCCATGGTCTTCTTGATGAGGTAGGCCTCGACCTCCTCCATGCTCATGTCGTCCAGGCGCGGGACCGAGGTCGATGCGTTGAGCGCGAGGTCCGAGGCGCGGACGACCTTGCCCTGAGCCATGAGGACGGCCCGCTCGACGGCGTGGTTCAATTCGCGGACGTTCCCGGGCCAGGCGTAGGCGCGCATCGCGGCCGAGGCGTCCTCGTCGAAGCCCGTGATGACCTTCCTGTAGCGCTCGACGTGCTGCCTGAGGAAATGCTGGGCCAGGAGGTCGATGTCGTCCCTTCGCTCGCGAAGCGGCGGCAGGTGGATCTGGATCGTGTTCAGGCGGAAGAGCAGATCCTGGCGGAACCGGCCGCTGGCGACCTCGGCGGAGAGGTCCGAGTTGGTCGCCGAGATCAGGCGCACGTTGGCGCGGATCGTCCGCGACGAGCCGACCCGCTCGAACTCTCCGCGCTCCAGGGCGCGAAGGATCTTCGACTGCTGGGCGGCCGGGATGTTGCCGATCTCGTCCATGAATAGCGTGCCGCCCTCGGCCAGCTCGAAGCGCCCCGCGCGGTCCCCCTTGGCGTCCGTGAAGGCCCCGCGCACGTGGCCGAAGAGCTCGCTCTCGAAGACACCCTCGGGCAGGCCGCCCATGTTGACCGAGATGAAGGGGTGCGAGGCGCGGCTTGAGACCGCGTGGATCGCCTGGGCGACGAGGCCCTTGCCGGTGCCGTTCTCGCCCGTGATGAGGACGTTGGCGTCGGAGGGGCCGACCCGGGCGATCAGTTCAAGGATGGGGCGCATCGCGGCCGACTGGGCGATGATCGAGGGGCCGCTCTTGCTGCGCAGGAGCTGGTTCTCCTGCTCGAGCCGGCGGTAGGCGCGCATCGCCCCGCCGAGCTCGATCTGGCTGCGCACGATGGCGAGTAGCCGGAGGTTCTCCCAGGGCTTGGCGATGAAGTCCTTCGCCCCGCGCCGCATCGCCTCGACGGCCAGCTCCACGTTGGCCCAGGCCGTCATGATGACGACCGGGAGCGTCGGGTCGATCGACTGGATCCTCGAGAGGAGATCCAGGCCCTCCTTGCCGCTCGTCGTGTCGCGGGCGTAGTTGAGGTCGACCAGGGCGAGCGAGTAGTCGCGCGCCTCGACGGCCTTGATCGCCGCGGCCGGCGACTTCACGGCCTCGGTCTGGTAGCCCTCGCCCTTGAGGAGGAGGCGCAGCGCCTCGATGATGTCGGTGTTGTCCTCGGCGATCAGGATGCGTGGGGACGGGGTGCCGGGCATGGGTGTGATTTAGTCCCTATCGGGAGCGGCTGACGAGCGCCAAGAGGTCACTCGTCGGCGAGCTTGATGTGGTAGCGCTCGAGGGTGTTGCCGAGCACCTGGTCGTAGACCGCCACGGCCTGGCGCTCCGCGGCGACGGCGTAGGAGATGCTGCTCTCGATGTTGACGACGAAGTTCTGCTGCTGGGCGACGGCCAGGGTGGAGCTCGTGCCGGCCTTCTTCTTCTTCTCCTCGGCCTCGAGCGCCTTGAGGGCGAGGGCATACGCGGCGCGGTCGGCCGTCACGCGCTTCCTCGAGGTCTCGATCTGGCCGGCCGCGTCGGCAACCGCGACGGCGATGTCGGCCTCGAGTCGCTTCATGTCGGCCTCCGCCTGGATGCGCTGGAGCTTGGCGGCCCTGAAGCCGCCGCGCCCGGCCGAGAAGGTGAGGGGGATCGTGACCGTCAGCCCCGCGGAGACCGACGGGTTCATGTGGTCCTGCACCATCTGGCGGCTCGCCGAGAAGGTGCCTGCGGAGCCGTTGTAGCCGTAGCCGCCGACGAAGTCGACCTGGGGCAGGAGGCTGTTGAACGCGGCGGACTCGAGCGCCCGGTTCTTGGTGATCAGGAGCTGCTGCTGCAGGTAGTCCGGGCGGACCGCGAGGGCGCGCTCCAGGTCCGTCCTGCGGTCGACCGCGACGTCGGGGATGTCCATGGGCGCGAGGACGAGCAGCGGCTCGTCCTCCAGGAAGACCTCGTCGCCGATCAGCTTCCTGAGCTGGTTCTGGGCGTCGCGGATCGCCCGCTCGGCGATCAGGATGGATTCCTCGTACTGCGCGGCGTAGGCGCGCGAGGTGAGGACGTCGCTCTGGGAGTTGCTCCCGACCTTGAACGCCTTCTCGTTCTCGGAGAGGAGCTCGGCTGCCTGCGCGCGCGCCTTCTCGGCGGAGTTGAGCTGGTCGTGCGCGAGCTGCAGGTTGCTGTAGGCGACGATGACGTTCGTCACCGTGTCGATCGCCGACTGGCGGTACGTCAGGTCCGAGATCGCGCGGTTGGCCTTGGCCACGCGGACGTTCACCAGGTTGGCGGAGAACCCGAACCCCTTGAGGAGGGGCTGGTCGACCTGGAAACCCCCGAACGTCTGGAAGTTCTTGGTGATCCCGTTGTAGGTGTCGCGCACCTCGATCGTGCTCCCGGTGATGCTGTACAGGGTCCCGAGCGGCAGGATGCCCTGGATCCCGCCGCTGAACGTGTCGGTCTTCGTCTGGTCGAGAACGGGGATGGGACCGAAGGAGGTCGTGAACTGCGTCGAGGTGTAGTTGCGGTTGAACACGAGCGCCGGGTCGAACTGCCCTCGCGCCTCCAGGAGGAGGGCCCGCGAGATCCCGCGGCCGTACGACGTGACCTTGAGCACCTTGTTGCGCTGCAGGGCGAGCCGGATGGCGTCGTCAAGGGTGAGGGTGGGGCTCGGCTCCTGGGCAAGGGCCGCGCCGAAGGTCGCGCACGCCCCCGCGAGGAGCAGGAGGGTCTTTATCCGGTGCATGGCTACTTGAGGAGGAGGCCGTCCGCCAGCCGAAGCACGCGATGGCCGTAGGAGGCGTTGGTCTCGGAGTGGGTAACCTGCACGATCGTGACGCCGTCGTCCGTGTTCAGCTTCTTGAAGAGCTCCATGATCTCGCGACCCTGGTCGGAGTGGAGGTTGCCGGTCGGCTCGTCGGCGAGGATCAGCTTCGGCTTCGCCACGAGGGCCCGCGCGATCGCGACAAGCTGCTGCTGGCCGCCCGAGAGCTGCGCCGGGTAGAGGTCCTTCTTCGCGACGATGTTGAAGCGGTCGAGCATGTCGCAGACGATCGTCTGGCGCTCGGCCCTGGGGACGTCGCGGTAGGACAGCGGGATCTCGAGGTTCTCGTAGACGGTCAGGTCATCCAGGAGGTGGTAGCTCTGGAACACGAAGCCGATGTTCTTCTTCTGGACGTCCAGGCGCTGCTTCGTCGACAGGGCCTTGATGCTGGCGTCGCCGAAGCGGTACTCGCCCGTCCATCCCGAGTCGTGCATCCCGAGGATGTTCAGGAGCGTCGATTTCCCGGAGCCGGACGGCCCCATGATCGAGACGAAGTCGCCCTCGGCGATTTCGAGCGTGATGGCCCTGAGCGCGTAGAAGGGCCCCCCTTTCAACGGGTAGACGCGATCGATGTTCTTCAGCTGTATCATTCGGGCATCCCTATCGCATGGGCTGTGCCATTCCGGCGATTGTGTTATAACAAGCTTATCCAAGGTATGTTAGCGTTATGGGTCCTTTCGTGAACGGGCCCCGATCGATTCGGAAGCGAAACCGCGGCGTCCCGGAAATGGGACGCCGCCATCCAAGACCGAATCCTACCCAGGCCCTTGGTGGATGTCCCATTCGCGGGAACCCCGGGTGCCAATTTTGGACATTTTGCCGAACCCAGAATTCGCCGGGGGTGCCTTTATATCATAACCGCGAGCGAGATGCATAACCCGTGGCGTCTGGCACGTCCCCTGCGATGGGTGGGGAGGTCGCGCCCCAATCCAATTCCAAACCATGTTCAACGACATCAGGCTCGCCGCCCGGAAACTCACCAGATCGCCGGGCTTCACCCTGACCGCCCTGGCGACGCTCGCGCTCTGCATCGGGGCCAACCTCGCCATCTTCGCCGTCGTCGACGCGATCCTCGTTCGGCCTCTCCCGTTCAGGGACTCGGGGCGGCTCGTCACGATCTTCAACAGCTACCCGAGAGCCGGGAAGCCGCGCGACGGCGCTTCCCTGACGAGCTACTACGAGAGAAGGGGACAGATCCCCGCGTTCTCCAGCATGGCGGCCCTCTCCTTCAGCTCCTCCATCGTCGGGGAGGCTGGGTCGACCCAGCGCGAGGACCTGGCGCGGGTGAGCCCGGAATTCTTCGAGACCCTCGGCGTGGCACCGGCCATGGGGAGGGTCTTCACGGACGCCGAGATGACCTACCAGACCGATCACGTCGCCATCCTCACCCACGAATATTGGCGGGACCAGTTTGGATCCGACCCCAAGATCCTCGGCAGGTCGATCCGCACGGACGGCCTCTCCCGCACGATCGTCGGCGTGATGCCCCCGGGCTTCCACTTCCTCTCCTCGAAGGCCCGGTTCTTCATGCCGCTCTCCTCGGAGGAGGGGGAGCGCAACCTGGAAGCCCGCCATCATGGGAGCACGACCCAGATCGCCCGGCTTAGGGACGGGGCCACCCTCGCCGAGGCCCAGGCGCAGATCGACGCCCACAACGCGGCCCACGCGGCCGAGTTCCCGTACGCCAAGGAGGTCGCCGCCTCTGGGTTCCATTCGATCGTCGCTCAACTCCACGCCGACCACGTGGCGCCGGTCAGGCCGACGCTTCTGCTCCTGCAGGCCGGCGCGCTCTTCCTGCTTCTTATCGGCTGCGTCAACCTGGTGAACCTTCTCCTCATCCGCGCGGCCGGGCAGTCGAAGGAGCTCGCGATCCGCCAGTCCATGGGCGCCGGCGCCCGGCATATCGTGGGGCTCGTCCTCATGGAGACGGTCATGCTGACCCTGGCGGGCGGCCTCTGCGGCCTCATTGTCGGCGCCTGGGGGATCAGGCTCATGGCGCTCCTCGGGGCGAATCAACTTCCCCTTGGCGCGGAGATCTCGTTCGACGTGAGGGTTGCGGCCGCCGCCCTGGGCGTGTCGGCGGTGCTCGGGGCCGCGATCGCGGTTCCGGTGGCGTGGTTCAACCTGCGTCGCAACCCGGCGGGCGCCCTCAAGTCCGAGTCACGCGGGGGCACGGCAAGCCGCGCGGCCCAGCGGATCCGCCACGGCTTCATCGTGGTGCAGATCGCCTCGGCATTCGTGCTTCTCGCCGGGGCGGGCCTCCTTGCGCTCAGCCTGAAGCGGGTCATGGAGGTGTCGCCGGGATTCCGCGCCGACCATGTCATCACCGGGCAGTTCAGCCTCCCCTGGAACAGCTACCGCACCGGGGAGGCGTTCCTCGGGTTTGCCGACAAGCTGGCCGAGGCCGCAGGCCGCCAGCCGGGAATCGTCTCGGTCGGGGTCGTCACGAACGTCCCCGTCCACGACGACGGCCGCAACGACGCCTTGACGGCCGTGGGCTACAAGCCCGCGCCCGGCGAATCGGTGGTCCTGCACCGCGAGTACGGCGTCTTCGGGGACTATTTCAAGGCGATGGGGATACCCCTTAGGGAGGGCCGGTACCTGACGACCGCGGATTCTCGCACGAAGGAGGTCAATTGCGTCGTCGACGAGGTATTCGCGCGGCGCTACTGGCCCAAGGGTGGGGCGGTCGGCCAGCAGATCACCGCCGTCGGCAGCCATGGATTATACACGGTCGTCGGGGTCGTGGGGTCGGTCAAGGGGGCTGACCTGGCCGAGAAGGGGTCGAACGGCTCCGTTTACTTCCCGTTCCTCTATGTCTTCCAGAGGGACTTCTTCATCGTCGCCCGCACGGGCCTCCCGCCCGAGGCCTTCGCGCTCACCCTGGGTAAGCTGATCCGCGAGGCGGACCCGGAAATCCCGGTCAGCAGCCTGCGCACCATGGAGGGGCGCATCGAGGACGACCTCGTCGCGCGCAGGTCGCCGGCGCTCCTCGGGGGGATCTTCGCCGCGGTCGCGCTTCTCTTGGCTTCGATCGGCACGTACGGGGTGCTTGCCTACGCGGTCGAGCAGCGCCGCAGGGAGATCGGCGTGCGGATGGCGCTCGGCGCGCTTCCCTCGCAGATTCTCTCCCAGTTCCTTGTCCTGGGGATGCGGCTCCTGGCGATCGGCACCGTGATTGGCTTCGCCGGTGCATGGATCGCCGGCAGGGCCATGCGGGGTCTCCTCTTCGACGTGCCCGCGCTACCGCTCGCGACGCTCGGCTTCACCGCGCTCCTTATGGGAGCGGCCTCGCTTGCCGCATGCCTTATCCCGTCGCGCCGCGCATCCCGGATCTCGCCGTTGGAGGCGCTGTCGTCCGATTAGGGGGCGCCGCCTAGCGCTTCGGCGCGAATTCCCGCACCGCGGAGTCAAGACCCCGGCCGTAGGCGCCCAGGAGGCGGTCCCAGAGCTGGCATGACTCGGAGTCGACGGCGCGGCGCACCGGGTCGGCGTCGAACCACGCGAGCGTGCGCGCGATGCCGTCCCGGTAGCGCGTCGTGGCGACAAAGTCGGGCACGAAGCGCCGGATCTTCGAGTTGTCGAAGACGGCCGTCTGCGACTTGTCCCCGAGGAGGGTCCCCGTCATGGACGGGACGCAGGCCGTGATGAAGTCCGAGGCGATGTGGACGAGCTTGGGCGCGGGGACGCCCGCGGCCTCGGCCGTCATCTGGTAGATCTGGTTCCAGGTCAGGGCCTCGTCGGAGGTGATGTGGAACGCGTGGCCGATCGAGCCGGGGTGCCCGAGGAGCCCCACCAGGCCCTTCGCGAAGTCGGAGTTGTGGGTGATCGTCCAGAGGGTCAGCCCGTCGCCCGGGACGATGAGCGGCTGGCCCTTCCTCATGCGGTCGACCGCCGTGTAGCTCTTGAGCCAGCTGTTGATGGCAAGCGGGATGATGTGGTCGCCGTAGGTGAGCGACGGCCGGATGACCGTCATCGGGAACGCCTCCTCGCGGTAGGCCCGCATGAGGCGCTCCTCGCTTGCGATCTTGTTGCGCGAGTAGTCCCAGAGCGGGTTGGCGAGCGGGGTCGACTCGGTGACCAGGTAGTCGGTCAGGGGCTTCTGGTAGGCGCTCGCCGAGCTGATGAAGATGAACTGCCCCGCCTTTCCGCGGAAGAGGGCCAGGCGCGACTCGATGTCGACCGGGGTGAAGGCGATGAAGTCGACGACCGAGTCCCAGTTCATCCCCTCGATCGCCTTTGCCGTCGCGGCCGCGTTCGATATGTCGGCCTTGATCGTCTTTGCCCCGGCGATGGGCGCCCGGTTGGAGCGGTTGAGCAGCGTGACGTCGTAGCCGCGCGCGACGGCAAGTTCCGTGCAGGCCGTGCTGATGTACCCGGTTCCACCGATGAATAGGACTTTCATAAGAGCGCCACAGTATAGGGGGAAGGCGGTGGGCGTACACGCAAGAAATGTCCCTGTGCGCTTGCCCGCCTTGCGGGTATCTTGTTACACCCTCTCCTGCGATGCGAATCCTGGTGCTCGAAGACGAGAGGCAGCTTGCCCGGCACATCACCCAGGCCTTGTCGCGCCACGGGCACGAGGCCTCCGCCCAGTTCGACGGGATCGCGGGACTGAAGGTGGCGCTCGAGGCGACGCCGGACCTGATCGTCCTCGACCTCGGGCTTCCCGGGATGGAGGGGCTTTCGGTCCTTGCGGGGCTGCGGCAGGCGGGAAGCCCCTCGAGGGTCCTCGTCCTCACCGCCAGGGGCGAGGTCGAGCAGCGGGTCAGGGGACTTAAGGCGGGCGCCGACGACTACATGGCGAAGCCCTTCTCCATGGACGAGTTGGTCGCGCGGATCGAGGCGCTCGGGCGCCGGGGCGCGACTCCGACCGCGGCCGACCTGCTCGAGGTCGGCGACCTCCACATGGACGTCCACCACAGGCGGGTCAGCCGCAGGGGCAAGCCGATCGCGCTCTCGCCGAGGGAATTCGACGTGCTGCAGCTGCTCATGCAGGAGCCCGGCCGCGTCTTCTCGCGCACCGAGCTCTGCGAGCGGGTGTGGCAGCGCGACCACCAGTACGACACCCGCACGGTGGAGATCTTCATCACGCGCCTTCGGAAGAAGGTCGACTCGGGCTTCCCGGTCTCCCTCATCCAGACGGTGCGCTCCGTGGGCTACACGGTGCGCCCCCCCCCATGAAACCCATCGCCTTCCGAGGTCTCGTCCTTTTCACGGCGGCCCTCGCGATCTGCGCCGAGCCCGCCCGCGCGCAGGCACTCATCGAGGGCAGGGTGGAGCTGCCGAAGGCGCTTCACACGCCCGTCATGAACAAGCGCTACGGGATCGTCTCCTACGGGGGCGTCCTGACGCCGTACCCGCCGGTCGCGGTCGTCTACCTGGAGGGGGCGTTCCCCCCCGCGGCCGCGCCCGCCACGGCGAGGATGGTCCAGAAGGACCTCAACTTTTCGCCGATCCTTTTGCCGGTGCAGGCGGGGACGAGGGTCGAGTTCCCGAACCTGGACGACACCTACCACAACATCTTCTCCTACTCGCCCGCAAAGCGGTTCGACCTGGGCCGCTACCGCTCGGACGAGAGGCCCATCCCGTCCGTCCTCTTCGACACGGCCGGGATGGTGACTGTGCGCTGCGACATCCACGAGCACATGAGGGCGATCATATTAGTCCTCGACACGCCGCACTTCGTCCTGAGCGACGTGGACGGGCGCTACAGGCTGGAGGGGCTCCCGTCGGGCCGTTTTGTGCTTAAGGTGTGGCTCGACAGCCGGACGACCCTCTCGCGGCCCGTCGACCTTGAGGCCGCCTCGACCCTCCACGCCGACTTCCCGTGAGCGCGCAGCCGAGGGTTCCCGCCGTTGCGAGCTTCCGGGTGAGGCTCTTGGTCGCGATGATGCTCGTCGTCTCGGTTGTCGCCGTCTCGACGCTCATCTTCACCCAGCGCAGCCTCGCCGAGCGCGAGCGGCTCAACTTCCTTCGCGAGTTCCAGGTGGAGCTGTCGGCCCTCCACGACCTGCAGGAGTTCCGCGACGCGGCCCTTGCGGAGCGCTGCCGGATCCTCTCCCGCAAGCCGAGGATCCATGCCGCGCTCGAGGACGGCGCGCTCGACCTGCTTTACCCGAGCGCCCGCGACGAGCTGCACTCGATCATGGAGGTGGGCGAGGCGGCGGGCAGGGAGCCGGGTGCCACCGGCGCCCTCTTCTACCGGTTCCTCGACGCCAAGGGCCGCGTGATCACCCCGCACGACCCGCGGGGCGTCGGCACCCTTAGCGCCGAGGAGGAGTCGCAGCTGGGCCTATCGGCCCTTCCGGACAGGCCGCAGACGGGCTACGTCGTGCGGGACAGAGGCACGCCGCGCGAGGCGGTGGACGAGGTGATCGCGATGCCCATCATCTCGAGCGAGAACGGGGAGACCATCTCCGCGATTGTCCTCGGCTTCCACCCGCCGGCCCTGGGCGGGCCGGGCTCCGACTCCGGTTTCCTGGGGGGCATCTGGCTCGGCGGAAGGCTCGACATGGGGGAGTTCCCGCGGGCCGCGAGGGAGGACCTCGCGGGGCAGCTCACCCGGGCGATCGGCGCCTCCGACGGCGACCGGGGAGGGTTTGAGTTCCGCGCCACGGGGATGCCCTTCCTGCTCTTCTTCAAGCGCCTCAACCCGGGCTCGGCGTACCCGCCCGCCTTCGAGGTCTCGGTGCGGCCGCTGGCGGAGGCGCTCTCCCGCCAGCGTCTCCTCATCTGGGAGTTCGTGGGAGCCGGGTCGCTGGCGCTTGCGGGCGCATTCTTCGCCAGCCAGTTCCTCTCCAGGCGCCTCTCCCTGCCCGTGGAGAAGCTGGCGGTGGACTCGGTCGAGAACCGCGAGCACTGGCAGCGCGCAGAGGCCGCGCTCGAGTCCACGAGCCAGGAATTGCAGCGCTCGGCCCGGTTCTCGGCGGACGCCTCGCACCAGCTCAAGACCCCGGTGACGGTGCTGCGGGCCGGCCTCGAGGAGCTGCTCGCCGGCGAGGACCTGGGGACCGAGGCGCGCGAGGAGGTCTCCAGGCTTGTCCACCAGACCTTCAGGCTCGCGAGCGTCATCGAGGACCTCCTGCTGCTCTCCCGTATGGACGCCGGCCGGCTCAAGATCCAGTTCACGAGGCTCGACCTCTCGCTCCTGTTGGAGCGGCTCAGGGACGACCTTACGACGGTCGCGGACCCGCACCCGCTCCAGGTGGAGTCGGACATTCCCCCGTCGCTCTGGGTCACGGGGGAGAACCGCTTCGCCGAGCTGATCGTTCAGAACCTGCTCGAGAACGCGCGCAAGTACAACCGCCAGGGCGGCAGGATCAGGATCGCGGCGCGAAGCGAGGGCGAATGGGCGGTCGTCACGGTCGGCAACACCGGGCCCGCCATCCCGCGCGAGTCGCAGGCGCACATCTTCGAGCGGTTCCACAGGGGCGCCGTGGGCGAGAACGTGCCCGGGCACGGGATCGGCCTGAACCTCGCGCGGGAATTGGCGCGCCTTCACGGCGGCGACCTGAGGCTCGCGCGCTCGGACGCGGAGTGGACCGAGTTCGAGCTTCGCCTGCGCCTGGCAGGGGAGGGGGCCCCGCAGTCCCCATGAGGCCGGCCCGATCCCTGCGCCTGGCCGCGGTGGTCCTCGGCCTGTTCACCGGCGGCGTTGCCGCGCGGGCGCAGGGGGGCGACGAGCTTATCGACCGGCTCGACGACCAGCTTTCCTTCGGGTTCTTCGGGGACGCGGTTCGCGCGCGCCTGAGCGGCACGCTCGACCTGGAGGGCTACTACATGAGCCAGTCCGAGCCGGGGCTCATCTTCACGGATGGCAACACCCTCTTCACCCCGAGGCTGAGCCTCTTCCTCGATTTGCAGGCGGGTCGGCACCTCTACGGGTTCGTGCAGGCGAGGGCGGACGACGGGTTTGACCCCGGGGAACCCGGCCCGCACGTCAGGTTGGACGAATACGTGCTGAGGCTGACGCCCCTCGACAACGCGGCCTTGAACCTGCAGGTCGGGAAGTTCGCCACGGTCGTCGGCAACTGGACCCTGCGGCACGGCTCATGGGACAACCCCCTTGTCACGGCCCCGTTGCCCTACGAGAACGTGACGGGGATCTGGGACACGAACGCCGTGCGGTCGGTGCCCGAGCTCATGGTGTGGGCCGGGGTCCTTCCGAGGCCGGACCGCGGAGGGAACTACCTGATCAAGTACCGCAACGTCCCCATCATCTGGGGGCCGAGCTACGCGAGCGGCGCCTCTGTCTTCGGCGCGTCGGGGATCGTGGACTACGCGTTCGAGGTGAAGAACGCCTCCCTCTCGTCCCGGCCCGAGACGTGGGCCCCGAGCGCGACGCAGTGGCAGAACCCGACCTTCAGCGGCCGCGTGGCGCTCGTGCCGAACGAGATGTGGACCGTGGGGGTCTCGGCGAGCACGGGCACCTACCTGCAGCCGGTGGCGGCCATGGGTCTGCCCATGGGCGAGAGCCTCGGCCACTACACGGAGGTGCTCCTCGGGCAGGACGTGAGCTTTGCCTGGCACCACTTCCAGGCGTGGGCGGAGGCGTTCGAGGCGCGCTTCGACGTCCCCGGGGTCGGAAGCGCCCAGACCCAGGCCTACTATGTCGAGGCGAAGTACAAGTTCACCCCGCAGCTCTTCGGCGCCCTGCGCTGGAACCAGCAGGCGTTCTCCGCATTGACGGGACCCGGGGGCGTCTCGAGCCCGTGGAGCCGCAACACCTGGCGACTGGACGCTGGGCCGGGATACCGGTTCACGCCCCACACCCAGGTGAAGGTCCAGTACAGCATCGAGCACCAGGACGCGGACAGCGGCGCCTGGAGTTCGCTTGTCGCAATCCAGCTTACCGCGCGGTTTTAGGGGCCTTTTCGCCCGGTGCGGGGCCACCGTAACAACCCCGTTACTGTAGGCTACTTCAATATGCGCAGCGGGTGGCTGACAGTCTGGCCATGCACGAATTCCGCGATCATCGTCCGGGTGCGGGGCCCGGCCCGGAATGCCTATGAGAAGAAGGGCACTCGGCACGATTCCCGACAGTGCGCTGCTCGCTGCGGCGCTGGCCCTTGCGCTGCCCAGGCCCTCCGCGAGGGCCGAGGATTTCCTTCAGTACAAGTACGAGAACTACCGGGAGGAGGACGGCAGGATAACGGTCGTCACGCAGAGCGGGTCCGCGGACCAGGACGTCGGCACGTACGGCCACCTGCGGCTCACCGGCACGATCGACGCCGTAGCCGGGGCGACCCCGACGGGAAGGCCGGCGCCTGCCGGCAGCGACCAGGTCGTCCTTACCGAGATCCACACCCGGCGAAAGGCATGGAGCGGCGACTACTCGCAGCAGGTCGGCATCGTCAACGTCGACGCGGGCTTCGCCGCGAGCCGCGAGAGCGACTACGTCTCCCTCGGCTGGTCGGTCAACACGCTCACCGACTTCAACGAGAAGAACACGACCCTGCGCGCGGGGATCGCCGGGACGGACGACCGCGTCGAGGTCTTCTTCGAGCCCGCTTACCTGCCCAAGCACACGAACGACGCCATCCTCGGCGTCACGCAGGTGCTCGATCCGCTCACCTTCGTGACCGTCAACCTCTCGGTCGGCCGGTCGACCGGCTACCTGTCCGAGCCCCACAAGTCCGTCGAGAAGGGCGTCGAGCTGCTGCCGGGCCTCGTCCTTGAGGAGGCGTTCGGCGAGAACAGCCCGAACGAGCGCACGAGGGAGACGCTCTACGGCGCGATCAACCATGCGTTCCCCAAGGCGCGGGGCGCCATCGAGGCGAGCTACCGCCTCTACTCGGACAGCTACGGCATCGTCGCCCACACCGTGGAGCTCGCGTGGCTCCAGCACGCCGGATCAAAGCTCGTCCTCGGTCCCTCGGTGCGCCTCTACCGGCAGTCGGCGGCGCGGTTCTACTACTACAACCTCGACGACACGTCCGTCGTCCCGGTGCGGATCCCTCAGGGCCTCGCCCCCTACTACACGTCGGACTTTCGGCTCTCCGCGGAGGACAGTGTCAGCTACGGCCTGAAGGCGACCTGGAAATTGTCCGAGCGTTTGTCGCTCGACGCCTCTTACGAGCGCTACGTGCTTCGCGGGCGCGACGGGGTGACCCCGGCGAGCGCCTATCCGATGGCCGGCATCTCAAACCTCGGGGTCAAATTCACATGGTAACATCCCGGCGCACCTACCTGCAGTTTGCCATGGCGATCGGCGTCGCCGTGGCCCTCGCCGCCTCGGCGCTTGCCCAGGTGGCGCCGGGTGCCGCGTTCCCCCCGCTTGCGGCGGACGGCCTCGCGGGAGGACCCCTGCCGGACACCTCCGGCAAGGTGGTGATCGTGGACTTCTGGGCGTCGTGGTGCGCGCCGTGCAAGGCGTCGTTCCCGGCGTATTCCCGTCTCCAGGGCGAATTCGCGGCCCGCGGCCTCGTGGTCGTCGGGATAAGCGTCGACGAGAGTCCCGCGGCGTATGCGGCCTTTGTCGCAAGGCTCAAGCCGTCCTTCGCGACCCTGCACGACTCCAAGCACGCCCTGGTCGCCCTCGTCCAGGTGCCGACCATGCCGACCAGCTACCTTGTCGACAGGGAAGGGAAGGTTCGATTCGTGCACGCCGGGTTCCATGGGGACGCGACGGAGCGGGAGCTGCGCAGCGAGATCGAGGGCCTCCTGGGCGGGAGGGCCGGTGCGCCATGAAGCGATTCCCCAAGAAGCTCATCGTCCTCGCGGGCCTGGCGGCCATGGCGCTCGCCGCGGGCGGCTGCTCGACCTCGGCGGTGCGGGTGCGCCCCTGGGAGCGGGCCGCGCTGGCCGACGAGGTCATGAACCCCAACCCGGACCCCCTGGGTGCCGCCATGTCAGAGCACGTCTACTTCTCACGCGCGGCCGCATCGGGCGGCCAGGGCGTCGGTGGGAGCGGGTGCGGCTGCAACTAGGCGCCGGCCATGCGACCAGAGAATTTCCAGCAATTGAAACCGGAAAATTGAAACCAAATATACGATGAAAATAACAGCATACCTCCAACGCCATGGCGCCTGGGTGAATATGTCCACGGCGACCTTGGTCGCGCTCCTGCAGCGCACGCCCCTGCTCCGCGTCGCCGCGGTGGCCGACGAATTCATGGCCTCGTCGCCCTTCGGCACACTGCTCAAGTCAGCGGCCGTAGCCGCCGCCTCCCTGGGGACCATCGATTCCATGGCGGGCGCCACGGTCCTGGCGACAAACCTGACCCCCAGCCCCTCGGGCAACCTCCCCACGCTCAACGCCACGGTGGTGGTCGCGATCGCCCCGGTCGGCTTCACGATCACGAACGCGTTGAACATCGGGTCGTGGACCGTGACCGGGCAGATCCCCCCGGGCCTCGTCCTCACCACCAAGGAGCCCAACGGCGGGTCGCTGACCGGGCCCGGCAACTTGGACGCGACGACACCCGGCAGCTCCGGCGACCCGTGGACCCCGAGCACGAGCGGCAACACACAGACGACGCCGATCCTCGAGGGGACGCCAACCGCGGCGGGATCCTACACCTTCAACCTCCAGGGCTTCGCCCTGGGCGGGGAGAAGGGGGGCAACGGCGGCACGTTTGTCGGCACCGGCATCTCCGCAATCTTCCCGTTCACGGTGGTCGTGGCGTCGGTGGCGTCGGCGCCTCCCTCCTTCACGACGCAGCCCTTATCGGTGAGCGTCACCGGGGGGTCCGTCGCCTTCGACGCGTTTGCGTCCAATGCGACCTCCTACCAGTGGATGTGGAACGGTTCGACGCCGGTCTCCGGCGCGACCTCCCCGATCCTGCTCATCAGCAACGCGGCCGCTTCGGCGGGGACCTACACCTGCGTCGCGACCAACGGCGGGGGTTCGGTGACGAGCAACCCGGCCACGCTCTCGATCACCTCGACAAATGACATCGGGCGCCTGGTCAACATCTCCTGCCGGTCGGGGGTGGGCACCGGGAGCAACATCCTGATCGCGGGCTTCGTGAGCGGCGGCGCCGGAACCTCGGGCACCCAGCCGGTCCTGATCCGCGGGACAGGGCCCGCCCTTGCCGCCTTTGGCGTCGCGGGAACGCTGGCGGATCCGCAGCTGCAGCTCTACAAGAGCAACTCCGACGGTAGCTCGGCCCTGCTCCAGACCAATGCGGGATGGGGCGGCAGCGCCTCGATCACGACCGAGGACTCCGCCGTCGGCGCCTTCGCTCTCACCAACCCGAGCAGCTTGGACTCTGCCCTCTATGTCCCGACGCTCGCCGCGGGAGGCTACACGGCGCAGATCGCCGGCGCTTCCGGCGACACGGGCGTCTCCCTGGCCGAGGTCTACGACGCAACACCCGCGGGCACCTACACGCCTGCGTCCCCAAGGATCATCAACATCTCGGCCCGGGTTCAGGTGGGAACGGGCACGAATATCCTGATCGCGGGGTTTGTTATCGGCGGCTCCACCGCCAGGACCGTTCTGGTCCGGGCCTCCGGTCCCGCCCTTGCCGCCTTCGGCGTCTCGGGAACCCTGGCGGATCCTCAGCTCAAGCTCTACAAGAGCAATCCCGACGGGAGCTCGACGTTCCTGGAGAGCAACAACGGCTGGGGCGGGGACGCCTCGATCAGGGCGACCGCTCCCAACGTGGGCGCGTTTGCCTGGACCAACTCCACGAGCGCCGACTCGGCGCTCCTCGTGACGCTGCCGCCGGGCGGCTATACGGCCCAGGTCTCCGGCTTCGGCGGCGACTCGGGCGTGGCGCTTGTCGAGCTCTATGAGGTGCCGTAAGGCATACCTCCTCTTCGTCCTGGGTATCCTGCCCGCAGTCCGGGCCGGGGCCACCGCGCTCTCCGCGGTGGCCCTGCCGGACCCGCGCGTTCCCGGGTTCAACTTCCCCGAGAGCGAGGCGACGATACTGACCTGGGTGAACGCGGTCGGCTTGGGCTCGCCCGGCGCCGCGGCCGCCTCGCAGAACATCACGCTCCACGGTTGGGGCCTGTGGACGGCGCTCACCCTGCCGACCTCCCAGGTCGACAACGGGGAGCCGCTGCGCGTCTTCGAGACCTGGTACACTCCCCAGGAGGTGGAGCCGCCGGTAAAGCCCCTCGGCCAGGCGCAATCGGGCGCGCCGCTGGCTCCCCGGGTCGCCGTAGTGCGCCAGCGCGCCCCGATGCAGAACTTCGTGCAGTTTGAGCACGGGCTTGAGCCGCGCGACCGCGAGCTCCTCGCGCAGGCGAGCGGCTCGGAGACCGTGTTTGGGTACGTCAAGTTTGACCCGACGGCGGCCGCGCACGTCGTGTCGCAGCAGCTGCTGAGCATGTCGACGCTCAACCAGCTCCTCGCCGGGGGGGCGCAGGGCGTCCCCCCGTTTCCGCCGACCTCGCTCACGCTCAAGTCGGCGTTCCAGATCATATCCCAGAACAAGCTCGTGGGAGGCCGCTACTACAGGCTCAACGTCTGGACGGGGCCGCCCGCAACGCCCCAGGCCTGGGCGCCCTACCAGTGGCCCGGCGTCGTCTGGATCGACGTCAAGGGGGGCGGCAGCGGCAGCGGGCAGGTCGACCTCCTGGCCTCGACCGACGGCGGGTCGCGCACCGACCAGACGACGTACCCGGTCTCGAGCATGATCAACCACCGGATTTCCGTCATGGAGGCGGCCCAGTTCAACCGGGACCAGCCCGGCTCGGGCGTCGCCGCGGGCGACTACGCAGTCCTGGTCGCCATGCACGTCGCGGGCCGCGAGATGGCGCGATGGACCTGGCAGACCTTCTGGTGGACCCCTACACCCGACGATCCCCAGGCCCCAAGCTCCCAGCTCGTCGCCTCGCTCCGTCCGGCGCAGCTCCTGGGGCCCGCCCGCAACTACGCCATGTCGACCGACTATGACATGACGGCGCCCACGCAACCCAACACGGGCGGCGCGAATTCGGGCGCGGCGGTGTACGCCTACAACCCCTACCTCGAGGCCCGGTTCGGGCCCGCCAACCTCCCGGACTCGTTGCCTGGCAACGACCCGGCCGGCCAGCCGTCGGCGAACAACGTCGGGACCAACTGCAACTGCATGAGCTGCCACGTGCGCGCCAACTACAACCCAAACAACCTCGCGACGGCACCGAGGTATTCAGGGGCGCGCTACACCGACATGAACGATCCCCAGTTCGCGGGGACGCTCCAGGTCGACTTCCTATGGTCGCTCCCCGAGATCGCAAAGTAGGGGGATAAAGTGGGCGCGCCGCCAAACAGAGGCCCGGGGTTGACGTTTCCGGCGCCGGGGGCGAAGATAATCGCTCCCCATGAAACTAAAAATAGCCTCACTGCTTCTCTCTTTACTCTTGCCCGGATCGGTCCTCCTCGCGGCCGAGAGCACGACGGTCCCGACACCCGCGAAGCGAGTGCTATTCTTCTCCAAGTCCTCGGGGTACGAGCACTCGGTGATCAAGGACCCCTCAAAGCCGTACAAGCCGGGCCCGGGCAGCGAGGTGGCCGGACTGGCCTTCCAGGTGCTCAAGGCGCTAGGGGATAAGAACAACATCGAGTTTGTCTTCTCGAAGGACGGGAGCCTGTTCAACCCGCAGTACCTGGCCCAGTTCGACGCCTACTTCTTCTTCACGACGGGCGACCTCACCGAGGTGGGCGGCGATGGTGCCCCGGCGATGAGCCCCGCGGGCAAGGAGGCGCTCCTGGCGGCCGTTGCGGGCGGCAAGGGGTTCATCGGTGCCCACTGCGCCTCCGACACCTTCCACTCGCCCGGCGGCAAGGATATGACGGCCCAGCGCTGGCTTGACGACGACGGCAACGCTGACCCCTACATCAAGATGCTCGGCGGCGAGTTCATCATCCACGGCGCCCAGCAGGTCTCGCACCTGATCATCGCCGACCCGAGTTTCCCGGGAGCAAGAGGCGTCCCGGCCGACAATGACATGAAGGAGGAGTGGTACTCCCTGAAGGACTTCTCCAAGAACCTGCACGTGATCCTCGTTCAGGAGACCTCGGGCATGGAGGGCGCCCCCTATGCGAGGCCGAGCTACCCCTCGACCTGGGCCCGGATGCACGGCAAGGGCAGGGTGTTCTACACGAACCTCGGCCACCGCGACGACATCTGGAACAGCGCCATGTTTCAGTCCGTCTTGATGGGCGGGATCAACTGGGCCACCGGGAGGGTCGACGCCGACGTGACGCCGAACCTCGACCAGGCCGCGCCCGGGGCAAACGTGCTTCCGGTGCGCCCGGAGCCGACAGAGGCGAAGAAGTAGCATTGGCTGCGCACGGGGCTCTTTTGGGGCCTTCTATATATCATGGAGGGCGAGCTAAAACATTGCCTTTGTAGGTCGATACCCGTATCCGCATGAGCGCGAAACGGATGAGACCCCGTATAAATAGGCCGAACGCCGCCGTTATAGGCCTCTTGTCCCTCGCTTTGATGGCGGCGCCCTCGGCGCTTAGGGGTGCGGACGCCACCAGTGCCGCGAGTGCGCCCGGCGATGCCGCTTCGGTGCAGCCGAGCGATGCGATCTCGAACTCGGTCGTCCAGGTGTTCGCCACCGTGCGTTATCCGGACGTGAGGAAGCCCTGGACCAAGCAGTCCCCCCAGGAAATCAGCGGCTCGGGGATGGTGATCGAGGGCAAGCGAATCCTGACGAATGCCCACGTGGTCCTCTACGCGAGCCGGCTGCAGATCCAGGGACACGGCGCCGGGGACCGCGTGTCGGCAACGGTCGAGTCGGTCGCGCCCGGAATCGACCTGGCCGTCCTCAAGCTGGACGACGAGACCTTCTTCGACTCCCACCCCCCGCTGGGCCGGGCCAACGAGCTTCCGAAGATCAAGGACCCCGTGCTGGTCTACGGCTACCCGACCGGCGGCACGAGCCTGTCGATAACGAAGGGGATCATATCCAGGATAGACTTCGCCCCCTACAATTTCCCGGTCTCCGGCCTGAGGATCCAGATCGACGCGGCGATCAACCACGGCAACAGCGGCGGGCCCGCTCTGGTCGGGGACAAGGTGATCGGCCTCGCGTTCAGCTTCTTGAACGGCGCCCAGAACATCGGCTACATCATCCCGACGGAGGAGATCGACCTCTTCATGAAGGGGGTCGCCGAGGGCGGATACAAGGGCAAGCCCGCGGAATTCAGCAGCCTTCAGACCCTGGAGAACCCGGCGCTTCGCAAGTTCCTAAAGCTGGCCCCGACGGCTCACGGGATCCTCGTGCAGGCGCCGGAGAGCCCGGACCCGGCGTACCCGCTCAAGAAATGGGACCTCATCACGAAGATCGGGGACGTGCCGGTGGACGACCAGGGGATGATCAAGCTTAGCGGCGACCTTCGCGTGGCCTTTGGCTACATGGTCCAGAAGCTGGCGAAGGACGGCAAGGTCCCCCTGAGGGTCGTGCGCGGGGGCGCGGAGATCGCCGTCGATATGCCGGTCGTTTCCGACTACCGCGGCCTTTTCCCTGACCTGGGCGGTGCCTATCCCTCGTACTTCATCGTGGGACCGATCGTGTTCACCCAGGCCTCGGCGCCGATGATCGGCGGCATCGACAGGAACCGGGTGGCGGACGACGCCCTGGTGGCTCGTGGGAGCCCGCTCCTGACCCGCCGGGCCGACCGCCCCGCCTTCGAGGGCGAGGGCATCGTCGTCATCCCGGCGCCCTTCTTCCCCCACACCCTGTCGAAGGGCTACGCCGACCCCGAGCTTCGGGTCGTCGCCGCCATCAACGGGATCCCCATCAGGAACCTGCTCCACCTCGTCCAGGTCATCCGGGACGCCGACGGCCCCTACATAAAGGTCGAGTTCGTGGACAAGCACTCGGTGAAGCTCATCTTCCCGAGGGCGGAAATGATCGCGGCCACCGACCAGATCCTCAACGACAACGGCGTGCGCAACCAGGGCTCGGCCGACGCGATGGCCGTATGGAACGCGAAGCCCGCAGCAAAATGATCCGGGCACTATCAATTCAAAGGATCGCGCGCGCGGGGGCCATCCTCCTGGGCATGGCGTCGGCCGGGCTTTCGGACACGATCACCCTTAAGGACGGCACGCAGCTCGAGGGCTCGATCGAGATGGAGACGCCCCAGAAGATTGCGCTCAAGCAGGGCGGTGGGATAAAGCTCATCGCCCGGTCGGACATAGCCTCGGTGACGAAGAGTGCCCCTGCGGACAACGATTCCCCCGCGGCGCAGCCCGCCCCGCGCCCTGCGAACCCGAGGCGCGCCGCGGCTCCGGCCGTCCTCGCGGACACCCAGAACGACCCGATCGCGGGCGTCGTCGTCAAGGTGAACTCGACCTTGGTCGCCCCGGATTTTCTGAAGCCCTGGACCCGGCTGGCCCCGCAGACCAGGACGGGCTCGGGCTACCTCCTGGGCAACGGCCGCGTCCTGACCAATTCCCACCTGGTCATGCACGCCAGCCAGGTGCAGGTGCAGGCCAACGAGTCGGGTGACAAGATCTCGGCCTCGGTCGTGGCGCTGGCCCCGGACCTGGACCTGGCGATCCTAAAGCTCGATGAGAAGTCGCCGATGGACACCCCGGCGGCCGTGGCGGACTGCGCCGTCCTCCCGGAAATAAAGGACACGGTCTCGGTCTACGGCTTCCCGGAGGAGGGCTCCAACGTCTCCATCACGACCGCCACCGTCACGCGCATCGACTTCGCGAGCTCGGGGCGAAGCTACACGGGGCTGCACGTGTGGCTCAACACGACGGTCAACGTAGGCCTCACCGGGGGCCCGGTCATCTACAAGAACCAGTTCCTCGGCATCGCGGTCAGCTACAAGAGCGGCGACCAGCCCGTGACCTTCATCGTCCCCTACGAGGAGGTCGAGGGCTTCCTGAAGGCGCTGACCCCGAAGGGGTACCCGGGAAAGCCGGTCATCGTCCAGGAATTCCAGAAGATCGCGAACCCGGCGCTCCGCTCCTTCCTGAACCTCCCGCCGGAGATGCACGGGATGCTCGTCAACGAGGCCGACCTGGCCTTCGGCTCGAGCCAGTTCAAGGACTGGGACGTGGTCACGCAGGTCGGCGACAAGCGCGTGGACGACGAGGGGATGGTCCCCTTCACGAACGGGTCCCGGATCGCCTTCGCCTACATGATCCAGAAGGCCACGGTCGACGGCCACGTTGCGTTCAAGGTGATGCGCGCCGGCAAGGAGGTGCCGCTCAGCGTGCCCGTGACCGGAAAGAGGCCGACGGTCTACCGCGACCTTGTGGCGGCCTATCCGTCTTACTTCATCCTGGGGCCGGTGGTGTTCTCCTCGGCGACGAAGCAGCTCTTTGCCGTGATCGACAACCTTCCAAACCTGGAGGCGATGCTGGGGTACCGGGGCAGCCCGCTCGTGAAGCGCCGCGCCGAAAAGCCCGCGTTCGAGGGCGAGGAGCTGGTCATCGTCTCTTCGCCCTTCTTCCCTCACAAGCTGGTCGAGGGCTACAGCGACTCGTCGCTGTGCGTGGTGAAGTCGGTGAACGGCGTGGCGATCCGCAACCTGCTCCACCTTGTCGAGGTTCTGCGCGACCTGAAGGACGAATTCATCGTGATCGAGTTCGGCGACCGCTACTGCGAGAACCTGGTGTTCCCCAGGGCCGAGATGCTCTCGTCGACCGAATCCATCCTCAACGACAACGACGTGAGGAGCCAGGGTTCCGCGGACACGATGGCCGTGTGGAACGCCAAGGCGGCGGGCCACTGAGCGGGGTCGCGTCCCAAAGGGGAGCGGACGGCCTAGCTTGCGGGCGGATTCTCCAGCTCGTCGAGCCGGTGGGTGAGCTCGGCGTCCTTTGCGGCGACGCGCAGCCGGGCGACGATCGCCTTCTGCTCCGTGGAGAGCCAACCGCGGTGGTATTCCATGGACGCTATGGAGTCTTCGATCGCCGCTTTGCGAAGGCCCGCGTCCTGGGTCTTCTCCGCCACGGTGGCCAGGGCCGCGAGCGCGGTCCGGTCCGACCATTGGCCCAGCGCGGAGACGGCCGCCTGCGCCAGGTCGGGGTCCTTCCTCAGGGCGAACGCCGCGACATAGTCCGCGCCGAGCGGACCTCCCGTGCGGGAGATGACCGTCAGGAAGCGCCTCTGGAGGGCCGGTGGGGCCTTGTCGATCAGGTCGGTCACCAGCTTCAGGCGCGCCTTGGCGTCGGGATTGCGTTCGGCGGCGCCGACGACGGCGCGCGAGGCATGCGTCTGCTCGGTCGAGTCCGTGGCCGCGGTCATCCAGCTAATGAGCGTCGGCTCAAGGTCCGCCGGCGCGACCAGGGCCAGCCCGTCGAGCGCCGCGCAGCGGCTGGCAACCGAAGGCTCGTCGCGCACCTTCAGGAGGATGTCCGAGGCGCCCGGGGCGTTGCGCAGGGCGAGCTCCTCGAGGAACACCGCTCGGCGGGGATCGTCCATGTGGGTGGCGCCTTCGAGGACCGACTCGGAGACACCGGCTCCCCTGAGGCGCGAAAGGCTAAGCCGCGCAAGCTTCCCGGTTTCACCGGGTTCGGCCGAGGCGTCCGCGAGCAGGCGGGCGACCTCGGGATTGCCAGGAAGCGCACCCAGGGCGCCGATCGCGGCGCGGCGCAGGTCCCTGTCCTCGCTGTGCGCCGCGGCCATGACGACCGGCAGGGCAGAGGGGTCGCCGATCCGGCCGAGGGCCGCGATCGCCGCGGTCTGGGTCACAAGATCCCAGGACTTGAGGTTGGCAGAGACAACCGGGATGACGGCGTCCGCCGGAAGCGCGACCAGGTCCGTAAGGACGGCCTGCTTGAAGGGAAGGTCGCTGCCTGCGAGGACCGCGGCGACCTGGTCGGACACGGTGGCGGGCTCAAGGGCGAGGACGGCGAGGAATGCCGACACGCGCAGGGGCGCCGGGACGGCGCTGTTTGAGCGCACGTCGGTGAGGACGGGCAGCGCCTCGGCGGCGGGCAGGATTCGCGCACACCGGATTCTGGCCTCGGCCACGACGGGGGAGGACGGGTCCGGCGCCTTTGCGAGGCCAGCCAGGGCCGCATGGCCGCCGATACGGCCG
>Ga0265338_10002065_pt1 | contig 31026 bp, 21 predicted proteins | sample 42126metaG_FD_193579 | JGI IMG/M metagenome (GOLD analysis project Ga0265338, IMG submission 193579) | Rhizosphere microbial communities from Carex aquatilis grown in University of Washington, Seatle, WA, United States - 4-21-26 metaG | ecosystem: Host-associated > Plants > Roots > Rhizosphere...
GTGACGGCAATACAGCGATTGTGGGCGGAGTTGGTGACAGCATTGGTGTAGGAGCAGTGTGGGTGTGGACACGTTCGGGTGGAGTCTGGAGCCAGCAAGGGACCAAATTTGTCGGCACCGGCGCCGTAGGTAAAGCAAACCAAGGCGTTTCTGTTTCCCTTTCCTCTGACGGTTACACAGCCATTGTCGGTGGATGGCAGGACAATAGCCTTGCAGGAGCAGCGTGGATTTACGCAACTCCAGACGCGCCCCTGCCGGTTGAGGTTACATCGTTTTCGGCGAAAAGCGAGCGCCTGAACGCCGCGTTGCAGTGGAATACCGCAACAGAGGTCAATAGCGATGGGTTTGATGTGGAACGAAAAACAATTGACACCTGGATTAATATTGGGTTTGTCGATGGTGCAGGCACATCGAACTCTCCGAAAGAATATTCATACACTGACAAAAATCTTTTAGCTGGAACATATTCTTATCGCTTGAAACAAATAGACCGCGATGGAACATTCAAATACTCTCAGGAAGTCGAAGTTGAAGTCACCGGTGCCCCCACCGAATTCTCGCTAAGTCAGAACTATCCCAATCCATTCAACCCCACAACCAATTTGCAATTTACGATTGGCAATTCACAATTTGTGGAACTAAGCGTGTTTGATCTTCTTGGAAGGGAAGTCACAACGCTGGTAAATGAGGCGAGACCCGCAGGGAGCTACTCGGTGAAGTGGGATGCAACCAACCTTCCGAGCGGCACATACATTTATCGACTCAAGGCGGGAAGCTTCACTGAAACGAAGAAGATGATATTGATGAAATGATCTATGATCTCGCCTAAATTTCAATCTTTTGATATGGCCAGATCTCCAACTTCCCGATGAAAACAACGCGTTTGCGTCATAGTTAGAACACTTATGTTTCAATAAATTGCACGAGTGACAATCTTCCTCCGTCACCTAGTTCACCTTTGAAGAACTGATTATACAAAAGCAAGGACTGGGATAATAAGTCACATGTCATCGACAAAAGAGAGGTAAGTATGAATCGTGTCTTCCTTTTTGTGAGTGGTATCATTATTCTCTTTTCGCAGTGCTCGGTAGGTCAATGGGTAAACGATTCGACACAAAACACCGTCATTGCGAGCGCGCCATACAATCAGGCCTTTCCCGCAATTATCAGTGATGGCACTGGAGGTGCTATCATCACTTGGACGGACCAACGTGATGGATTGTATGAGTTTATCTATCGTGAGCGAATCGACGCTTCAGGGGTCGCGGTCTGGGGGGGAGGAAAAGTCTGCGATGTTCCCGGAGCCCAGGAGAATTCGAGCATGGCCAGCGACGGAGCGGGAGGTGCTCTTATTGCGTGGAGCGATTACCGCGGCGATGGAGATGTTTACATGCAACATGTAAACAGCTCGGGAGCGGCTCAATGGTCAGGAGGTGGTGTTTCGGTCAGTGCAGCTGCTGGTACTCAGAAAACTCCGCTGCTGGTGCCCGATGGGATTGGTGGCGCCGTGGTGACATGGCTCGATAACCGGGGTGGTGCTCGGTATGAAGTGTACGCACAAAGGATCAGCGGCGCCGGAGTAACGCAATGGACGACTGACGGCGTTGTCGTAGACACTGGAAAGACTCTCTACGATCCTCCGGTCATCGCGAGTGATGGCGCACGGGGCGGCATTATCGCGTGGCGCGACGAAGAAAGCGGTGTTGACGTACAGCGGATCGATTCTACCGGCACCGCCAAGTGGACGGCGAACGGTGTTAGGGTCTCTTCCAACGGAGTTCAGTATGCTCCGGCAATCGCAAGCGACGGAGCCGGGGGCGCAATCGTTGCCTGGTATGACATCCGAAATGGAGCTTTTGATCATAATATTTTTGCCCAGCGTTTCAATGCCTCAGGTGTTGCACAGTGGACGACGAACGGCGTGTCTGTATGCTCAGCTGTTTACGATCAGACATATCCGGTCATCATAAGCGACGGATCGGGAGGCGCAATTATTGCTTGGATAGATTTACGTTCACGTTCCACCACGGATATTTACGCGCAACGCCTTAATGCATCGGGGAGTCCTCAATGGATAACCGACGGCGTGGCAATATGTACGGCAACGGGAAACCAGGACTCTCCCTCTCTTGTCAGTGATAGTGCGGGAGGGGCAGTTGTTACCTGGACAGACGCTAGAACCGGGAGCACGCGGATCTATTCGCAAAAGATCAACGCCGGGGGTGCAGTTCAATGGAATGATAACGGGATAGCAGTCTGCGCGGCGGTAAGTGCCAAAGGAAGTCCCTGCACTACCAGCGACAATGCAGGGGGAGTAATTGCCGCATGGTACGACCTTCGCTTCGGAGATGCTGACATCTATGCACAGCGAATTTTCAGCGGGAGCACGTTGCCAGTTGAGTTGGTCTCTTTTTCAATCCGGAAGACCGGCTCGTCATCAGACCTTCAATGGAAAACCGCGAGCGAAGTGAACAACTATGGGTTTGAAGTAGAACGGATGTCAATGAATAACGAGCAATTAATATTCAACAATTGGACGAAGGTGGGATTTGTTGAAGGGGCCGGAACTTCAGCCACACCGAAGTCGTACTCCTTCACCGATAAAATAACGAATGATGGAAAATATCGCTATCGGTTGAAACAAATAGACCGCAACGGCTCTTTCAAATACTCTCAAGAGATTGAAGTTCAAGTGAACGCCGCCCCCGCGAAATTCTCTCTCAACCAGAACTATCCTAACCCGTTCAATCCCGCAACTAATTTGCAATTTACAATTGCCGATTTGCGATTTGTGGAATTGAAAGTATACGATATGCTCGGCAGGGAAGTGGCCACATTGGTGAATGAGGAGAAAGCCCCCGGACTTTATTCGGTGAAGTGGGATGCCTCAAATGTTTCCAGCGGCACATACATCTATCGATTGAGGGCGGGCAATTTTGTGGAATCGAAGAAGATGATTTTGATGAAGTAGGCGGTCAAGCAGAGTGTGAGAAAGACATAGGTCATGAGTTAGTTGTCATAACATAGAGGAGGAATTGAATCGTGAAGAACCATATGCTTATCGTGTCAATCCTAACGGCAGTCATCGCACCGATGTTCACAGTCAATGCGCAGGTGGCCGGGCAAAACCTTATCGTGAACCCGAGTTGCGAAGATTCTGCCGCGAAAAACAAAATCCCCTTCTGGGTTGAAGTGTCGGGCTTCGATTGGCAGCGTCAACTGGGCGGCGGCAATTTTGCTCCCGCTTACGATGGTCAGTATATCTTTTACGCCGGGGCAAAAGATAGCGCAGAACTTCGCCAGGATATCAAGGTGCCCGCGTTCTCCTCCTTGATTGATGCCGGCGTCGAGTATTTTGTCTTTCGCGGTTATGTTCGAAGTTACCCCCAAAATCCGCCTGATACATGCCGGATCGTGTTGGAGTACAGAACTGATACCATCTCCGCGCCGCTTCGCGTCTTCGACACGCATAGCCTTTGCAACACAATTCAATGGCAGCTTGTCAGAGATTCTGTGCTTGCACCCAAGGGAACACGATTAATCAGGATCCGATTAATCAGCACCCGATTTGACGGCGCCGAAAATGACGCATACTACGACGCACTCTCCCTTGTCGCACTGAGTGCATCGCTGGGTGTTGAATCAGAAGCAAATCAGTCCCCGAAGGGATTCAGCCTGGCTCAGAACTACCCGAACCCGTTTAATCCGACGACCAATTTTCAATTTACAATTGGCGATTTACGATTTGTGGAACTAAGGGTGTTTGACCTCCTCGGAAGAGAAGTGGCTACATTGGTAAATGAGGAACGGCGTGCGGGAAGCTATTCAGTGACGTGGGATGCGGCCAATGTTCCGAGCGGAACATATTTCTGCCGATTAAAGGCGGGGAGTTTTGAGGAGACGAAGAAAATCATATTGATGAAGTAGGCGCGGCGGGGCTGCAGGATTTAGGATTGCAAGATTCCAAGATTCCAAGATTACATGATTGCAAGATTCCAAGAATGCAGAATTATAAGATTAAGGGATCCTGCGCCGAAGCCACATGCGCCACCGGCGTACACCATTCCATCCTTCCATCTTTCCACCATTCCACCATTCCACCATTCCATTACTCCACCATTCCATTACTCCACCATTCCATTACTCCATTATTCCATCATTCCACTATTCCACCATTCCACTATTCCATTATTCCAGATTTCCGTATATTCCTTCACCCCATTTTCTAACAATACTGACGCCATGCCGAGATCGTACGAAGAAAAACCTCTGCAGATAAAATGTCCAAACTGCAGCCAGACCGTCGAAGCGGATTTCAATGAAACCACCCGCCGCTACGTCTGTCCGATCTGTGCTTCGCCGGTCGATGCACAGGTGATCATCGAAAAGAAAAAAAGGGGAATAAAGTAACCGGAAGCTTGTTTTCCGGCGCGTACATTTCAAGACGAGACTGATCCCCGGCTCGAATCTCGTCTGAAAAGGTGCATACTAAGGGCCGGATCACAACGCACAGGACACTTCCTTCCATATCATAGAAATTTCCGGGCGAAGAGCGCTTTCTCGTTCGAGTAAGATAATCCAACCTGTCGGTCTTCCCCGCGCAGATTTTTAACCTATTGCGAATTCAGGCGTATCATTGTCAGCGGAAAGGGATTTCGCTGATGTCATTCGCACCGATGGAGCGAGCAACGAGCCTCCAAACTCAAAATGCAGCTGAAAATCTCGAGCGTTGTCGCAGAGGCGACCTATCGGCCTTTCGTTCGCTCGTTGAAGAATTTCAAGGATATGCTTTTACCCTTGCCTTCCGGGTACTGTGCAATGAAGAGGAAGCGAAAGATGTCGTTCAGGAATCGTTCATTCGTGTCTGGAGCAACATCTCCCGTTACGATCCCGCCGTTAAGTTTACCACATGGATGTATTCGATCGTCATTCACCTGTGCTATGACAGTCTTCGGTCGAAGAAAAGAAGAGGAGCGGCGGGGCTCGGCGATCTTGATCCTTCGCTGCTCAGCAGTCTTTCGGCCGGAGATAATCCGGAGCGGCTCTACAGCAACAAGGAGCTTGCGGCAGTGATCGCAGCGTTAACCGAAAAGCTTCCCCCAAAACAGAAAATCGTATTCGTGCTCAGGGACCTGCAGGAGCTCAGCGTGCACGAGGTAAGCGATATCCTCCATATCTCCCAAGGTTCGGTCAAAGCAAATCTTGTCTACGCGAGGAAATTCCTCCGTGAACAGCTTACACCATTTATAGCAGATTGAGACACCGATGAACTGTGCAGCATTCAGAAGGGAAATGTACTTGCGCGAAGAGGAATTCGAGCCGGCCCGGTGGAAGGAGTTTCAACGCCACCGTTCGAGCTGTGCCGAGTGTTCGCTGGAGTATCGGAATTTGGAAAAAGCAACGGAGATCTTGGCGCGGACGAGTAAGGCCATTCCCCTTCCCCCTGATCCAGCGAAGATGGCAACTGCGGTTATTATCGAGTTGGAAAAAAGTATGCCGGCCGCTGGATCAACAAAGGTCTTTGAAGCTTTTGATGCATTTGTCGGATGGCTCGGACTTTCGGGGGTGAAGGTTGGCATCGTCTCTCTGCTCGTCTTTATCTGCGCATCTTTTGCTGTTGAATACACGTCCGGCTATTTCGACATCGAAGGCCTCGAGAATTCAATGACAACCTATTCTGCGGTCCGGACGACGGGACCGGCTCAAATTCTCGCGGGAACTGATGCAACGGACGCGGTCACGGCGCTTTCGAAGATCGTCGCCGGCGAGAAGTCGTTTTTCGAAGTATCGGGCGATTGGGTCATGATCAACAAGAATTCGCTCGAGAAATTCATCCTCTTATACAACGATCTCCAATCCATCGCGCCGAATTTCCCCCCCGAGTTTCGTGCAGCGCATCCCGAGTTGTGGAAGCTGCTGACGCAGAAGAAAGCGCCGAAGGATCTCGATACGATTATCAGGGAACGGAAGTCCTTGATTCGGGAATTGAATGAGCTTATCCCACAGGAAAGGAAAACACGATGAAACGGCCATTGAACCTCCTTGCCATCCTGATCATGGTTATGACCAGCGGCTGCAACGACTATACAATAAAGACGACCATTAATCCGGATGGGTCATTCGAGCGGACGATCGTCTGCAATGGCACTTCCGACGATTTCAGCAATTTTCATCTTCCCTATGTTATCGACAGCACGTGGAATGTTGTTGCAGTTCCGGAACAAGGCGGGGAGAAGAGACAAGAGACCACGGCTAAGAAGACGTACGCAAACAGCGAACAACTGATGGAGGAATTTGCCAGGGGAAAAGACACCTCCAAACTTCAGGTTGCCTGCCGTGTAGAGAAGAAATTTCGATGGTTCTTTACTTATTACTTCTATGCAGAGACTCTCCCGTCATTCGCCCTGTACAGACATGAACCGGTGGACAGCTTCTTTACTCCGGCCGAAATCAGGCTTATGAAGGAAGGAAGGGACAGCCTTCTCGACAGGCGGGCCGAAGAGCTCTGGTCCAGGAATATCGTGGACGAGTTTATCGAACGTCTCCAAGTCAAAGCACAAGAGCTCAACGATCCTAAACTTCCGGCGTCGGCAATTTCCGAATGCAAAGGAGCCCTCACGGAACAGATCCTCAAAGGAAAGGATGATAACTCAGAGGATCTTGAGCGCGTTGTAGAAACAATTCTTTGGCCCCGTCCCGCGAGAAAATTGCGGGGTGCGATGGATACGATATTTACGAGGATGACAGATGAACTTAAACGCGAAGCCGAATTGGAAGTGTCTTATAAGAACGAAGTGACGATGCCCGGCATTCTCGTGACATCCAACTCGAGAAAGATCGAGGGGAACAAAGTGATGTGGGATTGCCGATCGAACAAGTACGTTGATTTTGTCATGAGTGCGGAATCGAGGAGGGTCAACCTTTGGGCTGTGATCGCCACGTCGGTTGTCTGCGCAGGACTTGTTGTTGCGCTGCTGCTTCCCGTTTTCTACAGGTCAAAAAGATGATGCGGCAGTATTTTGGACGCTTCAATCGTTCCCGAGCTTGCACAACAAGGCTCTAATCAATATGCGGGAGCGGGATACCTAACCAGGTCTCTTACTTTCCGTATCCAACCGTCTGGGTGAGAATGATTTTTTGATCAGGCCGGAGTTTGAACATTGTTGCGAGTGCCGCTTTCTCCACAGAACCCCTCACAACAACTGAGAGCCCTTGCGATGCGCAGTAGAGATAGACATTTTCTGCAATGAAGCCTGCATCGGCGGCAGTGTACAGAATTTTGTCCTCATCACTTCCTCTCGAAACTCTTCCCATATCGGCAACATAAACAAGATTGAGAGGCGCTGTCGCAACAAAGCTCTGCGTTCCCGTTGCCGATCGAAAATCCTTGGCAATGACGGGATTCAGACTGTGCGCTTTTGCATCGTAAACAAAAACTCCGTTCGGCAATGCGGCATAAATGTCGATCTCCTGCCAATTCATCGCAGACGGAGCAGTTCGTTTTCCGGATTCCGGCCGGGTAATGCCGTATGCCGCCCACATTATGTTTGATATCTCCTGCAGGGAAAGCGCCTTTGAATCGAAACTCCTGGACGATTGGCGAAGATTCAGCGCTTGCATAAGCGGCTTCCCAATTTCTTTCTGCGGAGGGGGGAGCTGAAGCGACTGCAGATCTTGCGCGGATGACGAAACGATTCCGAAAACTATAAAGGCGATAATAATGCTGGATTTTCTTTTCATGACGCGCCTCCAATGTATCTCTCTGCGAAGGTATCAAACTTATATAGGGTACGATTATTCGTCGTATAGATATAGTTTCATTTCTGCTTGATCTTTCCCGGCACTATATGATGTATCGACAAAATTACGATATGAGTCTCCGTTCTTGAAATAGCCACTTCGAAGAAGCGAACCTTGCGAAGGTTTCAAATCTTCGCAAGGTTTGCCAATCCAATTTAAATAGTCCGAGAACTTCCACTCTTCCGGTGTTGCGACAATGCCCGCTTCAACCGGATTTAAGTGAATGTAGCGCACAACCTGCACGACGTACGAATCAGAAGTGATGTGCTTTGCCCGGGCCCTCCCCTGGAAAAGCGTTCCGGAAAGACGTTGCTGTTTGTTTACGGCCTGTGTGTACGCATTGAACGTGTCACGAAGAAACTTGGAGATTGAACCGTCGTGATCCCCCCGACAAACAAGGTGATAATGATTGGGCATTAAACAGTAAGCAAGAATAGAAACCGCATGCTTTGCCGAATACTTTCCCATGAGACTCAAGCAATGGCGGTAATTGTCCTTAAGAAAGAAAATTCTGGCTTTGTTCGCCCCTCGATTATAGACGTGGTAGTACTCGTTATTGATGTACTTCAACGTTCACTCCCCCAAAATTAGAATAACCCGGCGAAGGTTTCAAACCTTCGCAGGGTTTTGTATTCTTACTCCTCCTTTGCTCTCATTGAATCCCAAAGAGCATAAGAGAAAAGCAATACAAACATGATCAAGCCGGTGATCTCCCCAGAATGAGAGTCGGCCCAGGATCCCGCGTACCAATTGGCATAACCGAAATTCCATACTTCCTGGTCGAAGAATTTCAAGAATGCATTCAGTACGCCGAAGAGCGAACCGCCGGCGATGAAACCGGATGCGATGAGGGTCCCGCGCGAAAATCGGGCATTGTTCAATTTCTCATTCTTCGACCGGGTCGTCACCCACCAGGCGATCAATCCGCCGAAAACCAGCGGAGTATTCAGCTCTTGTGGAATGTACATTCCAAGAGCGAATGCAAGCGGAGAAATTCCAATCATCGTTAGGATGAGAGCGATCACCGCGCCGACCGCATAGAGAACCCACGGAGCAGAAACATTCGACATGAGAGGCTGAATCACCGCAGCCATCGCGTTGGCCTGTGGAGCGACCATCGCATGTTCCCCTTTGAATCCGAACGATTTGTTCAGCACGATGATTACCCCTCCAACGGTCGCCGCGGAAACGAGTACGCCTAAGAATTTCCAGGTCTCCTGTTTCTTGGGAGTGGATCCGATCCAGTATCCTATTTTCAGGTCGGTGATGAACCCTCCGGCAACCGACAGAGCTGTGCAGACCACTCCGCCGATGATCAGCGCGCTCACCATGCCCGATGCGCCGGTCAGCCCGATTTGAACCAGGACGAAGGATGAGAGAATTAATGTCATCAGCGTCATGCCCGAGACCGGATTCGTGCCGACGATCGCTGTTGCGTTCGCGGCCACCGTCGTAAAGAGGAATGATATGATCATGACGATCAACAGACCGGCGACAGCATGCGTAAAATTGAAGACCACTCCGCCATAGAAAAAGACGAATACCAGCAGCGCTGTCAACAGAATCAAAAGGGCAACATACAACATCTTGATGTCGGTCTGCCATCGCACGGTTGACTCAGCGGCTGCTGCTTTGCCGCGAAATATCTCACGGTAGGCAAGTGAAAATGCCCCGGCAATGATTTTGGATGACCGGACGATGCCGATAATCCCCGCCATTGCAATGCCTCCGATGCCGATCTGGCGGACGTAGTTGCGGAAAATCTCCTCGGCAGACATGTCCGCGATGAGCTTCGTAACGGTGGCGCCGAGGGGAACCGTCAACATGTGCCCGACTTCATAGAAGAGGGGAACCAGAACGAACCATGAGAGGAAGGATCCGGCTGCAATGATCGCGGAATACTTCAATCCAACGATGTATCCGAGGCCAAACACCATCGCGGAGACGTCGACCTTTGCCACAATTCTTACCTTGTTGGCAAGGACTTCGCCGTAATGAATCATCCGGGTCGAGATCACTTCAGACCACCATCCGAAGGCGCTGAATGTGAAGTCGAAGATACCGCCGATCAATCCGCTGACGACAAGCACCATCGCCTGCGATCCTCCTTTTTCACCTGCCACGAGAATTTCTGTCGTCGCTGTTGCCTCGGGAAAAGGAAGCGTTCCGTGCATATCTCTCACAAAATACTTCCGGAACGGGATCAGGAACAGGATGCCCAAAAATCCTCCGATCGCAGAAGCGAAGAACACCTGGAAAAAATTCGCCGGCAGGTCGAGAATATAGAGCGCAGGAATTGTAAAGATGGCGCCCGCGACAATAACGCCGGAACAAGCGCCGATGGATTGAATAATAACGTTCTGCCCCAGCGCTCCTTTTCGTTTGAAGGCCGTCGAGAGCCCCACGGCGAGGATTGCGATGGGAATTGCGGCCTCGAAAACCTGTCCGATCTTCAGACCCGAGTACGCCGCAGCTGCCGAAAAGAAAACTGCCATCACGAGTCCCCATCCCACCGACCATGGAGTGACCTCGGAGTACGATTGGTTGGGGTCCATGATGGGGCGGTACTCTTCACCGGGCTTTAATTCTTTGTACGCATTGTCGGGGAGCGTGTTGGTGGAGGGGGAGGATGATTCCATGGAGGATTCCTTAAGGGTGATGGTTCTAGTAACCTTCGGAAGGGTTACCTGAAAAATAGTGGCAATTGCTAAATCTTTGGATCATTTGAGTAGAAAACCCTCCGAAGGTTGCGCACAACGGAAACTCTCGTGAAGGTTTTTTTTCCGAAGGTTCAATGTTTCGAATGCTCGTCTTCACTTTCAGCTGGAGACAGGTCAGCTTTTTTCCGCCCAGAGCTGAACGAGATTGACGACCGTCTCGACTGCTTTTTCCATCCCATAAACGGACGCCCATTCGTTCTTACAATGGTAGTTCTGGCCGCCGGTAAAAATATTGGGCGTGGGCAAGCCCGCCGCGGTCAGCTTTGATCCGTCCGTCCCGCCGCGAATTGGTTTCCATTCCGGAGCAAGGCCGGCACGCTTCGTTGCCTCTTCCAGACAGCCGAGCAGGCGCGGATCATTTCCGAGCCCGTCTTTCATGTTGCGGTATTGCTCGATGATATTGAGTTCGATCTTTGCCTTCGGGTGCAGAGGCTGTACTTCAGCGATAATTTTCTCTAGCTTCTGTTTCAACACGGTCAACCCGCGGGTGTCGAAATCGCGAAGAAGAATCTTCAACGTCGACTTCGATTCTTCGCCTTGAACAATGTGCGGGTGGATATACGGCTCATATCCTTCCGTCGTCTCCGGAGCGATGTTCTTCGGCATCCTGGCGATGATGTCCGCGATGGTCCGGATGGAGTTGACCATGATCCCTTTTGCAGATCCGGGGTGAATATTTCTTCCGTGGACGGTGATGACGGCCTGGTCGGCGCTGAAGGTTTCCTTGTTGAGTTCTCCCGGCGTATCGCCGTCGACGGTGTAAGCAAATTGTGCCCGGAATTTTTTGATGTCGAAGAATTTCGTTCCCGCCCCGATCTCTTCATCGGGAGTAAAACCGATCCGGATATCGCCGTGAAGGAGTTTCGGATTGTTGATGAGGGTTTCTGCCGCTGTCATGATGATCGCGAGCCCGGCTTTATCGTCGGCGCCGAGCAGCGTCGTGCCGTCGCTGGTGACGATCTTCTTACCGATGTTGTGTTTGAGTTCGGGATTCTCCGAATCCTTGATGACGACCGACGTGTCTCCGGGAAGGACGATGTCTCCCCCTTTGTAGTCGATGATTTGCGGCAGGACATTGGCGCCGCTTTCTGAAGGAGAGGTATCGACGTGCGAGATCAAGCCGACGACCGGAACTTTGCCGGCTGCTTTGTGATTGGAAGGAATGTTTGAGGGGATCGTGGCCATGACGTAGCCGTACTTATCAATCTCCGCATCTTTCAGCCCGATCTGCTGCAGTTCTTTCACAAGCATGTTCAACAGGTTGAATTGCTTGGAAGTGCTCGGATATGTTTCGGAATCTTCGCTCGACTGCGTGTCAATTTTTACGTAACGAAGGAGTCTGTCCAACACGGATTCGCTCATAGTACATCCTCTCTATAGAATATTGGATGTCGTCAAAAAATCAATGCGGGAAGATAGCAAGTTTGATTGAAAAAAGCAGTTGAAAAGTGTGCGCAAGAGAGTGGTGTCGTGACTGCCAAGCTCGCGATTCGCTGAATTCACATTGCAGCGAATGCTTGAGAGGAATCCATAGCGCCGTTGAAGGCTCTGTGATGAACCCGCGCTTTTAAAGAATCCAATCATCGACGCATAATCTGCATTTCACTGCTCGTCCAAATATGACAATTCTCCCGTGTGCGGTTGCATTTTTAGGAAAAGGGAAAGGGTCAATGGAGCAAACCTCGGTTTAAACGCTGGAACAGCAACCTCTTACCACGGCATGGTTTTTGCGACCTTCGCGTACTATAGAATTGATTTTACATCGAGTTGTCCACTGCTGTACCCCACATCAAAAAGTTCGCGACAACACTACCAGTCGCTTAATTTCTTCGAATTCATTTTTCCCACCCGGAGGTTTGTATGTCAGAGTATCTAACAGCCTTAATGGCTGAAGTCAAAGCAAAAAATCCCAGCGAGCCGGAATTTCATCAGGCAGTTCAGGAAGTTGCCGACTCACTCAGCGTCGTGCTGGAGAAACATCCTGAGTACCGCAACGCCAAGATTCTCGAGAGAATGATCGAGCCGGAGAGAGTCATTATGTTTCGGGTTCCGTGGATGGACGATCACGGGACGATCCGCATCAACCGCGGGTACCGCATTGAGATGAACAGCGCCATCGGACCCTACAAAGGCGGTCTCCGGTTCCATCCTTCCGTGACGCTCGGGATTCTGAAGTTTCTCGCGTTCGAGCAGGTTTTCAAAAACAGTCTCACGACTCTGCCGATGGGCGGAGGCAAGGGAGGTTCGGATTTCGATCCGAAGGGAAAGAGTGACAACGAGGTGATGCATTTTTGTCAAAGCTTCATGACCGAACTCTCGCGTCATATCGGTCCGAACACCGACGTTCCCGCCGGCGATATCGGTGTAGGCGGAAGAGAGATCGGATTCTTGTTCGGGCAGTACAAGAGATTGCGGAATGAGTTTACCGGCGTTCTCACCGGCAAAGGTTTGAATTGGGGCGGTTCTCTTATTCGCCCGGAAGCAACCGGATACGGCTCCGTCTATTTTGCAGCCGAGATGCTAGCCACAAAGAATCAGACGCTCCAGGGGAAGAAATGCCTCGTCTCCGGCAGCGGCAACGTCGCTCAGTATACCGTTGAGAAGATCAATCAACTCGGCGGCAAGGCGTTGACATTGTCCGATTCGAACGGTTACATCTACGACGAAGAAGGAATCTCGAAAGAGAAGCTCGACTTTGTTATGGAATTGAAGAATGCGCGCCGCGGCAGAATCAAAGAATACGCCGACAAGTTCAAAGGCGTCGTCTACACTCAGATCGATCCGAAACTCGGCCACAATCCTCTCTGGGATCACAAAGCCGATTGCGCATTCCCGAGTGCAACGCAGAACGAGATCAATGCGAAGGATGCGCAGAATCTTCTGAAGAACAAAGTCTACGTTGTCGCAGAGGGTGCAAACATGCCGACGACACTGGACGGCGTGAAGACCTTCCTCGATGCCGGAATTCTCTACGGGCCGGCGAAAGCCGCGAACGCGGGCGGTGTCGCCGTATCAGGTCTTGAGATGTCGCAAAACAGCATGCGCATGCCCTGGACTCGCGAAGAGGTCGACAACCGGCTCCATATCATCATGAAGAGCATCCACAAGACTTGCGTGGAGATGGCAAACCGATTCGGCACGCCGGGAAATTATGTCAACGGCGCCAACATCGGCGGCTTCCTTAAGGTAGCGGATTCGATGATGGATCAGGGGTTGGTGTAATTCTTCTCTCGATCCAGGAAATCACCATGAAAGCATAACCGCCTTCCGAAGGTCAATTCGCCTTCGGAAGGTTTTGTTTTTTAAATCATCTTTGATGATCTTTGCCTATGCAAACCTTTGATCCTTTCTGGGTTGAGCAGGGTCACGGCACACGATTCCAGGGTTTCCAGAACCTTACAAGGTTCCGTGTGCGGGACATCCTCCTTGTCTCCAGCATGTACGATTCCTATCTCTTTGAAGAAGACGGCCGCCTGTACGACCTGATCCGCAACGAGTATCAGGGACTCAACCTGAGCCACTCGCCCGAACTGACTCACGTCTCGAGCGGGAAGGAAGCGCTCGCGCTTGCACAGGAAGAGAACCGCTTCGACATGATCATTACCACGCCCCATGTCGAAGACATGCACGCCGTAACGTTCGCGAAAAAAGTTCATGAAGCGGGATTGAAGATTCCGGTGATTCTTCTGGGCTATGACAATCGCGAACTGACGGAGCTCTTTGCCCACCACGATACTTCCGTTTTCGACAGGGTGTTCATCTGGCAGGGGGACTTCAGGATCATCATCGCGATCATCAAGTATGTCGAGGACCGTCTCAACGTTGCCAACGATGTGCGGATTGCCGGCGTGCAATCGATCATTCTCATCGAAGACAATGTCCGTTTCTATTCGGCCTACCTTCCGCTCATTTACACTGAAATCATCAAACAATCCCAGCGATTGATCTCGGAAGGGATCAATCTCTCCCACAAATTTTTGAGGATGCGCGCCCGTCCGAAGATCCTTCTCTGCACCACCTATGAAGAGGCGTGGGAATATTACGCACTCTACCAGGATGACATCCTCGGCATTATTTCGGATATCGATTTTTCGCACAATGGAAAGCAGGATGCTCATGCCGGCATCGAATTCGCCCGCAGCGTCAAAGTGAAGCATCCCGATATTCCTATCCTTCTTCAATCGAATGTCCAGCAGAACGAAGAGCGGGCGCGGCTCGCAGGCGCCTCCTTCCTTCTGAAGGATTCGCCTACGTTGCTGGAAGACCTGCGCCAGTTCATGGTTCAGTATTTCAGCTTCGGCGATTTTATTTTTCGCACGCCGGACGGCGTGGAGGTCGGCCGCGCGCACGACTTGCGATCGCTGGAAGAGCAGCTTCGTCTCGTGCCCGAGGAGAGCATCCGGTACCACGGGGAACGGAATCATTTCTCAAACTGGCTGAAAGCCCGCACGGAATTCTGGCTTGCTCACCGCCTGCGCCCGCGGCAAGTCTCCGATTACCCCTCCGTCTCTGCGCTCAGGGCGGACCTGATCGCCTCTCTTCATGATTACCGCCAGATCCGGCAGCGAGGCATGATCACGGATTTTTCCCCCGAGACTTTCGATGCCGCGAGCAGCTTTGCGCGCATCGGCACCGGCTCGCTCGGAGGGAAGGCGCGAGGCCTCGGGTTCGTCAACATTCTCGTCAGCAGTCATGACGTGGAAGACCGCTACGAGGGAGTGAAGATCTTCGTGCCTCCATCGGTCGTGGTGGCGACCGATGTTTTCGACCAGTTTCTTGACGACAACCATCTGCGGAAGTATGCTCTCAGGGCCTCTGACGACACGGAGATTACGCGCAGGTTCCTCGAGGCGAAAAAATTCCCCCCGGAGGTTCTAGAAGAGCTTGGGGGCTTTCTCGATCTCATCCGCGAACCGCTTGCCGTCCGTTCATCGAGCCTTCTCGAGGATTCACAGTATCATCCCTTCGCCGGCGTGTACGAGACGTACATGATTCCGAATAACAACCCGGACAAACGGATGCGTCTCGACGAACTCGTCAGGTCTATCAAACGTGTCTACGCGTCGACGTTCTATCAGGCTGCCAAGGATTATATCCGCGTTACGTCGTACCGGCTGGAAGAGGAGAAGATGGCGGTCATCATCCAAAAAATGATCGGCGCCCCGCATAACGATAAATTCTATCCCGATTTTTCGGGAGTGGGAAAGTCTTATAATTTCTACCCCGCTCCGCCCCAGACTCCGCAGGACGGGATCGTGTCGCTCGCGCTCGGACTGGGAAAAGTCATCGTCGACGGCGGGAACGCGCTGCGGTTTTGTCCGAAGTACCCGCTTCAACTCCAGCAGTTATCCTCCATCGACGATACGCTTCAGAATAATCAGAATGAGTTTTACGCGCTCGTTCTCACCGAACAGGAAAACGCGATCGTTGTAACCCGCGACATGCTTGTGAAGAAATTCGACCTTCAGATCGCCGAAAACGACGGGACGCTGAACAGCATCGGATCGACCTATTCGAGCGAGAACAATGTCATCTCGGACGGCATTTCGCGCAAAGGCACCCGCCTCGTCACTTTTGCGCCTCTTCTGAAAGGGCATGGTTTCCCCCTTCCGGAAATTCTTGAGCTCATTCTCGATATGGGGAGCTGGGGAATGGGAGCTCCGGTCGAAATTGAATTTGCGGTGAATCTCTCCGTGCCGGAAGGAAAGCCGAAGGAGTTTGGCATCCTTCAAATGCGGCCGCTCGTCATCAACCGGGAGATGGAAGAATTGAATGTGGAGGAAGTTGATGCATCGGGTCTGATCTGCCAAAGTCTCCATGTGCTGGGAAATGGAGTGATCAAAGAGATCCGCGATATTGTCGTTGTCGACATCCACCGGTTTGACCGCTCCAAAAGCCGCGATGTTGCCTGGGAGGTAAGCCGGTTCAATGCGAAGCTTGTCTCATCACAAACGCCGTATCTTCTCATCGGAGTCGGACGCTGGGGAACGCTCGATCCGTGGCTTGGAATACCCGTCACGTGGGATCAGATCTCGGGAGCGTCTGCAATTGTCGAGGCGAACATGAAGGACTTCAACGTCACTCCCTCGCAGGGCTCACATTTCTTCCAGAATCTCACGTCGTTCATGGTGGGATATTTCACTGTCAACGATTATGCGAACCAGGGCTTTATCGATTGGGAATGGCTTGGCGCTCAGAAAGCGGCCGAGGAGTTGACGTTCACCCGCCATATCCGCCTTGTGAAGCCGCTCACGGTTAAGATGAACGGTCACAAAAACAAGGGAATTATTCTGAAGCCGGGAGTTTGAAGGAAGGGAAGAGGGAGAAGGGGTGAGGCTGTAAACCCTGCGGAGGTTTAAAACCTCCGCAGGGTTCGTCGGAAGTTTAGAATTTTTTCTGCAGGTCGTCCAGCCGTTTCAGGTTTTCCGTCGCGGTTTGATTTTCGGGGTCGATTTGAATTGCGTGGGTGTAGTACTCGCGCGCCTTCACATACGACTTCATATTCTGGTATGCAATTCCGGCCTGGATATTTGCATCGACGCTCCGATCGTTCAATTCCAACGCTCTCTCGTACTGTTTGATAGCGTCTTCATAAAGCGCCGCGCCGTTGTACGCGATTCCGAGATAAAAATGGATGTCGAAGAAATCGTTGCCGTGCGCCAGCGCCTGCGTCAGCAAATCGATCATCGGTTTGAAGTTTGAGTTCTTGAAGTAATTGATATACAGAAACCGGTAGGCGCTGTAATACAGCGTGTCGGTAGAGACAGCTTTCTGGAAGAAATTGTTGGCCTTGTAGGTGTCTCCAGTCCGGTCGTAGAGCTTGCCGAGCGCAAAGGCGGCCGGCGCATAATCTTCTGCGATGAGCATGGCGTCTTTGTAATGCTCTGCCGCGCCATCGGTATTCCCCTTCTCTTCGGCCGTTGCCCCGTCGATCATATGTCCAAGCACTTCGTTCGGAATTCTCTTCAGGCGTGAGTCGATGAGAACCCGCAGGTCGTCCATGCGATTGGTCAGATCATGGTCGTAGGAAGTCTTCATGACGAGGAAAATCTCCTGTTTTGCCTGGAGATAATTCAACGAGAAGAAGTCGTTCACGGCCTTTAACACCGAGTAGTATGGGAGCGGGAATTGCGCCGTGTCTCTGCTCAGGTTGATCAGGAACTCAGGGGGAAAGAGAGCCATCCCCCTCTTCCAGCGCTCGCCGGTGATGCGAACGAAGGTCTCGTACGATTCGGTGAGGTTGTATTTTTTCAATCGTGCCGAGAGGTCATCGGAAATCGTGCACTGCAATTCCTTGGATGTCGAATCGGAAAAATTAACAGAAGCAAAGGCATTGGCAAGAGCCTCGATCACATACTTGTATTTGTAGTCGATTTTCCCCGCCGGCGATCCCGCGATGATCCAGCGAACGTTGAATTCGTCGAGCGCCTTGTGAAGAGAGTCGAGAGAAAAATGAGAACGCTGGACGGCGGTCTGCGTTTTTTCCGCTAACGGCTTGATGGTCGCGTCAGTCGGGGGAATTCCCGCCGATTGGTTGGCCAGCGAATCGACGACGAACTGAAACTTATCAAGCGCGTCTGTCGTTGCCGCGATCTTCTGTTTGATGTCCGCCGTGCTCTGCATTGTTTTCGCAAGGGCGCCGGAACTCTCGTCGAAATATTTCCCGAACGACTCAAGCCGCTTCGAGCGCGCTTCAGCATAGAGAGGAAAAATCGCCAGCGTCTGATCGCTCAGCAACGCGTTGAAGCTCGCGATGGCATCTTTGTAGCTCCCTTCCTGAGCCGCTTTGTCGCCGGCGGCAAAGTACTTTGTCGCTTTGGAATGGCCCGGCCAGTACTCCTGCGGAACGGCAACATCGACTTTCGCGACCGCATCGTCGATAGGATATTCAAACGCAAAAGGTTTATTCAGCGCGAACCCCTTCTGAAATCCAATCAACACGAACATGCTGTCGCCGTTGGCGAATATATCGCCGGCAAATTCTGGGTGAAGCTTGATGGAATCCTGGGTCAGCGTGAGAGGAGGCAGGTTATCTTTCAGAAAATCTGCGTCGATCTTCCAGCTCCCTTCGTTCTGCATGAGGAAATAGTAATAGGTGCCGCTGTTGACGTTCTCAGATGTGAGGAAGACATCGCTCGCTTTTGTGGAGAGCGTAAGCCTGATGAAGCGCGGTCCCCCCATTTTGAACAAGCCGGATCGCTCCGCGATTTTCAACTTGACTTCCACGGGTGATGGCTGTGCGACAGCGCCAGTCGAGGTAAGAAATAGGGGTAAGAATAGTGCGAGAAGAAAGTATTTCATCGATCTCATTGCAGCGCTTGAAGAACCTGAATGTCCACAACCATGAGTAAAACGAATTGAATATAGGAAACATGGTATCGAGAGTCAATCATTTTAAGCTTTAGGTAGCGGTGCGTTTTGGTAATAGAGTCATTGCGATCCCGCTATTCGAGCGGGATCGCAATAACCTATGACCCAAATAGATCACTACCAGGCTTCAAAGATGACCGGCTTGAATCGGGACGGAATCAAAGACTCTACACACTCACGTTCCGGGTCTCGCCGCTTCACGGCCGAAGCATTTTTTCAGGAAAATCCAGATCGTGTGGAGGGAACGGAAGACTGACAACCCTCCAGCCAGTCGCCCGTTGGCATCCGGGTGCTAATAACCTGTGTGATACCCGGCCTTGACAAAGTGGCGACTTTTCGCCATACTTTGCCGACGCTTACCATTTTGAGTCTACACCGTACCGATAGACGAGGCTACTCCGACCGCAAAAACGTTAAAGTTTCCCCAAGGGGCTTCACATGAAACGTCGAATCGCATCTCTCGCATTACTTCTTCTTTTCGCGGCCTTCTCCAGGACGATCCTGGCACAGGAGCTGTACGTTGAACCGTTGAAGAAGGCGCCGGTTGCCAAGTCTCCCCTCACGACACTGAGACTCTCCCCGGTGGGAGATCTTCTCGCCGTTGCCGGTACCGACAAGGCCGTTCTCGTCATCGAACCGACAGCATTCAAATTGAAGCTCGCGTTAACGGCCCGCAGCCCGAGACTGCAGGGGATCGCCTTCAGCCGCGACGGCAAATACCTGGTTGCCGCCGGGACCGATGGACTTCTTACGCAATGGACCTTGTCCGACGGTATGCTCGTACGTGAGATCACTGCTCACGGTAAAGGGCTTGGCGTCTCTTCGGTCGATATCGCTCCATCGGGCGCAATCGTGAGCTGCGGGGGAGACGGAGATGTAAAAGTGTGGTCGGTGAACTCCGATGAGTTATACGGGACATTTCCAAAAGGTTCTGATGAGAGCGAAGCACTCTGCGTTGCGTTCGACCCGGCGGGCACGCATGTTGCCGCCGCATACAGCGACGGTTCGATCAGAATATTCGATCCCCAGACCTATCTTCTCGTGAGGACGCTTTCCGACCTCAAAGTGAGGGTAAACGTGATCGCGTTCAGTCCGAACGGCAAATATCTTGCCTCGGCTTCTGCAGACTCGACGATCAGAATTTGGGACATGCAGTCGTTCTCGCTGCTGCAGACAATGAGGGGAAAGTCCGCGGCTATCAATTCGCTCGCATTCAACCCCAACAATGTGTGGCTTGTCGCGACATACGGCGCGATATCAATCTGGGACGTTTCGTCCGGAACGCTGAGAAAAACAATCTCAGACAGCAGCAGCGTTTTTACCACTGCCGCGTTTCTTTCCGACTCCTCCTCGCTCGTTGCTGCGACAACGTCGGGAGTCGTCGCATCATTCATGGTGCTCACGCGAAAGCCGGACAAGGAACCGCCCCTCGTTGTTATTCAGAAGCCGGTCTCAAAGGAGGGCGAGGTCTACAAACTGTACGCCTCCGACATTGAAATTTCCGGCATCGCTTCCGATGAAAGCGGCGTTAAAGAAGTAAAGGTGGCCGGCCTGCCTGCTAAACTGACGGATCCGACCGAAGATGAGAAGAAATTGGCTCACGTTAAGGAGCCGTCCAAGAAGTTCTCCGGCATTGCGCCGCTGTTGACCGTAGGAACGAACGATATTCCTATCTCGGCCATGGATGAGAGAGGAAATGTGGCGGTGAAGGATGTTCGGGTTCAGCGTCTAGGGAAGGAAGCCGCGTTGGAAATCCTCAACCCGAAGGAAAATGACGAGACGGATCAATCGTCGATCAACCTTGATTTCAAAACGTGGTTCGACTACACGCGCTACAGCATCACGCTGAACACCGTCGAGGTCGTCAACAAGGAAGACATTCCGCGAAAGCCTCTCGGGATTCTTCAATCGGAAACGCTCCCGCTTTCGTCGGGCTTCAATCAGATCCAGTTCACGGTTTCCGGAAAAGGAGGGGAGAAAATATCGAAGGTCATCAATGTCACCCGGCATGTATTGACGAGCGCGGCCTCCCAGCAGTCGGACAATCCGCAGCGCGCACTGTCAAGCGCTCCGCAGCAATGGGCGGTGGTGATCGGGATTTCGGAATACCAGAATCCAACAATTAAAAATCTCAGCTACGCGGACCGTGACGCCCGCGATTTTGCGGACTTCCTCAAGAGTCCTGCGGGGGGCGGCTTCGATCCGCAGCGGATGAAAGTGCTGCTGAACAAGGATGCAACGCTCCAGAACGTCAAACAGGCGCTCTACAATTTTCTGCGCCAGACGATCGACAAAGACCTCGTTGTGATCTATTTTGCCGGACATGGTTCACCGGAGCCGGCGAACCCAAACAATAATTACCTGCTGACGTACGACACCGATCCTACCTCCCTCGAGACGACGGCATTTCCGATGTGGGATGTCAATACCGCCCTCACCCGGTACATACCGTCGAAACGGGTGATCGTGTTTTCGGATGCATGCCATAGCGGGGGAATTTCCTCCGACCTTGCGACACGCGGTGTCTCGCTTACCGAGACAAACCTCATCAACCAATACCTGAGCGATCTTTCAAAATCGAAAGAGGGAACGATCGTTTTCACGGCAAGCCAGGCCGGAGAAGTCTCCCAGGAACTCGATAAGTTCGGCCACGGTGTGTTCACCTATTTTTTGCTCAAAGGGATGAAGGGGGAAGCCGATATCAATAATGACTACACCGTGACAATAGGGGAGTTGATGGACTACGTCGAACAAAACGTCGAACGTCAAACGAAGGGGAATCAGCATCCTACGCGAAACCAGGGCAACTACGACAAGGATCTGACAATTTCATTGATCCCGCACTGAGCGGAGGCTAATCCCGGGCGTTATACGGGAGGAGCGGTATGTTTGTAGCACGCCGATTCGCTGGGCGATCTGGCCCCGCAGGGGGCGGAATAAAGAAAATCATTTCTAAGGATGAAAGGAAGAGGAGTAATGTCTCTTAAAATAGTAACGCAGAAGTTAATTGTGCTGCTGGTAGCAACGACCGGATTCTTATACGGACAGGATGCAGTCCCGGACGGCAACGTGCAATACAATTGGGCCTTCGTAGCCCGGGCTGGCAGCGCAGGGCATCGCTCGATTGGAATTGTCGCGCGAGATACCGCTTTGAAAAGCGGAGACCAGTTTAAGATGTTCGTGAGTCTTTCGAAGCCCGCGTACGTCTACGTCGTGCATAAGAGCTCGAACAACGCGATCTCGCTTCTCTTCCCGTACGGACCGGAAATGTTTCAGAAAGAGTACGCTGTTGACAAGAATTATTACATCCCGAAGGGACGCGATTGGTTCGTGCTCGACAAGAATACCGGCCCGGAAACTTTCTACGTCCTTGCCTCGAGCGAGCGGCTGACGGCCCTCGAGAACCTCCTTGTCGAATACGCTCAAGCGGACTCCGTCAAGAAGACCGACGTTGCTTCGCGCGTGATGAACGAGATCAAAGAAACGAAGAAACGCTTCCGGACATTTGTGACCCTTGCCGAACGCCCCATCAGCATCGCGGGAAACGTGCGCGGAGAGACATCGAAAGCGGTCGATCCGGACCGCATCGACATCGCGACCCTGGCAACCGAAATATCTGCCAACAATTTTTTCAGCAAAACGATAACCATTGACCACAAGTAAGACGCGACGGGCCCTGAGCGCCGGGCTCCTGATCGTTGCGTCGTTTTGTCTCGCGCGCTTTCTCTTCTGGGTTTTTCCCAACGTTTTCGAATCGTGGGACCGCCAGACGGTGGACAGGCTCTTCATTCTGCGTGCCGAGCTCAAGCCCCCCGCGTACGATTCATCCATCCTCCATGTCGATATTGCGAATTCGAGCATCAAATCGCTCGGGTACTACTTTCCCCGGCGGTACTACGGCGATGCAATCAACGTTCTGAACAGGATGAACTGTTCGGCGATCGCGTTCGACATCATTTTCGCCCAGCGCATTCAAGCGATCGACGACAGTCTGCTCATCGGCGCGACCAGGAAGGCCGGATGCGTCTATTTTCCGGTTGCCTTCAGCCTGCGCGATACGGCGCTGAACGCCACGTCCGAATCGCCGGATGTCGTCCGATACCTCGATTCGACTTCGTGGCAGCTGGACGCACGGAACGTCGGAGACTTTTACAGAGTAGGGGCCACCCTCCTCACATGGCATGAGTTGGCAGAGGCCGCTCGCGGCGTCGGATTCATCAGCGTGCAATCCGATCCCGACGGCGTTTTTCGAAGGGTCCCTCTGTTGATCCGGTACGGCGAAAAATTTTATCCCAGCATGGCGATGCGCCTGGTCTGCGATCATCTTAAGGTTACGCCGGATCGAATGACCGTTGTCGGAGGAACATCGATCACGCTCCGCAAAGCAACGATGAAGGATGGCACGCAACGCGATATCGTCATTCCGATCGATGCGCACGGGAATATGCTTATTAACTGGATCGGGGATTGGTCGGCGATGAGACATCTGAGCTTCGCCCAGGTGCTCAGCATCGGCGATGATCAGGACGAGATTGAGGCGTTCGGCGAACGGTACGGCGGCTCGATCGCTCTTATCGGAGACGTCTCCACAGGCGTCTCGGATATCGGCCCGATGCCGTTCGAAGAAAACCTTCCCCTCGTCGGCCTTCATGCGAGCACGATCAATACAATCCTCACAGGAAATTTCCTGCGCGAGCTCCCTGCGGGCGAGATGTTTCTTGCCGAGCTTGTCTTTGCGGGTCTGTTCGTTCTGCTTTCGGGAAAGTTACGGTCTCTGAAGTTTGCCATCACCGCCTTCGGGCTTATTCTCGCGTACGTTATCGGGGCCGCGGCGCTCTTTGTCTACAGTAACCTCGTTGTTGCGTTGATACGACCCGTCATGAGCGGCGGAATTTCTGTGATGGCCGTCGTCGTCTACTGGTATATTACCGAGGAGCGCGAGAAACAGAAACTGCGGTCAAAGTTCGAACAGTATTTTCCTCCGGCCGTCGTTCGTCAAATGGTCGACAACCCGGACGCCCTGTCGACGACGCCGAAGAAGCAGGAAATTACGATCATGTTCAGCGACATTAAAAGTTTCACGACATACTCATCCACGATGACGCCTGAAGAAATCAGCCAAACGCTCAACGAATATTTCGAGGCGATGACGGATATTGTCTTCCGCTATGGCGGGACGGTCGACAAGTTTATCGGAGACGGACTGATGGTATTCTACGGCGCGCCCGAGCCGCAGCCCGATCATGCCGTGCGTTGTGTGAAAGCCGCTATTGAGATGCAGCGAAAATGCCGCGAGCTTCGGGCGCGCTGGGAACCGGTGGGCAGGCTGCCCCTCCGCATACGGATCGGAATCAACACGGGAGAGGTCGTTGTGGGCGATCTCGGATCGGTGCGAAGAATGGAATACACGGTCCTTGGATCGGACGTGAACCTTGCACAGCGCCTCGAATCAAATGCACCGGTTGAAGGAATTATGATTTCTGCGTCGACGTACCGCTATGTCAAAGACGTTGTTCCCATCCGGCCGCTCGATCCGATAAAAGTAAAGGGACTTGAAACGCCGGTGCAGGTGTATGAAGTTTTGGTGGATAGCCAGGCTTGATTGAAAGATCAACCGCGAAGCCGCTAAGAACGCAAAGAACTGTCTTGAAGCAGGAAGTAAAAGCTGCTTCATCTTTGCGCCTTCGCGGTATTCTTTTTTAACCGCCTCTTAGAAGTAGAGACCGTACCACACAGCCTTAGGACTGACCCGCACGGCCGGCATTGGCAGATGGATATAGTTCAAAACCTGCCATAACGTTTTTAGAAATTGTGAATCACCAGGGAGTTTCCGCAAGTCACAATCGAGCGCGACAAATGTCTCGTGGTACGGTTTAGCCGTATTCAAGCCCCGCACAGTATATCCGACTGCAACGCCGATAAGGGAAGGCCAGTATTCCTGAAGCCGCAACGGCAGTACGTCGTGAACGGTGATCCCCATCCAAAATTTCTGGCCCTCGTGATCCTCAAGGAACCCAGGCATCTTCTGAGCATCCATCACAACATTATTGTGCGATATCGCATATGAAGCCTTCGGCGTGAAACTTTTTAACCAGGGCACATAATACTGAGCGGCCGGATAGATCGCGCCGAGAGTGTTGGCCGCTTCGTCGACACGATCGAACCCGAGATAGGAAATGTGTCCGTCCTCAATTTTCATATAGGTCAAGAACAGCAACGAAGCTGCCGAGCCGTAGAGCGCCGCATCTCTCTCGTCAAACCCCGCCCACGACAACCCTTTTGCGGAAAGAGAACTTCCCACAAAACTGCCATAGAAGTGGAGCAGCTTATCTTGATTCTGAGCGTAGGTAAAATTCTCACGAAACCGGAATGAGGAGTAATATTCCGGCCACAGAGGCGTGTAGCGGGCGAAGTGAACAGTGAGTCCGCTCGCCAGGACGATGCCGCCGAAGATTGAGATACGCGACACATCCACACGAGAAGTATCCGCACGAAAGGGACTGCTTTCGCCTATTTGCGCATTTGCGATGGAAGAGGAACAAACCGCGATGCACAGGATTCCCATAACCGGGCGCTTCAATCCCTTAATGAAAGTAGAAAAGAAAGACCTTTGGGATTGATATCTCATCGTCATGTGAGTGAGAAATGGAGTTATCCGAAGGAAGCGGGCGGTATGCCTCTGATCCAACATCAGGGGTTCCATCTTGGCGCTCTGGTGGTCTGGTTTGCTAAAAGACTCAAAAGCGGGAGAATGGAACCATGTCCGGAGATAGTCTCGCGACAATTCTCAACAACCCTTTGATAATATTGATAGATAGTGTATATTTATGCGGGTAATGCGCCAATCCGAAAACCGGACCTAAGTGACGGTCAATTAGGAGCCTGTGTGCTGCTTTGTTGCATGTATCATCACGTGAATGCAGACAAGTATTCGAATACGCCCGCGATACTTGAAGATCATCTCAAGTACATTAGTCGACATTTCAATATCGTACTCCCCCCCGATGTATTATCGGAAGATCGTCCAAACGTCTGTATAGTCTTCGACGACGCCAGCTACAGTTTTTACCGTTATGTCCTCCCGTTCATCCGGGAAACCGGTGTTCGGGCCCTTCTCTCAGTCTCCCCTAAATTCATTGTCGATTCGAGCGACCATGTCGATGAGCAGACGCGCCTTGGGGTGCCCGCTGACGAGATGATGCTGGGGGATCTGTACACGAAGGCGGTTCCGTTTTGCACCTGGAGTGAGCTCTCGGAGATCTGCGCAAGCGGGCGGGTAAGAATTGCCTCTCATTCATATTCACACAGCAACCTCCTGAAGAGTTCGGAGGTAGAGAATGAGCTTCTGTCCTCAAAAGAGATTCTCGAAAGAAGATTAGGCCAGGAAGTGGACACGTTTGTCTACCCCTATGGCCAATTTAATGCTTCGATCCTCAAACGTGTCCAGAAATATTATCGCTCAAGTTTTGCGGTAGGGGCGGGCGATAACAAAACATGGAATGGAGTAGGGGGAGTCTTGTTCAGGATCCCGGCGGACAATTTGAGCGATCCCGTCTCCATCCTAAGCTCGGCGAATTTAACTAAATACAAATACTTGCGATTCCGCCTCCAGGCGAAGAAATGGTACATGGATCATAAGCGGTCAATGTAGGCTCCTTCGAACATTCCGATAGTTTGTGAAAATTCTCCTTGTCCACAATTTTTACGGATCGACAGCACCGAGTGGGGAGAACACTGCATTTCTTGCCGAATCCGGTCTTTTGAAAAGCCATGGTCACTCCGTTTTCGAGTTTACGCGCAGCAGCGATGAGATTCTCGGAGAGGGACCCGCTGGATTGTTCAAAGGTGCTATCAGTTCAGTGTGGAACCCATTCAGTTTGCGTGGTCTGCGGGAGAGAATAAGGGAAACAAAGCCCGATGTTGTTCATATACACAACACCTTCCCGCTCCTTTCTCCATCGGTCTTCTACGCTTCCCGGGAACAAAAAATTCCAACAGTAATGACCATGCATAATTACCGGATTGGCTGCAGCGCAGCGACGGCTCTCCGGAACGATCAACCGTGCATGCTGTGTCTTGACAAAAAGAGCGTGCTTCCTGCGCTGCGGTACGGATGCTACCGGGAGAGCAGGCTCGCAACGTTTCCCGTTTCAATGATGATCGCCCTCCACAACGCAAAGAAGACATGGAGCAGCAATGTCGACGCTTTCATAACGCTCACCGAATTTCAGCGTGAGAAAATGGCTCGCTTCGGGGTACCGGCCGGCTCGCTTCACGTGAAGCCGCATTTTTTGCAGGATCCCCCTCAGCCTGTGCCTTGGAAGGCCCGTGAAGAAAAAGCTGTTTTTGTTGGAAGGTTATACGCGGCAAAGGGAGTACATATTCTCCTGCAAGCGTGGAAGGAGTGGGGAAGAAATGCTCCGCGGCTCGAAATTATGGGCGATGGTCCGATGAGGGAAGAGCTTGTCCGGACTGTGGAAGAGAGCGGCATGACGTCTTCAGTTTCTTTCACCGGAAATATCAGCCGGCAGGAAGCGATGAAGCGCCTTTCCATGGCGAAACTTCTTATCGTGCCTTCGCTTTGTTACGAGGGATTCCCGATGGTGGTTCAGGAAGCGTTTGCGCTCGGGGTTCCCATTGCCGCCTCAAACATCGGATCGTTGCCGTTCCTCGTCAGCGAAAAAATAAACGGGACGCTTTTTGCGCCGGGCAGCGCAAGTGAAATCCAAGATGCCGTACGGCGTTCGATGTCCGACGACAAGAATTTATCGGTATTGGGGGCCGGTGCACGGCGCGAATTCGATGCGAAGTTCACCGCAGAGAAGAACCATGAATTGTTGATGGATATTTATAGAGCGGCCGCCCATCATCGCAGCGAGAGGAAGGGGTAAAAAACGGTGGAATTCCGGCGGGAAAAGATCTGGAATGTCGAAGTTCAGAATGGAAAGCCGACAGACTTCCTCGAAGCCATCGATGCGGGAATTTCGAATGGATTGATTGCGCAGACACTTTTCTGCGCAAATCCGCACTCGCTCGCCGTAGCCCGGCGAGATCAGAATTTTCTGGCGGCGCTGCGCAGCGCTGATTACCTGATTCCGGATGGAATAGGCATCGTGCTGGCATCGAAACTGCTGGGCGGAAACATCGATCAAAGAATCACCGGCTCGGATGTCATGAAGGCAATTGCTCAGCGATGGAATAATCAGACCGGGAAATCGTTCTTTTTTCTCGGCTCCACGAATGAAGTTCTCGGGAAGATACGAACGCGAATGGGCCGGGAATACCCGCACGTTGCAGTAAGCGGCGTTTACTCTCCCCCCTTCTCAGAGAGAATTTCCGATGATGAAAACCATCGGATGATTGCAGCGATCAACCAGGCGTCTCCGACAGCCCTATGGGTTGGGATGACGGCGCCCAAGCAAGAGAAGTGGGTGCGCGAACACCGCAGGGAGCTCCATGTACCGTTCATCGCCGCGGTCGGCGCGGCCTTCGACTATTTCGCCGGATCGAAACAGCAGGCCTCGAAGCAGCTGCAGAACGCCGGCCTTGAATGGCTCCCCCGGCTGATGCGGGAACCTCGCAGAATGTGGCGCCGGAATTTTGTATCAACACCCCTGTTTCTGTACTTTGTACTTCGCCAGCGGCTCGGCCTTTTGCCGACCGAGTCTCACTGAACCTTGATCACTTTGTAACGGCATGTTAAGATCGAAAAGAATATTTAAGCTGGGGCTGATGCTTGCCGACGGGGTAACGCTTTTCGGGATATTCTTCATCCTCAGCTTGCTCCGGACCGATGTCGATTTTGTCACCGAATACTGGTATCGGGCAATCCTGCCGGTCATTGTCACATGGCTCGTTCTCGACGCGATAGCGGCATACAGCCCCGATACCGACATGCGGAGCGTACAGTTCACGAGCCAGTATATTCTCGCGATGATCATCATCGTTGTTCTAACGATCTTTGTGGTCTACGTATTCAGTTACAAACCGTCGCTGCAGTTCAGCCGCAGCGTCCTGCCGACGACATATCTCTCATTCCTCATCATCTCTCTTTCGTTTCGGAGGACGATCAACTCGAAGCTGGCCGGAGAGAGAAGAAAGAGGTTCTATCTTGTTCTCGGAACGGATGAGACGGCCCAGGAATTGTACCGCACATATGCTGAAACCCCGAAGGATCAATACATGCGTTTCGCAGACCTCAGCGGGAAAAAAACCGGGATCCCCATCGGCGGCGAGGGATCGCCCGCGATTGAGGGAGACGTTCTGAACAAGCTGCGTACGATGGATGAAACATGCGACGGCATCATTTTGACCGAGGATCGATCATCGCTCAGCGATGCGGTGTTCAGACAACTGGTAACGCTCCATTTTCATAACGTCCCTCTTATTCCGAGCAAATTGTTCTTCGAGGAAAATTTTCACAAGGTGCCGCTCTTTATCCTGAGCCGTTGGTGGCTGTTCGAAGGAGACCTACTTCTTGTGCGTAACCCCTGGTACACAAGACTGAAATGGCTGATCGACATATCGGTTGCTTCGCTTTTTCTCATCCTTTTCCTGCCTTTGATGATTATTATTGGAATTCTTGTCAGGCTGGAGAGCAGGGGCCCGATTATTTTCCGACAGACACGGATTGGGTGGAATGAACAGCCGTTCACTATATACAAGTTTCGGACGATGTACCAAGGTGCCGATAAAGGCGATAGATATGTCAGAGGAAATGACCCGAGAGTTACCCGTATCGGTAAAATCTTGCGCTTAACAAGGCTGGATGAATTGCCCCAGTTCTGGAACGTCTTAAAGGGAGAGATGAGCATCATCGGACCCAGGGCGGAGTGGTTCGAAGTCGCGCGTGAATATGAGCAGAAAATTGAGTACTATCACTTCCGACATCTTGTCAAACCGGGCATCACAGGATGGGCCCAGGTGAATTATTCGTACGGCGAGAACGTCGACGACACGATTCATAAACTGCAGTACGATCTCTATTACATTTCGCACTATTCGCCGTTACTCGACATCGATATCATGCTGAAGACAGTTCATATCATGCTCTTCGGCAAGGGACGCTGAGGTATGCCGGCATCCGGGATTTCCACCTGTCCTGTGGAGAATTTGGCAACATACGCTATGCTCTATGGCAACCAAGTCCAAAAGTAATCATTCAGCGAATTTGCAGCCGACTCTCGAACTGAGTCTCCGCGACTATATCGAGATCATCGAACGCTGGAAGTTTGTGATCATCGGGATCACGGCGGCCATTTTCATCGGGACCGTTCTCTACACGTACCTTGGCGAATTCATTTACGAAGGAAGCGCCATCGTGCAGGTCAGCAGCAAGGCAAAGAGCGACATGACGATCGGCTCCCTCGATCTGTCGAACCTCGGCGGCTCAACGCGGAACCTGATGAAAGAAATCGGCATCCTGAAATCGCGCGTTATCGCCGAAGACGTTCTCGCCCAGCTGAAGAAAAATCCGGTCGCCACTCTTGGAGGCACGGATACGCTCGAGGTTTTGCTCCGTCAGGATGATGAACCCTCTTTCGGCCCCTACGTAAACAACGAGGTCATCATCGATCGGCTGGAAGGGGCTGTGACTTTCGATCCGGACAAAGCGTCGGACGTCATCTTCATCAGTGCCCTCAGCACCGATCCGAAAGAGGCGTCCATTATCGCAAACGCCTACGCCGAGGCCTACTACGAGAACAACCTCAACAACAGCCGAAAGCAGCTTCGCTCCACACGCGAATTTCTCGAGCGCACTCTCCAGACAAAAAAGGCGGCGCTCGATACCGTGGAAGAATCGCTGCGCAGGTACATCGAACAGAACGGATCAATCGACGAGGAAGGCCAGAATGTTGTTCGAACGATTTCGAGCATGGAAGCCCAACGCGACGAAACGGACATTGAGATTGAAACCCTGAGAAGTACTATCCAGACCTACGAGAAACGTCTTGCTGAGGTCAAGGCAACGTTGCCGAAGAGCCAGGAAGAAGAAATTGATGCAGACAGCAAACGCATCATGGATATGGTGACAAGCATCGAGGTCACAAAAATTCTCGAGCAGATCTCCTCACTGGAACAGGAACGCGAGTCCATCAAAGAACAAAATGCCGGAACATCAGACACGATGTTGGTG